>Ga0214471_10001896_pt1 | contig 16525 bp, 14 predicted proteins | sample RVTome_5_FD_207665 | JGI IMG/M metagenome (GOLD analysis project Ga0214471, IMG submission 207665) | Soil microbial communities from uranium-contaminated site in the Upper Colorado River Basin, Wyoming, United States - RVT142D155 | ecosystem: Environmental > Terrestrial > Soil > Contaminated >... | reverse complement strand
TCGCCCGCGCAACCTGCTTCTGGGGGGAGGTTCGGAAGGGGGGCGCAGCCCCCCTCCGAGTCAGCGCGATGCGTCGGAGCGCTTCAGGAACGCGATCAGCTTCTGGCGGAGCTCGGCGGGGAGGTTGGTCTCGGGCTGCTCACGGAGACGGCGGGCGGCGTTGACGGTGCCCTTGTAGGTATTGACGAAGGCCACGCAGGGTGGGCAGCCGTCCAGGTGCCATTCGAGCTGCGCGGTCTGATCCGGGGGGAGCGACCCGTCGATGTAATCCGCGAGCAGCTCGACGCATTCCGGGCACCCGATCTCACGCGACGCTCCGTCCATCTGCTCCCCCTCGCCGATGAGGCGATGACCTGTAGCGAAACCTTAACACAGGGCCGGCCCGGAGCAAGTCCGTCTTTGGCGGCCCGGGGTCGCGCGGCGGTTGCCTTGCCGCGAGGGGCCGGTGTAGGCTCCTCGCAGCCATGGCCGCTCGGGTGGCCGTCCTCACGCCCTTCGCCTCGCCCTCGGTTCGCGGCAATGCCATCACGGTCGACCGCATCGCGCGCGGTCTCCGGACGCGCGGCGTCGAGCTGCGCGTCTGGGATCTCTCGGTGGTGCCCGAGGGTGCGGTCGACCACCAGATCACCCAGTACGGGCCGGCGGTCATCCACGCATTCCACGCCTTTCGCACCGGCCCCACCGCGCTGCGCCTGGCTCGGCGCGCGGGCGTCCCGCTGCTGGTGACCGTGACCGGCACCGACGTGAACGAGGATCTCCTCGACGAGGACGCGGCGCCCATCGTCCGGCGGGTGCTGGAAGGCGCGGGGGCGGTGAGTGTCTTCGACAAGTCGATGGCCGACCGGATCGTGGAGGCGCTGCCCGCGACCGCGGCCCGCCTCGTGGTGATCCCGCAGAGTGCGGTGTTCGAGGTGCCCGCCGCCGGCCACTGGCCGCCGGTCGCCATGCTCCAGCGGCGGCCCGGCCCCATCGTTCTGTTTCCGGCCGGCATCCGGAAGGTGAAGCGGCCCGCGTTTCCGCTGGAGCCGCTCGAGGGCCTGCGCGACCGGCATCCGACGCTCGAGCTGGTCTACGTGGGGCCGATCATCGACGCGGCGGAAGGCGAGGCCCTGCGCCGGCTGCTGGCCGACTATCCCTGGGCCCGGTACCTGGGGGCGGTGCCGCACAACCGCATGCCCGCTCTCCTCGACCTGGCGGACGTGGTGCTCAACTGCTCGCTCTCCGAGGGCGGAATGGCCAACTCGGTGCTCGAGGCCCTCTCCCTCGGCCGCGCGGTGCTCGCCGCGGACATCGCGGGCAACCGATCCCTCGTCGAGGACGCGATCACCGGCTTCCTGTTCGGCTCGGCGGAGGAGCTGACCGCGAAGGCCGATCGCCTGCTGCAGGATCCCGATCTGCGCGCGCGGCTCGGGGTGGCGGGCCGCGAGCGCGTCAGCGCGCGCTTCGGCGCCGACCGCGAGACCGACGGCTACCTCGCCGCCTACACGCGACTGGTGCCTGATTTCGGCTGAGCGCGCGGCACGGTCCTTGCTGCCGCAGCGAGTCAATCGTGCCGCGCGCGGTTTCCGAGCGCGTTTCGCGCCCGTTTCGGGGTGTCGCGAGCGTGACGCTGGGTGAAACTTCGGCACCGCGCACATCGGAATGGCAGGAGGAGGGGGCAAGTAGTTGACGGGGGTGGAGCGCCCCCCTATGATGGATCAATTCCAAGGCGGGAAAGGAGCCGTTCATGGCGCAGCCTCCCGTTTCTAGCCCATCCCAGGAGCAGCGAGTCCAGGAGTTCGTGAGCGCCCACCAGGCGCTACGCGCCGAGGTCGGCAAGGTCATCGTCGGCCACCACGACGTCGTCGGCGAGGTGCTGGTCGGCCTCTTCGCGGGCGGTCACGTGCTGCTGGAAGGCGTCCCCGGGCTCGGCAAGACGCTCCTCATCAAGACCCTCGCGGAGAGCCTCGAGCTGTCCTTTTCCCGCATCCAGTTCACACCGGACCTGATGCCGGGCGACATCATCGGCACCAATATCATCGTGGAGGACGCCCAGGCGCGGAAGCACTTCCAGTTCCAGCGCGGGCCCATCTTCGGCCACATCCTGCTCGCCGACGAGGTGAACCGGGCCACCCCGAAGACCCAGTCCGCGCTGCTGGAGGGCATGCAGGAGGGGGCGGTCACCGTCTCCGGTCACTCTCACCCGCTGCCGGCGCCCTTCTTCGTGCTCGCCACCCAGAACCCCATCGAGATGGAAGGCACCTACCCGCTGCCGGAGGCGCAGCTCGACCGCTTCCTCTTCAAGCTGCGGGTCCGCTATCCGGCGCTCGAGGAGCTCACCGAGATCATCGACCGCACCACCCACGTGCGGCAGGTCGAGGTCCGGCGCGTCCTGACCGGCGCCCAGGTGCTCACCATGCGCGAGCTGGTGCGCGAGATCCCGATCGCCAGCCACGTGCGGGACCTCGCCTCCTTCATCGTGCTCGCCACCCATCCGCAGTGGGAGCGGGCCCCCGAGTCGACCCGCCGCTTCATCCGGTACGGGGCGAGCCCGCGCGGGGCGCAGGCCCTGGTGCTGGGCGCGAAGGTCCGCGCGCTCTCGGAAGGCCGCTTCAACGTCAGCGTGGAGGATCTCCGGGCCACCGCGCTGCCCGCGCTCCGTCACCGGCTCATCCTGAACTTCGAGGGCGAGGCGGAGGGCGTGGACGTGGACGACCTGATCGGCCAGACCGTCGCGGCCGCCGAGAGCATGACCGGTTCAGAGAAAGAGGTCTTCCTGAGATAGGCGAGAGGAGAATCTGATGCCCGGTCCCACGGTGATCGAGCGGCTCGTCGCGGAGGTCGCCCGGCAGATCCGCCTGCGGCGCGCGGAATTCTACGGCCTGCGCGGCCTCCTCTGGGGCGCGGTGGCCGCGGTGGTCCCGCTCGTGCTCAAGGAGTCGCTGGGGATCTGGAGCTACGCGGGCGCCGCGATCCTGCTGCTGGCGGGCGCGGGGGTCGGAGCCCTGTGGGGCTTCCTGCTGAAGCTGCCCCAGGCGGACGCGGCCCGGCTCGCCGACCGCGGCTACGGGCTTCAAGATCGGATGAGCACCGCGCTGGAGTGGGCCGAGCGCGTGGATCGGACCCCGATCGTGGAGGCCCTCGTCGCCGACGCGGCTGCCCGCGCCGACCAGCTCGGTGCGCGGCGCATCATCCCGCGTCGGATGCCACGGGAGGCCAAGTTCGTGCCCGTCCCGCTCGTCCTGGGCCTCGTGTTGGCGGCGGCCCCGCCGATTCCGTTGCCCCAGGGCGGCCTGCCCAACTTCTCGGTCTCCCGGGACGAGGAAGAGGAAAAGCTCAAGGAGCGCGGCGGAGACCTGCAGCAGTCGGAGCGCCGGCAGGCCACTCGGCGCGATCCGGTGCAGCGGGCGGAGGTGCAGGAGCGCACGCTGACACCGCGCATGGGCGGCGGCGGCCAGAGCCAGCCCGGCGATCTCGCCGCCGTCTTCAAGGACACGTCGCTGGCCGGCCGGACGCCCGATTTCAATTCCTTCCTCAAGAAGGGCGACGACCGGCTGCGGATGCTCGAGCAGACGGACCGCCTGCCGGACCTGCAGAGCGACTTCACACAGAACCAGGCCCGGATGGTCTTTCAGAAGGCCAAGGCCCTGCGCGGGGGTCTCGACCCCAACAAGAAGGTGTCGCCGGAGAAGTTGCGCGAGCTGTTGCAGGAGATGGAGCGGCTCGGGCGAAAGGGCCAGCCGGGGGGTGGGCAGGGCGACTGGTCGGGGGACGTCTACGAGGGCATGGAAGCTCTCGAGGGCGGCCAGAGCGACCGGGCGATGGAGGCCATGGAGCGGGCGCTGAACAAGATGCGCTCCAAGGAGGAGCGGGGCCGCGACGGCAGGTCGCTCAAGGGCGGGCGCGAGAGCGACCGGCGGGGCAACAAGCGCGGGAACGAGCGCGGCCAGGGCCAGGGCGGGCCGGGCGACGAGGGCGATTTCCCGGAGGGCGAGGGGCTGCTGCCGGGCCGCGGCAAGAGCGGGTCTCCGAAGGGCGACCCCTCCGGGCGCCTGCGGGGCAATCCGTTCGACGTGGGCGTGGAGGGTGAGACCCGTGCGGGTCGCAAGCAGGGGATCGACACCAACATGGTCGGGCGCGGCTCGCAGATGCCCTCCCGCATGCCGTACATGGGCGTGCTGGGGCAGTACCGCAAGATGATGGAGGAGTCCATCGCGCGCGAGCAGGTGCCGCGCGACTTCCAGAGCCAGGTGAAGGAGTACTTCCAAGCGCTGGATGAGAAATAACGTCGTGGCCACCGCGCGTGCCGGCCACGAGTTGCTGTCGACGGACTTCCTCACCCAGCTCGAGCGCCTGACCCTGCTCTCCCGCCGGTCCTTCCGGGGACGCGTGAAGGGAGAGCGGCGCAGCCCCCGCAAGGGCATCAGCGTAGAGTTCTCCGACTACCGGCAGTATGGGGTCGGTGACGATCTGCGCTACGTGGACTGGAACGTCTACGCCCGCCTCGACCGCCTCTACCTCAAGCTGTTCGTGGACGAGGAGGATCTCTGCCTGCACCTGTTGGTGGATGCTTCCGCCTCCATGGGCTTCGGCGAGCCGTCCAAGCTCGACTACTCCGCGCGCCTGGCCGGCGCCCTCGGCTTCGTGGGCCTGGTGGGGCTCGAGCGGGTGGGCGTGGGGGTGGTGCGCGACCGGATGTCCGAGGGCTTCAACCCGGCGCGCGGCCGGAGCCAGGCGATCCCGCTGATGGACTTCCTCGGCCGCCTGCGCGCGGGCGGGGCCACCTCGCTGAACGAGGGGCTCGCGGCCTACGCGCTGCGCTCCCGCGAGGCGGGCCTCGCCGTGCTCGTCTCCGACCTGATGGACCCGAGCGGCTACGAGCGCGGGCTGAAGGCGCTCCTGGAGCGACGCTTCGACGTGCACGTCGTCCACGTGCTCGCCGCGGACGAGCTGAACCCCGCCTTCGGCGGTGACCTGCGCCTGCTCGACGCGGAGACCGACGAGCAGCGCGATCTGACCCTCGACGGGGAGGCCCTGCGCGGCTACCACGAGCGGCTCCGTGCCTTCCTCGATCGCGCCGAGCAGTTCTGCCGGGGCAACGAGATCACCTACCACCGGGTGGTGACGGAGACGCCGGTGGAGGAGTTCATGCTCCGCCAGCTCAAGGGGCTCCTGCTCGCATGAACTTCCTCAGCCCCTTCGCCCTGCTGCTGGGCACCCTGTCGGTGCCCCTCCTCCTCCTGTACTTTCTGAAAGTCCGGCGGCGGCAGATGCGGGTGTCGAGCCTGCTCCTGTGGGCCCCCGCGCTCCGCGACCGCGAGGCCTCCACCTTCTTCCAGCGGCTGCAGCGCGACCCGCTCCTCATCCTCCAGATCCTGGCCTTGCTCGCTCTCACGGCGGCGCTGGCCCGGCCGGCGGTGAACGTGATGGGGCAGGGGGCCAAGCGGGTGGCCATCGTCATGGACAGCTCCGCCTCCATGAAGGCGATCGACGTCTCGCCCTCGCGCTTCGTGCAGGCCCAGCGCGCCGCGCTCGGGCTGCTCGGCCGCCTGGGCGAGGGCGCCGAGGTGATGGTGATCGAGGCGGGCGTGCAGCCGAGGGTGCTGGTGCCCTTCACCCGTGAGCACGACCGGGTCTCGTCGGCGGTCCGCTCCATGGAGGCACACGACCTCCCGAACCGCCTGCAGGAGGGCCTCCGCACCGCGCGCGCCCTGGTGGGCCCCGACCCGCGCGCGGAGATCCACGTCTTCACCGACGGGGCGCATCCCGACGCGATCAAGGGCCAGGGCGACGACGTCCGCGTGCGCTGGACGGGCGCCGGCCTCCGCTCCCACAACGTGGGCATCACGAGCCTCGCGGTCCGGCGCAGCTACTTCGGGTCCTACAACTCGCAGGCCTTCTTCTCGGTGGGCAACTTCTCGGGCGAGCGGCAGAGCCTCTCGCTCAAGCTGACCCTCGACGACGAGGTGCTCGCGGAGCGCGCGCTCACCCTCGACCCGCAGGTGCGCCGGGCCATCACGGTGCCGTTCAGCGAGCAGCGCGGCGGTGTGCTCAAGCTCAAGCTCGACGTGTCGGACGATCTCGCCGCCGACAACATCGCCTACGCGGTCATCCCGCCGCCCCGGACGATCTCGGTCCTGCTGGTCAGTCCCGACAACCTGTTCCTGGAGAAGGTGCTGAAGACCGACCCGCAGGTGCAGCTCGAGGTGCGCAAGCCCGACGCCTACCAGGGAGGCATGGAGGGCTTCGATGTGGTGGTGGTGGACAGCGTGAGCCCGCAGAAGCTGGGCAGCGGCCGCTTCGTCCTCGTCAACACCGTGCCCGCGGACGTGCCGCTCGAGGTGCTGGGGCGCCTCGAGAATCCCACCATCATGGACTGGGACCGCACGCACCCGATCATGCGGCAGATCGACTTCGCCAAGGTGACGATGGAGGACGCGATGCGCGTCCGGCCGCTCGCCGCCGGCAAGACCCTCGTGGAAGCGGTGGGCGGGCCGCTGATCTACGCCCTGGAAGAGCGCGACCGCAAGGCGGTCTTCTTCGGCTTCGATCTCTTCCGCAGCGACTTCCCCCTGCGGGTGGCCTTCCCGCTCATGCTCTCCAAGGGGCTCCGCTGGCTGCACCCGGCCGGGCTCGATCAGTCGAGCCTGCAGCTCCAGGCGGGCCAGCCCATCCTGCTGCCGGTGGAGCACGGGGTGACCACCGCCACCGTGCGCACCCCGTCGGGGCGCAGCGTGCGGGCGCAGGTCAACCGCGGGATGGCGAGCTTCACCGAGACCGACGAGGTCGGCGTCTACGCGGTGGTGACCGGCCGCGGCGAGACGCGCGTGGCCGTAAACCTGATGAACGGCGACGAGTCGGACCTGACCCCGCAGCCGCTGCCCACCTTCGTAGAAGGCGCGCGGCCGGAGTCGGCGCCGGTGCTCATCGTGCGCGAGCTCTGGCCCTTCTTCGTGGCCCTGGCCCTGCTGCTCTTCGCGCTGGAGGGCTTCCTCTACTGGCGCCGGCAGACCGGGGGGCGCCTCGGGCTGCCCCGCGGGCTGGGCGACCGTTGGGCCCTCGGCCTGCGCTGCGCCCTCCTGGTGATGCTGCTCTTCTCGCTGACCAAGCCGACGATGCCGCGCTGGGCCGACCGGCTCAACGTGACCTTCCTGCTGGACATGTCGGACAGCGTGAGCCTGGCCGCGCGTGAGAGTGCGTACCGGTTCGCCGCCCAGTCGGTGGCGAACATGCAACCGGGCGACCAGGCGGGCGTGGTGGTGTTCGGCGAGGAGGCGATGGTGGACCAGCCGCTTCGCGCGACCACCAAGCTCGAGCGGCCCCTGGCTCAGGTGGGCGGGCGCGGGACGAACCTGGCCCAGGCCCTCCAGCTCGGGCTGGCCACCGCGCCGCCCGGCCAGGCCAACCGGTTCGTGCTGCTGACGGACGGCCGGCAGAATCAGGGCAACGCGCTCGCGGTCGCGCAGGCGGCCAAGGACGCGGGCGCGGACATCTACTACGTCCCGGCCCCGCTGACCTTCCCGCAGGAAGTGGTCGTGGAGTCCATGGTGTTGCCGCAGGAGGTGAAGTTCGGCGAGCCGTTCCAGGCCAAGGTGGTGGCGTGGAGCCAGGCGGAGACCCAGGGACGGCTGTCTCTCTACCGCAACGCCGAGTTCCTCGGCTCGCAGGTGGTGCGGCTCTCCCCGGGCAAGAACGTCTTCACCTACCGGCAGTCGCTCGAGCAGAGCGGGATCCACGTCTACCAGGCCGCGCTCGACGTGGACGGCGACACCATCGAGGAGAACAACCGCGCGGTGGGCACGCTGGTGGTGCGCGGGCGGCCGCAGGTGCTGCTCGCCGAGAAGGACCGCAACCAGGCCCAGGCCTTGGCGGCGGCGCTGCGCTCCCAGCACGTGGACGTGACGGTGGTGGAGGCGGACAAGATCCCCAAGGACATGGCGGGGCTGCAGAAGTACGACGGGCTCATCCTGTCCAACGTGTCGTCGCTCAAGATGACGAAGAAGCAGATGGAGAACATCCGCGACTATGTCCGCGAGCAGGGCGGCGGGCTCGTGATGCTGGGTGGCGAGGAGAGCTTCGGCCTCGGCGGCTATTACCGCACCCCGATCGAGGAGGCCCTCCCGGTGACGATGGAGGTGAAGCAGAAGATCGAGATCCCGAGCCTGGCGGTGGTGCTCTCGATCGATCGCTCGGGCTCCATGGCCATGACCACCGACGAGAAGGTGACCAAGCTCGACATCGCCAAGGAGGCCGCGCACCTGGTGGTGGATCTCCTCGATGATCGGAACGAGGTCGGGGTCATGAGCTGGGACACCGAGTTCCTCTGGGACGCCCCCGTCAAGCCGGCCCGGGACAAGCAGGGGATCCACCACGCGATCTCGACGATCAAGGCGGGCGGCGGCACCGACGGCTACCCGGCGCTGAAGGAGGCCTACCAGATCCTCTTCGACCGGCCGGCGCTGCTGAAGCACGTCATCTTCCTGTCCGACGGGCAGATGACCCGCGGCGATTTCTCGGGCCTGCTGCGGCGGATGGCCAAGGACAAGATCACGGTCTCCACCGTGGCCATCGGCAAGGACGCCGACGTGCCCCTCATGGTGGATGTCGCCAAGTGGGGCCGCGGGCGGTTCTACTACACCGAGGACGACTCCACGATCCCGCGCATCTTCACCCTGGAGACGCAGCTCGCCTCCAAGGCCTCGCTGGTGGAGCAACCCTTCAAGGCCGCGGTGGCCAGCCCGGCCCACGAGGCGATCCAGGAGATCGACTGGAAGGGCGCGCCGCCGCTCGGCGGCTACGTGGCCACCAGCATGAAGAGCAACGCGGACCTGGTGCTGATGACGCACCAGGAGGACCCGCTGCTCGCCACGTGGCGCTACGGTCTGGGCCGGTCGGTGGCCTTCACCTCCGACGCCAAGGCCAAGTGGGGCGTGCTCTGGGTGCGCTGGGGCGGCTTCAACAAGTTCTGGTCCCAGGTGACCCGCTGGACACTGCGCACGGGCACCCGCAGCGATACGGTGGCCACGGTCTCGCGCGCCGACAACGTGGGCGAGGTGCTGGTCGACGCGATCGATCCAAAAGGCGAGTTCATCAACTTCCTCGACTCGCAGGTCGGGGTGGTGTCACCGGACAAGACGCGCACCGTGGTCGATCTCGAGCAGATCGGCCCGGGCCGCTACCGCGGGCGCTTCCCGGCGGGCCAGGAAGGGGTGTACCTGGTCGGCATGGCGCAGCGCCGGGCGGACCAGATGGTGGGCTCCCAGCTGGCGGGCCTCGTGGTGCCCTACGGGCAGGAGTTCCGGGACCTGGGGGTGGACGAGACATTCCTCCGGGAGCTCTCCGAGCTCACCGGGGGCGGCGTGCTGAGCGATCCGAAGGACGCGTTCCTCCAGAACCGGCACAAGTCGCGCCTGAGCGTGGACATCTGGCCGTGGCTGGTGGGGATGGTGGCGGTATTGCTGATTCCGGAGGTCGCGCTGCGTCGGATCGGGCCGGTCGGCCTCGGCCGGCTGATGGCGCGCCTGCGCGCGGGCCGAGCCAAGGGAGGGCGTGGAGATGAGAGCGCTGATCCGAGCTAGCCGGATCGTCGTCACCGGACTGCTGCTCGCGCTGGTCGCCGCCGCGGGTGTCGACGCGGCCCCCAAGCCGCGCAACGTGCTCATCCTGCCCTTCGCCACCCTGGACCTGACGCGGGAGGAGCAGTGGATCGGCGAGGGCGTGGCCCAGTCGCTCATGCTCGCCCTCGTGCACGTGCCGGGACTGGTGCAGATCGAGCGCGACCGTCTCCGGCAGCTCCCGCAGCCGGAGGCGTGGGACGAGGTGGCCACCGTGGCCGCGGCCAAGCGGCTCGGGGTCGACGTCGCCCTGTTCGGGGAGGTGAAGCGGACCGGGAGCGACCTGATCCTGCAGCCCCGCTTCGTGGAGCTGCGCGGCGACAAGGTCGAGCGCGGCACGCTGGACACCGTCGCCATCGCGGAGGGCCAGTTGCTGGACCGCCTGCGCCCGCTGCCCGCCGGCTACCTGAAGGCCCTGAAGGTCCCCGCGAGCGACGTGGAGCTGGCGCGCGCCCAGAAATGGGCGTCGCCCACCGGGCTGCCGCGCGCCTACGAGCTCTACGTGCGCGGCCGCCAGGCCGGCTACCGGACGACGCAGGATGGCAGCGAGGCGGCGATCGAGCTCCTGAGCCGCGCCATCGAGGCGGATCCGCAATTCGTCGCCGCCCAGTACGCGCTCGGCGTGGTCCACCAGAACCTGGGCAACCGCTGGAAGGCGGCCGCGCAGTTCCGGGCCTCCGCCCAGCTCGATCCCACCTACGCGGAGCCCTACAAGGCCCTGGGGGATCTCTACCTCACGGCCCCGCGCCGGCTCTTCGAGGAGGCCATCAAGGCGTACGCCAAGGCCATCGACCTGCGGCCGTTCTACGCGGAGGCGCACGTCGGGTTGGGTGACGCGCGCGCCGCGAAGGGCGAGGTGGATTCGGCGGTCGCCGCGTACCAGCGCGGCATCGAGCACAACCCGATGAACGCCAAGGTGCACGTGAGCCTGGGGAAGCTCTACTACGCCGAGAAGGGGCTCTACTACGAATCCGTGAGCGCCTACAAGAAGGCGATCGACCTGGATCCGGCGTACCTCGACGCGCGGATGGGGCTCGCGGAGGTGTACGAGGACAAGGGCCTCTACGAGGAAGCGATCGACGAGTACCGCAAGGTGGTGGATGCCGACGCCAAGAACACCGGCGCGCTCTACAACCTGGCCCTCGTCTACGAGAAGGTGGACCCCAAGGAATCGATCATGCTCTGGGAGCGCTACATCGCGGTCGCCCGCAACCTGCCCGCCGAGAAGGACTGGGTGGACGTCGCCCGGCTGCACCTGCGCAAGCTGAAGCAGCAGCAGGGCAACTAGCGGGCCGCGTCGACTAGATTCCCAGCAGGATCTTGAGCTGCGGCTTGTTGAAGCCGCGGACCACCTGGTCTCCGACCATGATGACCGGGATACTCATGCCTCCCGTCAGCTTGATCAGTTCTTCCCGCGCCTCCGCGTCGGCCTGGACGTTGATGTCCTCGAACGCTATCCCCTGAGACGAAAGGAACTCTTTCGCCGCCTTGCAGGGCCCTCAGGTGGGACTGCTGAAGACTCGGACGGCCGGTCGCGGCTCACTCATCGATCTGGGTCCTCTCTTCGTGCCTGCGGCGAAGGTGGACGACGGACCCAGCGTAGCAGAATTTTTGGCGCCCGTTTCGTCCACCCGATTGACTGTCCGCGTCAGGCTCTGCCCGCTCGCCTCGACCGGGTTCAGCCGGCCTACGCGTTTTCAGCCAGATAGGCCCTACCGCACCTGCTGGCCCCTCTCTTGCTCTGATACGTGGCCGATAGCGCCCGACTGGAGGGACGACCATGACCCGGAGGTTCCGGAGTACCGAGCGCGGCTTCACGCTCGTCGAGCTGATGGTCGTCGTGGCCGTGATCGGCGTCCTCGCCACCATCGCGATCCCGCTCTTCGTCAACGTGCAGGCTCGTGGCCGCATTGCCAAGGCGCAGGCCGATTCCCGGACCCTGGCCTCGGCGGTCGGTGTCTACAGCGCGCACATGGGGACCATCCCGACGGCTCTTACCCAACTCACCGCGGACGCGACCAACGCGCAGGGCAATCGCGCGGGCCCATTCATGGGCTCGATGCCCACCCCGCCGGGCGGGTGGGCCGCCTATTCTTATTCCGCGAACGTCTCGGCCGGGACCTACACGATTACCTCCACCGGCGACGGCACCAGCGTCATCTATCCGTAGGCGCGGCGCGCCGGTCGCGTCGCAAGCCCCGGCCGACCTTGACTTGACGAGGGGCATTCCCTATGGTGGCCGAGTCATGAGCGATCTCCGCAAGGATCCCACGAGGGGCCGGTGGGTCCTCGTGCGACCAGGCCCGAAACGCCCCACCTCCTCCGTGTGCCCATTCTGTCCGGGCCACGAGTCGCATACGCCCCACGAGATTTTCGCCTACCGTAAGGAGGGCTCGACGCCGAACGGGCCCGGCTGGTCGGTGCGGGTGATCCCGGAGGCCGATCCCTACTTCCGCATCGAGCAGGAGCTGGTACGCGAGGGGGTGGGTCTCTACGACCGCATCTCCCCGCGCGGCGCCACCGAGCTGATCGTCGAGAGCCCGAGCCACGACGACACCGCGGCCACGCTGGGGGATGCGCAGTGGGAGCAGGTGCTGTGGATGTACGGCGAGCGCATCCGGGACCTGAAGCGGGACCAGAGCATTCGCGACATCCTCGTCACGCGACGCCACCGGGCGCCGGGCTCGCGGATCACGCACCCCTACTCGCGGCTCACCGCGATCCCGATCATCTTCGACGAGGTGCGGCGGAAGCTCCGCGAGTGCCGCGAGCACTACGAGTACAAGCGACGGTGCGTCTACTGCGACATGATCCGCCAGGAGATCGCCGCGGCCGATCGGGTGGTGCGGCTCACCGACCACTTCCTGGCCCTCTCGCCGTACGCGGCGTGCTCGCCGTTCGAGACCTGGATCCTGCCGCGCCAGCACAACTGTCTCTACGAGGGCTCGCTCTCGGGGGAGGTGGTGGCGGACCTGGCGGGCCTCCTGGGCAGCCTCTTCCGGACCCTCAGCGGCAAGCTGGGGGATCCCCCGTTCGAGATGACGCTCTACACGGCTCCCAACCTGGCCGCCAAGATCCTGCCCGGGGAGTGGTCGACCATCGCCGACGACTACCACTGGCACATCGAGATCCGCACCATGCCCGACCGGCTCAACGGGATCGGGGGGATTCACGTCAACGAGACCCCCCCCGAAGAGGCCGCCAAGCAGTTCCGGGAGGCCTGGCTCTGACGGTCAGGCCACTCTAAGTCGCACCCCCGCCACCAGAAACGGAGATACACCTTGACAGGTCCCCATCCGGATGGCAGACTCCGACTGTAGGGATCGGCGATCCTCTGGGTCGGATATAGACCGGCAGATATGGACAGGCCGGAGTCGAGCAGGGGAACCGGGAGGAGACGGGGTTGCTGAGATTCACGAAGCGAGCGGACTACGGGCTCATGGCCGTGCACTTCATCGCCTCGCACGGCGACGACGGCGCGGTGAGCGCGAAGCGGATCGCGGAGGAGTTTCACATCCCGCCCGAGCGGCTGGCCAAGATCCTCCAGCGCCTGGCGAAGAAGAAGCTGGTCGCCAGCTCCAACGGGCCCAAGGGCGGCTACGTGCTGACCCGGGACCCGGCGGACATCACGGTCGGGCAGGTCGTCCGGGCGCTCGAGGGACCGATCAGCGTGGTGAGCTGCATGACCGAGCGGGACGATTGCCCGCAGTTCGCGCGGTGCAACCTGCGAGGCCCGGTGCAGAAGATCCAGGCCAGCATCAGCCACGTACTGGATAGCATGACGCTCGAGGAGCTGGGGGCGGAGCCGATCGTCCGGGTCACCCCGCTCGCGGTCATTCACTAGACTCGAGGAGAACGACGGCATGGCGTTGAAGCTTCCGATCTTCATGGACAGCCAGTCCACGACCCCGGTGGATCCCCGGGTGCTCGAGGCGATGATCCCGTATTTCACCGAGAAGTTCGGCCATCCGGCGAGCCGCAACCATCCCTTCGGCTGGGAAGCCGAGGGCGGAGTGGACGTGGCCCGCGAGCAGATCGCCAAGCTGATCGGGGCCCGGGACCCGAAGGAGATCGTGTTCACCTCCGGCGGCACCGAGGCGATCAACCTGGCGCTCAAGGGCGTGGTCGAGATGTACCGGGAGAAGGGCAACCACATCGTCACGACCACGATCGAGCAGCGGGCCACGCTCGACGTCTGCAAGCGGCTGGAGCGGCAGGGTGTCGAGGTGACCTACGTGCCGGTGGGCCGCGACGGGCTGGTGGACGTCGAGGCGGTCCGGGCCGCGCTAACCGACAAGACCATCCTGATCTCGATCATGTTCGCCAACAACGAGATCGGGACGATCCAGCCGGTAGCCGAGCTCGGCAAGCTCGCCAAGGAGAAGGGGATCATCTTCCACACCGACGCCACCCAGGCGGTGGGCAAGATCCCGGTGGACGTGGAAGCCATGGGTGTCGACCTGCTGTCGGCCACCGCCCACATGCTGTACGGGCCCAAGGGAGTCGGCGCGCTCTACGTGCGGCGGAAGAACCCGCGTGTGCGCATCGCGCCCATGGTGGATGGCGGCGGCCACGAGCGGGGCATGCGCTCGGGCACGGTGCCGGTGCCGCTGGTGGTCGGCTTCGGGAAGGCGGCGGAGATCTCCCGCGAGGTCATGGCCGAGGAAGGCAAGCGGCTCGCCGGGCTCCGCGACCGGCTCCAGGAGCAGATCGTCTCCAAGGTGGACGAGGCCTACGTGAACGGGCATCCCACGCTGCGCCTGCCCCACAACCTGAACATCTCCTTCGCCTACGTGGAAGGCGAATCGGTGCTGATGGGGCTCAACAAGGAGGCCGCGCTGGCCTCGGGGTCGGCCTGCACCTCGGCAACGCTCGAGCCCTCCTACGTGATCTCGGCGCTGGGCGTGGACTCCGAGCTGGCTCACTCGTCGATCCGGTTCGGGCTGCACCGCTTCTCCACCGAGGAAGAGGTGGATTTCGTGGCGCGCAAGACGGTCGAGGTCATCCTGCGGCTTCGGGAGATGTCGCCGCTCTACGAGCTCGCGAAGGAAGGCGTTGACCTGAAGTCGATCCACTGGAAGGCGGAATAACGACGCCCTCGGGCGATCAGCCCGAGGTGCTCAGGAGGATGTGCGGACATGGCCTACAGCGATAAGGTGGTCGACCACTACAACAACCCGCGCAACGTGGGGTCCTTCACCAAGGACACCCCGGGAGTGGGAACGGGCCTGGTAGGCGCGCCCGAGTGCGGCGACGTGATGAAGCTGCAGATCAAGGTCAACGTCGAGACCGGCGTCATCGAGGACGCCAAGTTCAAGACGTTCGGCTGCGGCAGCGCCATCGCCTCGTCGAGCCTGGCCACCGAGTGGCTCAAGGGGCGCACGGTGGACGAGGCGGCCAAGATCAAGAACACCGACATCGTGAACGAGCTGAAGCTGCCGCCGGTGAAGATCCACTGTTCGGTGCTCGCCGAGGACGCGATCAAGGCCGCGCTCCAGGACTACAAGGAGAAGTGGAGCGCGAGCGAAGCCCCGGCGGGCCGGGACGCGTCCTAAGGTAAAGGAGACCAACGTATCATGGCACTGGCGCTGACCGAGACCGCGGTGAAGCAGGTCAAGCAGCTCATGGAGACCCAGAATCTAGGGAGCGTCTACCTGCGGGTGGGGGTCAAGGGGGGCGGCTGCTCCGGCCTTTCCTACCAGCTCGAGTTCGACAACGAGATCGGCCCCCACGACAAGAAGTTCGACATCGACGGGGTGCAGGTCGTGTGCGACAAGAAGAGCTATCTCTACCTGAACGGCACCACGCTCGACTACGTCACGCAGGGGCTCCAGGGCGGGTTCACCTTCGTCAACCCCAGTGCGAAATCGAGCTGCGGGTGCGGGACATCGTTCTCGGCCTGAGGCCCGGCCCGGAAGACACGAACGCGGGCCCTGCCGGGCCCGTTGTTGTTTTGAGGAAAGGCTCGTGAGCGACTATTTCACGGTGTTCGGGTTGCCCCGCAAGCTGGGGGTGGACCGCGAGGCTCTGCAGCGGCGGTTCTATGAGCTGTCGCGCCAGTACCATCCCGATTTCCACCAGAGCGCGGACGCCGAGCGCCAGGCGGAAACGCTGGGCCAGTCGGCTCTGGTGAACCGCGCCTACCGTGCCCTGCGCGAGCCCCTCGCGCGCGTGGAGTACCTGATCGCGCTGGAAGAGGGCCGGGAGGGCCGGGAGGGCGCGCCCGACAAGCCGAAGGCGCCGCGGGAGCTCCTGGAAGAGGTGATGGAAGTGCAGGAGGCGCTCGAGGAGGCCAAGGCGGAAGGGCTCGGCGGAGAGGCCGGCACGCGGCTTCGCGAGAATCGCCGCCGCCTCGAAGGGCGCTACGCGGCCGAGGCGGCCGCCGTGGTCGCCCAGTCGGCCGCGTGGGACCGTCTGGTGGACGAGGGGGGGGATCGTCGGCCGCTGCTCGAGTGGTTCAAGCAGCGGCTCGCGACCCGCGCCTACCTACGCACCGTGATCGACGACCTGAGTGACGCGCTGGGAGAGCGTGAAGACCAACATGTCTCGCATCGTCGGCATTGATCTGGGGACGACCAATAGCCTGGTCGCCCACGTGGAGGGCGGCATCCCGCGCGTGATCCCGGACGCGGAGGGCCGCGCCCTGCTGCCCTCGATCGTGGCCTGGACCAGCAACGGGGTGGTGGTGGGCGAGGCGGCCCGCCGCCAGCTCGCCCGCAACTCGGCCCGGACCGTCTACTCGGTCAAGCGGCTCATGGGCCGCGGCTACGAGGACGTGAAGGATGAGCTGTCGCGGCTGCCCTTCGAGGTCACCCCGCAGGCCGAGGTGGTGAGCATCCGCATCGGCGACCGGGCGGTCACCCCGCCCGAGGTCTCGGCCCACGTGCTGCGCGCGCTCAAGCAGCGGGCGGAGGGTCACTTCGGCGAGCCGG
>Ga0214471_10001895_pt1 | contig 16532 bp, 12 predicted proteins | sample RVTome_5_FD_207665 | JGI IMG/M metagenome (GOLD analysis project Ga0214471, IMG submission 207665) | Soil microbial communities from uranium-contaminated site in the Upper Colorado River Basin, Wyoming, United States - RVT142D155 | ecosystem: Environmental > Terrestrial > Soil > Contaminated >... | reverse complement strand
TGTGACTCTTTCCGAGGAGCCGGTGGTGGGGGCGGAGTTCGTTCGGTTCGACGACTTCGGCCCCAACCTGGCAGTCACCGCCTGGTCGCTGGAACCATCGACTGAAGGCACCACCAGGGCGTTCCTCCAGGTCTCCAACTTTTCCGGTGAGGCACGGCCCGTGCGGGCCGAGGTGTCGGTCAACGGGCTCAGTGCCGGGTTGGTCGATCTGGAGGTGCCCGCTCTGGCCGCAGCCCGCGCCACGACGCCGGTCGACGCCGGTCCCGGTGATGTTGTTTCGATTCAACTGCTCGACACCGGTGATGCTCTGGCGATGGACGACAGGTCGGATCTGGTGGTTGGGGGTGGTCCCGACCGGAACGTGTCGATCCTCGGGGAGGGCTCTCCCTTCCTGGCCGCTCTCATCGACGCAGTCGGTGGCTTTGCCACTGGCGGGACCGGACCGGCCGACGTCCTCATCGTCGACGGCGGCGACCTGCCCGAGATCGATCGACCCGCCTGGCTTATTGCTCCGGACTCGCCCCCGGAGGGAGTGACGGTGAATGAGTTGGTTCGGAACGCCGCCGTCACCTACCAGCGCCCGGGGGAACCCATCCTCGACTCTGTTGACCTCTCTTCGGTGGCGGTGGCCGAGGCTCAGGTGGTCGATGCACCGCGCTGGCTGACCCTGGTCCGGGCCGGCGACGTGCCGCTGATATTGCTCGGTGAGGTGAACGGGCATCGCGTCGCCTACTTCACGTTCGACATCACCCATTCCAATCTCCCGATCCAGGTGGGCTTCCCGATCCTGGGTGCCAGGATTCTCGAATGGCTGGGTGGCGCCGGCGCCGGCGCCGTTTCCACCGAACCCGCCGGGACCCCGATCCCGCTGACGGTGCAAGCCGGGGTCACGGCCCGTCTCACCCTTCCCGATGGCGAGGTCCGCGACCTCACCCCGGGTGCGGCCACTTTCACCGAGACTGGCCGACCTGGCGTCTATCGCCTCGAATACGTGACAGCCGACGGCATCGTGACACCGGGAGCGGTGGCGGTTCGGACCTTCGTTGCCGACGAGTCGGCCGGGGCCTCGCGGGCTCTGGCCACGAGCGGATCGGTCACCGAGGCGGATGAGGCCTCGACACTCATCAGGGAATGGGCACCGTGGGTCATCGGTGCTGTGCTTCTGCTGATGGCCATCGAGTGGTGGGTTGGCCATCAGCGTCCGTGGCTGCGCAGGAGGCAGGCAACCGTATGAGATTCGACAATCCCTGGTGGCTGGTGGCTGCGATTCCGGTCCTCGGGGCCGCCTGGTTGGTTGCCCGCAAAGGGGGCAGGACGGTTCCTCGCCGTCAGCATCGAGCCGCGACCTGGGTGCGGCTGGCCGCTCTCTCGCTCCTGGTGATGGCCGCCGCCCAGCCCATCCTGACCCGGGCTGTAGACGATCGTTCAGTCCTGTTCCTACTCGACCGCTCGGCCTCGATCGCGGCCGGGGCCGCCGCCGTCCAAGAAGAGTTCTTGCATCTAGCCCTGGCCGAGGCTCGGGCCGACGCCCAAACCGCGGTCGCCGTATTCGGACGCGATACCCGGCTCGACTCAGCCTTCACCAGCAGCCGGATCCCGGGTCCGGTCCGGACGATTCCCGACGACTCCGCCACCGACCTGGCCGGCGCCCTCGAGGCGGCGGCGGCACTGATGCCAAGCGAGGGCTCGCGCCGCATAGTTCTGATCACCGACCTGGTCCCGACCACCGGCGATGTCCGCCCGGCAGTCAGGCGCCTGGCCGATCAGGGTGTGGCGGTCGACGTGGTGGAGCTGGCGGCGGCGCGAAGCGCCGATGCCCTTGTGGAAAGCGTCATCCTTCCCGCGGCGGCCCGCGAAGGCGACCTTGTTGCCATCACTGCGGTGGTCAGATCCAACGTTGCCGGGCCGGCGGAGCTGATCGTCACCTGGGCCGATGGGCAGGAACAGGTCATAGACGTCGATCTCGTCGCCGGCCGCAACGAGATCCCGATCGAGGTGGCGGCAGAAGGAACAGGTTTCCTGCCTGTGGCCGTCGAAGTGAGAACCGATTTCGACACGAGACCCGAGAACAATCGGGCTGAAGGTATAACCCGTCTCCTGGGACCCGCCCGGGTCGCCGTCGTCGAAGGGGTGGAAGGCGAAGCCGACGATCTCGTGCGGGCCCTCGAGGCCGGCGGCATGGAGGCCGACCTCCGGCGGTCGATCCCAACCGAGAGCGATCTCCTCACCTACGACGCGGTGGTTCTGGTGAATGTCGACCAACCAGGCACCGAGGACTCCGAAAACCTGGCGGCCTTCGTTGAGGAACTGGGCCGGGGCCTATTGGTCATCGGGGGCGACCGAGCTTACGGGTTGGGGGACTATCACGAGACGCCGCTCGAGGCCGTGCTCCCGGTGAGCTCCAATCCCGACGACCTTATCCGTCGCCAGCCGGTGGCCGAGATTCTCGTCATCGACTCCTCCGGATCGATGGGGGCGTGCCACTGCAACGGCGGGACCGCGGTCGACGGGGGAGTGGTGAAGACCGACATTGCGCGAGCCGGGGCCGAGCTGGCGATCGAGGCGCTGACCGACAGCGATCGCGTTGGTGTGTTGACGTTTACCTCCGGCACCGACTGGGTGATCCCCCTGGCTCCGCGGTCGACGATCAGCGATGCCGCCGGAGCGTTGGCGGCGATCACCCCCAATGGCGACACCGAGATCTCCAACGCCCTCGAGGTCGCTCTGGCCGAGCTGGCCGGGGTTCCGGAGGAGCTGCGTCATATCGTTCTCTTCACCGACGGATGGGATCCGAGCGACGCCAACCTGCTCCCGATGGCCCGCGAGATTGCGGACGCCGGTGTGACGCTCTCCGTTCTCGGGACCGGTGAAGGTCCGGGGACGACACTGCAACGCATGGCCGAGCTGGGCGGTGGCCGCTTCTATCCTGGGACCGATCTCGAATCGATCCCAGAGATCTTCGTGGAGGAGACGCTGACCGTCGCCCGCAACCTCGCCACCGAGGGGACGTTCTTCCCGGTTCTGCGCTCGCCGTCGCCCGTCACAGAGGATCTCACGAGCTCACCGCCGTTGCTCGGGTACGTCCTCACGAAGGCCAAGGGGAGTGCCTCGATCGTGATGGAGATCGGTCAGGGCGATCCTTTGCTGGCCACCTGGCAGCGAGGGCTCGGCCGGGCTACCGCCTGGACCTCGGATGCGACCGCACGCTGGCTCAGCCAGTGGATCGAGTGGGAGGGATACGTGGACTTCTGGGGAGCCGTCGTCCGTGACGTGCTCCCGGCCGGACGCGAGAACCCGCCCGCCGTATTCGTCTCGGAGGGTTCGCTCCAGGTCAGCCTCGATCTCCCGGGTGCGGAGCTCGATGCCACTGCCACTGCCCGGGTCCGGACCCCGAGTGGTGAGGTCGTGGTTGTTCCGATGAGTCGAACCGACGCCGATAGCTTCGGCGCCGCCGTGCCGCTGGCCGAGTCCGGCGCCTATTGGGTGGCGGTGACCGTCGCGAACCCGGACGGATCCCAGATCACCTCCAGCTCGGGGGCCGTCTCGGCGTACGAGGAGGAGTTCGCCTTCCGCGAGCCCGATCCCACCCTGGGCTCTGACATCGTCGAACTCACCGCGGGGCGCCTCAACCCCGAACCCGCTGCAGTGTTCGATGCCGCGCCGGTCAGGGGCCGGGCCGAGGTGTCCATCTGGCCCTGGCTGGTCGTGGCCGCGCTGTCGCTCTTCCTGGTCGACGTGGCGCTTCGGCGCCTGGTGTTGTCGGTCGGGGATGCCGACGCCTGGAAGGAAGGACTCACGACCGCACGCACCAGGGAGAAGAGGCGAATCGAGAAGAAGATCGAGGAGGCCGAGTCGGCGGGTGCTCCACCCCCGGTGTTATCGGAGTCCGAGACTCTGGAGCGGCTGATGCGGCGGAAACGCGGCAGCTGAGGCGACCATGGAGCGAAGGCGTCTGGGTAACTCTGGTCTCGAGTCCGGTGTCGTCGGAATGGGCACCTGGCGGACCTTCGATGTGCGGGGCGGCAAGTTGGAAAAGGACCGCGCCCTTCTGGTCGATCGGGCCGTGGCGGCCGGAGTCGACCTCTTCGACTCGTCGCCGATGTACGGGGAAGCGGAACGAGTCCTCGGTCAGGCGCTAGCGGCGGTTCGGGACCGGGTCATTGTCGCCACCAAGTTGTGGTCGGCGGATGACGCTGTTGCCGCCCGTCAGGTTGCGAGTGCTCTGGCCTTCTTCGGCAGCCGGGTCGACCTCTATCAGGTCCACAACCTCGTGGCCCTTCCCGGTCGACTCGAGATGCTCGAAGAACTGCGGAGTGCAGGGCGGATCAGAGCGATCGGCGCCACTCACTTCTCGGAAACGGCGTTTGGACAACTGCAGGACGTGATGAAGAGCGGGCGGATCGACACGATTCAGGTTCCTTACAACCCGATCCAGCGTCAGGTCGAGCGCGACATCCTTCCTCTCGCCGCCGATCTGGGGCTGGGGGTGCTCATCATGCGGCCTTTCGGTGAGGGTGCCCTGTTTCGCCGCAATCCTGGTGCGGCCGAGCTGGCGCCTTTCGCCGAGTTCGGAGTGACGACATGGCCACAAGCGCTGCTGAAGTGGGTGTTGTCGGACGCGAGGTGCCACGTCGCCATTCCCGCCACGAGCTCTGCTGCTCACCTCGAGGAGAACCTCGGAGCCGCCAGCCCGCCCTGGTTCGGGGAACAGGAACGGGCCCTCGTCGTCCGACTGGCGTCGTAACGAGTCGAACCTCCCTCCTTCTACTATCGCGTCACAGTGGCTAGCGGTAGGTCTTCTCGGCGGCGGTTGCAGCGGTCACCATCCTGGCTGCCCCACGCCGTTGTCGTGGTGGTCGTGGTGGTGGCGATCGCTGCTGCCGTTTTCCTGATTCTCTATCGGGTCAGAAGCCTCATCTACATGCTCTTTCTGGCCACCTTCGTCGCCATCGCTCTGGAACCGGCCGTTCAGGGACTGGTGAGACGAAGGTGGAAACGGCAGCGGGCGACGATGCTGGTTTTCGGAATCTCGCTGATCCTTTTCGTCGGATTCTTTGTCGCGCTGATTCCGGTGTTCGTCGCCCAAGCCGCCGGTCTGATCGAGGACATCCCGCAGTATCTCCAGGACCTCCAGAACCTGGCGAATCGTTTCTTCGAGGTTGATCTGGTGGACCCGGCTCTCACGGACCAGTTCGAAGACCTCGGGAGCATTCTTCAGCAGTACGGCTCGACGGTCGCCGGCGGAGTGTTCGCGATCGGTAACACCGTGTTCGGTGCCATCTTCCAACTGGTGACGGTTTCCCTCTTCGCGTATTACCTGGTGGCAGAGGGCCCGAGTTGGCGGCGGGCCCTCCTAGCGACGATGCCCGCCGAGCGACAGCGTGAGGCGTTGAACATCTGGGAGATCTCGGTCGACAAGACCGGTGGTTACGTCTATTCCAGAGCCGTGCTGGCCCTCGTCGCAGGCCTGTTCACGTTTTTCGTCCTGCTCCTCCTTGGGGTTCCTTCGGCTGCGGCCCTGGCGCTCTGGATGGGAGTGCTGAGCCAGTTCGTCCCGGTTGTCGGTACTTATGTCGGCATGATCCTGCCGGCGTTGGCAGCGCTCTCGATATCGCCCGCGACTGCTCTCTGGGTCGTCATCGCAATGTTGGCCTATCAGCAACTCGAGAACTACGTCATCGCGCCGCGGGTCACCGCTCGAACGATGGCGATACACCCGGCTGTCACGATTGGCGCCCTTATCGCCGGTGCCAGCCTTCTTGGAGGAGTGGGGGTGGTTGTGGCCCTGCCGGTAGCGGCGACGATTCAGGCCGTGATCTCCACGACGGTGCAACGGCACAAAGTGATCGAGGGCGAGGCGGTATCGGACGAACCTTCCGATGACAACCCTTCCGACCCCTGAACCGCCCGGGTCCCCGGATCAGACGAAACCTGGCGCGACACTCCCGGTTTCCGGGGGACTCCTGTACCGAATTTCGGATTCGGCGGGAGCCACCAGCCAAATTACGAGGGCGACAGATGACGGGCGAATCCCCTTCTTCGCTGATCTTGGCTGCTTCTGAACATCCATAAACCGGGCCCAACCCCCCCAATACCCCCGGATTTCGGCCAATTCGGGCTGACGAGGCCCGGTCACGGGCACCGGCTACCGGCTATCGAGTGAAGGTCTAGTTCCCGGCGACCCCCCCGTTTAGCATGAGGTTTCGTGACGGTCTCCGTGGAAGAAGTCAGGCGGCGTTCTACCGGCTGGCCACTGCTTGCCAATTCAGTTCTCGCCTCCACATTCGGCGTTGTCGTGGGGCTGTTGGTCGACTCCCTCGGCCGGGTGACCATGGGGATGATCTTCGACCGGGATCCGGTGATCTTTCACAACCGGGTTGTGTTCGAAAGCGCCGGAAACGACATCGCCCTGGCCGGCGGCGCCCTGGCGGCGTTGCTGGCCGGAGGGTTCTTTCTCGCTCTCTATCCCGGGAGCCGGGCCCACGACCCATCCCGCCTGGCGGTCCTGTGGCTGGTCCTGCATTGCTTCCGCCAGGGGTTTGTTCCGCTGGCCATGATTCCTTTCTCTGCCGACTCCGACCTGGCCGTGGCACTCGCCTCTCTCAACCTCCCGTCTGGCCTCGATGTTGTGATCGGTGCGGCGGGTGGTCTCGGATTGCTCCTGGTTTCTCTCGCGGCCGCACCGGCCTTCCTGGCTTTTGCGCCCAGTCGCCAGGACATTGATACCCCCGGACGCCGTGTTGCATTTACAGCCAAAATGGCCCTTCTCCCGGGCGTAGCCGGAGCTTTGCTGGCAGTGGCTTTCTTCATGCCCGACGCCGATACCGGCCTGATCCAGGAATTGCCTCTCTACGGCCTGTTCACCATCGCCACGGTCCTGGCCGCACCCGGCACCCGCTCCGTTGAGATTCGATCGGATGGCAACTCTCAGAGTCTCTCGTGGGGCCTCCTCGGTACCGTGATCGTTGCGTTCCTGGTCTTTCGTTTTGCCCTGTCGAGGGGCATTCCGATCCCGCCGGATCCCGAGAGCTTCTTCTTTACCTGACAGGTCATTGCCGTCGTCGTGGCGGTAGCTCCTCAACAAACCCGCTGGCGTGCCGATATGGGCACATGTACCGGGTCTTTTTGATCCCAACAGAAGAGAACCCCAAATCCGAACTCTGGCTCGATGCTCAGGATGTTCACGAGGGAGACGGCGGAACGTCTTGGGAGTTCGTGGATCAGGAGAATCGGGTCATCCGCCGATTGGAGAAGTCCAGGGTGAAGTCGTTCATGGTGACACCCGATCGCCGCAAACCCCGTCCCCTGGAGCACTCGGTCGTGCAGGATCCCCGTTGGGAAGTTCCGCGATGATGTCGAGAACCGGTCATAGCGGCTAACAATCGATAGTTGGATCATTGACCCATCGCCAGCCGGTTCTTCACGCGCGCAACGCCTTTCTCCACGTCGTCAATGAGCACCGGTGGTTGGCGACATCGGCCTGTTCGCTGGCGTTGATGCAGGAACAGCCAGCCGTACGCGATCGCGCCCGCGACGTCTTGCGCAATGTCGACGTCGCAGTAAGTGGGGCCACCCTTCTCTACGCGAGGTCTCTCATCGAGTTCTACACGAAGGGCAGCCCGGAGGCGCAGCCGAGGACCGGGCGGCTCCGCCAACCCATCGACATCGTGATCGAGGACTTTGGAACCGGGATCGGTGACGGCACCTACTGGGTGCTGGTTCGAATCAAGACGTCGATCGATGTCCACTTGCTGCACCTCACCGCCTGGCGAGACGTTGACTATCGATCCGATCCGAAAAATGCCCTCGCCCGGCCGGCCGCAGCCCGGCTGAATTGGAACCGCGAGCACCCGGAGATCGTCGGGAGGATCAACGATGCCCTGGCAGAAGCGGCCACCTTGGCGACTGATTGGACGGTTCCGCTCGAGGCACTTCACAAGGCGGCAACTGAACGTCTCAACGACCAGGACTTTGCCTGGCCCGCCAACCTGACCGGGAAGTCGGCGGTGTTCTCTTTTCTCGACAGGTCGGGCCTATAGCCCTGGGGCTGGTGGACTGTCCTATCTTGAGCCAGGACTTGAACCAGCCGACCCGTTCCGAGCCGAGTCATCCTCCAGACGGCGAGGCCCCGATGGCCGCAGTTCTGACGGTCTCCGATGGTGTAAGCCGCGGGTATCGAGAGGATCGTTCCGGCGCGGCCCTGGTCGAACTGCTCGAGTCCGAGGGGTTCGCCGTGACCGTACGGAAGGTCGTGCCGGATGACGCTGCCGAGATTGGCGGCGCCATCACCGATCTGGCTGCCCGGGTTCCACTCGTCGTAACCACCGGAGGGACCGGGCTCGGACCTCGCGACGTGACCCCGGAGGCAACCCGCGTCGTACTCGACCGGGAGGCACCGGGTTTGGTCATGTTGATGCTGTCCGAGGCCATCCGACAGAACCCGATGGCCGCATTGTCAAGAGCCGTTGTCGGGACGATTGGAGCTTCACTGGTAGTGAATCTGCCGGGTAGCCCCCGCGGCGCCGTCGAGAATCTGACCGCTCTGCTCCCGATCCTGCCGCATGCTCTGGCTCTTCTCAGGGGAGACACCGAGCACCGGCCTCTACCCTCGTAGACCGTTAGCCTCAAGGGTCAGGAGGACGCGTGCCAAGTGATGATCAGCAACTCATCTCGACGATCCATGACTGGGTCGAGCGCGAGGTTCCCTTTGCTCTCGCCACCGTCGTGGGAGTGCGGGGCTCGACGTACCGGGGGCTGGCGGCCAGGCAATTGGTAGCGGAGGACGGGACCTCGGTGGGAACCGTGTCCGGCGGTTGTCTTGATTCCGATCTGGGGGTGGTGGCAGCGCGGGTGCGGGCCACCGGCCGACCCGAATTAGTCGAGTTCGACCTGACCGCTGATGACGAGGCGATCTGGGGGTGGGGGATCGGCTGCAACGGTGTTACCGAGCTGTTGGTCGAGCCAGAGAGTTCCTCGCTGGCTCTGGCCGAGGCGATCAAGTCAACACCGCCGGGCATCGTTCACGTCCTGTCCGGGGTTGGCATGGGCACACACGTGCCGGTGACGGCGGACGATTCCGAATGGGGCGTGGAGGTTCTTGAAGCCAGGGCCGACGGCCGCCATCGCCGAGTCGACCGCGGAGGCGAGCGCTTTTTGCTGGAAATCATCTCCGGCCGTCCGCGTCTGGTTGTGTGCGGTGCCGGTCACGACGCCGTTCCCCTGGTCCGGCTCGGTTCGGAGCTAGGTTTCGAAGTGGCGGTCGTCGACGATCGCCGCCAATTCCTATCCCGGGAGAGATTCCCAGAAGCGGCCACCCTGGTTCATTGCGCCCCGGCTGACCTGGCTACCCACGTCGCGATGGACCCGAGCACCGCCGTTGTGATCATGTCGCACAACTACCTGCGCGATGTCGACTTCCTCGGGTCCCTCCTCGGGATGCCGGTTGCGTACATCGGTTGTCTCGGTCCGGGGGAGCGGCTCGAGCGGATGCTCAAGGACCTGGTTGCCAGGGGACGACACGTCGAACCGGAGGACCTCGAACGGATCCATGGTCCGGCCGGGATCGATCTCGGGGCCGATGGACCCACCGAGATTGCCTGGTCGGTCCTTTCCGAGATCCTGGCGGTTCGAAGAGGTGCCGGAGCCGGGTTTCTGGTTCACAGAAAGGGGCCGTCGGAGCTGCGACGGTTACCGTAAGGACGGAGGTAACGAAGTTGCAGATCACCCATGAGTTCGAAGTGGCACGTCCGGTCGACACTGTCTGGGAGATGTTTCAAGACGTGCCCTCGATAGCGCAGTGCCTTCCCGGGGCCACCCTCACAGCCGACAAGGGAAACAACGTGTACGCGGGCAGCATCGCTGTCAAACTCGGCCCCATGGCCGTCACGTTCGAAGGTGAGGCGACCATCACGCACGATCGAGCCAACCGGATTGCGCAGATCGACGGGCGGGGCGTTGACAAGAAAGGTGGGAGCAGAGGCCAGGTCAAGGTGACCTATAAGCTGACTCCCACCGGCACCGGCGGCACCAAAGCCTTGATCGACGCCGACGTGACACTGGCTGGCCCCGCCGCCCAATTCGGCCGGACGGGCCTCATCAACGAGATGTCAAAGCGCCTGATCGGCGACTTCGCCTCGTGTCTCGAAGCCAAGATGGCCGCTCCGACGGAAGCGGCCGCCGAGGCGATAGTGGCCCCGGATGTGAAGCCGATCGGCCTCTTGTGGAGCAGTTTCGTCGCCTGGATACGGAGACTGTTCGGCCGCAAGCAAGCCGGGTAGGGAATCATGGCGATCGGCTGGCCCAATTGATCGAAATGGCCGCTAATCGGCTGCGCCAAATCCTACGTCCGGAACTGGCAGTGGCCGCCATCCTCATCCTGTCCGCTTGTTCAGGCGTGGCTGAGCCACCCGATCCTATGGACACAACGGTCCGGATGCTCGACAACACTTTCGACCGGCCGTTGATCGAGGTGCCGGTTGGTGCCGTTGTGACTTTCGTGGGCGCCGGTAACAACCCGCACAACGCCGTTGCCGCCGATGGCTCGTGGAGTACCGAAAACGAGTTCGGCTCGCTCGAACAATTCGAGGGGGACGCGGCATCTGTTCGATTCGACTCCCCAGGCGAATACAACTTCTTTTGCACGTTCCACGGCACGGCCGAGGGCGGCGGCATGGCAGCCCGACTGCTGGTAGGGGACGTCAATGCTTCGGCAGCAGCGCAGGGCATCGCCGAGTCGACAGCTCCGGCGGTGTGGACCGGCGCGACGGTCAGAGTGCCCGAGGATCACCCCACCATCCAGGAGGCCGTGAACGCCGCGAATCCGGGAGACCTGGTGCTGATCGGCCCGGGCACCTATCGGGAGGCGATCGAGATTTCCAAACCGGGACTCGTGGTTCGAGGAACCGATCGCAACGCGGTGGTGATAGATGCTGGGTTCGAATCGGAGAACGTAATCGACGTGTATGCCGACGGAGTTGCCGTCGAAAACCTGACCGTCATGAACGGCACTGCCAACGGCCTCTATTGGTCGGGGATCAGAGGCTTCCGTGCGTCGTATATCACGGCCGTCGATAACGGCGACTACGGGATCTACGCGTTCGATTCCTCCGATGGCCTCTTCGAGCATTCCTACGCCTCGGGATCTCCCGACGCCGGGTTCTACATCGGTCAATGCGATCCGTGCGAAGCGGTGGTCGATGACGTCATCTCCGAATGGAACGGCCTCGGGTATTCGGGGACCAATGCCTCGGGGGTCTTCATCATCAACTCGGTCTGGAGGTACAACACCGGCGGCCTCGTTCCCAACACCCTCGACTCCGAACTGCTGCCGCCTTTTCACGACGTGACGATCGCCGGCAACCTGGTTTACGACAACGACAACCGGGATGCTCCGATGAAGGACATCCAATGGTCGACGATGGGCAGCGGCATCTTCCTGGCGGGAGGCAACTCGTCGCTAGTTGTTCGCAATCGGGTCGTGAACCAGTTGGTCAACGGCATCGTCATCCTGCCGAATCTCGATACCAATTTCTGGACGAGTTCGTTCAACCGCGTCGAGGGCAACGTGGTGGACGGCTCGGGGAGGGCCGACCTGGCGTTGGCGGGCCCGTCCGGGCCTGGAAATTGCTTCACAGGAAACGATGTGGGGACCAGTCTTCCGGTCGGGCTCCAGGCATTCGCGACTTGCGACGGTGTCAGGCTTCCTCTGCTCTATGAACTGGCCGGATCGACCGAGCAGCTTGGCCGAATAATGGACAGTGCCCTCGATCTCCGACCGGACAACCCGGTGGGGTCGGCCCCGAAGCCGGGACCGCAGGAAACCATGGCGGGCGGGGCGGATGCCCCGGTGCTCCCGGCGGTGGAAGTCTTCGCCTCCCATCCAGTTGATCTCGATTCGATCGGGGTCCCCGACCTTCCGCCCGGGTTCGTCATCGACCAACCGAAAGGATTCACCGTGTTTGGAGTGCTAATGGGATCGGTCACCTCGGTCTTCTTCGGGCTCTACGCCTACCTGCTCCCGTTCGTGCTTTATGCGGCGTGGGTGACGATCGCGCTCTGGGATCTGTTCCGATCGAACCGGGGCAAGGGTGCCGTGATCGGATGGTCGGCGGTCATCCTGCTGGTCCCCTTCCTCGGCGTGATCCTCTACTACCTGTTCGGCCGATCGCAGATCCCCACCTGGCAGAGAATGACTCTGGTCTTCGGCGGCCTCGGCGCCTACCTGGTGATCCTGGCCGTCGGAGCAATTGTGGGAGGAGTGGTCTAGTTAGTCCTTTGCTTGCGGGGCAACGGGCCGCGTTGAGGTGTTGAGGGTTTGAGATTCGAAGTCTGAGGTCTTGGCAGCTTCGGTGCGTGAGCCGGTTTGATGTCGGGCTGTGGTTGGTTCGGAATCAGCGAAGGAACAAGCCGCCAACCCGTGTTCTTTGGCGTATGAGGGTCGCCGGGCTCTTCTTTGGCGTGTGAGCGTCGGGTCGAGACTTTTTCGGCGCGTGAGCGTCGCCGGCGAAGGTGTGGCACCTAATAACGTTTAAGGCGACGCTCACACGCCAAAGAAACGGTCAGGGCCGGTCAGGGCCCTTTCCTTCGGTGTGCTTTGATCGAAGGTTCTGGGGTTGCCCACCGACCTCCCCCGACCTACTCGTCCGACCTCGACCTCGAAACTAGCCCTGGACCGCGTTTGGGCGACTCGAACCAGGGGGCAACGAGCGGCCCCGCTTGGTTCCTTTTCGAAAGACCGGATGGGGAAGAGGGACCGGGCGCTCCAATTGGGCAACGAGCATCTTGTACACCTGAGGGCCAACCATCTCGACCAGTTCGGCTCTCAGGCTCTTGTAGACCGGGTCACCGCCAACAAACGCCATAGGGCTGTCGGTGCACCACCAGGCGAACTGTTGACCTCCGTCACCCCAGTCCCGGCGTTTCCATTCCCGCAAGATGGCGGTCCGGTGGCCGTGGGAATCGTCCTCCTCCTCGAGTCGGAGGGGAAGCTGCCAGCACACGGTCGGCTTCCAATCGAGGGGCCGCTCGCCGGCCTGAAGCGCACCGAGGTGAAGGGCACACCCGGCACCGGCGTGGAAGTCGGGCCGATTCAGGAAAATGCAGGCGTCGTCGACGAGACGGGTTGTCTTGTCCTCCTTGCCGCGATGTCTCCAAAAGCGGTCCCCGGCTTTGCCGATGAACTGCCAGTTGTCGGCGGTGAGACGCTCGGCGTACTTCTCGACGCGCTCGAGATCTTCGTCGTCGAGAAACCAGGCTCCCATCGAGCAGCAACCCTGCTGCATCTCGGGGGTTGGCGTCGTGTAGATCCCCTGGCAGCCGTTGCCGTAGATGCAGGTCCACGACGACCTGAGAAACGTCGCGTCAAACATCCAGGTCTTGTCTTCGGAAGGATCCTCAAAAGCGATGTAGTCGTGGAGCTCCTTGGGTACAACCATGCAGGCGAGATCGTAGGCCCGTTGCTAGTCGACTCCGCCGTCGATAGTCCCATCACGCATACCGCCGCCGGAGCACTGACCTCGAATTACCCGGTGCCGTCCGAGACCACGAGGTCGACCAACGTCCCCGGAGGCACCTGGTTAAGGGCCCCCGGACTCTGCCCGATTACCTCACCGGCGGGAGCCGGGTCGGCGATGATCGTGACCGACCCCACAAACAACCCGGCAGCCTCGATGTCAATGGTGGCTGCCGCCACCGACATACCGACCACGTCGGGCACCGTTGCCAGTGAAGTGGTTGTGGTTGTCGTTGGAGCGGTCGTCGTTGTGGTTGTGGACGTGGATGTGGTCGTGGTTGGAGCTTGAGTGGTCGTGGTTGGAGCCTGGGTGGTCGTTGTCGAGGAGGTAGACGTGCTTGTGGTGCCGGGGATCGTCGTTGTGGTGGTCCCCGGGGTCGTGGTGGTTGCCGGCGAAGTTGTGGTGGTGGTTGGGCGCCGGGGCCCGCTGGTGGTGGTGACATCGGCGAGCGATGTCGTGGTCGCAACGCCGATGGTGCTCGTGGTGGCGGCCGGGGCCGTCGTCGTCGACCCTTCCGAAGTAGTAGTTGTGGTGGCTTCGTCCTCAGACGTGACCAGGTCGAGGACCGCCGTCAGGTCGATCGTCGTCAGGTCAGGGAGTGGCAACAATGCACCACCCACGCTGGCGGCGGTCGTCACCAGGAAAGCCGTTGACAAGGCCAGGACCGGGCCGGAACGCCCGAGCAAGGCGACGGCGCGTTCGGGAACCAACCGTGGCAAGCGACCAGCGGCGGCTCGCAGGGCTCGCGGAGGAATCTGCATGAAGGCCCGGACCACCACCGGGTCGAAGTCGGTCGCGGAGGAGGCCGCAATCAAGCGGCGGGCCTTGTCATGGTTGACTGCTCCCGGACCGGTGGTCAGGATATCGAGGCTGGCTGCTACAGCCACCACACGGGCCGCCACAGGGATCTGCTCCGCCGATCTTTGATCGGGGAAGCCGCTTCCGTCCCAGTTTTCGGCGTGCGACTCGACCGCGGTGGCCGATCCCCCCAGCCACGCCGCCATCGGTCCGATCAGGCGCATTCCCTTGGCGGGATACGTTTCCCACGACTCCTGCTCCGTGGGAGTGAGGTCGCCGGGCGTCGTGAGCAGGTCCCGGTCAAGGAGCAGCTTTCCGATCGCGTGGCTCAAAGCCGCCCACTTGAGCCGCTCGCGGTCCCCGTCGCCGACTCGAAGCTGGCGGGCGATCAGATCTGAGTAGTCGACCACACGGTGGGGATATCCGCTCGATAGGCGATCGTGGCGGGGCAAGGTGATCGCTACGGCCAACACTGTCGCCGCCGCGGCATCGATGTTTTGATCCCGACCGACGGATGAGCCGGCGAGCTTGCGACGCAAGCGGATCGGATCCTTGGCCTGTTTGACGACATCCCAGCGTTCGGGTGCTCGCCCGGGAAAGACCAGACCGAGCTCGTAGAGCATTGCCAGAAGCCGAAACCTCACGGTCAACAGGACCGTTAGCCATCCGCCGGCAACCGCCGACCCGAGGACTGCCAGCCACCAGGCCCATCCGCTACTGGCGGGGAGCGAAGCCCCGACCAGGCTGGCAACCATGTAACCCGCGACGATGGGAGAACCGGCCGCGAAGGCACGGAGCAAAGCCGCCACTATCGGGCGGGCCTTCCAGCTGGTCATCGTCACGATTGAAGAAGCCGTCAGAGCGCTGCCTGTCCTTGGAACCTAATGTTTATCGGCGCTCGGATGGGGTCAGCAAAGCAGAATGGCTAGCCGGACAGGCCAAATCGAGTGTTGCGGCGGCCCCGTGGGCTGGTTACGGGAGGGTTTTGGGGTCGAGGGAGTCGGGGTCGATTCCATAACGGACCGACGCGTCGACCATTGCCTGTGGGGCCAGCTTGCCCTCCCTGATCAGAGCCGACAGCACCGCGCTGACCACATGGCCGGCGTCGATCTCGAAGAAGCGGCGGAGGTTCCCGCGGCTGTCGGATCGCCCGAAGCCGTCGGTGCCGAGGGTTGTGAACGCACCAGGGACGTAGCGAGCAATCTGGTCGGGAACCATCTTCATGAAGTCGGACACCGCCACGATCGGGCCTCCCGCCTCTGAGAGGATCCTGGTCACCGCCGGAGACCTCGGCGGCTCGCCGGGATGCAAGCGGTTCCACCTCTCGGTCGAAAGTGCTTCGGATCGCAGCTTCGAATAAGACGTTGCCGACCACAGCTCGACCCCGACTCCGTAGTGATCGGCCAACTCGGCTTGAGCCTTGCGGGCGGCCAGGTTGGCTGTACCAGAGAACAGCACGGCGGCTCGCAGCAGCGTCCCGGACGGAGCCGGGCTCCAGCGATAGAGGCCGGAGATGATCCCTTCCTCCACACCCTCGGGGCGGGCAGGCTGCGGGTAGTTCTCGTTGTAAAGCGTGAGGTAGTAGTAGAGGTCTTCGGGAGACGACCCGTACATCCGGTTGAGCCCGTGCTCGATGATGGTCCCCACCTCGTAGGCGAAGGCGGGGTCGTAGGCCTCGACGGCCGGGTTGGTGGACGCCAGCACGAGGCTGTGGCCGTCCTGGTGCTGCAGGCCCTCCCCAGCCAGCGTGGTGCGGCCAGCCGTCGCCCCAAGCAAGAACCCGCGGGCCCGGGCATCTCCTGCCAACCATGTCAGGTCGCCGATCCGCTGGAAGCCGAACATAGAGTAGAAGATGAAGAACGGCACCATCGGGACGCCTCGGTGGGCGTAGCTGGTAGCGGCGGCGATCCAACTCGCCATCGATCCGGCTTCGGTGATTCCCTCCTCCAGGATCTGACCGTTCTGGGCTTCGACATAAGACAGCAGCATCTGGGCGTCGACCGGCTCGTAGAGCTGACCCCCGGCGGCGTAGATCTTGAGCTCACGGAAGAGCGAATCCATGCCGAAGGTCCGGGCCTCATCCGGGACAATCGGCACCAACCTGGGGCCGAATCCGGGTACCCGGGCGAGATTGCGGATAAGCCGGGTGAAGGCGGTCGTGGTCGAGGCTTCTGCCTTGCCCGATCCGGCGTAAATCTCCGAGAAAGACTCGGAACCCGGTAG
>Ga0214471_10001894_pt1 | contig 16535 bp, 14 predicted proteins | sample RVTome_5_FD_207665 | JGI IMG/M metagenome (GOLD analysis project Ga0214471, IMG submission 207665) | Soil microbial communities from uranium-contaminated site in the Upper Colorado River Basin, Wyoming, United States - RVT142D155 | ecosystem: Environmental > Terrestrial > Soil > Contaminated >... | reverse complement strand
TGGCGATGGGGCGGCGCGCGCGACGTACCACGGTCATCACCGGCACCGCCACGATCAAGCTCCCGGCCACGCCCAGGCCCACGATCCACCCAGGGATCGCTAGCGGCTCATGCCCGGACGGGAACAGGGTCAGCGACCCGGCGATCAACCCGGCGCCGCCCAGCACGGTCGGAGGCCCCAGCGAATCGCGCGCGACGTCCAGCGCGAGCAACAACAGCCCGCCGATCAGCAGACCCATCCCCAACGCGCGCGCCGGCAGCACGGTCAGCCCGTACGCGCTCGCGGCGAAGAACAGCCCGGCGGTCACGCCGGCGACGCCGAAACCGGGCTGGAACAGCTCGAAGATCAGCAGCATGGCGCCGGCCAGCAGCATCAGATAAACCAGCGTCGCGTTCGAGAACGCGTGCAACAACCGCCGGATCGGTCCCGGCTGGTGGAATCGGACGTCGATCGCGTCGGTGGGCAAGGACAACGTGACCTCACCCACCGCGGTGGTCACCGCCCGTCCGTCCAGGCGATCCAGCATGTCGGCCAGGCTCACGACCTGCATGTCAACCAACCCCACTTCGACGGCCGTGCGAGCGTCGTAGACGCGCTCGGGCTCGACGACGACCGAGCGACCGCGCAACAGCCCGAGCGCCGGCAGGGCTTCGAGCTGCTCGAGAACAGGGGAACGATCGACATGGCCGAGGTCGATCGGCGTGACGGGGCCGAGGCGCGCGGCGGCTTCTGCGCCCGACACGTGGGCGGCTTGGGCCATGAACAGCGCCATCCCGGCCGCGCGCGCGCTGCGAGGCCCGACGAAGACGCCGACGGGGATCCTCGCGTCGCGGATGCGGCGCACGAGCGGCGGGAGAAGCTCGCCGTCGGACACCTTCATCCCGCCGAGGCTGTCGAGCTGGAAGACCAGCAACCGCGCGCCCTCCCGCTCGGCCGCATCGATCCGTTCGAGCGCGTACTGCTCGATCCTCGCGTCGATCACGCCGGCGATCTCGACGACGTCGACGAACGGCGAGTCGTCCTGCGCCCATGCGGCCGCGGGAGCCAGGGCGAGCAGGAGGAGAGCAGGCGCGAGGATCCGGCGCACGGCGCGCATCCTAGCCGCGCAGCCCCAGGCCCGCATCCCGCCCGGCGCGCGAGGGTTCGCGCGCGCGGGAGGCTCCCCGCGCGCGAGGGTTCGCGCGCGCGCCGGGGGCAATTATGATGCGAGCCCTATGGCCATCCTCGGCCCCGCGCGCGTGCTCATGGTTTCGGGCAAAGGCGGTGTCGGCAAATCCACCGTCGCCGCCGCGCTCGCCGTCGCCGCCGCGAAGCGGGGCGAACGCGTGCTGGTCGCCGACCTCGAGGACCGCGAGTCGGTCGGGCCGATCTTCGGCTTGCCGAAGCTGCCGCACCAGGAGCATCACATCGAGGCCGGCATCACGGGACTGTCCGTCATCCCCGATGAGGCGCTCGTCGAGTACTTCCGGGTCGTCTACAGGGTCCCCAAGTTCTCGCGCGCGCTGCTGCGCTCCAAGGCGGTCGAGTTCGCGACGCAGACGGCGCCGGGCATCCGCGACATCCTGCTGATCGGCTCGATCATGCAAGCCGAGCGGAGCCGGCACGACGGCCGCGTACAGTACGACCGCATCATCGTGGATGCGCCTCCGACCGGCCGGCTGCCCCGATTGCTGGACGCGCCGCGCGCGATCGTCGAGCTGGTGCGCGCCGGGCCGATCAAGCCGCAGGCGCAGCGCGTGCTGGACCTGGTGCTCGATCCGCGGCGCCTGCAAGTGGTGCTGGTGACGCTGCCCGAGGAGATGCCGGTACGCGAGACGGTGGAGGCGGTCGAGACGCTGCAGAAGATGGATGTCACGCTCGGCTCGATCGTGGTCAACGGCATCTGGCCGGCTCTCGACTCGGTCGGCAAGAACGCGAAGCAGAAGCTGCGCGCGCCCGCGGAGGCGGCCGGGCTCGGGGCGGAGGCGCTCGACGCGCTCGCAGCGGTCGCATCGGCGCACGCACGACGCGTCGCCAACCAACGCAACACGATGACCGAGCTGAGCGAGCAGGTCACGCTTCCGCGCATCGAGCTTCCCTACCTGTTCACCGAGCGCATCGGCCGCGACGAGATCGACACGCTCGCCGACCTGCTGGAGGACCGATGAGGGCGGACGAGCTGCTCGCGCAGAAGCACATCGTGGTGTGCACGGGCGCCGGAGGGGTGGGCAAGACCACCGCGTCCGCGGCGCTCGCGCTGCGTGCAGCCGACGCCGGACGCAAGGTGATCGTGTGCACGATCGATCCGGCGCGCCGGCTCGCCCAGTCGCTGGGCCTCGACGGCCTCAAGCACGATCCGACGCTGGTCGACGCGTCGGCCTTCAAACGCCGCAAACCCAAAGGCGAGCTGTGGGCGATGATGCTCGACATGAAACGGACCTTCGACGAGATGGTCTTGGACCTGACCAGCCGCGACCGCGCCGAGGCGATCTTCGCCAACCCGTTCTACCGGCACGTCTCCTCGACGCTTGCCGGCACGCAGGAGTACATGGCGATGGAGAAGCTCTGGGAGCTGCACGAGGAGGGGCGCTGGGAGCTGATCGTGATCGACACGCCTCCGACGCGGAACGCGCTCGACTTCCTGGACGCGCCGCGGCGGCTGACCGACTTCTTCGAGGGGCGGTTCCTGCGCCTGATGCTGTGGCCGTACATCAAGGGCGCGCAGGGCGGCATCAAACTGTTCAACGCCGGCGCGCGCGCGGCGCTGCGCGCGGTGACCAAGATCACAGGCTCGGAGCTGTTCAGCGACGTCGCCGATTTCTTCGTGGAGTTCGAGGGCATGTACGAGCAGTTCAAGCGGCGGGCGGTGGCGGTGCACGAGCTGCTCGGCGCGAAGCACACGTCGTTCGTGGTGGTGACGGCGCCGACGGAGCCAAGCCTGCGTGAGGCGCGCTTCTTCGCCGACCGGTTGCAGCAAGAGAAGATGCCGCTGGGCGCGCTGCTGGTGAACCGCACCCACGACGTGCCCGACGCGCCGGGGCTTCAGGACCCGCGCGCTCTGGTCGCCCAGGTCGGCGGCGGGCCGCTGGCCGACGCGCTCGCGGTCTACGCGGACTGGCGGACCGTGGCCGCGCGCGAGCAGCGACTCCTCAACACCGAGCTCGGCGCGCTGGGCAGCACGTCGGTATGGCGGGTCCCCGACCTGGCCGATGACGTCAACGACGCAGCGGCGCTGCGCGAGATCGGCGAGCTGCTCGCCACCGCCTGATCGCGAGATGCGGGGTGGGACGCGCGCACGCTACCCTTCCCGGCGATGCCCAACGACCGTCCGGTCGTGACCGAGGATCCCACCCGCCGCAAGGGAAGGAGCTGGCGCGACCGTTTCTGGGACGCCTCCCATTTCGGGGAGCGCGTCTCGCCCCCGCTCGCCTGGGGGCGGGACCTGACCCATCGAACCGTCCTGCTGCTGATCGTCGCGGCGATCACGGCGCTGTTCGTCGGCATCGCGGCGCTGCCGGGCGTTGCGATCTTCTCCAAGACGGTACGCGGGGTCGCACAGCGGTTCGACGGCGACCTCGGCTCGCTGGATCTGCCGACGGTCGCGCAGCGCTCGGTCGTGGTTTCGCGCGAAGGCAAGGTCCTGGCGACGCTGGCCGGCGAGGAGAACCGCGTGGTCGTCTCGATCGATCGCGTGCCCGAGATCACGCGGCAGGCCGTGCTCGCGATAGAGGACGCGGGGTTCTACGAGCACCAAGGCGTCGATCTGAACGGCTTGATGCGCGCGCTGCTGTCCAACGTCAAGGCGGGCGGCCTGCGGCAAGGCGGCTCGACCATCACCCAGCAGCTGGTCAAGAACACTCTGGTCGGCTCAGAGCGCACCCTCGATCGCAAGATCCTGGAGGCGCGCATGGCCGTCGAGCTGGAACGCAGCATGTCGAAGAAGAAGATCCTGGAGCTGTACCTGAACGAGGCGTATTTCGGGCGCGGCGTCTACGGGATCGGCACCGCCGCCGAGTACTTCTACGGCAAGACGGTCGAGAAGCTCACGCTGGCCGAGTCGGCGCTGCTCGCCGGGGTCATCAAAGCGCCGGAGAACCTCGAGCCGATCGCCAACCCCGAGGCCGCGAGGACACGCCGGGCGCTGGTGCTCAAGCGGATGGTGGACGAGGGCTTCGTCCCCGAGAGCGACGCGCAGGCCGCGGGCGAGGAGCCGCTGGGCGCGGAGGCGCGACCGTTGAAGGGCGCCGCATCGCCGTACTTCGTCGAGTACGTGAAGTCGCTGATCCTGGACGACCCGCGCTTCGGTGAGACCACGGACGAGCGGATCCAGGCATTGTTCCAGGGCGGCCTTCGGATCGAGACCACGCTGAACTGGCAGCTGCAGCGCGTCGCGACCAGGACCACCAAGCAAGTCCTGAACTTCCGCAGCGATCCGGATTCCGCGCTCGTCTCGATCGACCCGAAGACCGGCGAGGTCATCGCGATGGTCGGCGGCCGCGACTTCTCGAAGGAGCAGTACAACCTGGCCGTGCAGGGCAAGCGGCAGCCGGGCTCGACGTTCAAGCCGGTCACGCTGGTGGCCGCGCTGCGCGAGGGCGTGCCGGACACCTTGACGATGAACACGCCGTCGCCGATCACCGTCGAGGATCAGGAGGGCAACCCGTACAAGGTCGCCAACTACGACCTGAAGGGGCGCGGCTGGATCGACATGCGTGAGGCGACCGCGTTCAGCGTCAACACTTACTACATCCAGCTGATCGAGCGGATCGGGGAGGCGAAGGTCGCCGAGACGGCGGCGCTGCTGGGCATCCAGAGCGAGATGCCGGCGGTCACCTCGCTCGCGCTTGGGACGATAGAGGTGGCGCCGTTCGAGCTGGCGAGCGCATACGCGACCCTTGCCGCGAAAGGACGTTACTGCGCGCCGTTCGCGATCACGCGCGTGCTCGATGCGTCCGGCGAGGTGATCATGCGCGGCGAGCCCGAGTGCGAGCAGCGCATCGACCCAAACGTCGCGGCGCTCGCCAGCGACATCCTGCGCGAGGTGCCCGAGCGTGGGACCGGCACCGGCAACGGGCGCATCGGCCGGCCCGTGACCGGAAAGACCGGCACCACCGAGGAACTCTCGGACGCCTGGTACGCCGGGTACACGCCGCAGTTCTCGACGGTGGTATGGATCGGGTTCCGGGACTCGCGCAAGCCGCTGGTGAACATCCACGGACTGCCGAAGGTGTTCGGGGGCACGCTGCCCGCGCAGATCTGGAACGCCTTCATGGTCGCCGCCCACGAGGGCCTCGCGAAAGAGCCCTTCCCCGCGCCGCCGCCGCCGTTACGTGCGACCGTCCCCGACGTGGTCGGTCAGGATCAGCGGGATGCGCGCGCGATCCTGGAGGAAGCCGGCTTCAGCGTGAGAGGAACATATGTGGACTCCGGAGAAGCGCGCGGTACCGTGATCGCGCAGGATCCGGCGGCTGAGACCGAGGCCGCGGCCGGGCGATTGGTGACGCTGTCGGTGAGCAACGGCGAGGGAGCGCCGACACCCCCTTCTCCGTCGCCATCGCCGTCCCCGTCGAAGAGCCCGTCACCGGCGCCTTCTCCGACGACGAGCACGACGCCGTCGGCGTCGCCGACGCCGGAGGGTGACTAGTTAGGGGCCGAGACGCGCTCGAACAGCGGCCGAAACAGCCGAACCGTCGGCGCGCCCCTTGACCTTCGGCATCAGCACCTTCATCACCGCGCCCATTTGCTTCGCTTCGGTCGCGCCGGCCTCGGCGATCGCTTCGTCCACCAGACGAGCAAGGTCGGCGTCGGAGAGCTGCTCGGGCATGTAGGGCTGCAGCACGGCAAGCTCGGCGGTCTCCTTGTCGACCAGATCGGTCCGGCCGGCCTGCTGGTAGGCCTCGATCGACTCCTTGCGACGCTTCGCCTCGCGCGCGACGACTTCGACGACCTCCTCGTCCGAGAGCTGCTCGCCGCGCTCCACCTCGGTGTTCTTGACCGCGGCCATCAGCATGCGCAGCGTCGACACGCGCGTTTGCTCGCGCGCCTTCATCGCGGCGCGCATGTCGTCGGCGATCTGGTCTCGAAGCATCACGGTCCAGCATAGCCGTCGGCGTCCACTCGGCCGGGCCCCTAGGATGTGCGCCGATGATCTGGCTGTGGGTGGTGCTCGGGCTCGGCGCGGCGGTCGTCGTGTACGCGTCGCTGCTCGAGCGGAACTGGTATGCGCTGCGGCGCCACACAGTGCCGTGCCTGCCGCCCGGCGCGCCACCGATGCGGGTGCTGCACATCTCGGACCTGCACCTGCGCGCGCGGCAGCGTCGCAAGCAGCGGTGGCTGCGCGCGCTCGGCCGCCTCGATCCGCACCTGATCGTCGGGACGGGAGACTTCCTGGGCGAGGGATCGCCGCAGACACTGGCGGCGACCGTCGAGACGCTCGCGGCGATGCCGGCGTCGATCGCGCGCGTGTTCGTGCTCGGGTCGAACGACTACTACGGTCCCGTGCCGAAGAACCCACTGCGCTACTTCCGTCGCCGGAAGGGACCGCCGTCGCTGCACGGGCCGCAGAACCCTTGGGAGGACATGGTCGCCGGGCTCAAGGAAGCCGGGTGGCTCTTCATCAACAACACGGCCACCGAGGTGGAAACGCCAGCGGTGGAAGCGCCCGAAGTGGAAGCGCCCGAGGTGGAAGCGCCCGAGGTGGACTGGATCGAGGTGGTCGGCCTCGACGACGCTCACATCATGCGCGACGACCGCAGCCTGGCGCGCCCGCGCGCCCCTGGTGACCAGCGGTTCCGGCTGGGGGTCGCGCACTCGCCTGACTCAGCGCCCGTGCTCGCGGCCGCCGGGTTCGACCTGATCATGTGCGGACACACCCACGGCGGGCAGGTCCGCTTGCCCGGCTACGGGGCGCTGGTCACGAACTGCTCGCTCCCGCGCACGATGGCGCGCGGCCTGCATCGGTTCAACGGCGCGTGGCTGCACGTGAACGCGGGGCTGGGCACCAACATGTTCGCGCCGTACCGACTGGCGTGCCGGCCCGAAGCATGTCTGCTCGACCTGGTACCGCGGCAGGGCTGAGCGCGTGACTCAGCGTTCGACGGCCGACACGCGCTCGAGCTCCCGGGTCAGCGTCGTTCGTTTCTTCGCGAGCTGATCCGGCCGCTGGAGCGGGAAGGTCAACACGTCGGTGTCGACGGCGTATTCCATCAAGCACACTTGGCAGATGCCGTATTCGATGGAGGCTGCTGAGCCGCACCAGCCACAGTCGAGTCGATCGTTTCTCATCCGGTCCCTGCTCCCAAGGGGCGAACGGTTGTCCCCGATCGATGGACCCGCAGCAGTCCGAGAGGTTGTTGGGGGCCCGCATGGTAACACTAGGACTGCGGTCCCGACTAGGGGTTTCGTAAAGGTTCCGTCATCAAACCGAGCGGTTGGGTCGGCCGGTGTCCGAAACGTCCAGGGTTTTTCCCGTTCTGTGCGCGCGGCGTGCTGCCTACGTCACGCGAACCACGTCACGCGAACCAGACATCACCCGGGCCTTCGCGTTGGACGCGGCCATCCGCGTGGATGATGACACCGGTGTAATCATCGAGCGCAAGCACGCGCACCGGGGATCCACCCTTGATGTTTTGGAGCCAGGTCGGTGGCCGGCTGCCGGCGTGAACCGCGAGCGCGACGGTTGCCACCGGGCCGAGACCTCGGGTCCAAACCGTCGGGACCCGGTCGCCGGGACGCGGCTCGAGCGTGTGTTCGCACAGAGCCATGGCCCCGGCGCTCGCGCCCGCGAGCCCGGTCCCTCCTCGCCAGGCATCAGCTACGGCCGCCCAGCGCGGATTGTCCCGCAGACACGCGAGCAGCTCGGCGGGCGAACCGCCACCGAGGTAGACCAGGTCCACGTCCGGGTGATCGTCTCCGTGGACCACATCGGCGTCGAGGACCTCGGCGCCGAGCGTCCCGAAGTGCGCGCGCGCCATCCTTGTGGTGTTAAGGGCCGCCCTGTGATCGGCGCAGATGACCAGCCCGATCCGTGGTCCAGATGCCGCGAGCAGCGCGCGGTCGAACTCGGCGACCTGGGGACCGAACTCGTCGCCCGAAAGCAGGCCCAGCGGGCCGCGCTGCTCGGGCAGGCCGTCGGCGAGCATCGTCAGATCGGTCATGGCCGAAGGGTACCGCGGTGCGGCGCGCGTCCTGATCGCACGAGAGCCGCAGCAGAGTACGGGTAGTGGGCGGCGCGCGCGGCGGGTATCATGGCCCGGCACTACTTCGGGAAGTAGCGCAGCTTGGCAGCGCGCCACGTTCGGGACGTGGAGGCCGGGGGTTCAAATCCCCCCTTCCCGACTGAATTTGGCCTTTGACCTGCAGTTTTGGTTCGTGAACGGTTTCACGTTGGTACACGCAGACCGTGGAGCGCGTTCTTCCGCCGCAGGTAGAAGAGTTGCGTTGACTCCACGTTGTAGAGCGCAGACCGTGGAGGTCAACGACGCTTATGGGTCTCTCTTCGGTGGGTTCTCGTCCCCGCCGTTCAGCCCAGGAATGGCTTCGATGTTTTGCAGCGGGTCGACATCGGAGGCGAGTTGCTCGGCCCAATCGCACCAGCCCTCGATCCGCGCGCGCTCGATCTCAGATAGAGAGATCGCACGCTTGCGCAACGCAGCGATGTAGTCGCGGATCTCTTCTGCGCGTCGCCAGGCCTGAACCTCCGCCGACAAGCGCTTGCGGTTGCCCTCCTCGATCCGCTCCAGACGTTCATGCTCCTCGCGTTCTCGAACAAGTCGCTGGCGTTCTCGCTCCTGTCGTGCGCGCTCGAGGTCGCGGACGTCATCACGCGCTGCGCGCGCTTCGAGCTCATCCAGGACGCGGATGAACTTTGATTCGAGACTTCCGCGAGGACCTTCGGACCAGCTGCTCCTGTCACCCTCAATGAAGGTTGGGAAGGTCAGCTTGAGCCTGCCGTTCGCGACGGACTTGCGCGGCGGGGGATCCTCGTCTGTGCGCCAGGGATGGTCCTTGCGCCATCGTTCACGTTCGGTCTCGCTCGTCGGGATGGACGACGTGAGCTCTGAGATCTTGACCGCATATCGATGACCGCGGATGGCGATCGCTACGCCGCGGAACACACCCCATGAATCCTCTGCGGCGACTATCTCATAGCCGCGTGTCTCTGCGAGGCGGAACAGCGTGTGGACGAGGACCATCGAGCGACGAAGTTGGCGACGAGAAACAGACGTCGGTATCAGGCCGGCGGTGGGAGCGACACGGATGCGCCCGGAAGCATCGGCAGGCCGCGATTCAGCCGCCTTGAGGGTCGGCGTTACGAAAGGGTGGAGCTTCCGGGCTCGCGCCACGATCGAGTCCTTGTCGGATGATGGCTAACAGAGACTAGCGTCCTCGGCTCAGAAGGTTCCCGGGCCTGAGGCTCCGTTCGTCAATATGCAAGCCCCTCGCCAAATTCGAGCACACGTCACTGCCACTGTGCCGGCAACGTGAGTTCGAATGTTGCCGCCGCACTTTGAACCGCTGCCCGGTGTTGAGGGTCGCTTGGGTTCAGATGCACGCTTTCGACGGCAACTGCAGTCGTTTCCCAAACCGCCCAGCACGGCTCGTCGGTCGCGAATCGCGAGTGGTACCCGACACCGAGCGCATCGGGGATCCACTCTCGGACCGCAACTCCAACGGCCTGGCTGATCGGTCTGCCGAGCTCGATACCTCCGAGCCGCATCAGCGCCACATCCAAATGAGCCGCAGCATCGAGCGCTGCCACCGCGTCGCGGACCCGAGGATGTTTGTCGAGCTGAACGAGAAGAGCTGGCGCCTCGACGTCGAGGAAGACACCTGTCGCGAGAACCCGAACCGTTCCCACGCGCTGTATGTCGAGCCACTCGGTGAGTGCCTGAGCATCGTCTGCGGGCCACTCGAGGTCGTCTTCTTCGAGCCCTTCGATGTCGGCGAGGATGGCTTCGGCTTCGGCTTGGCGCCGGAAGCGGCTCATCGTTTCGAGCAGACACGCGATCAACCGTGTAGCCGTGTAGCGCACCGCGACGAGACCTTCCGGATCGTCGAAGCGACTTCGCCCCGGACGGTCGGGCTCCGCAGGAGCAAGTGCCTCGGGCGCGGGGTGGACACGAAGGGTGCCGGCATCCGGATACAAAGCGTGCGACGACGCCAGGACTTCGCCGGGGATCAAGGCTTCAACCTTCGAGGAACGCGCGCGTAGCGACGAGCACTCGACGGATGGCTTCGGGATCGGATGCCGAACGCAAGACGGTCAGGGGTGCTTCGTCGTCCAGTTGCGGGTTTGCCGAGCGGAGGAAGCGGGCCGCGACTGACGCTGAGTAGCAGCCGACCACCGCGCGGACGACCCAGTACAGCGCATCCAGTCGAGCGGCGACGTCGTGCTCGCGGGGATCGATGCCCTCGCCTGCCCAACGCTTCAGTTGCCGGGCATCGGAGAGCCCTAAGGCCGCTGTAGCGATGCGGGGTCCGACCGTGCTGAGTAGGTAGGCCGCCTTGGCTCGCGTATCGTCTGTCACCGAGGCTTTGTGGGCTTCCTCCCACACCCTCACGAAGTCGATAGCGACCTGTGACATGCTGGCTCCCTTCGCCGTTGCCTTCCTATCGACAGGCTTAGTGTATACCCTAATGTGAGGTCCCGAAAGGGATAATTTGGACTTCCCGCGACCGAGGCGAGCGTTCACCGGTCCAGTCGCCTATCGCGGACGCGTTCCCCCTGGGTGGTGACCGTCTTCACCTTTGAGAGTGACGCCCCCCGCGGTCCCGCGAAGACGGATCGTGCAAAGCAACCAAAATCCTCCAAATCAACTCCCTCTCCTCACCTGCCGATACACCTTGGGTGGAGGGGGTTCGGCCATGGCAGACAAATCGAGCGCCGTTACCAACGATTACGACCGTTTCTTTGCGATGTCGCTCGATCTGCTCTGCATCGCCGGCTTCGACGGCTATTTCAAGGAAGTCAATCCATCTTGGGAGCGGATCCTTGGATGGACATCTGAAGAGTTGACGGGCAGACCGTTCATCGAGTTCGTCCACCCGGACGATCAACAAGCCACGATCGCCGAAGCCCAGCGATTAGGCGGAGGCGCGCTCACCATCTCGTTCGAGAACCGGTACCGGTGTCGCGACGGGTCATATCGCTGGCTGGTCTGGACGGCGAATGGTTCCACTGACGACCAGCAGATCTTCGCGGTCGCGCGCGACGTGACTGAGCACAAAGACGTGGCGCACCGCCTCGAGCGGATAACAGCTGAGTATCGCGCACTGTTGGATTCGGCCGCGGAGGCGATGTGGGGTGTCGACCGCGAAGGCAAGACGCTGTTCGTCAACCGAGCGACGACAGAACTGCTGGGATGGGAAACCGATGAGCTCATCGGTCGGGTCATGCACGACGTCGTCCACCACACGAGACCGGATGGCTCGCCCTATCCTTCTGCTGAATGTCCGGTGGCTGCCGTCGCACTCAACGGAGAATCGGTTCACGTCGACATCGAGATTCTGTGGCGCAAAGACGGGACGAGCTTCCCGGCTGAGTATCGCGCGACACCTTTCGTCGTCGACGGAGAAGTCGTCGGCGCAGTAGTGACGTCGACGGACATCTCCGATCGCATGCAGGCTGCCGAAGCGCGGCGTGCGATCGAAGCCGAACGTCGCCTCGCCTTGTCCTATCGACGTCTCGAGCTATTGCGGGACATCGACAAGGGCATCTTGGCCGCAGGATCGCTCGAAGAGTTGGCTGCAAAGACTCTCGACCGGCTCCGCAACCTGATCGCCGTCGAGCAGTGCCGTTTGGTGATTTTCGATTTCGAGCGCGGAGAATCTCAAGTCTTTGCAGCGTCGTCTTCGACCGGTGGCCCGGATCTCGGTGTCATCGTCCCGTTGAGAGAGACCCCTTTCGAGAAATTCATCGGCCCGCTGCGACGCGGAGAGCGGGTCGTGTTGGACCTCGATGAACACTCCGACTCTCCCGCGTTGGCGCAGCGACGAGCTACAGGCATCCGGACGATCGCGATGGTTCCGTTGCTCGTCGAAGGCGAACTGGTCGCCATGCTGACCTTCTCTAAATCAAGCTTGAGCTCCCTTGAAGAGGAGGAGTTCCAGATCGCCGAGGAGGTCGGCAACCAGGTTGCGATCGCATTGCGCGTTTGGCGCCTGCGCGGGGAAGAGGCGCTTCGACTCGAGCTTGCTCGTGCGAACGAGCGGCTGCGGGCCGCCGATGAGATGAAGAACCTGTTCCTCACGGCGGCGTCACACGACGTCCGCGGCCGGATCGCAGCCATCCTGGGATACGCCGAACTGGTAGCGCGCGCCGACGATCGCATCGATGCAGAGCGCACGTCCCGCTTCATCGGAGAGATCCTTCGCAGCGCTCGCGCGCTCGACGGGCTCCTGGCGGACCTGTTGAACCTCGACCGGCTCTTCCGAGGGGCTCTTGAACCCCAGCGCTCTGTCGAAGATGTGGCTGCGCTGATTCGACGCGTCGTGGACGAGCAGGGCATCACGAGCCGCAGGCGGGTGGAGCTAAACCTCGACGAAATCACCCAACAGGTCGACCGAGTCATGGTCGAGCGATCCGTCGACAACCTGGTCAAGAATGCAGAGCGATACACCCCGCCCGACAGCAAGATCTGGGTACACGCTCGCAAAATCTCGGGCGGTACCGAGATCGTCGTCGAGGACGCGGGGCCGGGGGTGGCAGAGCACGACCGGCTCCGCATCTTTGAACCGTTCCGCCGAGGAAGCGACACGTCGCAGCGTCCGGGTGGCTCGGGTGTTGGCCTGTACCTCGTGTCTCGCTTTGCAGAGCTTCAGGGTGGACGAGCCTGGGTGCAGGACCGGGAAGGCGGGGGCGCTTCGTTCCACCTGACCTTGCCGGACTCGACCACCGATAAGGAGATGATGTGAACAAACATATCCTGGTTGCAGAAGACGATCCCCAACACGCCGAGCTCATCCTGGAAGCATTCTCTGCGGCGAAGATCGCCAATCCCGTGCTGGTCTGCAAGGACGGCGCCGAAGCGATCGCGCATCTGTCCGAAGAGGCTCTCCAGCCCGGCGCAGACGGCGTGCCGTCTCTGCTGCTGCTGGATCTTCATCTACCGCGGCGCTCCGGGCTCGAGGTTCTCGAATGGGTCAAGGACCAGCGCCACCTCAAATTCGTGCCGGTCGTGATGCTCACCTCGTCGCGGGAAGCCGAAGACATGACCAAAGCCTACGAGCTGGGCGCGAACTCCTACCTCGTCAAACCGGTTGGCTTCGACGCGCTCGTACAGGTGATTAGAACGCTCGGGATGTACTGGTTGGTGTTGAACCAAAAGCCGGCCCCGGAGCGATCGTGACGCCACACATCTCCTCGCGCGCCTGGCGCTTGGTCGCCGCGGCCGCTATCGCCGTAACGGTCGCGGTGGCAGTCGTCGCCATCGTCCGCGGAAACACCGCGAGCGCGATAGGGCTCACCGCTCTTGGAGGCGCCGTCGGCTTCGTGATCCTGGTCCGGCTTTCCGGGCCGCTGGTGGACTTCGAGAAACAGCGTCGCATGGCGACGGAGATGACCCGGCTCAAAGCCGCTCTCGAAGATCAAGCGACGCACGACTTCTTGACCGAACTGCCCAACCGCAGGCTCCTCCGCGACCGACTCGAGCAAGCACTCGCGATCGAAGACCGGCGGCCCGGATGCTTGCTGCTCGACCTGGACAATTTCAAGAGCATCAACGACGTGCATGGCCACTCGGTCGGTGACGAGCTTCTCGTGGCAGTCGCGCGTCGTCTGCAGAATGCGGTCCGGGCGAAGGATGTCGTCGGTCGGCTCGGCGGGGACGAATTCTTCATCGTGTTCGAACACACCGGCCCGGACGAAGCCGCAGCGCTGGCCAATCGGTTCCTTGGCGCCCTCGAGCGGCCGATCGCTGTCGGCAGCAGGCAGATCCTCGCACAGGCGAGTGTCGGCATCGCGATCGGTGCCGGTGGCCTGTCGGAGGAGGAGTTGCTCAAGCAAGCCGACATCGCGATGTATGAGTCCAAGCGAAGAGGTGGCAACGGATGGACGCTCTTCGACTCGAGCCTGGAGACCGCTACTCGTTCCAAACATCAGCTTGAGATGGACCTCCGCCTCGCCGTGAGGAACAACGAGATGCGGCTCCACTACCAGCCGGTCATCGATCTGACGACCGGGGAAATGGTTGGCGTCGAGGCGCTCGTGCGATGGGAGCATCCCGACTTCGGGTTGGTATCGCCCGACCGGTTCATCCCCATCGCGGAGGCGACGGGGGACATCGATGCGATCGGCTCCTGGGTGCTGAACGAAGCGATCCGCCAAGTGCTCGACTGGGATCGACGATTCGGAACCGCGTTAGACGTTGCGATCAATCTCTCGCCGGTGCAATTGGAACGAGAAGGATCAATCGAAGCGATCGCCTCCAACTTGGGCAAGGCGGGAATCCGACCAGAGCGTGTGACCCTGGAAATCACCGAGAGCGCCGTGATGAAGGACCCGGAAAAGATGATCGGCATCTTGACGTCGCTGAAGTCCTCCGGCTTCAAGATCGCTGTCGACGATTTCGGAACCGGCTACTCATCCTTGAGCTACCTCCGCAAGCTTCCCGTCGATATCGTCAAGATCGACAAGTCATTCGTCGCAGGAATCGCCAGCGAGACAGAGGAGTTCGCGTTGGCATCTCTGATCGTCGAACTCACCCATTCCCTTGGGAAGACCAGCCTCGCAGAAGGCATCGAGAGGACTGAACATCTCGCTCACTTGCGTGCGATGAATTGCAAACTGGGCCAGGGATACTACTTCTCCCGCCCGTTACCCCCGGAGAAACTGGAGCTTCTTTTGGTCATGCCGGTCACCTCTTGGCCGCAGAGCGCGTAGCGACGGTTTCTTAAGTGGGCACGCATGGCCGAAGGGCGCGCGGGCTGCTGAAGAAGCAGGCCGGCATCGACGCCTTGGAGAGCCTGGCGGTCGAGTCGGCGGTCTTGTCGCTGCCGGCTGTTGTCTTTATGTCGTGGCTCAGCGCGCAAGGAGCCGGCTCGTTCGAAGCCGACGGGAGCTGGCACACGGCACTATTGGTCGGTGGCGGTGCGATCAGCGCGTTGCCGTTGCTGTGTTTCGGTGCCGCCGCGATCCGCGTCCCTTTGACAGCCCTGGGACTAACTGCAGTATCTGGCACCGGTCGGGCAGTTTTTGTTGGGAGTGCTCGTGTTCCACGAGGAGATACCGGTCTCGCGATCGCTCGGGTTCGCTCTGATCTGGATCGCGCTCGCGTTGCTGACTTGGACCGGCCTGCGCGCGGCACGTCGTCGCTCCCGGGAGCGCGGGGAGGAACTCACCTAGCGAGTGCGGCAGATCGGAACTGATCAGACCGTGGAGCGGGCCTCGAAAACGAGTCCCATTTTTGTCCCACGCCTGGGAGGAAAGAACGCTCCTTGGTAAGATGAACGAGCAACAACGGGAAGAACGAAAACACAGGTCGTTGGACTTCTCGACGCGAACGTGCTGGTAGACGAACTGCTACCGATCACGTTCGGGACGTGGAGGCCGGGGGTTCAAATCCCCCCTTCCCGACCATGTAGGACTGACGCTCATCGCTTACCGGGGCCGTCGTCTTCTGCTTGAGTCTCTCGTACGGCGTCTGGCCGCCCAGAGCGCCGTGAGGGCGATTGTAGTTGTAGAAGTCTTCCCACTCCTTGAGCTTGTCGTTGAAGACCTTGGCGTCGTCTTCAAACCGGCCGTCGGTGTAATCCGGTGTAATCGCAGCCGCTAACGATCCGCAGCACGTCTCCTTACGCGGTCGATCGGCAAGGCTTCGGCGGCACGTCCAGCCTTGGGTGACGACGACATCGGTTGGCTAATCAGACGGCAGCCTCTGACGGACGTCGGCGAGCCCGCAATCTTCATACACGATGGCGGTCCAGATCGTAACAATGCCCACTGGTACAAGCATGAAGTCATCACGTCGGCTGGTAACGCGGGTAAGTTCGCGAACTTCTCCGAAGATCACTACTTCCTCAAGTCCACCGTACGCGTTGGCCGCGAGCGGCTCGTCTTTGTGGTGTCTTTTCACCACGTCGGTCGAGAGTTGACGGGAATCATGGAGGCGACTGCCTTCTCACGGATTGAATCCTTCGAAGACTCAGAAGATCGCGAACGCGTCGCGGAGGACTTCTTCCTTTGCTCGCTAGAGCCTTTCGTATTCACATACAAGACGCAAAGCGCAGAAATCCGCGACTCGTTTGCTCGGTGGCTCGATTCTGCCCTTGCTGTGGCTATCAAGGAGTACGGGGATCGACTGTAGTCTTCGCGGCCAAGGACTGGCGCGTGAACTGAAGGGGAACGGAGACCACAGACGGAGCACAACGCAGCCAATAGCGAACGGAGGACGACGAACCCTGCGCGCGCGCTGCCGTCGCCCCAACGAGGCTGGCCTGCGCGCCGAGGAGGTCCAACGTCTCGCCGGGCACGCAGACCTGAAGACGATCGCGCCGAGGACCGCGAAGCCGGCGCGCGCGCCGCCGCCGCACTCGACCGACTACTGGGTGAGGGCTAA
>Ga0214471_10001892_pt1 | contig 16546 bp, 11 predicted proteins | sample RVTome_5_FD_207665 | JGI IMG/M metagenome (GOLD analysis project Ga0214471, IMG submission 207665) | Soil microbial communities from uranium-contaminated site in the Upper Colorado River Basin, Wyoming, United States - RVT142D155 | ecosystem: Environmental > Terrestrial > Soil > Contaminated >... | reverse complement strand
TATTCGATGCGGTTACCAGCACGAACGTTACCGGTGGAAGTGAGACTTATTCGACTTATTCTGTTGAGGTCAGTGGAATAGAATTGTCGAATTCTGATCCGGTTCCGGTGTGGATATCCGCGGAAAAGGGAATGGATTTCGATGAATTACTTCCGGGGAAAACTCAGTCGATATGGCACCCGAAAATTGAGATGCCTGTGGAAATAAATATTCCTGGCGGGGAATTCGATCTAGATTTTTTCGATGAAAAGACGTTGACACATATCGGGTACAATCTTGTAAACGATTTCGAACCGGCGCTTATCAGGAACGGTTCAAACCAGATGATTTTATCTTTCATTGCATATGAACCGACAGAGGATGCGAAGTTTCCGTTGTTCGCTGTGTCGGGAGATGGCGGGATCGAATTCGGAGAAGGGATTTCGGGGGGATGGTTCGCGCTTTATGGGGGGGAGCTAAGTGAGAGGAATAAGGCGGTGACTGGGTCGAACGGGCAGGCGTTCCAGTATTTCTGGAATCCGTCGGACGCCATGATAAGCACAACGCCAAAAATCGGAGGGCCATTCGAGGATGAAGGTTCTCACAGCGGAACGCCGCAGGATAATGCCGGGGAATTGATTTATTCGGTAGATGGATTCCCGATGTTGTTCGGCGATGAAGGTGGAAATATCAAGATGAGGATGGGTTCGAAGCCGAATGTCGCAGGGACGGAGACGTGGCCGATTTTTTCGGGTACAGAATACACGCTGACAAATTCGGGGGATCTTTATCTAAGCCTGTCGAGATGCGGAGTGACGATGTCGGATGGCATATATTACATATTTCTGTGGAGCTACAATTTCGATGGGTATGTGCAAGAAGTTTATTCTCTTGATTCGTTGGGGACGATGTGGTCGCAACCGTCGGTTGTGTACCAGAACGGCGCGGAATTATTTACAGGCGTGCATGATCCGGGAGTCTGGGTCGATGAGGATGAAGGGATACATATTGTTTTCGCGCTTGAGTTATTTACACTGGCGCAGAATCTTGTTTACGGGTATAAGGCGGATGGAGATGCCTGGGATTTTTCGGATTTTATTACAATTGAAAATTACAGTGCGGATAACGGATTGAGGGATACGCAGGTAGTGACGGTTGAAAAGTTCGGTGAGACTTTTGTGATTTTAAGTTATGAGTCAGGAGGGGTTGTTTATACCAGGTGGAAGAAATTATCGGATGAAGTGTTCAGCGACGAAATTCAGGTTAATATTATTAAGGGAGCGGTGCTTCCCGATGTTTACCCAAATAATATGGGAGGAGTTGTGTTCGGGTATGAGGCAATTGACGGGACGGGATCAGATTTGACGGATATTTTTTACAGGCGGGTAGATGTAGTGCAGAAATAATGCCAGGGGGCGATGGTATCACTTCGAATTATTGTGGCGGCAGGTGATGATGCGGACTTTTTCCATCGTCACTAATCCTTCCCCTATCATTTTATCCAGGTCGGGGAGGAATGCTTCGATCTTATCCTGCTCATCGACAATCTCAACAACAATCGGCAAATCCTCGGAGAGGAATCCCAGCATGACGATCAAGCGATTTTCCGGCGATACTGTCCAGCGGGATTCGAACATGGTCCATATTAATCCTGCCAGAAAACATCCGGCAAGATTCACCACACTCCGAATTTATTTCGACATTGGGAGTAATTTATCAGAAAGAATGGTGGGAATCCAACAGATTGTTTGTCGTGAATAATTAATGAAACCGGATATATTCGAGCAGCTAGAACATAGTACGGTTGGGCGAATGCGCATGTAACCCAATGCTCAAACTAGAAAATACTTGAGCCAACGTGGAATTCATCATACCCTACTCCAATGCAAAGATATCCAGAGATAGATCCATCCGGTTCTTTGAAATAAAATAATGCATATGACCGCAACTCGCCATCAACAATCGGAGATGAATCTAATTTATACGCATAATTTCCAGCCAGGTCATTTGGCAACAACTGATCACCATTTGATAAATTTGGAACTGGCTCTGTCAATGGTTCCCACTTATAATAAAGTGGCACATCGAACCAGCCTACTTCTTTAATTGGATTTCCGGTATATGGATTAATCCATGAAGATGGATTCTTATCACCTAAAAATTCAATGTAGTAATTAATGCTAAACGGAACATCATGAGTTACCTCACCAAGCCGAAACATCACATCATCAATAAATTTAGACAATATGTATATTCTGGCTCGCGCATCATCATTTTCAGGAATTCCAAAACGTATCCGATTTTCAGCGGTAAACATAGAACCATCAAGCATTTCGGGAGTGGTTTCATATTTAAACTTTATTGACCTGCCGTCCGTTAAGGCGAACATTGGATCTCCCCCCCATGGCTTGTCCTCCCCATTAGTGAGATCTGGATCAAATACCAAATCCTGATTACCCATATGAATTTGAAAATGAAGAGTAGAATTGGCAGGATCTATATCATAATAAATATCGCCTTCGGAATATTGTTCCGTATTAATAATAGGGTTGCCTGTATATCTGTTTTCGAAAATAACGGGAATAAGTCCATTAGTTAACATTTCATCGTAAGATTCAGGAAATTGGCTGCCTAATAGCATATGGTTAGTACCAATTGCGTTCATAATCGCCGATTCAATAATTACAGTCTTAAGATAAAATTCGACACTTCCCAGATCATTCTCTGGCCAAACTTTATCCAGATTATCTATTTTCCTGTCATTTGACGCTACAGGAACTGTCGATGAATCTTCGTGCTGCATGGTTTGAATCGCGCATGACTGGCTTAGCATTAAAAGGCATAATAAAATTAACAGAGATTTGAGTTTCATGGTTTAACCTCCTACCTATTCGCAACCATAAGGTTGATCATAATTCGGGCAATTAATCCTAAACGGCGCAACTGAATAAACATGTCTCTCTGCCAGAGGAGGATCCAGTGCGGGCTCATCGAAAGAAGGAAGCAGCATTTGTTCTTCGTCATTTAAGTGAATATCGAGGAGATAAGCTGCATCTTCATCAGGGGGCCATGAAGACACCTTTGCAGTAAAGAACAGCATTAGTGAAAAAGACAGAATAATTGAGGTTGCAATTTTCAATGGAACACCTCCTATTTTTAAAATTATCCCCGGTCTATGTTAAAAAATCAATATTCATATAAAAAGAAACGAATGGCTCATTGTCAGGAGCTTGATAATAATATGACACTCTGCAGTATTGCGATTTGAAAAGCTTTGATGGCAGCCAGGGTGACACAGGTAATTTTTGTTCCTATTAGATGGATTATAATGTGACTGGATTTGATTAAGTCCGGGCGGATGGTACTTGTCCCGGCCAGTTGTGCCATACATGGAAGCAATACTACGTAACCAGATACTAGGGCGACTTCTGACCAACAGGGATTTTTTCTTCCCCGTGATGGTCATATTGTCGATCGTGATGTTCGTGATCCCGTTCCCGACATTCATGCTCGACCTGTTCATTTCGTTCGCGTTCGCGTCGGCATTTATAACCATCCTGCTGGCGATCGCGGTAAATGAGCCGATTGAATTTTCCGTGTTTCCGACGTGGATCCTGATGTCCACCGTTTTCTTCCTGGCACTCACGATATCCACCACGCGATCAATTCTGACAATCGCCGACGCCGGTAACATTATCGAGACGTTTGGCACGTGGGTAACCCGCGGGAACTATGTTGTCGGTATGGTGATTTTTATAATCATCGTAATAACCAACTACATCGTAATCGCGAACGGCACAACCCGTATCGGCGAGGTCGCGGCGAGATTCACCCTCGACGCCATGCCCGGCAAGCAGATGTCGATCGATGCCGACCTGACCAATGGATTGATCTCGGAAGATCAGGCGAGGGGCAGAAGGAAGAAACTTGAGCAGGAAGCTGATTATTACGGAGCGATGGATGGCGCGAGCAGATTCATAAAGGGACTCGCGATCGTCACTATCATCATAACGATCGTGAATATCGGTGCGGGATTTATCATCGGAATGGCGCAGAAGGGAATGGACGCAGCGACCGCGGCGGAGACGTACACAAGGCTGACGATCGGTGACGGCCTCGTATCTCAGCTTCCAGCACTGCTGATTTCTGTAGCGACCGGTATCATGGTGACGAACGCTGCGTCGGACAAAAACGTCAGCACGAACATATTGGAGCAAGTCGGAGCTCAGCCAAGAAGCATAACTATGGCGTCCGGAGCGATAGCGATCCTTGGATTCCTGCCGGGTATGCCCAAGCTTATTTTATGGCCATTGGCTGTCGGAGTTTATTTAATTGGGAACACGATTCTCAGAACTCGCGAAAAGGATGCTGAGGCTGAAGCCGCGAGAAAAGCCAGAACCGAAGCACGCCCGTCGAAGGAGACACCCGAAGAAGTACTTAAGACGTTGAGTGTCGATCCGATGCAGATCGAGATCGGATTCTCACTTGTACCGCTTGTTGACACAAAAGAGGAAGGCGACCTGCTCGACCGGATAACAATAATACGAAAACAGATTGCGAACGAGATCGGCATAGTAATTCCACCAATCAGGATAAGGGACAATATCCAGCTCAAGCCCAGTGAATATGTCGTGCGGATTCGCGGGAATGAGGTCGCAAGGCATGAATTAATGACTGATCGCCTGCTTGCAATAAATCCAGGATCTGCTGAAGCGGAAATTCTGGGGATCGAATCGAGGGAGCCAGCGTACGGGTATCCCGCTTTCTGGATCACTGAAGAAGACAGGCCGAGGGCTGAAGCACTCGGGTATACGATTGTCGATCCGGTAAGCGTGATGGCTACGCACCTGACCGAACTCATCAGGCAGCATGCGGATGAATTCCTCGACAGGCAGAATCTGCAGGGACTCGTAGACAGGCTGAAGGAAGATTACCCGGTTGTTGTCGACGAGCTTATTCCAGATACGCTAAGCCTCGGCGATGTGTTAAAGGTGCTTAGAAATCTTCTCGCTGAAAGAATCAGCATACGCGATCTCGCGACAATTTTTGAAACGCTCGCCGACCATGTCGGGTTAACGAAGGATCCGGATCTGCTTACCGAGTACGTAAGGGCAGCGCTTTCAAGGCAGATAACGTACAAGATTCAATCGTCGACCGGCGAAGTAAAGGTCATCACACTGGCACCGGGGCTGGAAAATCTGCTAGAATCCAACCTCCGGCAGACGGCTGCCGGCCAATATCCTGTACTGGAACCCGAAGCATACACAAGAATGATGGGTTCCCTGGTCAAATTGTGCAACCAGGTTAGAGAGCGCGGATACCAGCCGGTATTACTGGTTGGACCAAAACTACGTCTTCCGCTTGCACGCCTGCTTGGAGGCGGAGTACGAGACCTGACAGTTGTAAGTTATGCCGAGATAAACCCCGAGATCAGGATCGAGAGTATCGGGGTCCTGGAGATGAGCGCAGATGGTAATGCGAATTAAGCGATACGAAGCTGAAGAAAAGGAGCTTCCCAGGATAATTCGCCAGATACGTCGTGATCTCGGTGAGAACGCCGTTGTCAAAACGAAGAGGTTCAGGAAAGGCAGCATTCTCGGCATGGGCGGAAAGCCGATGGTCGAGGTCTATGCCGGTGTCGAGAGGGAAGTCAAAAGCGACATCGATTCATCCGACATGAGAACAAATATAAACGCGGGCGCATTACTCGAACAATTACTTCCGGATAATTCAAACGGATTCACGCCATCGAATAATTCACATCTCGCCAACCAGATAGGGAATACAAAGCCGGTAACAATATACCAGCCTCCCGGACGGTCGCCCATGGTAAATACGCATGAAAGCGCAACACAAACCATGACCGCCAGCACGTCGAGGCTGGAGACTGAAGTACAAAGGCTTGCGGGGGAAATAGCACAGATCAGAAGGGCGCTCGAAGATGGCATCGGATTCAAAAAGGAAGAAGCCGACGATAAACGCCAGTTTCCACAGTGGCTGAATCATATTAGAGACCGCCTGATTGAGAATGAACTGGATCCGTCGATCGCGGAAAAAATGCTCGAGGAAACCCTGAAATCCGCCGATGCCGAGACGCTTCTGGATTTCGAGGGAACAATCGCCGCTTTTCAAAGAACAGTTGTTCAGAATATTGAAGGCCGTGGCGCGATGAAGGGAATACAGGCCCCGAGAATTCTGTCGCTTGCCGGGCCGACTGGTGTCGGAAAAACCACCACTCTCGCGAAACTCGCGGCAACTGCCAGCCTGCTCGATAAACAGAGAGTCGGACTCCTGTCGGCTGATACGTACAGGATCGCAGCAATCGATCAACTGAAAACGTTCGCCGGAATTCTGGATATTCCACTGAAGGTAGTTTTTTCTCCTGCGGAAATGCGGGAGGCGATTTCGGCGTGGAGCAATATGGACCGGATCTTTATCGATACGGCCGGACGGTCGCCGAACAATGACGAGCGGATAGAGGAACTGAGGGAATTGATGGACGCGAACAGCGATGTCGAGTGCCATTTAGTGATCAGCGCGACAACCCGGTATACCGACATGCAGAAAATATGCAAAAGGTTCCACCCGTCCGATTTTACGAGAATTGTTTTCACGAAAATTGACGAGACAGAAAAACTGGGTCCGGTACTCGGGCTTTTATACAGCGAAGGAATTCCCGCGAGTTACCTTACGAACGGACAGAGTGTACCGGACGATATAATCCTGGCGGATGAGAACGATCTCACGAGCCTTGTTGTCAGGAAGAGCCTGGGGTGAAGTTGAAATGTCGATTACTTTCGATCCGAAAAAATGGTCGAGCTCGCTCAGAAAAAATAAGCAGGGCAACGACGATGCCTTTCTAAAGCCGATTAAAATTTCACTGACCGAACTGAACTTTTTCAAATCCAAGTCTGGACGCTCGAGTGAAATGCTTCCATTCGCCGATGTCACACCCGACGAGGCGATCGTGCTGAAACCTCCTCCGGGAGGCAGAAATATGAGAACCATAAAGGGATCGAGCGATGATGACTGACCAGGCACAAAAACTCAGGAGCCTGATCGAGCGCGCATCTCCCAAAATGCCGCACAAAGCTCGACGTATCGCTTTCCTGAGCGGAAAGGGAGGGGTTGGTAAAACCAGCCTCGCGGTTAATGTCTCTATCGCGCTTTCCAAGTTGCGAAAAAAAACATTGCTGATAGATTGCGACTTAGGCCTTGCGAATGTCGATGTCCTTCTCGGTTACCAGTCCAATAGCTCGACCGACAAGGTGTACACGTCAGGAGGAGACATTCGCGAAGCGGTCGTGAATTTGCCGAATGGATTATGGCTCCTCCCGGGATCGGGATCGGTTATTCCGAGGCAGGTTATCCGGAACCGGAGATTAGAGCAGATTCTGCAGGTGCTTGACGACAAGGCTGAATTTATAATCATGGACGGCGCTGCGGGGATCGACGATGGCGTGCAGTATGTAGCGAGATTAGCGGATGAGGCAGTGATAATTTCCACCCCAGATAATACGTCGACAATCGACGCTTACAGATTGATAAAAATACTTCTCGAGGATCACAGGCATCCGGCGATCAGGTTGATCGTCAACAGGGCTGAGTCGATGAAGCTTGCGCGGCAGACAGCTACAGGGATAATTCGTGCAATGGATTCATTCCTATCCGAAAAGCCGGATTATCTAGGATGGGTGCCGTACGATCAGATTGTTGAGCGCGCGGGACGAGAGAGGCGCCCGCTTGTCGAGAAATATCCGGCAAGCGATTCGGCGAGGGCGATTGTAGCGATCGCGCACAGGCTGATAAATCCCCCACCGGTAGAGCCGGAAGCGGCGTAGAAAAATCACCGACATAAATTGCTGAAGCCAGGTTTGAGGGCACCATCCGCACAGGTTGTGTGTGTAAATTTTCGGATGATAATGAGCACTGACTAACAAGTTAGTCAATGCTACATATTTTGGAGCGCTTATTCCGTGATAAGTTCCAAACTTAACCTATTCATTCCAACAGCCGTTATCCAGTACTTTCAGGAAGAAGATGTCCTGCATGCCGATTGACTGATTAAGCTCCTGGAATTCGCCGCAGTTTGGATTTGCTGGAGCGAAATCGACTTCATCATAGAAATATCCCGATACATAAGCGGAATCTTTACTATCACCTGCGACACTGAACGCGAGATCGTCGCCGATTCCGCCCCATGTCGCTGTCCAGTGATAAGAGCCGTCAGTACCTATTTTTGAAAGGAAGATATCTGTAGTGCCATTAATGGAAGGATAGTTATCTATTCCTCCGGTCGGATCGAAATCGACAGTATTCTGGAAAATTCCTGTTGTATATATGATGCCGTTCGGTGTCACGGATAATTCGTGCCCCACATCAAGTCCGGTACTTCCCCAACTGAAGGCATTCACGATGTTTCCATCTTTATCAAGACCAGCAATGAATCCATCGCCATCCCCGCCATTAGAAGTCAGGATCAAATCGCCGGGACCTGGGTCGAAATCGACACTGTCGTTGAAAGTGCCTGTTGTCCAGACATTACCGGATGGATCGCATGCCATGCCGTAGGCGTCATCGAGACCGGTTCCTCCGAAAGTACGTACCCAGTTGAAATTTCCGTCGGCATCGAAACAGTTGACAAAAATATCGTCATCACCGTTCGATGTAATTTCCACAACCGGGGCGCCGGGGTCGAAATCCACAGTCTGCCTGAAAAATCCGGATGTGAAGATGTCGCCGTAATCATTGATGCAGATATCGTAGGCGCGATCGATTCCGGAACCTCCCCACGTCCGCACCCATTGATATTCACCTGAAGTGTCGGAAAGTTTCAACAGGTAAGCGTCGAGACCTCCGACAGCGCTTCGATTTTCGGTACCGGGACCGGGGTCGAAGTCGGTGTTATTCATGTAAAGTCCGGAGATATAGACGTTTCCCGAATTGTCGGGCTCCACTCCCCTCGCTTCTTCCCAGATCAGCCCGCCCCATGATCTTGCCCACAGGTAATCGCCGTTAGCGCTGAATTTTGAAAGAAAAGCGTCGTAGCCGAAATCGAAGGGCTGAAAATCCTCTCCTTCACCGGGATCGAAGTCGCACACGCCGCCTATATATCCGGCGACATATATGTTACCCGAATTGTCAGTTGTGACCGCGCGCGCTTCATCCCATTCGGTACTTCCCCACGATTTTGTCCACTGGTACTCGCCGTACTTATTAAGTTTTGTCAGGAAGACGTCCTTTTCTCCATTTGATATGTGTAGGTCTTCATTACTGGTCGGATCGAAGTCGGTTTGCTCCCAGAAATACCCGGCGATATAAACATTCCCCATGCTGTCGACCGCGGCTCCGTTACCTTCGTCCTGGTCGATACTTCCGGCTGTGTAAGGGAATCCCACCGGAGCAGGCGGGGCGACTGAACTGACCGGGACGCCGGTCCTGAAGTATGCGGTTAATATTTCATCCTGGGCGGAATTTTCGATTCCGAATTTGTTCGAATAATTTTCATCAGGATATTCGACCATCACCCACAGCTCGTTACCTGTTGTGGTCACGACAAAGTCCGCGGGAATTGAGATGTGGTAAGTGTACGAATGCGTGGAACTATCGATGGGGATCATATCGGAGGGGGTGAATTCATATGGCTGGCCGAGCACCGTGCTTTCAATTTTTATCCGGTACTCTTCCATCATTCCAGCTGAAAGTTGTGCCGACCAGTCAAATATTCCGACATCGAGGTCCAATGTCCCGCCATTATCAGATTCGTCGACATAGTAGATTCCATCGCCGATGGTCGCGCTGAACGCGACAGCTTCCAGTGCGTTGGATGGATGTTTGTCTGGAGCTATTCCTCCCCAGTCGGCAGCTATGGAGTATCCATACTTTATTCCGGGTACCGGGAATGGGAAATTAATCCGGTAATTTCTGGTCTGGGAGGAAGAGTAGGTGAAGACGCCGAAATCGGATGTGGCATTCAGGTAGGGCCAGAGATCGTCATAAGCCCCGAGTCCCGCAGCGAAGTATTTGTACGGATTGATATCTGAGGTGAAATTATAATTTTTTGTTGAATACATCCCCTGAGTAAATCCGAATAAACCATCATTGAAGAATTCCTCCAGGTTGAACCAGCGGGTATAGCCATCGGCGTTGATGAGTGTTGCGTCGATGTAGGGATCCGGGAAGGTCAGGGACGGATCGGAGTCAAATGAACCGGAGCCTTCACCGATAAATATTCCACGGACATCGTAGCCGTTGAATCCTTCGTTGCCCAAAGGGTGGGTGATGGTCAGGTCGAGGTCGACGTAGATGTTGTCGCCGGTATTTGTAAACTGGTTAATTTTGAAAGTAAGGGATGCGGGATCGTTGTTGAGGAAAGTGACCACATTTGCTGTGAACATGGCGGACCGGTTTTCGGCGAATTCGAGTGTTTGATTTTCAGGGTCGATCCCCACATCGTAGTAATTCCAGAGAATTGTGTTTCCGTGGATTATGGAAATTGAATTTAAGGATGGCAATGCCGGTGCGGCGACAGGGTCGGGAGAATTACCTGAACACGAGATAAAAAATGTTAAAAAAATGAAACCTGGCAGGAACTGGGAGATTTTCATGGCACACCCTCCGGATGATAATCAGATACCTTAAATTTAAACCGAAAGGGACAATGCGTCAATATTTAGCCATGGTAAAATTCCGTATTAACGGTTGGAGGCTGGTAAAGCACTTGATATAACATGATATTTAACATATAATGTCGGAGAGGGGTTGGAGAATCGGGAGTGTTCCGATTAAGGATTTAAAAGAAGTACCGAATCTCCTTCCTAGCGATTTCGGACAGATTGTGGTCCCGCGTCCACCCCAAAGTGGCGTCGATCCAACAAGGGTCCCCCAGGAGGCCTGTGGAACCGCGGGAAGGGAGAAAAAAATCCCAAACTGCGGGTCGTCGAGGTGGCGGCCCGTGTAACTTTTAGGTGAAATTATTTTGTATTTGCACAAAGTGCGGTTCTCAAGCATAATCTCCCCTCAGACAAGGCAGTAAATCTTATAGTAGAAAATGATGATCCGATCATCGCCATATAAAGTTATTTTCTTCGATAACGATGGGACGCTTACGACTTCACCCGCCACATGGAATTATATCCACCAGCACTTCGGCACATGGGAGCCTGAAGCTCGAGAGCTTCTGCAACATCACCTGAGAAACAGGACGCCGTACGATGAATTCTGCAGGGACAGTGTCGCGCTGCTTAAAGGATTTCCGAAGTCGGGATTCATTGAGAAGTTGATGAGTATCGAGACGAGGGACGGCGCCAGGGAAGTTTATCATGAGATCAGGAAAACGGGATTGAAGATCGCGGTACTGTCGAGCGGTATGTCGTTATGGCGGGAGGTCTGGAAACAGAAGGAAGGTTTTGATTTCGATCACTATCACGCGAATGACATCGTGTTCGATAATGAGGGAAATTGCGCCGGTGAGATAGTGATGAATGTTACCGATAATGTGGCGGGTATGGATAAGGGGGACCGGGTGGAGAGGATATCAGAAATTGAAGGTATCGGAAGGGATGAGAGGATTTTTATTGGTGACGGATGGGGGGATGTGAGGGGATTCAGGAAGTGCGCTCTTGGGGTGGGGATCGATCCGGACGATGAAACCAGGGTGGAAGCTGACATCGTGCTGGAATCGAACGAATTCAAAAAAGTACTGGACATAATTTTTCCGGAATAAAAAAATGCCCCCGAAATTCGGGGGCTTTCAAATATATCAAGAATCAATGGATTCTTAATCTGCTCAGTCAACGTAGATGCTGACATCAGTCATGTGCCAGCCTACAGCGGTATTGGATCCCCAGTCAGCAATGAAGAGGAAACACAACTGGGCGTTAGACGTTCCCATCAAACCATTCATTGTGAAGGTGGATGTAACAGGAGATGCCTGTGAACCCCATGGTCCACCTGTGAAATACCTGCCGGTCCAGCCGGTTGAAGGATATGTGCTCCAGAGCCATGATCCATTCCAGCTCCATCCACCATAGTTCGGTGGGAACCAGATATTGCCACTATTGAAATTTTGGCCTGAGGAGTAGGTAAGGAACGCTGATCCCGGGGCGGGTCCATTAACAGTGTAATTTGCTCCACCGTCAGTGGTGTAGCAGACCATTCCGCCATCCCAGTCAGCCTCGGTGCGTCCGTAATGAGTAAACTCAAGATACATATTGGTATATCCTGAGGGAAGGTCGAGGGAGGGGGTGCCGAGGATCGTCACGAAGGAATCCGGATAGTTTCCTGTTCCGGATTCTTCTTCGTAAGCAAGATCGGCAGCATGGTATGTCCAGACTTCGACTCCGCCGTTGCCGTCAAGGACTTCAAGGTCACCGGCGCCATCGGTAGCTGCACTCCAGCTGTAGAGAACGTTGGTTGCGGTGACATTAAGGGTTGTCGCGTTGGAAGAACCAAGGGGATCTGAAACAACGCAGTCGATATCGAAGGTGTCGCCGTCACCAGCGCCAAGGGATGAATAGTCAACGTCGATCGTTCCATCGCCGTTGCCGGGATCGTTGTCGATTACAGGATTGTTTCCAGAATCGGTAACTGTCCATGAGTAAGAGATTGAATCGCCATCATCGTCGTGCGCTGAAACTGAATAGGTCTCGACTGCTCCCATGAACGGGGTATCGTTACCGTCAACGCCTGAATCGATAACAGGCAGGGTGTTTCTTGTAATATCGAATACTCCAACACCAACATCCATTCCGTCATCGACTTCCACTACGATGTCATAGTCGGCAGTCGGGTATGTCGACCAGTCGATTGGCATTGTAACTTGGTCGCCAGCATCGTACGGGTCGCCATCGGGAACGATGTAATAGGTAATGGTGTGTGAATCACCGGGATCGGTGTCTGTATATAGTGCCGTGTAAGTCACAGCGGTGTCTGTAATTTCAACCGGATCCTTGTACTCGCCGGCTCCGAGGATATCATCCTCGAGGTCGTCGACTGTTGGAACAAAGTTGTAAGGCTCATCCGCAACGAACAGGGAATAGCGGAAGTAAGCCGCGAGCGGATCGGTGGAAGCCGAATTCGGGACCTCAAAAGAATTTGAGTAATCGTAGTCAGGATATTCGACGATTACCCAGTATTCATTTCCTTCCGTGCTTGTCACGTTATCGACCGGGATCTCTACGTGATAAGTTGAGAAGGATGAATCTCCACCAACCGGGACCATTTGGGAACCGGAGAGTGAGTAGGTGGTATTGAGCGTATTCGACGCAACGAGGAGGTTGAAATCTCCAATACCAGCAGAAACAACGGGCTGAGGAAGAACGTCAATATCAAGGATGAGGTCTCCGCCGAAATCAGCGGGTCCGACATAGTAGACATTGTCTGTGACGTTGGCTCGAACAGCCTGGGTTTCGGGAGCCCTGGACGGGTGAACGTCTTCAGATTCCCAGTTGGCGACGATCGCGTAACCGTACTTCACGCCGGTGGTAGCGAGGGGAAAACGGATGTAATAATTTCTTGTATTGGTGGTACCTGACGAGAATACCGCGTTCTCAGTTGTCGTTGAAAGGAAATCAAACACGTCATCGGTAGCGCCAAGACCGTCGGCAAAAAGCTTATAAGGATTTACCGTTGCTTTTCCGACTGTTCCGGGATTATTTGAGAAGATACCCGGAGTGTAACCGAACAGACCGGGGACCTGGAATTCGACGGGATTGAAGAATCGGCTGTATCCGTCAGGACTGCCAAAACCGTCGACCGGGTCCGCCATGACCATCTGGTCAGTGCCCATATCCGCTACGTCCATTCCGCCTGCATAATCCAGAGATGTGGAACCCTGACCCACAAAAATACCGCGCACATCATAACCATTGTACTGCGGGAGTCCGCTGAAAGGATGCTTAATGCTGACATCGATGTCTACGTCCACGTAGTCAGGACCGGTTGGTGTGCCATTAATATTGAACAGCAGGTTAGCCGGGGACGAGTTCACGAATTGAACAACATTAGCTGCGAACTGTACGGAATGATTGGGCACTGCCTCTATAGTGCCCTTCTCAAGATCGAAATATACTTCGTAGTAACCCCAAAGATGTGTCTGAGAATTATCTTTGGAGGTCTGGACCGAAGGATTAAGGTTAATATCTTCGTCCGGGGCGACAGGACTGGAATTTCCTCCAGAGCAGCCCATCGCGATTACAACACAAAGTGTCATTGCTGCAAACAGGGTTTGCCAACGATACATGTGTGCCTCCATTTGTTTGTATGCCTTCGCATGTAGGATTAAACGGGTGAAATGTCAGCTTAATGCAATTAAATACAATTTAATATCGCAAATATAGCATTTCACTCACTTATATGAGATACCATAATACGTGCCGTGCTTATAAAAGTCCACCTTTTTTAGCTTAAATTCCCGCGACACAAGATTTAGTTGACAATTTCAACTACATTTGCGTTAATATCCTACGTTAATCCTGATTTATCCTAACAGAAAATTATCGTGGCGAATGCCTGAGAGAGGAGACATAATATGGATGTAATAAAGACAGCGATTGAACGCCTGTCGGCACTTGGGGTCGATTACGCCGACGCACGGTGGGTTGAAACCAAGCATGAAGCAATTAATGTAAGGAATAAGAAAGTAGAGAGTGTCTCGCGCAACACGGACAGTGGAGTGGGAATTCGCGTAATAGCGGATGGTGCGTGGGGATTCGCCGGATGCGCGTCGATGGAAGAGAAGGATATAGTCGATGCCGCGGAACGAGCGTATGAAATCGCGAAAGCCAGCGCCATCACGAAAAAGGAAAACGTAAAACTCGGGGATGTCGAAATTTACCAGGATACGTACGAAACCCCCATTGAAAAGGACCCTTTCGATGTTTCCATTGGAGATAAGGTCCAGCTACTGATCAAGTGTTCCGACATTCTCCATGCACATGAAAAGGTTAAGTCGTCCAACTGCACAATCGACGCTGTCCACACCGACAAACGGTTTATATCTACTGAAGGCGCGGATATTGCCCAGCATATTGTTGAGACGGGCGCCGGGATCGATGTAACCGCGATGGATGGGGAAGAGGTCCAGACAAGAACCTACCCATCGACATTCAGAGGCGACTGGGCGACCCGCGGATGGGAATTTATCGAGGAGATGAAGCTCCTCGATAATTGCGAGAGGCTCAAGGATGAAGTTGTCATGCTTCTGTCCGCCGATGAATGCCCGACTGAGAAGCGGGACATCATAATCGGGGGAAGCCAGCTCGGCTTACAGGTGCATGAGTCGAACGGACATCCGATTGAACTGGATCGCGTTATGGGGACCGAGATCAGCCTGGCGGGTGGATCGTTCATGCAGCCGAACCTGGTCGGAAATCTGAAATACGGATCGGACATCGTTAATATTTACGCCGATTCGACATCGCCCGGCGGACTGGGAACATTCGGATATGACGATGAAGGCGTTAAATCCACGCGAACTGACATAATTAAGGATGGATTGTTTGTCGGGTATTTATCGTCGAGGGAATGCCAGGCACAGACAGGGCATCCGGCGAACGCGTGCATGAGGGCGGACGGCTGGGCGCGTACGCCCTTGATTAGAATGATAAATATTAATCTTGCCCCCGGCGACTGGGAGCTCGAGGACCTGATAGCCGACACCGAGGGCGGAATTTTTATCGACATGAATAAATCGTGGTCGATCGACGACCGCCGGGTCAATTTCAAATTCGGGTGCGAGATGGCATGGGAGATCAAGAACGGAAAGCTGCATCGTCCGCTCAAGAATCCGGCGTATACGGGAATCACACCGGAATTCTGGAATTCCTGTGACGCGATCTGCAACGATAAATACTGGCACATATGGGGAATTCCGACATGCGGCAAGGGCGAGCCGATGCAGTCGGCGCATGTAGCACACGGGACGTCGCCCGCAAGATTCAGAAACGTACAGCTCGGAGGTGCGGCATGACAGAATTAAAAGGACAAGACTATTTCTTAAATCTCGCTGAGGATCTGATCGGAAAGTGTGATGACGCCGGCTGCGAGGTTTTATTTTCGAGAGATTCGTCGGGACTTACGCGCCTTGCGAACTCGACGATACACCAGAATGTGCATACGGATTCAACCACGGTACACATCAGGGTATCGAGAGGCGACAACGTCGGTGTGTCGAGTACTAATGTAATTAATCAGAACGGTCTTTTCGACTGCCTTATGAATGCGCTCGAAATAATGAAGACGTCGGAGCCTCTCCAGGGATTTCCGGAGCCGGCACACAAGGCTGAATATCAGAAGACTGAGACATTTTTACAGGGCACCGCGGACTGGGGTCCGATGGAGAGAGCCGGAGTCGCGAAAGCAGCAATTGACAGGGGCGAGGAAGACGGATTGACGCTTGCCGGAGCTGTGGAAACGTCGGTCGTGGAGGTCGCGGTTGCGACATCGAATGGAGTACGCGCGTACCAGCCGTTGACGGGATTTTCCTGTAATTTCATCGCGATGGATGGCGATGGAGATAACGCTCCGAGCGGGTATTGTGCATTGACAGGACGGGACGCTTCGACCG
>Ga0214471_10001891_pt1 | contig 16550 bp, 16 predicted proteins | sample RVTome_5_FD_207665 | JGI IMG/M metagenome (GOLD analysis project Ga0214471, IMG submission 207665) | Soil microbial communities from uranium-contaminated site in the Upper Colorado River Basin, Wyoming, United States - RVT142D155 | ecosystem: Environmental > Terrestrial > Soil > Contaminated >... | reverse complement strand
GCCCTGGGGCTTCAGGTCTTCGGCCAGCGCGTCGATCTGCTGGATCACGAACCCGGGTGGCAGCGCGTGCCATGCACGGACACCCAGCGTGTTCTGCGCGGTGACGGCGCAGACCACGCTCGTACCGAACACGCCGAACTGGTGAAATGTTTTAAGATCCGCTTGGATGCCGGCGCCGCCCCCGGAATCCGATCCCGCGACGGTCAGGGCGATCCTCACGCGGTCGACTCCACCCACGCGAGCGGCAACTTGGCGAATCCGGTCGGGGCGGCGATGTTAAGGGCCGGGAGGAATGCCATAGCCAGTAATCTGTTGTCGACACTACGCGATCTACAACGGCGCAAGGCTCGGGGCCGCCGGGGGCTCGCTCCCGTGGAGGGTATCCGCCTCGTCGAGGAAGCGCTGGCCGCGGGCCTCGTGTTTCGTGGCGCCGTCGTCTCGACTACGCTGGCACGCACGGCGCGTGGTGGGGAGCTGCGCGAGGAGCTGGAACAGCGGGGGGTTCCCGTGGAGGAGGTGTCCGAACGGACCTTCGCGCAGCTGGCGGACACGGAGACGCCGCAGGGGATCGTCGCCGTCGTGCAGTCCAGGAAATGGACCGTCGCGGAGTTCGGCACGGCGCCGGGCGGCGCGTTGCTCGTCGTCGACGGCGTTCAAGACCCCGGCAACGTCGGCACGCTGATCCGCACCGCGCACGCGCTCGGCGCCGCCGGGACCGTCGTGCTGCGCGGCACCGCGGACGTCCACGCTCCGAAGACCATGCGATCGGCCATGGGCGCGACCTTCCGGCATCCGGTGGTGGCGATGGACGACAACGCCTTCATCACCTGGGCGCGTAAGGCGGGCGTCACGCTGTGGGCGACGGCGGCGGACGGCGCGCCGATCGAGCGGGCGCTGCGGGAGCTCCGGAGCGACAGCCCTGCTGGGCCCGTCGCGGTCATCGTGGGTAATGAGGGCGCCGGCATTCGTCCCGCGTTGAACGCGATTTCGGCGCGCCGCGTCGCGATTCCGCTCGCCCAGGGCGCCGAGTCGCTCAACGTCGCCGTCGCGGCCGGCATCCTGCTGTACCAGGTCATGCATGTTCGTTGACCCGTGGCTGTGGCTCGGCGCGGCCGTGGTCGGGGCCGCGGTCGGGAGCTTTCTCAACGTCTGCATCCTGCGCCTCCCGCACGACCAGTCGCTCGTTCGACCCCCTTCCACGTGTCCCCGGTGCCGTCAGCGCATCGCCTGGCGCGACAACATCCCGATCGTGTCGTGGCTGCTGCTCCGTGGAAAGTGTCGCTGGTGTCGCGCCCCGATCTCGATCCAGTACCCGATCATCGAGGGCGCGGTGGCGCTGCTGTGGATGGCGGCGCTCGCCGCCTATGGTCCCACGGTGCGGGCGCTTGCCGGCGCGCTGCTCGGGACGCTCCTGCTCGGCATCGCGATCACCGACGCGCGTCACTACATCATCCCCGACGAGTTCAGCTGGGGAGGACTCGTGCTCGGGCTCCTGGTGTCTCTTGCGGGCGGCGGAGCGGCCTTCCTGCAGTCCGTGCTGGGCGCGGCAGCGGGCTTCGCCCTTCTCTATGCCGTGGCGATGGCCGGGCAGTGGCTGTTTGGCGAGGAGGCCATGGGCGGCGGAGACATCAAGATGATGGCCATGGTCGGCTCCTTCGTCGGATGGAAAGGCGTGCTGCTGACCGTCTTTGCGGGCGCCCTGTTCGGCCTGCTGATCTTCGTGCCGCTCACGTTGCGCAAGAAGCGACTCGTGCCGTTCGGGGTATTCCTCGCGATGGGCGCGGCGCTGACGTTCGTGTTCGGCGACGCGATCATCGCCTGGTACTCGCACTTCCTGCAAGGCGGTTGACCGCATGGGCGATCCCTTCGGCGAGCTATTCGATTCGGGTAACGTGCTGGAGCGCGCCGGCGTGGACGTCACCGCGCTCGCCCGGCGCGGGGATCTCGAGCCGGTGCGGTGCCGTGACGCCGAGATCGCCCGCGTGGTCGACATCCTGCTGCGGCAATCGAAGAACAACCCGGCGCTGGTTGGCAAGGCTGGCGTCGGCAAAACGGCCATCGTCGAGGGCCTGGCGCAACGAATCGCCGCCGCCGAGGTCCCGCCGGCGCTCAAAGATGCGCGCGTGGTGGCCTTGGACCATGTGGCTATGCTCGCCGGCACGACCTTCCGAGGGCAGTACGAGGAACGCGTGCGCCGCCTGGTCGAGGCGCTGGGGCGCGACCCGGACCTCATCCTCTTCGTGGACGAGCTGCACAATCTCATCGGCCAGGGCACCGCGATGGGCGCCGCCATGGATGCCGCGAACATGCTCAAGCCCGCGCTGGTGCGGGGCGATATCCGCGTCATCGGGGCCACGACCGGTGAGGAATACGACAAATGGATCCGGGGCGACCCGGCGCTGGAGCGGCGTTTCCAGCCCGTGACCGTGACCGAGCTCGACGCGGTGCAGACGTGGGAGGTGCTGGTGGCGCGCCGCCCGCGACTCGAGCGGCATCACGCCGTGGCCGTGGCCGACGACGCGCTCAAGGCGGCCATCGTTCTCACGGACCGCTTCGTGCCCGAGCGGGCGCGGCCTGACAAGGCTATCGACGTGCTCGATGAGGCCTGCGCGCACGCGCAGGCCCAGGCAACGGTGTCGCCCGAGCTCGACCGCCTGATCCGCGAGCGGCGCAAGGTCGAAGCCATGATCCGGCGCGGGCTCACCCACGAGGGGCCGGAGCCGCCCGGCGATGTGATGATCGAAATCGCGCCGATGCTGGATCGGATTCTCGATGAGATCGACAAGATGCTCGGCGGGGAGAGACGGAGGGAGACGGCGAGGGAAGGGGAGGGCGTCGCCGTGCAGGCCAAGCGCCCCCCGCCGCTGTCGCAGCGGCGGGAGGAGCTCGACCGGCTGCTCCGCACTGAGCTCGAGCGCCAGGGGCTGGTGGTGACGGGGCGGGAAGTGGCCCGCGTCGTGAGCTCGGCGGCCGGCAAGGAGATCGAGTGGGCCGGCTGAGCACGCTGGGCGTTGTGGGAGTCGTTGTGCTGCAGGCGTGCCGCGAGCGGGCCCAAGCGGTGCAGAGCCAGGCCGAGCTGCGCCAGCGCGTGGCGGCGCTCGTCCCGGCGGTCGAGCGCGCCGCCGGGCTCAAGTTCCGCCGCCCGCCGGTGGTCGAGGTCCGCTCGCGGGATAAGATCCGCTCCTACGTGGTGGCCAAGCTGGACGCGGAGCTGCCGCCGGCCGAGCTGGCCGGCTACGAAGCGGGGCTCAAGCTCTTCGGGTTGATTCCCGACACCCTCGATCTCAAACGCACCATCGCGAATGTCTTGTATGAGCAAATCGCGGGCTACTACGATCCGGACTCGAATGCGTTCTATATCGCCGCTGATTTGGATCCATACCTCGCACGTGTGACCGCGTCGCACGAGCTGGTGCACGCGCTGCAGGACCAGCACTTGAACCTCGATTCGATCATGCAGCAACGACGGCAGAACGACCGCCGCGTGGCGGCGCAGGCCGTGCTGGAAGGCCAGGCCACGCTCACCCAGATCCCCGTGCTCATGCCGGAGCAGCGCCCGGACACCCTGCCCCCCGACTGGTTCTGGCGACAGCGGGAAGTGATGGCCGCGCAACATGCGCAGATGAAGGAGTTCGCCAGCGCCCCGCTCTGGCTGCGCGAAGGCCTGGTGTTTCCATACCTCGCCGGCGCGGATTTCGTGAACTGGTACTCGAGGAACCACAGGGGCCGGCACCCGTTCGGGGCGGCGATGCCTACCTCCACGGAGCAGATCATGCATCCGGAGCGGTACGCGCAGAAGGACGAGCCGACGACCCTTCGCTTCACGACAGGCGGGCCCGAGCTGCGCTATGAGGACGAGCTGGGGGAGTTCGAGATCCGGCTGTTGTTCACCGTGCTTACCGGCGTCGAAGGACGAGCCACGGTGCTGGCCGCAGGATGGGACGGCGACCGGTACGCCGTGATCGGGGAGCGGCGCGACGTGCTCGTGTGGTACTCCGTGTGGGACGGCGCCGCCGAGGCGCGCCGCTTCGCCGAAGGACTCGAGCGCGCCTGGCGGAGCCGGCGCTCCCCTGGCTCAGCCTCGCGGCGGTCGGACATCGAGCAGCTCGACGTAGATGGGCTGCCCGGCGTTCGGCTCGTCGACGCGCCGGTAGCGTGGGCGGGGTGGGGCGCGATTCCAACAGTCCATGTAAGGCAGGAGTGGTGAGTCACCGTATTAATACGTTGATCCCGAAAGCCGCCACCCCCACCAGCCCGCCCAGCACGTAGCCAAGCTGCACGATCAAGCGCAGCTCGCGCTCCGTGACGGTGCGGATGATCTCCTCCATCCGTTGCACCGAGAAGCCGAGGACCTTCTGCTCCACCATCTCCTGGACCGACAGCTGCGACACAATCATGGGCACCTGTCGCTGAATCCAGGCCCACAGAGGCTCGCTCAGCGTGCGGCGCAGCCGGTCCGCCGTGTCGGGAGCGAGTCGGTCCGCCAAACGCCCGAGCGGCCGCTCCAGCAGCGCGCGGACCGCCGCCTCGGCGACGTCCGCCACCCGCTCGCGCCCACGCTCGCCCGTGACGGCGCCGCGCGCGAGGTCCAGTGCGTCCCTGGCGCGGGCCACGGCCCAGGCGCGCGTTTCGGGGGCGCGCAGGGCTGTGATGATGAAGTCGGCGGCTGTGCGCTCGAGCCCGTCCAACCGGTCGGGCCCGAGGGCCCACAAGCGATTGGCCAGCGGTGCCCGGAGAAACCGGACCACAGCGTCGTTGATCGCGCGGGCCGTGGCGGCACGGAAGTCGGCTGACTCGAAGACCTCGGTGACCTCGGCCAGCCCCTCGCCTTCGAGACCTGCCAACGCCCGGTCGATCCGCTTCTCGGTGATGACCAGCTTCGCCATCACCCGCTCGTGCACCATCATGTTGCGGAGCACGTGATCCAGGAACTTCTTCAGACCCGTTCGGATGCGATCGCGGGCCGTGGGGTCGGCGAGCAGGGCGCCCAGCCGCTCGACCGCGACGGGGAGGTAGTCCGCGACGCCCTGCTCCACGGCCGCCACGAGCCCCGGGGGCAAGCGATCGAGCAGTGGGCGCTCGTCGTGCAACAACCGGTCTCGCTGAGCCGCCACGAAGTTGCGTACCGCCTCCTCGAGCTCCGGCCGGCTCACCCCTTCCTCCACCCAGCGCTCGACCGCCACGTACTTCGTTACCGCGGCGTCGAACCCCGGGCCTCGGACGAATTCCGCGAGGCGCGCGGCCAGACTCTCGGCCAGGGGCTCGAGCCACGTTTCCAGCTCGGCCAGTACGGCGGGGGGAAGCTCGTCTTTGAGCGCACCCCAGGGCGTGTGTAGGACCCGCTCCACCATCACCGCCACGGCACGGTCGAACGCTTCGCGCAGGCCTGGCGCGGTGAGCTGGCGCGCGAGGTCGTCTTCGGTGAGCAGCCGTTGGCCTACGGTTTTCCCGATGCTCTTGGCGAGCCGGGCCCGGTTCTTGGGAATGGCACCGTGCAGCTGGAGGGGCCCGAGGCGGCGGGGCTCGTACGGGTGAAACAGCATCAGGACGGCGATCCAGTTCGTGATCCCGCCCGCCAGGGCGCCAAAGCCAATCGTGACCAGCGCTTCCACCCACAAGCTCGGCATAGGGGCGAAATAAGACTCCCCACTTGGAATCCGGCAACTCGCTAAGTAAGTTGCTTGGCTTACGTTTAGAGCCCTCTCGCACGGGATCTGACAACACGATGGCAACTCGCATTCGCCTGCGGCGCGTCGGACGCCGGGGCCAGTCGTATTTCCGGATCATCATCGCCGATTCGCGCTCGCCGCGCGACGGGCGCTTCGTGGCGACCATCGGCCGCTACAATCCCCGCGTCAATCCGGCGGAGATCGTCGTGAACCGCGAGCAGGCACTCGCGTGGATGGCGAAAGGCGCCCTCCCCACGGACACGGTCCGGTCGCTGCTCCGCAAAGCGGGAGTGCTCGGCAAACGCACCGCATAGTCGGGCGGCTGCGGAAGCCGCACGGACAAAAGGGGGAAGTGGCGGTGTTCCCCCTGGTGGACAATCCGGGTGCCGTGTTCGCGCCGCGCGCGCGGGTGTACGTCGTCGACGAGGAGCGCCGACTCGTGGCGGGGCCGTTGCTGGTGGCGCGACGGCGGTCGTACCATCGCGAAATGCTCCTCAGTTTCGAAGGGATCTCCTCGCGGGGAGCCGTCGAGGCGTGGCGGGCGCACTTCGTAGCCGTGGACGAGGACGATGCTCACGATTAACGTCGTGACCCTCTTCCCGGAATACTTCGCCGAGCCGTTGCGGACCAGCGTCCTCGGCCGGGCCCAGGCGGCGGGCCTCGTCGAGTATCGGGTGGCGGCGCTACGCGGGTACACGCACGATCGCCATCAGACGGTGGACGATTATCCCTATGGGGGCGGCGCGGGCATGGTGCTCAAGCCCGAGCCCTTCTTCGAGGCGGTGGAGGATCTGCACGCCGGGCCGCCGATCGTCCTGCTCTCGGCGCGCGGGCGACTGTTCGATCACGACGACGCCGTGCGATTCGCCGTTGGACGCGAGTTGACGCTGCTCTGCGGGCATTACAAAGACGTGGATCAACGGGTCGCCGACGGGCTTGGGGCGGAGGAGTTGTCGGTGGGCGACTTCGTGCTGTCGGGTGGCGAGCCGGCGGCGCTGTGCGTGCTCGATGCCGTCGTGCGGTTGCTTCCCGGGGCCCTGGGCGACCACGAGTCGGCCTCCACCGATTCGCACTACGAGGGGCTCTTGTCGCCGCCCAGCTACACGCGTCCGCCGGCGTATCGCGGTCTGGATGTTCCTGAGGTACTGTTGAGCGGCGACCATCGCCGGATCGCGGCGTGGCGTGCGGCGGAGGCCGAACGGCTGACGCGTGAGCGCCGCCCCGATCTGTGGACCCGGCACGAAGAAGGAAGCGAGTAATCTCATGGAACGACTACGAGCGGCCGAGCGGGAGGGTCTCCGGACCGATATGCCCGCCTTCGACCCCGGCGATACGGTTCGCGTGATGGTACGCGTGCGGGAAGGCGACAAGGAGCGGCTGCAGGCGTTCGAGGGCGTCTGCATCGGGCGGCGCGGCGGCGGAATCAACGAGACGTTTACGGTTCGCAAGATTTCGGCCGGAGTCGGCGTCGAGCGAATCTTCCCGCTGCACTCTCCCGCCATCAGTGAGATCGTAGTGGTGCGGAAGGGCCGGGTGCGGCGCGCCAAGCTCTACTTCCTGCGGCGCCTGGCCGGCAAGGCCGCGCGGATTCGCGAGAAGCGCGGCGTGACGACCGAGGCCGACGCAGGCACGGAGCCGCCGGACGCGTGAGCCGGCGCCGCCCCTCGATTGAGCGCGAGAACGCGCTCTGGCGCGAGGGGTGGGCTGTCGTCGCCGGTGTTGATGAAGTAGGCCGCGGCCCCCTGGCTGGACCGGTGGTGGCCGCGGCCGTCGTGTTTCCGGCCGGCGGCAAGCGGATCCGCGGCGTCGACGACTCCAAGCGGCTCACCGCGCGCGCCCGCGAGCGGCTCGCGCGCCTCATCTGGGAGCGCGCGCTCGCCGTAGCCGTCGGGGCGGCCAGCGTGCGCGAGATCGATCGCCTGAACATCCGCCGCGCAAGCATCCTGGCTATGCGGCGGGCCCTGGACCGACTGGTCGCCGCTCCCGGCTACATCCTGATCGACGGGCTACCCTGTCCGGAGCTTGGACTGGCGCACGAAGCCATCGTGGACGGCGACGCGCGCTGCTACTCGATCGCCGCCGCCTCCGTCATCGCAAAGACCGTGCGCGACCGCTTGATGCGGCGTCTGGACGCGCGCCATCCCGGCTACGCGTGGGGCAGCAACAAGGGATACTCCACGGCATACCACCTTCGGGCGCTCGACTTGCTGGGCGCGACTCCACACCATCGTATGAGCTTTGCACCGGTCGCGCAGCTGCCGCTGTTCGTATGACGGGTGCGACTTGCCAGCGCCGGAGCGCGGTGGTACCGTCCCCCGTCCGCCCACACTCCTTCCGGAGGTCCTGGTCATGAAGCGCGCTGTGCCGCTCTTGTGCCTCTTTATCCTGGTCGTCGCCGTCCCAAGCTCTCTCACCGCACAGGCCCAGGCCACCACCGGCATCATCCGCGGGGTCGTCGTGGATCCGGCGGGGAACGCCGTCGGCGGCGCCACCGTGATGCTGCGGGAGACGCAGACGAACTTCCAGCGCAGCCTCACGACCAATCCGAACGGCGTCTTCGTCGCGACACTGTTGCCTCTGGGGACGTACGACGTCGCAGCGCGAGCAGTGGGCTACAACGAGAGCCGGCAGACCGGCATCCCGCTGCGTGTGGGCGCGACCGTGGACCTGCGGCTGCTGCTCGGGGCTATCACGCTCCCGGCGGTGACGGTGGAGGCGACGCCGCCGCTCGTGGACCCCACGCGGATCGAGGCGGCGACGCGCCTGGCGGCCGAAGTCGCCACCGGCCTGCCCAATAACGGGCGGAACTTCCTCAATCTGACGCTTCTAACGCCCAACGTGGCCCTCGTGCAGGGACCGGACGGTGATGAACTAACCATCGCCGGGCAGAGGGGGATCCACAACAACGTCTCGGTGGACGGTGCGGACTTCAACAACCCGTTCTTCGGGGAGCATCGCGGGGGGCAGCGGCCTCCCTTCACGTTCAACCTCGACGCGGTGCAGGAGATCGTGGTTGTGGCGGGCGGTGCCAACGCGGAGTTCGGCCGCTCCTCGGGTGGGTTCGTCAACGTCATCACGAAGTCGGGCACCAACGAGCTGCGCGGGTCGGCGCACTACTTCGGCAAATACGACGCGCTGTCGTCGCCGTTCGACGACTACACGCGGAGCGATGGGTTGGTCATCCGCGGGTTCGAACCGGACTTCTCCCAACACCAGATGGGGTTCACGCTGGGCGGTCCGTTGAAGCGGGACAAGGCGTTCTTCTTCCTCGCGTACGATCAGCAGGTGTACGACGAGACCAAGCAGAAGGACGCAAGCCGGATCGGCGATGCCGCCCTGCGCCAGTGGATGGACACGGCATTCGGGGGAGCGCTCGGCGACGACTACGGCCCGATCGCGCGGACCAACGATGCCCGGGCGCTGCTCGCCAAGGTCGATTTCCGGCTCTCCCCGCGGCACAACCTCACGCTTAAGTACAATCACACCTGGTCGGAGCAACGGAACGGCACGTTCGACGTGGACGCGTGGGGGCGCAGCGCCAACGGCCTGGAACAGGTCTACTCCAACGCCGGCAACCTGGCGCTCGCGTCGTTCCTCTCTCCCTCGGTGACCAATGAGTTCCGCGTGCAGTTCTCGCGCGAGGACCGGCCGCGCCCGTATACGGGAGCGCGGTCGACGCTGCTCGGCCCCAACCCTGCTGATCCGCCGGCGACGCGGCCGTTCCCGGACACCGGGATGGACTTCGTCAATGGTTACCGCTTCGGCATGCCGTTCTTCCTACCGATCGAGTACTACGACACCCGCATTCAGGTGCTCGACAACATCTCCATCGCCAAGGGTGATCATTTGTTCAAGTTCGGGGCGGAATGGAACCGCGTGGAGTCGGTGCAGACCTTCATCGGCTTCGCCAACGGGCGGTTCATTTTCAGCTCCGTGAACGGGTTCCTGAACTACGTCGAGTTCGGCAACCAGTACGTAGAGTGCTCCGGCGGAGGCAGCAGCACGACTGGTGCATGCCCCGGCACCGAGACCATCACCGGGCCGGTGCTGCTCTATCTGCAGCAAGCCGGCGTGGATCGCAGCGTGCGGGAAGCAGGCACGCAGGCGATCCCGCAGCACGATCTCGCGTTCTACGTCCAGGATTCCTGGAAGCCCGACCGACGTTGGACCGTGAACTATGGGCTTCGGTGGGAAGCGCAGGTAGAACCACGAACTATCACGCCGCGAAACCAGACTTTCTACGCCGTCTACTACGATTCGACGGTTGTCAACGCGACCGGTACATATTCGTTCCCGTCCGACGGCACCATTCCATCCGACTGGAGCATGTTCCAGCCGCGGCTGGGGGTGGCCTTTGATCCGGCGGCTGACGGTCGCCAGGTGTTCCGGGCCAGCGCCGGCCTTTACTATGCGCGCATCCCCGGGCTCAACCTGGCGTCGACTCGGAGCACCGACGGGGCTCGCGGCGTGACGTTGTTTGGCTCTAGTCCGACGCTGGGGTTCCTGCCTCCGCCCAACTACGGCACCCTCCTCCCCAGCCAGATCCCGGCGGCGTCCGTGGCGTTCCCGTCGGTGTTCGTGTTCGACAAGGATTTCCGGAATCCGCGGACCATCAACCTCACGGTGGGTTACGAGCGCCAGCTCGCCAAGAACATCGCCGGCTCGTTCACGCTCACCCACGCGCGGACCGACCACCTGACGCGCTTCTTCAATCGGAATGACGCACTCTTCGGCAGCCCGTGGGGCTCGGGTCCACGTGCGTTGGGAACGCTTACAGTCGTCGAGTCGAGCGCTAAGTCGCGCTATACCGGTATGACGGTGGGCCTGTACCGCTCGCTCGATCCCAACCTGCAGTTTCAGATCAACTATACACTGTCGTGGGACAAGTCCGACGACGACAACGAGCGCGATCCGTTCACATTCCGCTACGCGCGGGTGGACAACCTGGTGCCGGAGTACCACTGGAGCGACCGGGACCAGCGGCACCGGCTCAACGCATGGTTGCTCTCCCGCCTGCCCGGGGGCGTCTACGTGAACGCCCGGGTGAGCGTCTACTCCGCCCAGCCCGTGTCCGAGAGCTGTGGCCCGAGTCCCTTCAGTCCGTTCGCCCCCCCGCGCGGCCAGCGGGCCACCTCTGCTTTGGATCGGAACTGCTCCGACGGCTCAGTGCTGACCCGTAACACGCTACGCAAGGACAACGCAGCTTTCGCTTGGGACGTACGGCTCAGCAAACAGTTCGCCCTAGGACAACAGAACGCGTTCGAAGTCATCCTCGTAATATTCAACGTGCCGAACAGAGAGAATTTCCGTGACCCTGCCTACGGCGGGCTGCTCTTCAACTTCGACGGTACGATCCGGAGCGGTCTGGGTGACCCGCGGCAGCTCCAAGCGGGTGTGCGGTGGGCGTTCTGAAACCGGCATCACCGCTCGGTCGTAGGAGGACCTGACCATGATCGCCAAACGACTGGGCGTCACGCTCGTTCCCGCCGTCCTCCTGCTCAACGCGTGCACCCGCGAGTCGGCCCGAGCCGAGGTCCCGGAGAACGTCGCCGGGACGTACACGTTCGTCGGCGCCGATACGACGAGGAGCGTCCCGTGGGCTGCGCGGATCGAGCTCGTGCTGGCCGAAGACTCGACCTTCCAGTTCGAGCTCCGGATTCGCGTCAAGGACGAGGACGAGCAGGATACCAAATCCGGCACGTACCGGATCGCCGGCGACCGCCTGGTGCTCGTCGGCCCCGATCAGCAGAAACAAGAGTTCGAGCTCGAGATCCGGGGAGACTCGCTCGTCCTCGATGCGGGCTGGGTGGCCATGGCCGCGCTCCGAGTGATCGGCGTCCCCCGGCCAGTGCTGGTGAGGGAGTCACCGCGCTAAGTCTTGTCACCTGACGCCGGACCGCCTTAACCTGCCTTCCTGACCGTATTCGACCACATCGGTGAGCCCTCACCGGCAAACATTGCGGCAAACATCTTCGCCGCTCGCCGGTGCCGCGGAGGACGGGGTGTATGAAGGAGTCGCTGACAGAGAGAGCGGTCTGGTGTTTGCAAGGCCGGTCCCTCTATCCTTCGGTTGCCTCCCTAGTACCAAACGTCGGTTGTCGAAGGAGGAAGCCCGTGGGCGAGCCGCCAGAGCGCCGGGAACGACTGCGCCTCGAAGATCTCGAGGCGCGCATTCGCGACGGCTCGATCGACACGGTCATCAGCGCCATTACCGACCTCCAGGGCCGGCTGATGGGCAAACGGATCACCGGCGACTTCTTCCTCGAGCACGCCCGGCACGGTACCCACTTCTGCACCTACCTCCTCGGCACCGACATGGAGATGCGGACGCCCTCCGGCTACCGGCTCATGAGCTGGGAGACGGGCTACGGCGACTGGCTCGCTGACCCCGATTGGGCAACGCTACGCGTGATCCCCTGGTTGGAAAAGACGGCGCTCGTGCTCGCGGACGTGCGCGACGAGGAGAGCCGCGTGCTCATCCCCGTGGCCCCTCGCACTATCCTCCGCCGGCAGGTGGAACGCGCCCGCGCCAAGGGCTATGAGGCCATGATGGCGAGCGAGCTGGAGTTCTACCTGCTGAAGGACACTTACGAGGGCGCCGCCGCCAAGCACTTCCACGACCTCGAGCCGTTCGGCTGGTACAACGAGGACTATCACCTGCTCCAGGGCACCAAGGCGGAGCCCCTGTACCGCCAGTTCCGTGGCAACATGTGCGCGGCCGGCATCCCGGTCGAGTTCAGCAAGGGCGAGGCGGCGCCGGGGCAACACGAGGTGAATATCCATTTCGATGGGGCGCTGGAATCGGCGGACCGACATGTCCTGTTCAAGCACGGTCTCAAAGAAATGGCCTGGCAGAACGGCCACGCCGTCACGTTCATGGCGAAGCCGGACCACGGCTGGACGGGCAACAGCGCCCACGTGCACGTGAGTTTGTGGGACGCGGAGCGCGAGGCCAGTCTGTTCCACGACGGGAAGGCCGCGCCATACGGGATGTCGGCCACCATGAGGCACTTTCTCGGTGGTCTGATGCATGGTATCCGGGAGTTGGCCTTCTTCATCGCTCCGTTCATCAACTCGTACAAGCGATTTGCCCCCGGGAGCTGGGCGCCCGTGCACCTCGTGTGGGGGCGGGACAATCGCACGTGCGCGTTTCGCATCGTCGGTCATGGCTCGTCGCTCCGGATCGAGACCCGGCTGCCGGGCGGCGATGCGAATGCGTACCTGGCGTATGCAGCGATCATCGGCGCCGGCCTGCACGGCATCGAGCACGGGATCGAGCCCCCCGCTGAACACGCAGGGAATGGCTACGAGGCAGTTGGTGCGCCCCGGGTGCCACGCGCGCTATGGGAATCGCTGCAGCTCCTCGAGCAGAGTGCCCTGGCGCGCGAGATCTTCGGCGACGACGTGATCGCCCACTACGTGAATACAGCGCGTGTCGAACAGGAGGCCTACGACAGCGTGGTCACGTGCTGGGAGCGGCAGCGTTACCTGGAACGGGGTTAGCGCGGAAAGCGTGAAGGGGGAAGCGGAACGGGTTATGCGACTCAAAGGGAAGGTCTGTTTCGTGACGGGTGGGGCGAGCGGTATGGGGCGAGTCGCCGCGGCCATGTTCTGCCGCGAGGGTGCTCGTGTGGCGGTCGCGGATGTGAACGCCGAGGCGGCCAAGGCGGCGGCCAAAGAAGCCGGCGGCGACGCTTTCGCGGTGCGCTGCGACGTCACCAAGGAGCAGGAGGTGCGCGACGCGATCGGCGCCACCGTGGCGCGCTACGGCCGCCTGGACGTGCTCTACAACAATGCCGGGATTATGATGGCCGAGGACCACTCGGTCACCGATACCGAAGAATGGGTCTGGGATCGTACGCTCGCCGTGAATCTCAAGGGTATTTACTTGTGCTGTAAGCACGGCATCCCCGAAATAGTCCGAGCAGGCGGGGGCTCCGTGATCAACATCGCTTCGTTCGTGGCGCTGGTTGGCTGCAGCGTTCCCCAGGACGCCTATACCGCCACCAAGGGCGCGGTCATCGCGCTCACGAAGTCGCTCGCCGTCCAGTTCGGCCCGAAGGGCGTCCGGAGCAATGCCATTTGTCCCGGTCCCATCGAGACGCCGCTGCTCACGGCGTGGCTGCTCAAAGACCCGGAGGCCCGCCAGGTGCGGCTCGCGCGCAACCCCAGCGCCCGCTTTGGTAAGCCCGAGGACATCGTGAACGCCGGGATCTTTCTGGCGTCGGACGAATCCGCGTGGACTAACGGAGCGGTTTTAGTGATCGACGGCGGTATCACGAGCAATTACTTCTAGGCAGATCATGCCCTCTCCCCTCCCCCCTCTCCCATCTCCCCTTCGCATTGGGATCGCTGCCTGCTTCATGCATGCCGATCCCACGCGCCCGGTGTTTAAGGGAAAGACGCTGCTCTATCTCGAAGAATCGCTGTCGCATTGGATTAGTGCGGGAAGCGGAAAGCGGGAAGCGGGAAGCGGGATTCCGTATCTCCTGCCGACGCCCACGAGCACAGTCCGGCCCGAAGACCTGATTGCCGGCGTGGATGCGCTCGTGCTCCAGGGTGGCGTGGACCTGTCCCCGACGAGCTACGGCGAGGAGCCGCTCCGGCCCGAATGGACGGGCGACCGAGTGCGCGATGAGTACGAGACCGCGCTCATCCGCGCCGCCATCGAGCTGGACCGTCCCGTCCTCGGCATCTGCCGCGGTTTGCAGATGATCAACGTGGCGCTCGGCGGGTCGCTCTACCAGGACATCACCACCCAGCATCCGGATGCTCCCGTGCACCGCGACTACGAGCGGTACGACCGGTTGCAGCACGACGTGTGCTTCGAGCCGGGCTCATTGTTGGCCCGGCGCTACCCCGGGCGCCGGGATGGGCGGGTCAATACCGTGCATCACCAGGGCGTGAAGGAGCTTGCGAAAGACCTGCGCGTCGAGGCGCGATCGGTGCCCGATGGCGTGATCGAGGCGGTGCGCTACGAGCCGGAGCGCGCGGGACGAGATGCGCCATTCGTCTACGGCGTGCAGTGGCACCCTGAGTATCAGGATCCGGCGGACGAATCGCTCCTGGCCACGGCGCCGCTGCGGGACTTGTTTCTCGAGGCGGCGGTCGCCAAACGTGGGAAGCGAAAAGCGTGAAGCGTGAGGCCTGAAGCGTGGCGTCTGTGTTGACCGTCATCAATCCCGCGACCGAAGCGGTGCTGCGGGAGCTGCAAGAAGACGACCGAGCGTCGCTCGAGCAAAAGACCGCGGCGGCGTGTGCCGCCCAACCCGCCTGGGCCTCCATGCCGATCACCGAGCGCATTCGTATCGTGCGTCGCTTCGGTGAGCTGCTCGCCGCGCGGCGCGACCCGCTGGCTGCGCTGCTGACGTCCGAGATGGGCAAGCCGATCCGCCACGCGAAGAACGAACTGAGAGCCATGCAGGAGCGGATCGACTTCTTTCTGGAGCACACGGGCCACGCCGTGGGAGATGAAGTCGTCCGGCAGTCGCTCCCGCCCCCCGACGTGAACGAGCGAATCAGCTACGAGCCGCTGGGCGTCATTGCGAACGTCTCGGCATGGAACTACCCGTACTTCGTGGGCTCCAACGTGTTTCTCCCGGCGCTCCTCACGGGGAACGCCGTTCTCTACAAGCCGTCCGAGCACGCTACGCTCACCGGCCTCGCCATCACTGAATTGCTGCACGAGGCTGGCGTGCCACGGGATGTGTTCGCTCCGGTCGTCGGCGCGGGTGGAACCGGCGCCGCCCTACTGGTCCAGAACATCGACGCGGTCTTCTTTACGGGCTCGTACGCCACGGGGAAGAAGATCGCTGAGGCCGCCGCCGGAGGGCTGCTGCGCGTGCAGCTCGAGCTAGGCGGGAAGGATCCGGCCTATGTCTGCGATGACGTCGATATCGCAGGAGCGGCGGTCGCGCTGGCCGAGGGCGCGTTTTACAATGCCGGGCAGAGCTGTTGCGCGGTCGAGCGCATCTACGTGCACCGCCGTATCGCCGCCCCGTTCACGGAGGCGTTTGTCGCCGAGGTGCGCCGCTTCGCGGTGGGCGATCCGACGGATGAGCGCACGTACGTCGGCCCGCTCGCGCGCCAGGCTCAGCTCGCCGTCCTCGAGGATCAGGTAGCCGACGCGGTCCGGCTGGGTGCCCGTCTCGAGCTGGGTGGTGCGCGGTGCTCGGGGCGCGGGTTCTTCTTCGCGCCGACGGTGCTCACGCGCGTCGATCACCGCATGAAGGTGATGCGCGACGAGAGCTTTGGTCCGATCATCGGCATTCAGGAGGTGGACGACGATGGGCAGGCGGTGGCGCTCATGAATGATACCGACTGCGGGTTGACCGCCGCCGTGTATACGCCCGACCGTGTCCGCGCGGAGCGAATTCTCACTCAGACAAACACCGGCACGGTCTACTGGAACTGCTGCGACCGGGTCAGCCCGCGGCTGCCCTGGTCGGGCCGCAAGCACTCCGGACTCGGCACTACGCTCTCTGTGGAAGGGATCCGCGCCTTCGTTCGGCCGAAGGCCTGGCACTTGAGAGGCGGGTAGCTACTCTACTTTTGTGGCTATCCACCAGGTCGTGCCGCGCTGCACGACGGCTCTTTGAGGACTGAAGGCTACTTGGAGCACGTCCGGCAGACCGGTCGCTACCTTACGAAGTTCTTCGGCGCTCCAACCTGGTGGGCGACGCAACCACTGCTACTCCCACCGCACCGGTCAGCTCGCTAGGTTCCTCTCCGGCATAGTCCGACCGGGTAGCTCAGTTGGTAGAGCAACGGACTCTTAATCAGGTTCGGGCTCGTGTCCGCTCAGGATCACTCAGGGTGACTCGGTACCGCTTGGTCGTTTCAGTGTTCGAGGGGTACTGAGTTGCACTGTCCGTTCCGAGC
>Ga0214471_10001890_pt1 | contig 16556 bp, 16 predicted proteins | sample RVTome_5_FD_207665 | JGI IMG/M metagenome (GOLD analysis project Ga0214471, IMG submission 207665) | Soil microbial communities from uranium-contaminated site in the Upper Colorado River Basin, Wyoming, United States - RVT142D155 | ecosystem: Environmental > Terrestrial > Soil > Contaminated >... | reverse complement strand
CCTCGCCGTTGAGGATGACCTCGCGCAGCGCCTCGTTGAGGTAGCGCAGCGGGAGGGCCTCCGCGAACGGGCGGATGAAGTCCGGCATGAGCGCCACCGGCAGGAAGACGTCCCCTAGGAACATCATCGGCATCGTGACGACATTCGCCAGCCCCTCCGCGGACTCGAGCGTCTTGGCGTACGAGGAGACCGCGAACCCGAACGTCGTGAACGAGAGCGACCCGACCACGACGAGCGACAGCGTAACCGCCGGGTTCCCGTGCATCTGGACGCCGAACCCCAGGACCCCTACGGCGATGATCAGGAGGATCCCCATGAACGTGACGAGCATGCGCGTCGTGATGAGGGCGGCCAGGATCGCGCTCTTGCCGACGGGGGTCACCTTGAGGCGCCGGAGGATCCCCTTCTGCCGCATGGTGGTCATCACCCCGGCGATCGCGAAGACGCCGTTGAACATGAGCACCATCCCGATGATCCCCGGCATCAGGTAGTCGATGTAGCGCCCCCCGCTCACCTGCACCTCCTGAGGGCTCGCCACCACCACAGGCTCCTGCTGGAGCACGGCCGCGTTGACCTGGCTGATCACCTGGTTGAGGACGGTGAACGCGACGGCGCCGTTGCCCGAGGTGTCGTTGGCGAAGTAGACGGTGAGCACCGCCTTCTCGGTGGCGTTCGTCGCGTTGGGCTGCTGGTGGGCGGCCAGCGTGTCGCTGTACCCCGCGGGGATCACGAGGAACACGGCGAGGTCTCCCTTTCCGACCGCCGCGAGCGCCTCCTCCCGGGAGGTGAAGTTCTGGACCTGGACGTTGTCGAGGCCGTCGACCTGCGAGACGAGGGCGCCGGCGGCGGCCTCCTGGTCCTCGTCCACGATCCCGATCTTCAGGTCGATGACCTGCGCGTTGCCGAATACGAGGCCGAGCAGGACCATGAACATGATCGGGAAGAAGAATGTCCAGAACATGGCCTGGCGGTCGCGGAAGATCTCCTTGAGGTCGGCCACCGCAAACGCGGTCGCGCCCTGCAGCCAGAGGTTCAGTCGCGCAGCCTCCTGCCCGTGAGGCCGACGAACACGTCCTCGAGGGTCGCGCGGCGGATCCGGATTCCCTCGACCGGCCACCCCTTGCGCCCCGAGAGCTCGATGAGGCCGCGCAGGGTCGCGGTCGCGTCCGACGTGAACACCGACATCGTGCCGTCGCCGCTCTGCACCTTGGTCGCCGCGGGCAGCCCCTCCAGCTCCCCTGGCGGGATGGGCTCGGGCGCGGTGAACTCGATCGCCTCGCTCTCGCCGAGCGACTTGATGAGGCCCGCCGGGGTGTCCTGCGCGACGATCCGGCCTTGGTCCATGATGGCAACGAGGTCGCACAGGCGCTCGGCCTCCTCCATGTAGTGCGTGGTGAGGATGACCGTCTTGCCTGACTTCCGGAGGTTCTCGACGACCTCCCACAGGCTGCGGCGAGCGACGGGGTCGAGCCCCGTCGTGGGCTCGTCGAGGAAGATGATCCGGGGGTCGTTGACGAGCGCGAGCCCGATCGCGAGCCGCTGGGCCTGCCCGCCCGAGAGGTCGCGCACGAGGTTCTCCGCCTTCTGCTCGAGCTGGACGAACTTGATGATGTCATCGGCCGGCAGCGCGCGCGGGTAGAACTTGCCGAAGAGCTCGATGGTCTCGCGCACCGTCAGGCGCTCGGGGGTGGCGGTGGCCTGCAGCTGCACGCCGATGAGTTGCTTGATCTGCTTCTCCTCGGTCGCGTGGTCGTGGCCGAGGATGGTGACCGTCCCCCCGTCGGCCTTGCGGATCCCCTCGACGATCTCGAGCGTCGTGGTCTTGCCGGCGCCGTTCGGCCCCAGGATGCCGAAGATCTGGCCCTCCTCGACGGTGAGCGAGATGCCGTCGACGGCGGCAAGCTCGCCGTACCGCTTCACGAGGCCCTGGATCTCGATGGCTGCGGACACGCCGGCCCCGGCCCCCGGCCGGGGATTGCGGGGTTGCACTTAACGGCTTGCCCGGCAGCGCACGGTGGCGACCTGGCGCGCGCGGCAACCGGACCTGTCTTCAATCCCGACGGGTGTGTGGGTGGGGCGCACCCCCCGAGTGGGCACGTCGCAAGTGGATGGTGAACCTGCGCGCGGGGTCATCGCGTGTGGCGCGGGGAGTGATGCCAGGTCGACCCGCGCGGCCCTCGGCGCACCCGCCCGCGTCCGCGAGCAGCTGCCGAACGACCGCAAGCGCATGCCTGGCCCGCTGAAGGCTCGAGCACGACGGGGACGGACTGCGCGACGGCCAGGAGGTCGCGGGCTGGAAGGTCGCGACAAGGCGGGAGCACACGATGGAGGCATTCGCCAACTGGAGCGTGATCGCGTACCCGTGGGACGACGGTCGCGAGGACGACGGAAAACCGACGTCGTGGAGTTCCAGAGCGGGAACGACACGATCGCAATGGAACGGCAAGCGAATCCCTCACCGCGCCTTCATGAACCTTGTGAATTCGCGGCGCCGGGGTCTTGCTGGATGGAACGCCCCCGTCGGGTGACCCCAGGCGTCCGTGTGGGCGGCCAGCGCAATTATAAGGGCGGGGCTTCCATCGAGAGGTGATCGGATGGTTTCCCGCACAAAGAGCCCCGCAGGAAGGCGCCATCGTTCTAAACCTCCTCCGGCGACCACGCCCCTTGTACTCGATGCAGACCGTTATGGTGGGAAATGGATCGCAACGGTGCGAGGCCATGTGGTGGCGCAGTCCGAGGACCTGAAGGAAGTGGACGCGCTGGTCCGGGAAATGGGCTTGGCAGATCAAGCCATCTTGACGCTGGTTCCAAAGACGGGGGACCTGGTCGTGTGACGGTTCCCCATGAGCGTGTTGCCCACGGGGTTCACTCATTCCCATTCCGGGGCTTGCACGCTGGCGGGACGGACCGGCCGCCTCTGCCCCTCTTGCCCGTGAGGCTCCGCTCCGGCCGGGGCGAGTGGACAATTCCGTTGAACGCGATCCTTGACACGGGATCGACCAGGACGGTGTTTCCCCGCTCCGTAGCTTCGCTCCTCGGGATCGAGCCCGACATCGCCTCAGACGACCTGATTGGACTGGGTGAACCGGTCGAGTGCAAGGCCGGAATGCTCGATCTCCAGATCGTGGATGCCTCCTACCCGCAGGTGGCGTGCTTCGAATTTGTGGACGCTCGTGTGAGCTTTCCGGTGCGAGAGGACGTCCTCGCGTACCCCGTGGTTGGTTGGGACATCTTGAGGCGGTTCAACATCGAATTGGATTCGGCCAATGGGCGGATCGGGTTGCGGTTCATCGTCGACCATGGTGGGGGCAGGTGAACCGCAACGAGGGAGATTCGGATCTCTTGCCTCGCCTTTGCAGGAGGTTCGGTTGTGGACGCGCAGGGGAACTGGAACCAGGACGGCTCGTGGACGCAGGGGACGAGCGAGACGGCGCCGTACCTGTGGGACAGCGACGGCGACCGCCTGCGCGACGGGAACTGCTCGGGGAAGGGGGAGGACCTGAACCTGAACGGGTGGCGCGACCAGGACGCGGGCGGCAGCTGGACGGAGGCGGACGCGCTGGCGCCCTACAGGTCCTTGTACAGGGCGAGCGCGTCGTCGCCGCTCTCGTAGTAGTCCGGGATCCGCTCGAAGAACAGGTACCCGTTGCGCCCGTAGAGCCGGCGCGCGTCAGCGTTCTTCGTCCCCACCGTGAGGATCACCCGCTTGACGCCCCACTCCGTGAGCCGCCGCTCGCCCGCGCGGAGCAGCATCGCGCCGACCCCGCGGCGCCGCCACTCCGGGTGGACGTCGAGCGTGACGATGAGCCCGGAGCCCTTGTCGCGCGCGACGGTGATGAACCCGAGGACCGACTCGCCGCCCGTGCGGTGGCCGCCCACGGAGACAATCATCGTCGAGACCTTGTCGACGGAGTCCACGGCGAACTTCCCCACCACGATGTCCTCCATGAGGCCGCGGGCGTAGCGGTCCTCCGGGGGGAAGCAGAGCGCGTCGATGGCCGTGAGCGCGGGCACGTCGGAGGGGCGGGCCTCCCGCATGGTGAGGCGGACGGGGGCTTCCACGGCGCAGCCCACCCTCGAACCCCTTTGTCAACCTATGGTCTCAGGTGACACGCGCGGGACGGCCGCCGCGGGGGGTTTATACGGCCGCCGGCCGGTCGGCGAGCGGGGCGACGTCCGTGCCAGTCAGGCTCCCCGCGGGTTGGACGGGGGGCGCGCTTCTGGCCCTTGCCGCGCTCCTGGCCGGGTCGGCCGCAGGGCAACCCGACCTCGTCTTGTCGGTGGCCCCCACCCAGGACCTCCCCGATGGTTCGGCCGTCCCGATTGCCGTCACGCTCCGTAACCTCGGCGACACGGGCTCGCCGAGCACGACGGTGCTCATCGCCATCGACGGCAACCCCACGGACCCCGCGCTCGAATTCGGGCCGGTGGGGGGCGGTTCGTCTGCGACCATGGAGGCCGCGTTCACCCTCGGGTGCGGCGCGCACACCGCCACCGCGCTTGCCGACCCCGAGGACCTCATCGCCGAGTCGGACGAGCAGAACAACGGCGCTACGGCCGTCGTTCGCGTCGTGCCCGTCCCCTCCTTCACGTGGGCGCTCGCCCACGCGCCCGACGGCCACACCCTCGCCCTCGACGCCACGGGGTCGGTGGGTTGCCGGCCGCTCGCGTTCGAGTGGACGGTGGTCCCCGGGGGCGCGGCGGTGGGCGAGGTCGTCTCGCGAAGCGTGCCGGCCGGCAACCTCAGCGTGACGCTCACGGTCACGGCCGTCGGCGACCCGTCGCTTCGCGCGAGCACCACGCGTGCGGTGTCGGTCAACAACATCCCGCCGTGGGTCTCGGCCTCCCTCCCCCAGGCGCCGCTCCCGACGGGCAGCCCCTCCGGGCTCACGGTCAACGCGACGGACGTCGACGGGACGGTGGAATCCTACGCGATCGACATGGGCGACGGGTTCACGGCCAACTCGCCTGCCGAGGCGGCGCAGCACGCGTACGCAGAGCGGGGCACCTACACGATCGTCGTGACGGTGCGGGACAACCTCGGCACGGAGAACGAGACGTTCCTCGAGCACACCGTCCTCAACCGGCCGCCGGTCGCGCGCATCGTCCCCGCCGGGCCCACGGGCGAGGTCGGCAGCCCGGTCGGCTTCAGCGGCCTTCTCTCCTCCGACCCGGAGCACCCGGACGCCCCGTCGCTATCGTACGAGTGGTCGTTCGGCGACGGCGCCGTCGCGGGCGGCGCCGAAACTGAGCACGCGTACGCGGCGCCCGGGGAGTTCGTCGTGACCCTCACCGTCACCGACGGGGACGGCGGCACGGCAAACGCGACAGCGCGCGTCACGGTGCTCCCGGCCGCCACGGGCCCGTCCGCCGTGGCCGAGCTGCCGCTCGCGCTAGGCCTCGTCTTCGCCGGTGCGGCGGGGGTGTCCTTCGCCTACGCGCGGTCGCGCGCGTCCAAACCGTCGCGCCGGACGCCGGGGGCCCTCCGGCCGGGGACGGCCGACCCGCCCCCGCCAGGCGTCCCCGAAGAGGAATGACCCCCGGGGGTTATGCGGTAACGCCCGTGGGAGGCGGGGGCGCGCCTATATAGAGGGCCTCCCCCTCAAAACGGCGGGGATACGGTTGAGCGCGCGAACGTGTGGTCGGGCAAGCGTACTGTTGGTGCTTGGGGCCTTGGCACTGCTTGGCGCCCTCTCGGCGGGCGACGCGGCGGCCAAGGACCTCACGGTCTGGGTGACTGCCCCTGCGACCCCCGAGAACAATGCCACGTTCGAGGTCAACGTGACCGTGGACAACGACGCGTCGGGCGCCACCGGCGCGCCGGTGGAGGTCCAGCTGTACCTGGACGGCTCCCCGGCGGGGCCGGCGCTCAACTTCGGTCAGATGAACTCGGCCACCCGGGACTTCCGGCTCGCCAACCTCACGGCGGTGTGCGGCAGCCACACGCTGCTTGCGGTCGTCGACCCGAGCGACGCCGTGGCAGAGAACAACGAGACGAACAACAACTTCACCGCCACGCTCGTCGTCCAGCCGGCCGTCAACTTCACCCACGCGATCACCGGCGACCTCGGCGAGCACACGCTCACGCTGACCGCCGTGACCGAGGGGTGCGCGCCGCTCGACTACACGTGGACGTTGGTGGGCGTCGAGCAGACCGGCAGCCCCGTCGACTACATGCCGCTCGCGGGCGACGTCGAAGTGACGCTCACGGCCGCATCGGCGGCCGACCCCGCGATCAACCATAGCATCACGCGGGTCGTCACCATCCCGAACAAGGCCCCGGACGCCGTCGTGACGCTCCCGGACACGGAGATCTCGACCGGCCAATCGCTCGCGATCCAGGTGCAGGCGACCGACGCGGACGGGGTCATCGCCTCGTTCCTCGTGGAGTTCGGCGACGGGAACTCCAGCGCGAGCCTGGCGTCCGCGTTCGACCACAAGTACACGAGGCCGGACAACTACACGGTGACGGTCACGGTCACCGACAACCTGGGCGCAACCAACGTCTCGACCGTGGACATCGAGGTGTCGAACCGGCCGCCGGTGGCCCGCACACCCATCTTCCTCGCGGGCAACGCGGGGGACCCCATCCGGTTCAACGGGAGCGCGTCTAGCGACCCCGACGGCGGCCCCGTGACGATCACCTGGGACTTCGGTGACGGGGCGACCGCCACGTCTGGCGAAGCGGAACACGCCTACGCCGACCCCGGCACGTACACGGCCACGATGACCGTGACCGACGAGTACGGGGGAACGGCCGCCACGCAGATCACCGTCCAGGTGTCTTCCGCGGCCGACCCCGGCGCGGGCTGGATCGTCCTCGTGGGGCTCATCATCTTCGGCGCGGCGCTTGCGGCGGGGTACTACCTGCTCACGCGGAAGCGCCGCGAGGAGCCGGAGCGGCCGGAGGGCCCGGACGCGCCCGAGGCCCCACCGGCCGCGGACGCGCCCCCGGGCGACGAGAAGCCGCCCGCGCCGTAGCGCCGGACCCCCGTGCGAAGGGATTTCAGCCGGGCGCCCCTCCCCGGTGCCCGGGGGGCCTCGCGTGGTCCGCGTCCTCACGAACTGCCGTGCCGTGGCCACGCCCCTCGGGCGGCGCCCCGTCGGCGGCGCGGCGATGGCGCGCCTCCACGAGGTCGCGGACGCGGCGGTCGTCATCGACGACGACGGCTTGATCCTCGAGGTGGGCCCGGCCGCCAAGGTGAAGGCGCCGCCGGGGGCGGAAGGCCTCGACGCGGGGGGCGCCCTCGTCCTGCCGGGCCTCGTCGACCCGCACACGCACGCCGTCTACGCCGGGGACCGGTCGTTCGAGGTGGAGCACAAGGTCGCCGGCAAGAGCTACCTGGACATTCAGCAGCTCGGAGGCGGAATCCACCACACCGTCGCGGAGACGCGCCGCGCGTCGATCGACACCCTCGTGGAGGGCGGCCGGCGGCGCCTGGACGAGATGCTGCGGCAGGGGACGACCACCGCCGAGGTGAAGTCCGGGTACGGCCTCGACACGGAGTCCGAGGTCAAGGTCCTGCGCGCCGTCGAGCGCCTGCGGGTCGAAGCCACCGTCGACGTCGTCCCCACGCTGCTGGCCGCCCACGTCGTCCCGCGCGAGTTCGAGCGGGCGCGCGACGTCTTCGTGTCGATGGTCGTCACCGAGATGATCCCCACCGTCGTGCGCGAGAGCCTGGCCACCTTCGTGGACGTGTGGTGCGACGAAGGCGCGTTCACGGCCGACGAGTGCCGGCCGATGCTCGAGGCCGGCGCCCGCGCGGGCCTGGGGTTGCGCGTGCACGCCGACGAGTTCGCGCGCGCCGGGGGCGCGGGGCTTGCGGCCGAACTGCACGCGTCCTCGGCCGACCACCTGCTGTTCGCCACGCGCGACGACTTCCGCCTCCTCCAAGAGGCGTCGGTCGTCCCCGTGCTCCCCCCCGCCGCGCCGCTCGTCACGCTGCTCCACCGGTGGCCGGACGCGCGGCAGCTCATCGCCGACGAGGTGGCCTTCGCGCTGGCGACGGACTTCAACCCGAACTGCCAGCTCTCGTCGATGCAGCGGGCGATGGCGCTTGCCGTGTACCAGATGCGCTGCCCGCCCAGGGCGGCCCTCACGGCCGCCACGCTGAACGCCGCGTGCTCGCTGGGGCGCGGCGACACGGTGGGGACGGTCGAGCCGGGGAAGGTCGCGGACCTCCTGCTCGTCGACGCGCCCTCCGTCGACGCGTTCGTGACCGACCTCAGCGCGAACCGGGTCGTCGGGGTCCTAAGGAAGGGCGTGCCGGTGGTGCGGGCCCCGTAGCGCGGCCGGCGGGGACGGGCCCGGTTTGGTCAGTTGGCTGACCAGCCATTCATATACGTATGGTCAGCGAGCTGACCACGCGATCTTGGGCACAGCTCTGCCTGGGGCGGCGACATGCGGCCCCGAGCCGGTTCGCCCACGCATCATGAGACGACCCTCCCCAGCCGCTCCAGGCACTCCCTCAGCCGCTCGTCCGGCTGCGTGAGCGCGACCCGCACGAACCCGGCCCCGTGCTCCCCGAACCCGCGGCCCGGCGTCAGCACGACGCCCGCGTCGAGCGCCCTCTCGCAGAACGCGCCTTCGTCGCCGCCCACGTCGACCCACAGGTAGAACGTCCCCTTGGGGGGCTCCACCTTGAGGCCCAACTTCTGCAGGCCGGCGACCATCAGGTCGCGCCGCCGCTTGTAGACCGCGAGATTCTCGCGCACCTCCTTCGGAGGATCGGCGCCGCGGTACCGGCCGAGGCCCTCGGCCATCGCCTCCTGGATCCACATCGGCGTCCCCGAGTCGAGGTTCGACTTCACCTTCTCGAGCCCCGCGATGTAGTCGCGCCGCCCGACGGCGAACCCCACGCGGTAGCCCGTCATGTTGAACACCTTCGACATCGAGTGGAACTCCACCGCGTTGCGCGTGTGCTGGAGCACCGACGGCGACCGGTAGTCGTCGTACGTCATCTCGCAGTACGCGTGGTCCGAGACCACGACCGTCTCCGGCCGCATGTCCGCCATCATCCCCACCGACTTCCAGAACATGTTGGGCGCGATCGCGCCCGTCGGGTTGTTGGGGTAGCCGAAGAAGAACATCCTGCACCCCTTGACCATGTCGAGGTTCGGGAGGAACCCGTTCTCCTTCGTGAGCGGGAGCATCACGTTCTCCGCGTCGTTGAGCAGCGACGCGGACTGCCGGTACACGGGGTACCCCGGGTTGCATGCAGCGACCTTCTCGCCGGGGTTCACGTAGGCGCGCGACAGGTTGGAGAGGCCCTCCTTCGACCCCACCGTCACGCAGACCTCCGACTCCGGGTCGACCTCCACCCCGAAGCGGCCCTCCATCCACCGCGCGACCGCCTCGCGGATGCGCTTCTCGCCGCGGGAGGTGGGGTAGCCGTGGCACGCCGGGTCGGTGAGGTGGTCCTTGACGGCGTCCACGATGAACTGCGGCGGGGGCAGGTCGGGGTCTCCGATCCCCAGCGAAATGATGTCCACGCCGGCCTTGCGCTTGGCGGCGACCTTCCGCTCGAGGTCGGCGAAGATGTAGAGGGGGAGGCGCTCGATGCGTTTGGCGTACGGCGTCTTCGCGAGGTCCTGCCCCATGAGGCTACCTCCACCTCAGACGAACGCCGCGGGGTCGAGCTGCCCCGCGAACACGAACGTGGCCGGCCCCCGCATCCACACGCGCGACAGGTCCTTGGGGACGGTGATGTGGAGCGACCCGCCCGGGAGGTTGACCTTCACCTCGCGGTCGAACTCCACGTACGACCCCAGCGCCGCTGCGACGGCGGTAGCGCACGCGCCCGTCCCGCACGCGAGCGTGAGTCCCGCCCCGCGCTCCCACACGACGAGGTCGATCTCGCGCCCCGACGTCGGGTGCGCGAGCTCGACGTTCGTCTTGTTGGGGAACGACGGGTGCCGCTCGAGCCGGGGGCCCAACGCCAGCGCCTTCTCCTTCGAGGCCTCCGTGAACAGGATGAGGTGCGGGTTGCCCATCGATACCGCGCTCGCCGGGACCTTGTGACCCGGCTCCATCTCGAACATCTGGCCGATGAATGTGCCCGCCCCCTCCATCGGGATGTCCGGGCGGCTCAGGCGCGGCGCGCCCATGTCGACCGTCACGTCCTCCACCTTGCCTTCGGCGTTGAGGTTCACGCGGCAGGTCCGCATCCCGCCCAGCGTGTCGACCCGCATCTCGGGGGCCTTCACCCGCCCCGTCTCGTACGCCCACCGCGCCACGCACCGGATGCCGTTGCCGCACATCTCCGCCTCCGAGCCGTCCGAGTTGAGGATGCGCATGTAGAAGTCGCCCTTCTCCGAGGCCTGGTAGTAGAGCACCCCGTCGGCGCCCACGCCGAAGTTGCGGTCGCACACCGCCCGCGCGAACTCCGGCGTCTCCGGCACCCTGTACTTCGTCGAGTCGACGACCAGGAAGTCGTTGCCAAGGCCGTGCACCTTGAGGAATGGGACGCCCGCCGGGGGCGCCTGGGCGCCCGGCGCGCTTCCGCCCGTTCCCGCCGTGGTCGCCGCCACCTACCTCACCATCTTGATGCCCGGGGCGTCCCCCGAGAGGTCCTTGAACTGGCCCGCCTCGCGCAGGTGGTCGGGCACGACCTGCGGGCGCGCGATGTCCTCGAGGAGCTCGCGCTTTCGGATCAGGCGCGAGTTGCCGTCCCACACGAGCACCTCGGGCGGGCGACCGCGCGTGTTGTAGTTCGACGCCATCGTCATCCCGTAGGCGCCCGCGTTCAGGATCGCGAGCAGGTCGCCCTCCGCGAGCTTCGGCAGCTGCCGGTCGCGGCCGAAGACGTCGCCGCTCTCGCACACCGGCCCTGCCAGGTGGTACTTGTGGTCGGCCGCCTGGCCCATCTTGTACACCGGCACCACGTGGTGGTAGGCATCGTACATCGCCGGCCGGACGAGGTCGTTCATCCCGGCGTCAACGCCTGCGAACGTGCCGCCCGGCGTCTCCTTGATCGCCGTGACCCGCGTGAGCAGGTACCCCGCGTCGCACACGAGGTACCGGCCCGGCTCGATGGCGAGCGCCGTGTCCGTGGCCCCGAAGTGGCCGTTGAAAGCCCGCGCAACGCCCTCCGCGGCCTTCTCCACATCGAGCTCCGCCTCCTCCGGGCGGTAGGGGACGCCGAAGCCGCCCCCCACATCGACGAACTCGAACGTGACGCCCGCCTCCTCCTCGACGCGCTTGGCGATCCTGCAGACCACCTCGGCCGCCTCCACGAACGGCTCAGGCTGGAGCCAGCCCGACCCGATGTGCGCGTGGATGCCGACGACATTGAACCCGAGGCTCTTCGCGCGGGTGAACGCCTGCACCGCCTGCTCGGCCGGCACCCCGAACTTCGAGCCCTTGTGCCCCGTCACCGTCTTGGCGTGGAGGCCCGCCCCCACGTCGGGCGTCACGCGCACCGCCACGTCCAGCGTCCTCTTCACGCGCGCCAGCCGCTCCATCTGCGAGACGGAGTCGAGCGTGATCGTGGGCGCCACCTTCGCGGCCGCCTCAAACGACTCGTTGTCCACGTTCACGCCCGTGAAGAGGACCCGGTCGGCCGCAAAACCCGCGAGCAGCGCGAGCTGGACCTCGTTCATCGTCACGGCGTCGATGCGCGCGCCCACCCGCTCGAGCACGCGCAGCACCGCGAGCGAGGAGTTGGCTTTCATCGCGTAGTGGATGCGCAGGTCCTTCACGCGGCCCTCGAACGCCGCCGCGAGGCGCTTGTAGTTCGCCTCGATCCGCCGCTGCTCGTAGAGGTAGACCGGCGTCCCCGTCTGGCGGACGACCTCGTGGGGGTCGACCCCGTCGATGAGGAGCTTCCCGTCGGTCGGTGTGTACTCGCGCATCTCCTCTACCTACGCCCCGGGGGGGCCGAAGAACTCCCTGTGTAAGACCCTTACGGCGGCCGCAAGCGAGTCCTGGCGCACCGCGAAGTTGACCGCGACCGGCGACCCGCCCTCCGAGATCATCTCGAGGTTGACGCCCTCCCTGCCGATCACGCCGAACACGCGCGCGGCGAGCCCCGGGGTCTTGGCCATCCTCTCCCCGACGCAGCAGATGAGCGCGAGGTTGTCGCTGCGGTACAGGCGGTCGATGGCGTCCGCCCGCATCGACTCGAGCGAGGCCTCCGCGCGCTGCGCCTCGTCGCTGTCCACGAGCAGGACGACGTTCGACGCCGAGGTCGAGATGGCGTAGAGGGGGATGTCGAGGGCCGCGATCGTCTGCACGATCCGCGCGAAGGTCTCGGGGGCAAACGACAGCCCGGGCCCGTAGAGGCGCAGCGACGCGAGGCGGTCCTTGTAGGCGATCGCGGACATCACGCGCCCCGTCTCCTTCGCCTCCTCCACGATCCACGTCCCCGGCGCCTCCGGCCGGTACGTGTTCTTGATGTGGATCGGGATCCCTTTGAGCTCGACCGGCTCGACCGTGCGTGCGTGCAGCACCTTCGCGCCGAAGTACGCGAGCTCCGCCGCCGCTTCGTACGAGGTCTCGGCGATCAGCTCCGCCTCGGGGATGAGCCGGGGGTCGCACGTCATGAAGCCGTCCACGTCCGTCCAGATCTCGCAGGCGTCGGCGTCCACCCCGTAGGCGACGATCGCCGCCGCGTAGTCCGACCCCCCCCGCCCGAACGTGACGGCGTGGAGCTGCGCGTCCTGCCCGAAGAAGCCGGTGATCACGGGCAGCCGCCCCGACTCGAGGTGCGGGACGACCGTGCGCCGGAAGTTCTTCTCCACCTGCGGCAGCAGGGGGGTGGCCAGCCCGAACTTCCCGTCCGTCATCAGGCCGATCTGGTCGGACTCGAGCAGGACGGAGTTGCCGCCCCGGGCCTCGAAGGCGTGGTGGAGCAGCGTGCACGACATCCGCTCGCCGAAGGATAGAACGAGGTCGCGGGTGCGCGGCGTGAGCTCCTCTGTGTACACGATCCCCTGGACGACCTTGCGCAGGCGGCTGAGGTGCCGCAGGACCGCCTCCTCCGCCGCCGCGCGGTGGGCCTCCCCCTCGGGCCCGAAGAGGTCGCGGGCGATCGTGAGGTGGACGCCCTCGAGCGCCTGGATGTGGCCGTCTACCTGCCCCTCCTGGGGCGGCGGGGTCACCATCTTCACGAGCGCGTTCGTGACGCCCGTCACCGCCGAGGCGACGAGCGCCACCTCGTGGCCGTCCGCGCGCTCCTTGAGGGCCAGGTCGACCACGCGGCGCATCCGCTCGGCGTCCTTGACAGACGTCCCGCCGAATTTCATCACCTTGCGCACGCGCCCGACCCCCGGCCCCGCGTCCACCCTCAGGCGACCCCGAGCACGTCCGCCATCGAGAAGAGGCCGCCGCGCTTCTGGGCCGCCACCCACCGCGCGGCCGTGAGCGCGCCGGCCGCGAAGGCCACGCGCGAGTGCGCGCGGTGCGTGACCTCGATGCGCTCGGCATTCGCGCCGAAGTACGCGGTGTGCTCCCCGACGACATCGCCGAGCCGCACGGCGTGGACCCCGATCTCGCCGCCGCGGGCGCCCACGAGCCCCGTCCGCCCGTGGACGACGTCCGGGCCGGCGCCCGACTGCTTCAGCACCTCGACGGCCCGGGCGGCCGTGCCCGACGGGGCGTCCCTCTTCTGGTTGTGGTGGACCTCGACAACCTCCACGTCGTACCCCGGCAGGGCCTCCGCGGCTTTCGCCAACAGCGCCCACCAGACGTTCACGCCGACCGAGAAGTTCGGCGTCCAGACGCCAGCCACCCCCGCCTTCTTCGCGACCGCCCCCAGGTCGTCGAGGGCCTTCTGGCTGATGCCGGTCGACCCGGAAACGAAGGGGACCCGCGCGTCGACCGCCGCCCGCATGAACCCCACCGCCGCCTCCGGGCCCGTGACGTCGACGAGGACGTCCCACTTGCCCCGGCGGAGCCCCTCCTTCAGGCGCTTCTCCGTGAGCACCGCCGCCTGCGACCGGACGGGCAGGACCTCGCCGAGGCGCTTCCCGCCGCGCGCGTCCGCCTCCTCCACGCCGACCGCCTCCACCGCGAACTCGTCCGGCTTCGAGAGCGCGAGCAGCACGATCTCGCTGCCCATGCGCCCGAGCCCCCCGGCCACCGCGACCCGCAGCGCCACGCGTCCCCCCCTCCTGCCTACAGCACGCCGGCCGCCACGAGCACCTGCTTGAGGCGCTCCCGGTTCGCCGGCGCGATCGCCGTTAGGGGCAGCCGGTAGCCGCCCACGCGCAGGCCCGCGAGGTTCATCGCCTCCTTGACGGGAATCGGATTCGACTCGATGAACATCGCGTCGTGCACAGGCAGCAGGCGCTCGTGGAGGCGCCGCGCGTCGTCCCACCTGCCCCGCTGCGCGAGGTGGACGACGTCGGCCACGAGCTTGGGCAGCAGGTTGGCGGTCACCGAGATCACGCCGCGCGCCCCGCACGCCATCATCGGGAAGGTGAGCGCGTCGTCGCCCGAGATGACCGCGAACGACTTCGGCGCGCCCGCCAGGATCTTCATGATCTGCCCCATCTGCCCGCTCGCCTCCTTCACGCCGCCGATTCCGTCGACCGTAGCCAGGCGGAGCGTCGTCTGGGCCTCGATGTTGCCGCCCGTGCGGCCCGGGACGTTGTAGACTACGAGCGGCACGGACGAGGCGCGCGCCAAGGCGCTGAAGTGCTGGAAGTACCCCTCCTGCGTGGGCTTGTTGTAGTACGGGGAGAGCGCCAGGACGGCGTCCACGCCGAGCCCCGAGACTTCCTCCACCTGCGCCTTCCCCTTCCGCGTGTCGTTGGCGGCCGTCCCGCCCATGACGCGGGCCTTCGAGGCGGCGCCCACGACGGTCGAGATGACCTTGTTGTGCTCGTCGTGGTCCATCGTGGCCGACTCGCCGGTCGTCCCGCACGCGAGGACCCAGTCCGTGCCCTCCCCCTCGTGCCACCCCACGAGCTCCTTGAGGCGCTTGAAGTCCACCGACCCGTCGCGCCTGAACGGGGTCACGATCGCCACCATCGACCCTGCGAGCTTCGCCGCTGCCATGCTGCCGTCCTCCCTCAGTGCTCGTTGAGCACCGTCATCGACTTCGTCTCCACCACGTCGTGGACCTTCCGGATCTGCTCGATCGCGCGGTTGAGCGCCGCCGTGTCCTGGACCTCGAGGAGCGCGAAGAGGTCCTGCTCGCCGGTCACCTCGAGGACGCTCGTGACGCCCCCGACGCGCCGCACGGCCCGCCCTACCCGGTCGGTCGACCCGCTCGGGCGCGTGCGGATCGCCACGAGCGCCCGTATCCCCGCGGCCCGCGACACGACGGTGAACCGCTCGATCGTGCCCTCCTCGGTCATCCGCTTGACGCGCGCGCGGATCGCGCCCTCCGTCATCCCGACCTGGCGCGCCACCTCCACGAAGGGCGTGCGCGCGTCTCGGCGCAGGATCTTCAGGATCTTGAAGTCGACGCGGTCGATGGCCTACTCCTCCGTTGCGAGATTCGCAGGTACGCTTCGGAAAGCGCACCCCGGGGATAAGCGTTGCGACCGACTGCCGGGGAGCGGGTGACGGCATCCCCTCCCTCGCCGCTGCAACCGCTTTAAGCCGGCGTGCCCTGGCGCGCGCCATGGAGCCCACCTTCGTGCCTTACCGCCCCGCCCGATACTCGCCGCCGGAAGCCCTCGCGCGGGCGGAGGCGTTCCGGGACCTGATGGCGGGGCGCCGCTCCGTCCGGTTCTTCTCCAGCGAGCCCGTACCCCGCCCGACCATCGAACGGCTCCTGGCCACCGCGGCGGCGGCGCCAAGCGGCGCGAACAAGCAGCCGTGGACATTCGTGGCGGTCTCGGACCCCGCGGTGAAGGGCAGGATCCGCGAGGCTGCCGAGCGCGAGGAGAAGCGGTTCTACGCGCAGTTGGCGCCCGGGGAGTGGCTGCGCGACCTCGCACCGCTCGGGACGGACTGGGTCAAGGCGCACATCACGGACGCGCCGTGGGTCATCGTGGTCTTCGCGCAGGACTACGGCCTCGCCCCCGACGGCTCGAAGTCCAAGCACTACTACGTGAACGAGAGCGTCGGAATCGCCGTCGGGCTGCTGGTGGCCGCGGTGCGCAACGCGGGCCTCACCGCCCTCACGCACACGCCCGCCCCGATGGAGTTCCTGAAGCGCGAGCTCGGCCGGCCGGCGAACGAGCGCGCGTACGTGCTCATGCCCGTGGGGTATGCCGCGCCGGACGCCCGCGTGCCGGACATCCACCGCAAGCCGCTCTCCGAGACCGTCGTGTGGGTCGAAGGCGGTCAGTAGCCGGCCTCGAGGTCGACCGCATACTTCACGGGCTCCCCCCGGGCGACGCGCTCGATGTTCTCCACGACGTCGTCCCACTGCTCCGTGTGCATGCGCTCCGTGTACGAGGCGCGGTGGGGGGATAGGACGACATTCGGGAGATCGTGGAAGGGGCGCCGCGACGGGAACGTGGACCGCACGTCGACCCCGCCCTTCGGGTAGACGTACCACACGTCGAGCCCCGCCGCCGCGATGCGGCGGGCCGCGAGCGCCTCGAAGAGCGGGTCCTCCTGGACCACCGGCCCGCGGGAGACGTTCACGAGGATGGCC
>Ga0214471_10001889_pt1 | contig 16566 bp, 15 predicted proteins | sample RVTome_5_FD_207665 | JGI IMG/M metagenome (GOLD analysis project Ga0214471, IMG submission 207665) | Soil microbial communities from uranium-contaminated site in the Upper Colorado River Basin, Wyoming, United States - RVT142D155 | ecosystem: Environmental > Terrestrial > Soil > Contaminated >... | reverse complement strand
TCGCCGGACACCACCGGCCACCAAGCTGGTGACGTCACGACGGGGACCGATGGTGACCCCGAGTCCACGACCGCACCCGGACTCGACGACGTGTCCGACGACGCCGACGAGTCGGCCGAGGTGCTCGACGCCTCGTTCGACGCGACGACCACCCGGACCGCGATCCCGCAGGAAGGCCCGGCTACACAGAGTGATGACGAAATCACTGAGGGAACGCAGGTGCTCGGGGTCTCCGTGGAGAACTCTGCAGGTGGCACCCCGGTCGCCGCGGCCGGCCACGAGCCGGTCGAGGTCAGCCCGAGCGCGCTCCCGCGGACCGGTGCCAACGCCGCCCACCTGGCGCTGGCAGCCCTGACGAGCCTGACCGCTGGCGGTGCGGTTGTGCGCCGGCGCTCCAACTGACCGATCACGCGCACGCGGGACATGGACGGAGCAACCGTGGACGACACCTACCAGACCGAGCTCGGTGAGCGGCTGCGTGCCATCCGGCAGCAGCAGGGGCTCACCTTGCAGGAGGTCGAGGACCGCAGCGACGGCGTGTGGAAGGCCGTGGTCGTGGGCTCGTACGAACGGGGTGACCGCGCCGTTTCGGTCGCCAAGCTCGCGGGCCTGGCACGGTTCTACGGCGTGCCGGTCGGCGAGCTGCTGCCGCCGACGGGGGCGGAGGCCCCGGCTGCGGGCGGGAACGCGCACGTGGTGCTCGACCTCACCCGCCTCCAACCGAGCGAGGTGGACGACCCCCGACTCCAACCGCTCGCCCGGTTCGCCTCGAGCATCCAGGTGCAGCGCGGCGACTACAACGGGCGCATGCTGACCCTGCGCAGCGACGACGTCCGCGCCCTGGCCAGCATCCTGGGCGAGGCCCCCGAGGAGCTGCTCCACGATCTGCAGACGCGTGGTCTGATCGACGCCCGCTGACAACGCCGACAACAACCGACAACGACCCTGAGACGCCGGAGCCCGGGCTGCCCGCCCGGGCTCTGGCGTGCCTGGCCGCCCAGGCAGGTCAGGTGATCAGCCCGCTCCACAGCGGCAGCGTCAGCATCGACAGGAGCACACCCGCGCCGACTGCGTTGGCCGCGAGTTCCTCATCGAGGCCCGCGTCGATGGCGATGATCGATGCGGTGACCATCGGCGGCATCGCCGCCTCGAGCACGCTGGTCTGCCACGCGACTCCGGATAGGGCCACGACCTCGCCGATCCCGTACACCAGCGCCGGAAGGGCCACCAGGCGCAGTCCGAGTGCCGCGGTCAGCGGTACCAGGGCCCCGAATCGCCGGGGGATCGCAACTCGCATCCCGACCGCGATCATCGCCAGCGGCGTCACCGTCGATCCGAGCCGGTCGCTGACATCGGCGACCAGCTCGGGCACCCCCGTCGCGGCCAGGACCACCGCGACCACCAGCGCTGCGAACGGCGGGAAGCTCACGACCCGTAGCAGGACGCGGCCGAGGCGGGGACGGCTGGCCCGCCCGTAGACGCCAGCGATCACGGCGCCGTACGTGGCCAACGCCAGGAACGAGCCGAGCTGGTCGTAGATGATGGCGTAGGGCACGTGACCGGGCCCGAGGAGCTGCTCGACCGCCGGGATCCCGAGGAAGCTGGTGTTGCCCAGCGGCACCACCAGCAGCAGCGTGCCGGTCACCGCCCGGCTCCAGCGCAGCACCCGCGAGAGCGCCAGCACGGCCAGGGCTGCGACCACCAGCGTCCCCCAGGCCACCGCCACCGGCACGGCCACCTCGGGGTCGAATTCGAGCCGGGGGACCAGCGCGATCACCAGGCCGGGCAGCGCGACGTTCACCACGAACGCGTCCAGCACACGGGCCGACCCGTCCGGCACCCGCGACCACCGCCCTGCTACGACGCCGACGCCCAGCAGCGCCAGGACGGTCAGCACGCCTCACCACCTCCGCTGCAGCCGAGCGTGCGCACCCGTGAGCAGCCGGTGCTCAGGCAGCACCCGCTCACGGGGCGACGTCGGGTCGTGTCAGGCCTGGCCCGCAGGCTGCGCCTCGGGGTCGACCCGGGCGCCCTGGGTGGCCACCGGCAGCAGGCCGCGCTTGAGGACCTCGGCGACATCCAGAACCTCGACGCTGCCCTCCTCGATCATGCCGTCCTGGACCTTCTGCGCGACGCCGTCGGACAGCATCGTCGTGCAGAACGGGCAGGCGGTCGTGATGAGCTCGGGGTCGGTCCCCAGGGCCTCCTCGATGCGCTCGATGTTGACGCGCTTGCCGATGTCCTCCTCCATCCACATGCGCGCCCCGCCTGCGCCGCAGCAGAAGCCGTTGGAGCGGCAGCGGCCCATCTCGGTCGGTTGCAGGCCCGGGACCGCGTCGACGACCTTGCGCGGCGCGCTGTAGACCTCGTTGTGCCGCCCGAGGTAGCAGGGGTCGTGGTAGGTGACCCGCTTCTCGAGGCTCTGGGTCGCGACCAGCTTGCCCTCGTCGATCAGGCGGCTGAGCACCTCGGAATGGTGCAGCACCTCGAAGTGGCCGTCGAAGTCGGGGTACTCGTTCTTGATGGTGTTGAAGCAGTGCGGGCACCACGCCACGATCTTGCGCTTGACGCCGCTGGCGGGGCTCGGGCCGTCGGGCAGCGCCGGAGGCGACCCCGCAGCGGGTTCGCGGCCCATCCCGATCGAGTTGAGGATCTCCACGTTGTTCTGGGCCAGCATCTGGAACAGGTACTCCATACCCAGGCGCCGGGCGGGATCGCCGGTGCAGGTCTCGTTGGTGCCCAGGATCGCGAACTTCACCCCCGCTTCGTGCAGCAGCTCGGCGACGGTCGCGGTGATCTTCTTGGCGCGGTCGTCGGCGGCGCCGGCGCAGCCGACCCAGAACAGGTACTCGGTCTCGGGGTCCAGCTCGGTGCCGGGCTGGGCGCGGGGGATGTCGAAGGCCAGGCTGGAGGTCCAGTCCTCGCGCTTGGCCTGGCCCACCCCCCACGGGTCGCCGGAGTTCTCGACGTTGCGCAGCATCACGCCGGCCTCCGGCGGGAAGCTCGACTCCATCATGGCCTTGTAGCGGCGCATCCCCACGATCATGTCGACGTGCTCGATGTCGACCGGGCACTCCTCGACGCATGCGCCGCAGGTGGTGCAGCTCCACAGCACGTCGAAGTCGATGACGGCGTTGTCCTGACCCGGCTGGGACCCGACCAGCTCCATGTTCAGGACGTCGGCGGCCTGCTCCTCGTCCTGCCTGCCGAGCAGGAACGGGCCCTTGGCGTACAGGTGGTCGCGCAGCTCCATCACCAGCAGCTTGGGTGACAGCGGCTTGCCGGTGTTCCACGCGGGGCACTGGCTCTGGCAGCGGCCGCACTCGGTGCAGGTGTACATGTCCAGGAAGGACGCCCAGCCGAAGTCCTCGACCTTGCCCACGCCCAGCAGCGTGTCCTCGTCCATGTTCTCCATGTCGATCTCGATGTGCGGCAGCGCACCGAGGGCCTTGGGCTGGCGGGCGAACAGCTCCTGGAACGTGATCGTGGCGATGTGCAGGTGCTTGGAGTGCAGGGTGAAGACGAGGAACCCGCCGACGACGGCCAGGTGGATGACCAGCATGATCACCGCGATGGACTCGAGCTGCAGGTCGCTGAACCCGACGAAGGCCTCGCCGAACCGCCTGGACACGAAGGCCGCCTCGGTCGGCGCGTGGTCCAGCGCGAACCGGACGCCGTGCGCGACCAGCAGCGTCCACACGACCATGAACTCGCCGGCCAGGACCCACCAACCCTGGTTGAGGTTCGAGCCGGCGAACCGGCTGGCACGGCCCTTGCGGCGCGGGTCCTGGGCCAGGCGCATGATCGCGAAGATCGTGACGCCCACGATCGTGAGCACGAAGAAGGTGTCCTGGAAGAACCCGAGGAGGTCGTACAGCGACACGGTGGTGCTCGGCAGGATGATGTCGGCCAGCCACGGCAGCGACCGGCCGCCGAAGATCTCGACGGCGGCCTCGACCAGGGTCGTCTGGGCCACCAGGAAGCCCCAGAACACCCACGTGTGGGCGATGCCGGGCAGCGACCAGCGCAGCAGCTTCTCCTGGCCGAGCACCTTGCTGAACAGGTACCTGATGTTGCCGACGACGTGCTCGCGGGTGGCGCGTTCGGGCTCGGGCTGGGCGACCTTCAGCAGCCCGTACAGGAACATCACGCGCCGCGCCGCCCAGCCGGCGAAGAACGCGATGACCGCCAGGCCGCCGATGATCCGGACGTACGTGAGGATGTCGTGGGAGTCCACGCTGCAGCTTCCTCCGAGTAGGCGTCCCGCACGGATGTGAGCTTGCGGGTCCGGGCAGGGCGGAGTCTAGGAGGCCCGCGCCCAACTCCGGTACCGCGATGTGAGGCCGGGTGGTTCAGTGGTAGCGCTTGCGGCGGAAGACGTCGGTCTTGGGGGAGACGACGCGGTCCAGGATGAGCAGGCCGTCGAGGTGGTCGACCTCATGCTGCAGGGCGCGGGCCTCGAAGCCGTCGGCCTCGATCACCCGCGAGTCGCCCTCCGGAGTGGTGCCGCGCACGACGACCCGCGTCGCCCTGCTGATGTCGCAGGTGAAGTCGGGGACCGAGGCACAGCCCTCACGACGGACCTCCGAGCCCTCGGCGAACAACAACTCGGGATCGAACAGCACCACCAGGCCGTGGTTGTCGTGCGGCTTCTTCATCCGCGTGAGGTCGAGGCAGAACGCTCGCAGCGGCACGGCGATCTGGGGCGCGGCCAGCCCGATGCAGCCGGGGGCGTGGTTCATCGTGTCGACCAGATCCTCGGCCAGGGCCAGCTCGCGGTCCCCGATCGAGCCCGCGGGGCCGGCCACGCCCTTCAGGACCCGACCCGGGTACCGCACGATCGGCTTGACTGCCACGGTCAGTCCCCGACTGACCGGACCCGCGGGGGTCGGGTCGTTGCGGCAGGTTCCTGGACGCGGGCCACGGTCAGTCCTTCGACTGACCGGACCCGCGGGGGTCGGGTCGTTGCGGCAGGTTCCTGGTCGCGGGCCACGGTCAGTAGGTCTCGGTCTCGAGGGCGCGCAGGGAGTGGTCGATCCCGAGCGCACCCGTCAGCCCGTCGAGCTGTGACCGAAGGTCGCTCTCGCTGACACGGTCGGGGAGGACCAGCTCGAGGAACATCGCGTACACCGGGGTCTCGGCGTCGGGCGACAGCAGCCGGGTCTCGACGTCGGTGATGTTCACGCCGTTGTCGGCCATGGCGCGTGACACCCCGGCGAGCAGACCGGGGCGGTCGGCGCCGTACACCGACAGCACATGGGTGGATGCGGCGGAGGCGTGCCCCTCGCCGACCTCGTTGACCGAGATCGTCAACCCCAGCTCGCCGGTGGCTCGGACCAGCGCCTCCCGCAGCGCGTCCGGGTCGTCCTCGGTGGCCACCAGCAGCATCATCGAGAAGTGGCCGCCCAGGATGGTCATGGCCGAATCCTCGAGGTTGCCTCCGCGGTCGCGGAGCACCTCGGCGACGGTGGCGACGATCCCGGGCCGGTCCGCACCCATGGCGGTGACGGCGAGCTCGTGCACGGCGGCCTCCTGGCGGGTGGGGGGAAGGACTGGGTGGGTGGGGGGAAGGACTGGGTGGGTGGGGGGAAGGACTGGGTGGGTGGTCTGGGAGGCTAGCGTCGGAGCCGTGCGCACCCTGGTCCTGCTCGCTCTGGTCGTGACCGTCACGCTCGCGGCGTGCGGGCCGCGGTCGCCCGCGTCCCAGCCCGACGACGGCGCCAGATCGACCCCGTCGGGGGTGGCTGCGCCGGATGACTGTCGCGTCGACGCCGGCCTCGACGAGGTTCCCGGCTTGCACCCCTCGGTGGACAGCTACCCGGCGATCACGGTCGTGCTCGCCAGCCCCGACGGCGGGTGCCGGATCCCGCTGGCCGTCCGTCTGGCCGACAGCTCGGCCCGGCGCGCCCACGGCCTGATGGAGGTCCCGGAGCTGCCGGCCGGGACCGGGATGCTGTTCACCTACCCGGACGCCGACGGCGAGCGCACCGGCGGCTACTACATGAAGAACACGCTGGTGGCCCTGGACATCGCCTACCTCGCCGCCGACGGGACCGTCGTGGACATCCGTGCCATGCAACCGTGCGTCGAGGACGACCTGGCTGCGGGGCAGGGCTGCCCCACCTACCCGCCCGACATGCCGTACCACGCGGCGCTCGAGGTCCCCCAGGGGTGGTTCGAGACGGTCGGCGTGACCGAGGGGTGGGTGGTCACGGTCCAACGCTGACAAGGACGTGTCGGTCGAGTCGAGCCGACCCCTGACGGGTGGCCGCCGCCCGGTTCGAGTGGTTGGCTACGGGGGTGTTGACCGGCTCGGCGTCACGCCGACAGGACGCGGAGGGCCGGGGTGTCCCCAACCGTCGTGCGAGGCCAGCTCTGTGGAGACGTTCAGCGAGATCCTGCGCTGGACCCAGAGCGCTGCGTTCGTCGCGGTGGGAGCCTGGGCGCTGCTCGAGTGGCGCCGGCGCCGCAGCCGCCAGGCAGGGTGGCTGGGTGCCACCTTCGGGTCGCTGGCGCTGATCCTGCTGTTGGGGTCCCTCACCGACCTTGTCGGTGCGCAGCAGGGTCTGATGGTCGACCTGCTCGGCCGCGTCAGCATCGCCGTCATCGCGGCCTTCCCGTACCTGCTGCTGCGCTTCCTTGACAGCTTCGAGCCACTCACGCGACTCGTGGAGCGGACCGTGCTGGCGCTCGCGGTCGGCCTGGTCGCCTGGTCGCTGGTGGTGGAGCTCCCGGAGACGGGCGAGCCCCGGTCGGTGATCGCCAGCGCGTTCGTGCTGGTGTTCGTGGGCTACTGGTTCGTGGTGCTCAGCATCGTCGGCTGGCGCTTCTGGCGTGGCGGGCGTGGCCAGCCCACCCTGGCCCGTCGACGGCTGCGGATCCTGTCGGTTGCCTCGGTCGTGCTCGGGACGGTCCTGCTGCTGGCCGGCGTCGGCGGTTCGGATCCACACGTGTGGTTCACGCTCACGTCGCGGATGCTCGGCCTGGCCAGCGCGCTGCTGTTCGGCCTGGGCTTCGCGCCCCCCGGGACGCTGCGGATCGCCTGGCGCCAGCCCGAGGAGCAGCGCCTGCACACGGCCTCGCTGGGGCTGATGCGCGCGAGCTCCCGCGAGGAGGTGGGCGAGATCCTCGCGCCCCACATGGTGGCGGTGGTCGGCGCCAGGGCGGTCGCCATCATCGACCACGACGAGGTGGTGGGCCACGCGGGCATCGGGCTCGCCGACGCGCGGGCGGCGGCGCTGGCCGACCACGCGGACGACGACACCAACATGCAGGTGGACCTGTCCAGCGGTCGCATCCTGGTGTGGACCAGTCGCTACACGCCGTTCTTCGGGACCGAGGAGCTGGTGCTCCTGCGACGCCTCGGGCTGCTGGCCGACCTGGCGCTGGACCGCGCCAGCCTGCTCGCGGCCGAGCGCGGCGCGCGTCACGAGCTCGAGCGCACCAACAGGGAGCTCGAGGCGTTCGTCTACACCGCCTCGCACGACCTCAAGTCACCGCTGATCGCGATGCTCGGGTATCTCGAGGTGATGGAGACCGACTACCGCGACCGGTTGGGCGACCAGGGCGGTTGGTACCTGGAGCGGATGACCACCAACGGGCGCTACATGGAGGCGCTCATCGGTGACCTGCTGGAGCTGTCGCGCGTGGGCCGCATGCAGACCGAACCCGACCGGATCGACGTGCAGGAGCTGGCCCAGGGTCTGGCCGGCGAGCTCGGGTCGCGCTACCCCGGCTCCACCTACGTCGTGCACGACCTGCCGACGATCTGGATCAACCCCACCCGCGCCCGGCAGCTACTGGGCAACCTGATGGAGAACGCGGGCAAATACGGCGGCGACCACCTCACGGTCGAGATCTCGTCCCGCGTGCTGACCGACGGCGGGATCGAGTTGCGCGTCACGGACGATGGCGTGGGCATCCCCGAGGAGCACGCCGAGAAGGTGTTCGGCGTGTTCGAGCGGCTCGACCACGACCATGCGCAGTCCGGCACCGGCGTCGGTCTGGCCATCTGCCGCAAGATCGTCGAATCCATCGGTGGTCAGATCTGGCTCGCGGGTTCCGAACGGGGCGCCGACTTCCGCATCCGGCTGCCCCCCGACAGCGTCCGCGAGCAGGCCACGCCGGACCCGACCACCGCCCCCCACGGCTCGGACCCCCACCGCGAAGTACGCGCGTGAACACGCCTGTCCGATCCTGGTCGGGTTCACGCCGCCGTTGGCGGATGGGGCGGCGGGGCGGGTCGCCAAGAGCCCGAGGGCTCGCGCTAGCCTCGTGGGGTCGGTCCCGATCCGGAGGCACGCGCCGTGCATAGCTGGCAGTACATCCTGCTCGCGTTCGTCTTCCTGCTGCCCATGGTCCTGATGATCGACTACTGGGGCGACGACCGCCTGACGTTCCGGGGCAAGCCGATCCGCCGCCCCTGGGTGCGCCAGGTCGACCATCCCCCCATCGACGAGCACGAGGCGCACTGACGCCGGGATCGTCGCCCTGTGGAACAGTCGTGCAGATGTCTGCATCCACCCGTACGCTGGTGGCGTGAGGACGACGCTCGACATCGATGACTACGTGCTGCGGCGTGCCAAGGAGTTGGCGGCGCAGCGTGGTACGACCCTGACCGCGTTGATAGAGGAGGGCCTGCGCGAGGTGCTGGTCGCCGCCGAGACGCGCGCGCCGTACCGCTTGGACCTGGATCCGGTCGACGGTGAGATCCTGATCGACGTCGCGGAACGGCGTGCCATGTACGACGCCTTCGATGAGGACTCGGCGTCTGGGGCCACCGCGGACGACCAGTCTTGATCGCGGTCGACACCAACATCCTCGTGTACGCACACCGGTCGGCCGATCCATCCCACGCCGCGGCGGTGCGGGCCCTGAAGGCCCTGGCCGAGGGTTGGGCTCGGGTGCGGGTCAGGTAGGGGGGACCTCGGCTTCGAGCAGGGCGCGGAAGTCGCCTTCGATCGGGGCCGGACCGTCCCCGCCGAGGTGCACCAGGACCCCCTCGGCGGTGGAGACGCAGCGGTCGTCCTCGGTGAAGATGGCCGTGCCGACCGTCATCGACGTGCGACCGACCCCCAGCAGGACCGCGCCGACCCGCACGTCGGCCGGGAAGTGCAGTTCCCCGAGGAAGTCGATCGCCAGGTGGGCCAGGATGAACGGGCGCGCGCTCGATGCCGCCTGCTCGGCCAGCTCGAAGCCGTACCGGACGCGGCCGCTCTCGTGCAGCGCCGTGATGGCCACGTTGTTGACGTGTCCCAGCATGTCGGTGTCGCTGAACCGCACGTGCTCCTGCGTCCACCGCCGGTAGCTGCCCGGAGCGCGCCGGTCCAGCGTCTGAGGGTCTGCCGCGTCCGTCACCTCTGTCATGTCGGCCATGTCGGCCACGTCTGCCATGTGTCGCCCCCTCGGTGCGCCCGCGTCCGGCTCTTCACGCTAGCTCACGGGGGCGACCTGTCCGAACGCACACGGCCGGCTTGCAAACCTGAGTCATAGAGGCTAAGATTAGCTGTTACGAATGGGCGCTGACAGGTTGCGCGTGGCTCCAAGCTACGGCACCCTGGTGCGTGAAGAGGCCAAGCAGGCATCCGGGACACCGTTCGAGCACGCAGGAGGCACACCGTGGCCAAGGCAGTCGGCATCGACCTGGGGACGACCAACTCGGTCGTCTCCGTGATGGAAGGTGGCGAACCCACCGTCATCGCGAACGCGGAGGGCGCCCGCACGACCCCATCCGTGGTCGCGTTCAGCAAGTCCGGCGACGTGCTGGTGGGCGAGGTCGCCAAGCGCCAGGCGGTCACCAACGCCGACCGCACGATCCGATCGGTCAAGCGCCACATGGGCGCGGACTGGTCGACGCAGATCGACGACAAGCAGTACACCGCGCAGGAGATCTCGGCGCGCATCCTGATGAAGCTCAAGCGCGACGCCGAGTCCTACCTGGGTGACGAGGTGAGCCAGGCGGTCATCACCGTCCCGGCCTACTTCGACGACGCGCAGCGCCAGGCCACCAAGGAGGCGGGCGAGATCGCCGGCCTCGAAGTGCTGCGCCTGGTCGCCGAGCCGACCGCCGCCGCGCTGGCCTACGGGCTGGACAAGGACGACGACCAGACCGTGCTCGTGTTCGACCTCGGTGGCGGCACGTTCGACGTGTCCGTCCTCGAGATCAGCGAGGGCGTGTTCGAGGTGAAGGCGACCTCGGGTGACAGCCACCTCGGTGGCGACGACTGGGACCAGGCCGTCATTGACTGGCTCGTCAAGTCCTTCAAGGACAACCACGGCATCGACCTGAGCAACGACAAGATGGCGATGCAGCGCCTCAAGGAGGCGGCCGAGAAGGCCAAGATCGAGCTGAGCCAGGCCCAGGAGACGTCGATCAACCTGCCGTTCATCACCGCCTCCGACGCCGGCCCGCTGCACCTCGAGGAGACGCTGACCCGCGCCAAGTTCAACGACCTGACCGGGGCGCTGCTGGACAAGCTGCGCGGCCCGTTCAACCAATCCATCAAGGACTCGGGCGGCAACGTCGGCCAGATCGACCACGTCATCCTGGTCGGTGGGTCGACGCGCATCCCGGCGGTCCAGGACCTGGTCAAGGAGCTGACCGGCGGCAAGGAGCCCAACAAGGGCGTCAACCCCGACGAGGTCGTGGCGATCGGGGCCGCGCTGCAGGCCGGCGTGCTCAAGGGCGAGGTCAAGGACGTCCTGCTGCTCGACGTCACCCCGCTGTCGCTCGGTATCGAGACCAAGGGCGGTGTGATGAACGCACTCATCGAGCGCAACACGACCATCCCGACCAAGAAGTCGCAGGTCTACACGACCGCCGACGCCAACCAGCCCACCGTCGAGATCCACGTCCTGCAGGGTGAGCGCACCATGGCGGCCGACAACAAGTCGCTGGGCAAGTTCCAGCTCACCGGCATCCCGCCCGCGCCCGCCGGCGTGCCCCAGATCGAGGTCGCGTTCGACATCGACGCCAACGGCATCGTGCACGTCAACGCCAAGGACCTCGGCACCGGCAAGGAGCAGTCGATGACCATCACGGGCGGCACCGCGCTGGCCAAGGACGACATCGACCAGATGATCAAGGACGCCGAGGCGCACGCGGCCGAGGACGCCCAGCGTCGCGAGGCGGCCGAGATCCGCAACCAGGCAGAGTCGCTGGTCGGCCAGACCCAGCGCCACCTGACCGAGAACGACGACAAGCTCGAGGCCTCCACGAAGGCCGAGGTCGAGCAGGCCGTGAGCGATCTCCAGGAGGCGCTCGAGGCCGAGGACACCGACGCGATCAAGGCCCGCACCGAGGCGCTGGCGGCAGCGTGGCAGCAGGCCGCGACCGAGATCTACAGCAACACCGGCGGGCAGCCCGGCGCCCCTGGCGACGACGCCGGTGGGCCCACCGGTGACGACGACGTCGTCGAGGCGGAGGTCGTCGACGAAGGCGACGACCAGCAGGCCGCCTCCTGACCACCGCATCACCACCGCATCACACGCAATCCACGAACCGAGAGGAGGAGCATCGTGAACCGCGCACTGAGCCAGAGGACCAACACATCCGGTGACGTCATCGGCATCCAGGACGAGATGGAGCGCTTCCTGCGCACCTTCCTCGGGGACACCAGCGCCCCTTCCACCGCGGGCGCCTGGAGCCCCAGCCTCGACGTCGAGGAGAACCAGGACGCCTTCGTGCTGCATGTCGAGTTGCCCGGCGTTAGTCCCGACGACATCGAGGTCAACCTCGAGGAGTCCGTGCTCACCGTGACCGGCGAGCGCAACTTCTACGGCGAGCGTGACGCGGAGAACTTCCGCCGCGTCGAGCGTCGCTTCGGCCGGTTCCACCGGTCCGTGCGGCTGCCCGATCGCGTGAAGCCCGACGCCGTCGAGGCCACCTACCGCGATGGCCTGATGACCATCACGGTGCCCAAGGCCGAGGAGGCCAAGCCGCGCCGCATCGAGGTGCGAGCCGGCTGATCCCTGGTTCCCCGCGGTGGGCGGGGGGCTCCTGCGTCCCCGCCCCCCGCTGACATCCAGCACCCAGGCGTACGAACCAGTGGACCGCCACGGGAGAGTGAAGTAGAGATGACTGAGCAGGATGCGACGCCACCGGTGTCCGAGGACTCGGCACAGCACCCCGTGGACGGTGGGCCACCGCCTGGCGCAGACGAGGGGGGCGGCGGGGCTCCGGACGTCGACGCGCACGCCGCTGACGCCGAGCAGGTCGACGACGTGAGGGCGTCGGCGGAGGTGGCGGACGATCCGCGGTCGCGGGAGGAGCTGCTCGAGGCGTTGGCGGTCGCGGAGTTCGAGCGGGGCGAATACCTGAAGGACCTGCAGCGGCTGCAGGCGGAGTTCGAGAACTTCCGCAAGCGCACGATGCGCGAGGGCGTGTCCCAGCGCGCTGCCGGGGTCGTCGAGTTGACCGGCAAGCTGCTCGATGTCCTCGACGACTTCGACCTGGCGCTGATGTCGGTGGACAAGACCAACGACGTCAGGTCGCTGCACAAAGGGCTCGAGCTGGTCTACAGCAAGCTGATCTCGACCCTGAAGGGCGCCGGGCTCGAGAGAATCGACGGCGAGCTGGTGCCGTTCGACCCCGAGCGTCACGAGGCCGTCCAGCAGGTCGAGGCCGAGGACGGGCCGCACGAGCACCCCATCGTCATCGACGTGCTGCGGCCCGGCTACGAGATGCAGGGCCGCGTCATCCGTGCCGCGATGGTCAAGGTCGCCCAGTAACCGACCCCAGGAACCGACGGCAGGCAGCGACGACATCAGGAAGGAGGCGGGTTCGTGGCGCCGCAGCGTGAGTGGTTGGAGCGGGACTACTACGCCGTGCTGGGCGTGTCCGAGTCCACCTCGCGCGACGAGATCAAGAAGGCCTACCGCAAGCTCGCCCGCGAGCTGCACCCGGACTCGAACAAGAGCGCCGACGCCGAGGCACGGTTCAAGGAAGTCAACGAGGCCTACTCGGTCCTGGGTGACCCCGAGACCCGCAAGGAGTACGACGAGGTCCGCCGGCTGGCGGCCAGCGGCGGGATGGGTGGTCTCGGGGGCTTCGCGGGCCCCGGCGGCGCGAGCTTCACCTACGGCGGGGACGCCGACTTCGGCGACCTGCTGCGCACGATCTTCGAGCAGGGCGGTGCGGGCGGCGGCCGCGGCAGCAGCTACGGGTACGGCTCGTCGCGGCGACCTCGCAGGGGCACCGACCTGCGCGCGGACGTGCACCTGTCGTTCGACGAGGCGCTGTCGGGGGTCAGGACCAAGCTGAAGGTCACCGGCGACGGCGCCTGTGACAACTGTGGCGGCAGCGGTGCCCGCCCCGGCACCGCCCCGCACGTCTGCGGGACCTGTGGAGGCTCGGGGACCGTGGCCGTCAACCAGGGGCCGTTCTCGCTCAGCGAGCCGTGCCCGACGTGCTCCGGGCGTGGGCGCGTCATCGAGGACCCCTGCCCCGTGTGCGACGGCACCGGCCGGGTCGTCAAGCCGCGCGAGCTGACGGTGAAGATCCCCGCCGGCATCAAGGACGGCGGCACCGTGCGGGTCGCGGGTCGCGGCGGCCCGGGCGCCGGTGGCGGGCCCGCCGGTGACGTCCTGGTGACCGTCCACGTCGAACCCCACCCCATCTTCGGACGGCGCGGCGACGACGTGACCATCGAGCTCCCGGTGACCTACAGCGAGGCGGCGCTGGGCAGCAACCTGACCATCCCCGACCCCGAGGGCGGCACGACCACGATCAAGCTGCCCGCGGGCACGGCGTCGGGACGCACGTTCCGCATCCGCGGGAAGGGCGCTCCGATCAGCCGCAACGGTCGGCGCGGCGACCTGCTCGTGACGGTGAAGGTCGAGGTTCCGAGCCGGCTCAACCGCCAGCAGCGCAAGCTGCTCGAGCAGCTCCAGGAGCACGACGACATCCCCATCACGCGCGCACAACGGCTGGGGCTCGACTGACGGATCGGAGGCAACCGGTGGCTGACCGCGACGAGCCCGTCTACGTCATCTCCGTGGCCGCGGAGCTCGCGGGCATGCACCCACAGACCCTGCGCGCCTACGAGCGCAAGGGTCTGGTCGACCCGCAGCGGACGGCCGGGAACACCCGTCGCTACTCGGCCCGTGACGTGGACCGCCTCGAGCTGATCGCCCACCTGACCCAGGAGCAGGGCCTGAACCTCGCCGGCGTGCGCATGGTGATCGAGATGTACGAGCAGCTCGAACGGATGCGCGCCCGCGCCGACGAGCTGGAGCGCCAGCTCGCCGAGGCCGCCCGGCGCCTCCGTGACGAGGTCGTCGCGTCGCGCCGCAGCGGTTACGAGCTCGTCCCGGTCAAGCCCGGTCAGGTCGAACTGCACCCGGACTTTCCCCGCAGCGTCCGGTCCACCCCCGACCGGAGCACGGCTCACCCGCGCGACGCCAGTCGCCGACAGGAGTGATGGTCGTGAACCTCGACAGCTTCACCATCAAGAGCCAGGAAGCGCTGCAGGCTGCAGGCGCGGCGGCACGCGACGCGCACCACACCGAGATCGCTCCCGCGCACCTGCTGAGCGCGCTGCTGAGCCAGAAGGAGGGCGTGGTCCTGCCGCTGGTCCAGCGGCTCGGGATCACCCCGACGACGCTGCGCAACGCCGTCAAGGAGGTGCTCGAGCGCGTGCCGGCGGCGTACGGCTCGTCCGGCGAGGTCCGCATCGGCCAGGCGCTCAACCGTGTCCTGGAGCAGGCCCAGCGCGAGATGAGCCAGCTCGGCGACGACTACGTCTCGACCGAACACCTGCTGCTGGCGTTGACCAGCCAGGACGGCCCGGTCGGCAAGCTGCTGGCCGGCCAGGGCATCACCCATGCTGGCGTCCTCGAGGCGCTGCGCGACGTGCGTGGCGCCCAGAAGGTCACCAGCCAGAGCCCCGAATCCACCTACGAGGCGCTCGACAAGTACGCGCGCGACCTCACCGCTCTGGCCCGCGAGGGCCGGATGGACCCCGTCATCGGCCGCGACGAGGAGATCCGTCGCGTCATCCAGGTGCTGGTGCGCCGGACCAAGAACAACCCGGTCCTCATCGGCGAGCCCGGCGTCGGCAAGACCGCCATCGTCGAGGGGCTGGCGCGCCGCATCGTCGAGGGCGACGTGCCCAACCTGCTGAAGGACAAGAAGCTGGTCGAGCTCGACCTGTCGGCGATGGTCGCCGGCGCCAAGTACCGCGGTGAGTTCGAGGAGCGGCTCAAGGCCGTCCTCAAGGAGATCGAGGCCTCGGAGGGCCGCATCATCACGTTCATCGACGAGCTGCACACCGTCGTCGGTGCCGGCGGCGCCGAGGGTGCGATGGACGCGGCCAACATGCTCAAGCCGATGCTCGCGCGCGGTCAGCTCCGGATGATCGGCGCCACCACGCTGTCGGAGTACCGCAACGTCGAGAAGGACGCGGCGCTCGAGCGGCGCTTCCAGCCGGTCAAGGTCGGCGAGCCGTCCGTCAGCGACACCGTCGCGATCCTGCGCGGGTTGAAGGAGCGCTACGAGGTCCACCACGGCGTGCGCATCACCGACGACGCGCTGATCGCGGCCGCGGCGCTGTCGGACCGCTACATCGCCGACCGCTTCCTGCCGGACAAGGCGATCGACCTGCTGGACGAGTCCGCGGCCCGGCTGCGCATCTCGCTGGACTCGATGCCGCCGGAGATCGACGAGGTCGACCGGCGCATCCGCCAGCTCGAGATCGAGCGTGCCGCCCTGGCCAAGGAGCAGACCGACGCCGCCCAGGGCCGGCTGGCCGACCTGGATCGCGAGCTGTCCGACCTGCGCGAGCGGATGGACGCGATGCGGGCACGCTGGCAGTCGGAGAAGTCGGCCATCGAAGCGCTCCAGCAGGCCAAGGAGGAGCTCGAGCAGGTGCGCGATCAGGCCGCCATCGCCGAGCGCGACGGCGACCTCGAACGCGCCGCCGAGCTGCGCTACGGGCGGGCCGTGGAGCTCGATCGCCAGGTCGTCGAGGCCCAGGAGCGCATCGAGGCCCAGCGGGCCGAGGGCGACAGCCTGCTCGAGGAGGAGGTCACCGCCGAGGAGATCGCCGAGGTCGTCGCGCGCTGGACCGGCATCCCGGTCAGCAAGCTGCTGGAGTCGGACGCCACCAAGCTCGTGCGCCTCGAGGACCACCTGCACGAGCGGGTGGTGGGCCAGGACGAGGCGGTCGAGGCGGTCGCCAATGCCGTGCGCCGGTCGCGGTCGGGCATCGCCGACCCGGACCGGCCTCAGGGCAGCTTCCTGTTCCTCGGTCCCACCGGTGTTGGCAAGACCGAGCTGGCGCGCGCGCTGGCCGAGTTCCTGTTCGACGACGAGCGGGCGCTGACCCGCATCGACATGGGCGAGTACCAGGAGAAGCACACGGTGGCCCGCCTGATCGGGGCGCCCCCCGGGTACGTGGGCTACGACGAGGGCGGCCAGCTCACCGAGCAGGTCCGGCGCCGGCCCTACTCGGTGATCCTGCTCGACGAGATCGAGAAGGCCCACCCCGACGTGTTCAACGTGCTGCTGCAACTGCTCGACGACGGCCGCCTGACCGACGGCCAGGGCCGCACCGTGGACTTCCGCAA
>Ga0214471_10001888_pt1 | contig 16568 bp, 14 predicted proteins | sample RVTome_5_FD_207665 | JGI IMG/M metagenome (GOLD analysis project Ga0214471, IMG submission 207665) | Soil microbial communities from uranium-contaminated site in the Upper Colorado River Basin, Wyoming, United States - RVT142D155 | ecosystem: Environmental > Terrestrial > Soil > Contaminated >... | reverse complement strand
GCCTGCATGGCGCGCCCCAGCGGTCCCGTAACGGTGACCGTCCTCGAAGAATGAGCCACGCGACTTGTTCGCTGGTCTACGACCTCGGACAGGGGCCGATCGAGAAGAAGCTCTCCCGCAACCGCGTCGTGCTGGGCCGGGGCGCCGACTGCGACGTGGTGCTGACGGCCACCGCGGTGTCACGCCGGCACGCGGCGATGGAGCTCTCCGGCGGCGTCTGGCAGGTCAGCGACCTGGCCAGCCTCAACGGCGTTTTCGTCAACGGGCAGCGCATCACGACGCGGGCGTTGCAGGACAACGATCGAATCAAGATCGGCAGCGTCGATCTGACCTACCGGCTGCTCGCCGCCGGCGAAACGTGGGTCGGTGACACGCGCGTCGTCGTCAAGCCGTCGGCAGGAAGCGGCCTGGGCAAGGGGACGACGAGGTTCTGGATGGGGGACTTCGACCCCGTCGCCGCCAAGGCGGTGAGCCCCGATTCGAAGCCGGGCGAGGAATCGCGAGGGGAACCCGGCCCCCGAGGCTCGACCTGGCTCATGGATCTGCTCAGCGACGCCACCGAGTGCATCGTCACCTCGGACACGCTCGACGACATGCTTCGCGGCCTGCTGGAGGTCGCGATGAGCACGGTGCCGGCCGAGCGCGGGGCAATCCTGCTCCACAGCCCGGAGACGGGAACGCTCGTCCCGAGGGCCGCCCGCGTCGATTTCGGCGACCCGGACGCCGGCCTGGTGATCAGCGAGGCGCTGACCGATGAAGTGCTGGCCCAACAGAGCTCGGTGCTGGTGGCCGACGTCACCGGCGATCAGGGGCGGCACGGCGCGAGCCTGCGAGGCGAAAACGTCGGCTCGGTCATGTGCGCGCCGTTTTTCCGCCACGGCGAGAGCACCGGGCTCATTTATCTCGACAGCCGCCAAGGTGGAGCCTTCGAGCAGAACGACCTGCGGGTGCTCAGCTCCCTGGGCATCATTGCCGCGATAGGCGTCCAACAGGTGAGCCTGCGGGCGCTGGTGACGGGCGAGCGCAAGCGGCGCGAACGATTGCAACGCTACCTGCCGCACGATGTGGTCGATAGCATGCTGGCGAGAGAAGAGACAACGCATAGCCACATGCTGACGAGCGAGCGCGAAGTCACGGTGCTCTTCTGCGACCTTCACAAGTTCACGCGCATCGCCGAATCGCTGGCCCCCGCCGAGGTGGCGGCGTTGCTGAACGGCATCTTCGACGAGCTCACCCAGATCGTGTTCGAGCTCAACGGCACCCTCGACAAGTTCACCGGCGACGGCCTGGTGGCCTTTTTCGGGGCGCCGTTCGAGCAGGAAGACCACGCCCGCCGCGCCGTCCTGGCGGCCATGCGAATGCGCGACGCCATCGCGCGGCTCGACGAAGAGCGAGAGATCGAGTTCCCCCTGCGGATGCGCTTCGGCATCAACTCGGGCAAGGTCATCGCCGGCGACATCGGTGCGGCGATCCGTTGCGATTACACGGTGCTCGGTGACGTGGTGAACGTTGCCAGCAGGCTGGAGTCGACCGTCGCCCAACCCGGCGAAGTCGTCATCGGCGCCGCCACCCGGGCCCTGCTCGACGACGAGTTCGAGTGCGAAGAGCTCGCCGAAGCGACGATCCGCGGCCGCGTCCGAACGGAACACCCGTTCCGCGTCGTCGGCGTCGGTGGGGCGGCTGCCCCTCACTCATCCACGACCCGGTAGCCGACCCCCTGCTCGGTCAGCAGGTAGCGGGGTCGTGAGGAGTCCGGCTCGATCTTGCGCCGAAGGTTCGCTACGAAGACCCGCACGTAGCGAGGATCGTCGCTGTGGTTGGGTCCCCATACCGCGCGCAGGATGAACCGGTGCGTCAGCACCTTTCCGGCATGCCGAACCAGGGTGACCAGCAACCGGTATTCGATCGGCGTGAGCTGCACGGGTTCGCCCGCCAGGAAGGCGCGCCGATTCGCGAGATCGACGCGCAGGTCGCCCACTTCGAAGGTGGGTTCCTCGTCGGCGGAATCGTGGCGGGCGCGGTTCCGGAAGGCGACGCGGATGCGCGCCAGGAGCTCGCCGACCCCGAAGGGCTTGGTGAGGTAATCGTCCGCACCTCGATCGAGCGCCGTCACCTTGTCCCGTTCCTGCCCCCGCGCCGACAGGACGATGATCGGTGCGTGGCTCCAGTCCCGGAACCACTCGATGATGTCGAGGCCGTCTCCGTCGGGAAGGCCCAGATCGAGCACCATGAGGTCCGGCGGCTCGCTCGACGCCCTCGCTCTTCCCTGCGCCGCGGTCTCGGCCTCGGCGACGCGATAGTCGCTGCTCTGCAAGGAAGTGCGCAGGAAGCGGCGAATCGGCATCTCGTCCTCGATGATCAAGATCAGCGGGCGATCCGCGCTCATGGATGCTCGCCTCCTACGCCGTTACCCACGTCGGCACCCTCGATCGCCGGCGGCTGCTCCTCGACCGGGAGGCTGAGAATGAATCGCGCCCCTCCGCCGTCACGGTCCACCACATCGAGGCGCCCGCCATGCAGCCTGGCGATGGCGGCGCAGATCGCGAGCCCGAGGCCGGCCCCGTGCGAGCCGTCCTTGCGCCGGTGCGGCCCGCGGTAGAATTTCTCGAAAACCTTCGTCTTCTCCTCGGCCGTCAGGCCCGTGCCACGATCGGCGACTTCCATGAGGACCAGTCCGCCCTCGGTGTTGGCACGGACTTCGATCGGCGCCGCGGGCGGCGAGTATTTCGCCGCGTTGTCGAGCAGGTTGGACAGGACGAGCTCGATCAGCACACCGTCGACGCGAAGCATCGGCATCTCGTCGGGTATTCGGGTCGCGACTTCGCGGCCAGCGAGCTGCCTCGCGAGCCTCGTGAGCGACGAGCCGACGATGTCCTCGACGATGTTCCACTCTCTCTTTGGTTCGAGCTGGCCCGACTCGAGCCTCGTCATGTGGAGCAGGTTGTCGACGAGCCGACCGAGGCGGTCGGCCTCGTCGTAGATGGATTGCAGCAGGTCTCTTTGCTCCTCGGCATCGATACGCTCGCCGGCGTCGAGCAGACTGCTGCTCGCGCCGGTGATGGTTGCCAGCGGAGTACGGAAGTCGTGGGACACGGAGCTCAGCACCGCGCTGCGAAGCCTCTCGTTGTCGGCCTGGGCAATCGTGCGGTGGACCCTCTCGGTCAGCCGGTCACGGGCGAGAGCCAGGGCAACCTGCGCCGCGAAGGTCTCGACCAACCGCCGGCGGTCCGGCGACAGCAAGAGATCCGGATCGCGGGCCCGAACCGCCAGCACCCCGACCACGCCCTCGGGAGTCGTGAGCGGCAGGCAGAGCGCGGAGGCTCCCGAATGGGTCTCCGTGCCGGCGCCGGCGATCCGGTCGTGCTCGTACACCCACGCCGCGACCGGCGGCAGCCCTGGGTCTCCCGCGAGCCCCGGGGAACCCGTCCCAGCGGGCCGGAGGCGCCCGCGCTCGTCGGGAACGAGGATCGAGATCTCCCCGTCCAGGAGGCGGCCGAGGCGAGCCTCCGCCGCCGTCACGATCTGCAGATGGCCGGTTGTTGCGGAGAGCTCCTGGCTGAGCTGGTAGAGCTGCTCGGTCCTGCGTTCCCGCTGGTGTGCGATCACGGACTGGTCGCGGATGCGGGCGGTCAGGGTGCTGACCAGGAGCCCGATCACCAGCATCACGGCGAACGTGAACAGGTAACCCGAGTCGTACACCCGGAACGTGTAGCGCGGTGACGTGAAAAAGAAGTTGAACAGGAGCACCGCGCCGAACGAAGCGAAGATCGCGGGGCCGCGACCGAACCACGCCGCCACCGCGGTCACGCCCAGAAGGTAGGCGAGCACCAGGTTCGGCTCGTGCAGCCCCACGGCCTCGAATGCCCAGGCCGCAGCCGTTGCCACACAGAGAGCGGCGAGAGCGCCGCCGTAGCCTCGCAGCCGCAACCGTCCAACTGGGCGAAGAACAATCCGAGACCGAGCCACGTCAAACCCTCTCCGTTGCCAAGATACATGAGTGCTGCGGACACCGGAACGAGCGCACCCCGCACCAGCGGCGCTCCTCGGCTGCCCGCCTGCGGTCACGCGAGGAGTTTCCCGACCCGGTCGAGGGCCTGTGGCTGGCAGACGACGAGCAACTCGTCGCCCGGTTGTAGGACGGTTTCCCCCGACCCGATGAAGGCCACCCCGCCGCGGATGACCGCGCCGACGAGCGCTCCCTTCGGGAAGCCGAGGTGCTTCAGGGGCTTCTTGACGAGCGCGGTTCGGGCCGGGACGGCGGGAACCCGGAAATGGATGACTTCCGCCTCGTGGTTTCCGAGCAGCAACGTGGAGTCGATCGCGCCCTTCCGCAGATATCTCAGGATCGCTTCGGCCATCACTCGCTTTGGAGTCAACACCGCGTCCACGCCGAGCTTGACGGCGAGCTGTGCATAGCCTGACTCGTCGCAGCGGACGACGACCTTGCGGGCCCCGAGGGACTTGGCAAAGACACCGATCAATACCGACTTCTCCGCCTCCTCGAGCAACACAACCGCCGCATCGATCCGCTCCTCCTCGATCCGGGTGCGGAGAAACTCCGGATCGGAGCCGTCGGCGTGCAGGACGAGCGCTCGTGGAAGCAGGCCCGCCACGAGCTCAGCTCGAGCGTGGTCATGCTCGACAATCGTTGGCGCGAAACCCTCGCGCTCGAGCTCGCGGGCCAATGCCAGGCCCGTGTTGCCACAACCGACGATCAGGATCCGCTGCACGCGATGCCACGGCTCTCCCGAAAGGATCGCGAGCTCCGTGAGGTTCTTGGGCAGGGTCAGGACGAACGCCCGCTCATCGACCGCGAGACGATCGGCGCCCGTCGGGATCCGGATACCGTCGCGGCCTTGCACGGCAACCACCAGGAACTCCGGCGGGAAGTCCCTCCGCAGGCCCGCCAGCGTCTCGTGGACCAGGGGAGAGTCGGCGCTGAGGCCCATGCCGACGAGCACCAGCTTGCCGTTCGCCAGCTCGCGCATTTCACCGCTCCCCGGATATTGGAGGGCGTCCATCGTCGCCGCCGCAACCGCCTGCTCCGGGCTGACCAGGCCGTCGAGGCCGAGGTCTTCGGCGCTGAGCGCCACCTCTCCGGCCACCTGACGCGACTGCCGGACGCGGGCTACGGTACGCAGGCCGGCCGGTCGATACTTGCGTCCGGTCATGCAGGCGATCAAGTTCACCTCGTCGATCGCGGTGACGGCAAGCAGGAGGTCGGCGCGCTCGATCCCGGCGCGTTGCAGCGCGGCCGGGCTGGCGCCGGAGCCCTGCACGACGAGAGCATCGAGGGAGCCGTCGAGGTGGCGGGCGCGGCCCTCGTGCACCTCGATGATCGCCACATCGTGCCCGTCCTCGACGAGGATCCTCGCCACGTAGCTGCCGACCTCCCCGGCGCCGATGATCACGACGTACACGTCAGCGCCCCAGCGTCCATGACACCAATCCTCTGAGCAGAACGATGACCGGGAAGATCTCCAATCGCCCGACCCACATCTGGAAGATGAACACCAGCTCGATCGTGACCGGCATCGCCGGATCGGTGATGCCCGAGGAGAGGCCGACCGTGCCTTGCGCCGACGCGGCCTCGAAGATCGCATCGGCGAGCGTGAAGCCGGCGCCCATCTGGTGGGCCGTGATCGCCGTTGCGACAAGGAGGATGAGCAGATACAGAAACGAGAAGGCCGCGGCGTCGGCGACCTCACGTTGCATTTCCTCCGTGCGCAGGTAGCGGTCGCCGACGCGGAAGGGCACCACCGCATCGTTGGGCAGGAACACCTTGCGGATCCGCCAGCCGACGGCGCGCGTCAGCAGGTAGGCGCGAATGAGCTTCACGCCTCCTACGGTCGCGCCCGCGCTGCCGCCGACGAGCATCGCCCCCCAGACGATCAGCAGGACGGAAGCGTCGGGCCAATCGCCGATGCTCGAGGTCTGCCAACCGGTCGTGGACACGGCACTCACGACCTGAAACACCGCCTCACGGACGGGGTCGGGGACGCTCGCGATGCCCTGGAGCCCCATCACCAGGAGCGGCATGAGGACCGCGAACAGAATGATCATCGACCGGAACTGCGCGTCGCGCCAGAACAGTCCCAGGCGCCGGGAGCGCAGGAAGGCGTAGTAGAGCGGTATGGAGATGGCGCCGAGGACCATAGGCGGAATGTAGATGAGATCCATCGCGTAGGAGCCATACCCGGCGATGCTGTCGTCGAGCGTGCTGAAGCCACCGGTCGACTGACCGGCCATCGCGTGGTTGACGGCGTCGAAGAGGCTCGCTCCTAGCCCGTACTCGGGCAGGACCAACCAGGTGGCGACAAACAGGTAGCAGGCGACCAGGGCCGTGAGGCCGCTGTAGACCTTCCAGATCGCCCGCGCCGTGCCGAGGATGCTTGGTCGCAGCTTCATCCCCGTGGTCTCGGACTGATAGAGCTCCAGCCCACCGACGGCCCGCGGTCGCGGGATGATCGCCAGCGAGAGGACGATGACGCCGGCCCCCCCGATCCACTGCGCCAGCGAACGATAGAAGAGCAGCCCGTGCCCGATCGACGGCTCGTGGACGGACATGGTGAGGCCCGTCGTCGTGAAGGCGCTCATGCTCTCGAAGAACGCGTGGAGCGGGTTGCGGAAGTGGGCGAGGCTCGACGCGTAGGTCTCGCCCGCGGGAACGAGGGCCCGCGCGACTTCCGGCGGCGTCCAGTAGCCGGCGAAGAGGAACGGCAGCGCTCCGAAAGCGGCGCCGACGAACCATCCCGCGCCGGCAATGACCATCGCGTGACGGCGCTTCGGCTCGCCGGCGTCGCGGCAGGTTCGATAGGCGGCGAAACCACAGGTCGCGGTCACCGCGGCCGCAATCAAGAAGCTCAGCGCGCTGTAGAGCTCGCCGTAGATCAGGCAGACGAGCAGCGAGAGGAGCATCGCGCCAGCGATCAAGACTTGCAGGGCGCCGACATCCCGCGCGACGATCCACAGGCTCGTGAGGCGGTGGTCCGTCTCTGCGTGGAGCGTGCCGCCGGCCGCGCGCCGGGAGGCTGCCATCTAGCGGCCATCCTCGGCGGCGATCAGCTCGTGCATTTCGCGGGCGGTCTCGGCGGCCATGAGGCGGGCGCGGAAGGCGGCGTTCCTGAAGAGCCGGCTGATTCGGGCGAGAGCCTTCAGGTGATCGCCCGGCGCCCCCTCGGGCGCGATCAGCACAAAAAAAAAGTGGGTCGGCTCGTCGTCCGGCGAGCCGAAGTCGATGCCCCGGCGCGAGCGCCCGAAACAGGCGACGAGATCGCGAACCGAGTCGAGCTTGGCGTGCGGGATTGCGAGGCCCTCGCCGACGGCGGTGGAGCCGAGCCGCTCGCGCTCCGCGAGGGCGCGGATCGCCTCCTTCTCGGACAGCCCTGCGTGGTGCTTCGCCAGGAAGGACCCCAGCTCCCGAATGACATCGGCCCTCCGCCTGGCACGAAGGTCGGCGACGATGAAGTCCTCTCGGATGAGGTCCACGACCCTCACCTCTCGGTGGCGTCCGATCTGGTTGGCGTTTCCTCACCCCCCGAATCCCGCTCTGCGGTTGCTCCCGCCGGGCCGCCGACGGAAAGGACGATCGCCGCCGCCGCCAGCAAGGTCGGGCAGACGACCTGCACGCCGAAGCCAGCGAAGGTATCGGCCTTCTGCGGATCGCCGACCACGGCGAAGGCGTGCTCGACATGAAAGGCGCTGTGACAGGCGATGGCGGTGGCCAGATTCAGATCGTCCTTCGATGTCGCACCGACCATTACGTCGGTCTCTTCGATGCTGGCGCGCCAGAGCACGGACTTGTCGAGCGGCTCGCCCTCGATGCAACCCCCGGACAACCCGTCGGGAAACGCGGAGAAGTCCGCCCCCTTCCGGTCGATCACGGTAACGGCATGCCCCTCCGTTTCCCATTGAGTTGCCAGAAGCAAGGCGAGAGGAGTCGAACCGACGATCAGGATTCTGCTCCGCGGGCTCATTCGCTCCGGTCTTCTTTCCTTCGCGGATGGCGCAAACCACCCCCTGGGCCGAGTAAAGCAGAGCGGGCGCAGCGTCAGGCTCAAGAGTCGGCCCGGATGCATCAAGAAAGCGCAAAGGCGACGAAGGCGTTTGGCGTCCCGCCCCCGGTCGCCGCGAGCCCACCACCGGCGAGATCAACGAAGCGTAAAGGCGACGAAGGCGCTCAACGCCTCAACCAATGCTCCACAGGCCGGGAAAGGAACTCGTCGAGGGGGATTCCGTCGCCGCCGACGAGCAGGGTTGCGGTAGGCCGGGCGACTTCCGAGAAGGCCCCCATTCCGGGCAGCGAGTCGCGCCGGCGCCCGCTCTTCACCTCGATGGCCACCAGGCTCTTGCCGGCGCGGACGACGAAGTCCACCTCGCGATTCGCGTCGCGCCAGTAGTGCAGCTCACACGATCCCGCCGCCGCGGCGTTGGCGAGGTGCGCGCCCACCGCCGACTCCACGAGGCGTCCCCACAGCTCGCGGTCCTCGTGCGCCTCGTCGAAAAGCAAGCCCGACTGGGCGCTCATCAGCGCCGTGTTCATCACCTGGAGCTTGGGACTCGATCGCCGCTGTCGGACGGCGCGCTCCGAGAACTTGGGCAGCCCGATGAGCAATCCGGCGCCGCCCAGGAGCTCGAGATAGTGCGCCAGCGTCGTGGTGTTGCCCGCATCGTGGAGCTGGCCGAGCATCTTGTTGTAGGAGAGAACCTGCCCCGAGTAGCGGCAGCCCAGCTCGAAGAGCCGGCGCAGGAGCGCCGGCTTGTCCACGCGTGTGAGCAAGAGCACGTCACGGGCGATCGTGGTCTCCACCAGGGCGTCGAGGATGTAGCGGCGCCACCGCTCGGGCTCGCCGGCCAGCGGCGCCGCGCCTGGGTAGCCGCCGAAGTACACGTACTGGTCGAGAGTGAAGCCGAAGGCCGCGCGCATCTCCGCGAGGGACCAGTGCGGCAGGCGCAACACCTCGAACCGTCCCGCGAGGCTCTCGGTGAGCCCTTGCTGGACGAGGAGCGGCGCCGAGCCGAGCAACACCACCTGCACAGGGCGCTTCGCGCGCGTGTCCTCGTCCCAGAGGCGCTTCACCGACTCCGACCAGCCGACGGCCTTCTGGATCTCGTCCAGCACCAGAACGGCCCCGTCGCCGCCGGCGGCGAGGCGCGCCGCCTCCCACTGCTGGGCGACCCAGTCCGGGCCGCGCAGCGTCGGCTCGTCGGCGCTGGCGTACCGGATCGGCAGCCCGGACCGCTCCGTGACCTGCCCCACCAGCGTGGTCTTGCCCACCTGCCGCGCGCCGGCGACGACCTGGATGAACCGCCGCGGCTCGGCCAGTCGCCGCGCCAGCTCGGCCACCTGGGGCCGCCGAAAAGGAACTGATCGTTTGCTCATGACATTGAGTGTTTTTACTCAATGTACTGAGTAAAAGCAAGTCTTGCTTGGCGCTCCAGCAGGCTCCCAGCGGCGAGGTGCGCGTCGTCGATCCCAACGAGCTGCATCGAGACCCTGTCCCGTCGCGGGCCAGCTTGCTTGCGTTGGGAGCAGCGGGCCAGCGGTAGCTATGGATTGCGCAGCGCGATCATGGGGTCGACGCGGGCGGCGCGCAGCGCCGGGACCAGGCAGGCGAGCAGACCGACGGCCAGAAGGGTGCCGGCGATCGCCGTGAAGGTCGTCGCGTCGGTGGGCTCGACCTGATACAAGATCGCCTGGAGCAGGCTGGCCAGGCCGCGGGCCATCAGCAGGCCAAGCGCCAGGCCGAGGCCGAGCTGGACCAGGCCCTGGCGGATCACCAGCCCGAGGACGTCGCCGGAGCTCGCCCCCAGCGCCATGCGAATGCCGACTTCCGCGGTCCGCCGGCGGACCGCGAACGACATGACCCCGTAGAGGCCCACGGAGGCGAGCAGCAGCGCCACCGAGCCGAAGATCGTGAACAGGGTCCCGAACACCCAGTAGAACCAGGTCTGCTCGTGGATCACGTCGGTCATGGGGCGCACCCAGTAGAGCGGCAGGTCGGGGTCGACCGCCAGCACTTCCTGGCGCAGCGAAGGCGCGAAGGCGAGTGGTTCGCCGCGGGTGCGCACGGCGATGCTGAGGAACTGGGCGTCGGCCTGCGATAGCGGCACGTAGAACCCCTCGGGCCGCTCGTTGGTCGGGCCGTCCATGTAGAGGTCGGGGACCACGCCGACGACGGTAAGCCAGGTCTCGGCGCCGTCCGACCCGGCGGAGCCGAAAGCGAACCGCTTGCCGAGCGGATCGCGCCCCTCGAGCAGCTCGTCGGCGAAGCTCTGGTTGACGATCGCCACCGGCAAGCCGTCGCCGGTGTCGGCGACCGTGAAGTCGCGGCCCTGCAAGACGTCGATGTCGAAGGTCGCGAAGAAGCCCGGCGTGACGCCGGCTTGATGGGCGAGCGGTTGAGCGCCGGCGTCGGCGTAGCTCTCCCCCTCGATGCGGACCGGACCCACGTTGGAGCCGGTCACCGGCAGGCTGGGGGTCAGGGAGGCGGCGATGACGTCGGCGCGACCCTCGAGCCGGGCGTGCAGCTGCTCGACAAACCGCCGCCGGTCCTCGACCTCGGGATAGTCGCTCGGGAACAGGCCCAGGCGAGCGGTGAACACCGCGTCGGGCTCGAACCCCCAATCGGCGCTGCCGAGCTTCACGACGCTCTTGATCATCAGCCCGGCGGCGACCAGCAGGCCGCATGACAGCGCCACCTGCAGGACCACGAGGCCGCGGCTCAGGCGCCCCATCTTGAAGCTCGACGAGCCGCGCGACTCGTCGGCGAGCACCTCGTTGAGGTTGCTGCGGGTCACCTGCAGCGCCGGCAGGGTGCCGGCCAGCAGCGTCGCCAGAGAGGTCACCCCGAGGACGAAAAGCAGGATCGGCGCGTCGACCCGGATGTCGATGACCGGCGGCGGATCGCTGCCGGCGATGGCGGCGTTGAACCAGGCGACCCCGAAGCGCGCCATGACCACGCCGGCGGCCGCCCCCGCAGCGGCCAGCACCCCCGCCTCGGCGAGGATCTGGGCGATGACCCGCCGGCGGTTGGCGCCCAGCGCGGTGCGGATCGCGACCTCCTTGTTGCGGTCGAAGGCGCGCGACAGCAGCAGGTTGGCGACGTTGGCGCAGGCGATCGCCAGCACCAGGAAGACCGCCCCGAGCGCCGTATAGAGCAGCGCCACTGGCTCGTCGCCGATGTACTGCTCGACGAAGGGAATGATCTCGGCAGTGCGGTCCTCGTTGGTCTCGGGGTGCTCGTCGGCGAGCTGGCGGGCGATCGCCGACATCTCCGCCGACGCCTGCTCGAGGTCGATGCCCTCGCGCAGAACGCCGGTGACGTTCAGCGTGGTCCCCTCGCCGCGCGGCAGCGCGACGCCGTCGAGCCGCAGCGGCAGCCAGACATCCGATCGAAGCGGGAACCAGAAGCCCTCCGGCATCACCCCGACGACCGTCATCTGCTCGCCGTTGGCGCGCACGGTCCAGCCGACGATGCCCGGGTCGGCGCCGAAGCGGTCGCGCCACAGCTCGTGGCTCAGAAGGATGACGGGCTCGGCGGCCGGGGTGTCTTCGCCGGGCAGGAACGTGCGGCCGATCGCCGCCGGCACGCCGGCGACGTCGAACGTGTTGGCGCTCACGAAGGAGCCGTCGTAGCGCTCCGCGGCCTCGCCGATGCGCAGGTTCACGGTTCCGGTGTAGAAGCCGGCGAGCGTCTCGAAGCTGCTCTGGCGGGCGCGCCAGTCGAGGTAGTCGTGGATCGGGATGCCGACCCCGTCGCCGCTCTCGATGTCGATGCGCCGGATCGCATAGGTGCTGCCGGCCTTCTCGAACGGCAGGCCGCGCAGCAGCGCCCCGTAGACGATGCTGAACATGGTCGCGGTGACGCCGATGCCGAGGGCCAGCGCGACGACGGCGATCGCCGAGACCCCCGGGCTCTTGATCAGCATGCGTACGCCGTGGCGGATGTCGCGGAAGAAGCTCATAGGGGGTCGGTCTCGCAGGTTGTCGGAGTCGCGGGGGGCGAACGGGGGTCCGCTCGGGTCCGGTGCTTGTGCTCTCGAAAGCATCGGGCAGCGCCCCGGCCGTCAGCGGCGGGCAGTCGTTCGAGCCGGGGTGCTGCCCTCTGAGATGGATAGACGCTCGGCGGCCCCGGCGGGTTCCACGAAACCTTCGCTCGATCTACTCGTTGCCGGCCGGAGCCGGCCGCTCGTCGAGCCCGATGCGGATGCGCTTGTTGATCCGCCCTTTGCTCTTGTAGTCGAGGATGCGCAGGGGGCCGACCTCGCGGGTGTTGGCGACGTGGGTGCCGCCGTCGGCCTGCAGGTCGAGGCCGACGATCTCGACGGTGCGGATCTCGGTGATCGCCGCGGGAACCAGGTTGATCTTGGTGCGGATGAGGTCGGGGATCGTCTCCGCCTCGGCGCGCGGCAGGATCTTCACCCGCACCTCGCGGGCGGCCTCGACCTCGGCGTTGATCTTCGCCTCGATCTCGTCGACGAGCTCGCGCTGCAGGTTCTCGAACTCGAAGTCCATGCGCCCCTCCAGCGGCTCCATGTTGCCGCCGGTGACCTGGGCGCCGTAGTCGCGCCAGACGACGCCGCAGAGGATGTGCATGGCGGTGTGGGTGCGCATCAGCCGGTAGCGGCGCTCCCAGGCGATGGCACCGGTGACCCGGTCGCCGGCGACGGGGAGCTCGCCCGGGGCGCCCGCCGCTGGCTCGGTGGCGTCCGATGCCTCGGCGCCCGAAGCCTCAACCGACACGCTGGACCCGGCGCCGGCGAGAAAATGGAGGACATCCTTCCCTTCCTTCTTGACCGCGGTAACCCGCCAGCGGGTCGCGGTTGCAGCGTCCTGGGGCGACACCGTGGCAGCGCCGATGGCCGCCGCGGCGTCGGGGGTCGCCCCGGCTTCCGGCGGCGAAGCCGCGCCGATCGGGCCCAGCTCCCCGACGTCGCAGGGCTGGCCGCCGCCGCCGGCGTAGAACGCCGTGCGGTCGAGGAGCACGGCGTTGCGCACGGTGTCGACCCCGACGACCTCGGCCTCGAACTCGCGCAGGTAGCTGTCGGTGTGGAAGAGGAGCTCGGTCATGCCGCGAGGATAGCCGAACGCCGGGGCGGGCGCCTCCGAGTTGCCACTCCCTGGGGGGTTCAGTAGACTCCCCGGGCGGGAAGCGCGGACCGCACGCGGGCGCGGCTTCACCGACATGATCCACGGCGAGTCCGCCGGCTCCAGCAACCGCGCCGCTCTCCTCATCTGCGAGCAGCACGGGCTACCGGCAACCGCCCGGCTCGACAGTCTGCAGGCAAGGTAGATCGGATGAGTCCTATCGAACAGCACCCCGACGAAGCGCCCGATCTGACGGAAGAGGCGCACGAGCAGGGCCACGCCGCGGACGAGCACCACCACGAGGAGAGCTTCATCCGTAAGTGGATCTTCTCGGTGGACCACAAGGTGATCGGCATCCAGTACGGGATCACCGGGCTCCTGTTTCTGCTCTTCGGCTTCACGCTGATGGTGATCATGCGCTGGCAGCTCGCCCATCCGGGCGCGCCGGTGCCGTTCATCGGCGGCCTCCTCGGCCAGGCCAACGCCCCCGGAGGGATCGTCCTGCCGGAGTTCTACAACCAGCTCGGCGCCATGCACGGGACCATCATGGTCTTCCTCGGCGTGGTGCCGCTGGCGGTCGGCGCCTTCGGCAACTACGTCGTGCCGCTGCAGATCGGCGCCCCCGACATGGCCTTCCCCAGGCTCAACATGATGAGCTACTGGGTCTACTTCATCGGCGGAGTGGTGATGCTGACGAGCTTCTTCGTGCCCGGCGGCGCCGCCAACTCCGGCTGGACGTCGTACCCGCCGCTGTCCACCGTCGTCGCCACCCAGGGGCAGACCTGGTGGCTGATCGGCATGGTCTGCCTGATCACCTCGTCGCTGCTCGGCTCGGTGAACTTCATCACCACGATCTTCCAGTTGCGCGCCAAGGGGATGACCTGGATGCGGCTGCCGGTCTTCGTCTGGACCCAGCTGGTCACCGCGTTCCTGCTGCTGCTCGCCTTCCCGCCGCTGGAGGCGGCCGGCATCTTCCAGCTCATGGACCGGGTCGCCGGCACCAGCTTCTTCTCCCCCGCGGGCCTGGTGGTCGACGGCCGGATCATCGAGATCGCCGGCGGCGGCACGGCGTTGCTCTGGCAGCACCTGTTCTGGTTTCTCGCCCACCCCGAGGTCTACGTGCTGGTCCTGCCGGCGATGGGGATCGTCGCCGAGGTGATCGCCAACAACACCCGCAAGCCGCTGTGGGGCTACCGGTCGATCGTCTTCTCGGCCGTTTTCATCGGCTTCATGTCGTTCGTGGTCTGGGCCCACCACATGTTCCTGACCGGCATGGGCACGGTGATGAACGCCTTCTTCCAGACCACGACGATGATCATCTCGATCCCCTCGGTGATCATCCTGACCGCTTTGCTGATGTCGCTGTGGGGGGCGTCGATTCGCTTCAACACGCCGATGCTGTTCGCCCTCGCCTTCCTGCCGATGTTCGGCATCGGCGGCCTGACCGGGCTGCCGCTCGGCTTGTCGCCCGCCGACATCCACCTGCACGACACCTACTACGTCATCGGCCACTTCCATTACGTGGTGGCGCCGGGGACGATCTTCGCGCTGTTCGCGGGGATCTATTACTGGTTCCCCAAGGTCACCGGCCGGCGGCTGAACGAGACGCTCGGCAAGATCCACTTCTTCTTCTCGCTGATCTTCATCAACGGCGTCTTCGGGCCGATGTTCCTGCAGGGGCTGGCCGGCGTTTCGCGGCGGCTGTGGGACGGCGGCACCACCTACTCGCACGCCCAGGGCGTGTTGCACTGGAACGCCTTCATGTCGTACTCGGCGTTCCTGCTGTTCGCGGCCCAGCTGCCGTTCATCTTCAATTTCTTCTGGAGCATCTTCAAGGGCGTCAGGGTCGGCGCCAACCCCTGGCAGGCGACGACCCTCGAGTGGGTGGCGACCACCTCGCCGCCGCTCGGCCACGGCAACTTCGCGACCGTCCCGGTGGTCTATCACGGCCCCTACGAGTACAGCGTCCCGGGCCGCGGCGACGATTTCCTGCCCCAGAACGTGGCCGCGCAGGAGGGCTGAGGAACGATGGAGATTCCCTACACCGTAGAGGCCCGGCCCGATACCGGCCTGTACAACGGCAAGCTCGGCATCTGGCTGTTTCTGGCCTCGGAAGTCATGCTGTTCGGGGCGCTCTTCTCCACCTACGTGCTGCTGCGCACCGGCGACCCGAACTGGGTCACCGAGCCGATGAGCGTGCCGCTGGCGACGCTCAACACGATGATCCTGATCACCTCGAGCGTCACCGTGGTGCTGTCGTGGGCCTCGCTGCGGCTGCGGGACTTCGCCAAGTTCCGCCTCTACTTCGCGCTGACGTTCCTGCTGGCGGCGGGGTTCATGGTCGTCAAGGCCATCGAGTACAGCACCGAGTTCAGCCACGGCCTGTATCCATGGACCAACAACTACATGGCCGTGTACTTCACGCTCACCGGCCTGCACGGCCTGCACGTGCTCGGCGGCATGGTGGTCATCGCCTACCTGATCGGCCCCGGCGCCAAGATGTGGAAGAGCGAGCCGGCCCGCTTCACCAACCGCATCGAGACCACGGGCCTCTACTGGCACTTTGTCGACCTGGTGTGGATCTTCTTGTTTCCGAGCCTTTATCTGCTTTGAGAACGTGACGAGCATCCTCTCCGCGCCGCGACGAGCGGGGAGCAGGAGGAGCTGATGGGCGGACACAGTCCGGAGGACATCAAGAAGGAGACGCGCACCTACATCCTGGTGTTCGTCGCCCTGGCGGCACTGACCGTGGTCACGGTGGGGATCAGCTATCTCGACCTCAACACCGGCGCGGCGGTGACGCTGGCGATGATCATCGCGGTCGCCAAGGGGTCGCTGGTGGCGCTGTTCTTCATGCACTTGATCTCCGAAGAGAAGTTGATCTACGCGGTGCTCCTGCTGACCGTCTTCTTTTTCGCCGTCTTGATGTTCATGCCGGCGGAGAATTACCTCGACGACGTCGGCCAGCGCTTCACGATGGAAGGGGTCGGGCATCCCGAGGGCGGAGGCCACTGAAATGTGCAAGGCGTCGGGGACCCTGAGGGCGGAGGCCATTGAAATGTGGAGGGCATCGGGCACACCGAGGATGGGGGCCACGGACCAATGTCGCTGAAGGCCTTCCACGTCCTGTTCATCGCGGTTTGCATCCTGCTGGCGATGTTCGTCGGCGGCTGGGGGGTGCGCCAGTACATGGCGGGGAACAACCACGGCAGCCTGGCGCTGGGCATCTTCTTCTTCGCCTTCGGCTTCGTGCTGCTGGGCTACGGGCTCAAGTTCATCCGCAAGGTCGAGGAGCTGGGGCTCTGAGATGAGGCGCTCTGAGATGAAACGACGGCTGACAATCGGAGTATTGGGGGCGGCGGCGGCGGCGCTGCTGGCGGTCGAGCCGGCGCTGGCCTGCCCGGTGTGCTTCGGCGCCAGCGACTCGCCGATGGCCACCGGCGTCAACAACGGCATCCTCGTGCTGCTCGGCTTCGTC
>Ga0214471_10001887_pt1 | contig 16570 bp, 21 predicted proteins | sample RVTome_5_FD_207665 | JGI IMG/M metagenome (GOLD analysis project Ga0214471, IMG submission 207665) | Soil microbial communities from uranium-contaminated site in the Upper Colorado River Basin, Wyoming, United States - RVT142D155 | ecosystem: Environmental > Terrestrial > Soil > Contaminated >... | reverse complement strand
TGGCTGGGGAGCTTCTGGAGATCCCTGACCAGCAACTCGATTGCGCCCGGGTCGAGCGTGCCCCGGACTTGCGCCAGGTAGAGGCCGAGAAGCTGCATGGCCACCAGCTGGGTCGTGAACGTCTTGGTGGCGGCAACGCCGATCTCGAGACCGGCCCGGGTGTAGAGCACCGCATGGCTCTCACGGGCCAAGGCCGAGTCGATGACATTGCTGACACCGATCAGATTGGCCCCCTGCGCCTTGGCATAACGGACCGCCGCCAGGGTGTCGATCGTCTCGCCCGACTGGCTGATTCCGATGACGAGGGATCGAGCGTCGAGAACCGGGTCCCGATACCGGAACTCCGATGCGATGTCGATCTCGACGGGGAGCCGGGTCCACCGCTCGATGGCGTACTTGGCCATCATGGCCGCGTGAAAGGAAGTTCCGCAGGCAACGACAAACACCTTGTCGATGGTACGAAGCAGTGCGTTGTCGATCTCGAGCTCATCGAGCACGACTCGACCCGTGCCCGACACGCGACCGGCGAGGGTGTCGGTTATGGCATGGGGCTGCTCATGGATCTCTTTGAGCATGAAGGTGGGGAACCCGCCCTTCTCCGCAGCCTCGAAGTCCCACTCGATCTTGCGATGCTCCGGCTCGATCTCATTGCCGTCGAGGTCGAAGACCCTGACCGAGGTCGAACTCACCTCGACGACCCTGTCATCGTCGATGATCACCATCTCCCGAGTGTGCTCGAGAAACGCCGGGATGTCCGATGCGAGGAAGTTCTCACCGTCTCCGCGCCCGACCACCAGCGGGGAGCCCCGGCGGGCACCGACTATCACATCAGGATCGGAGCGACGCATGACCGCCAGGGCGAGAGCACCCTCGGCGTGGTTCATCACATCTCGAACCGCCTCGACCAGGGGCAGGTCGGAGAGGTCGCCGATCATGTGGGCGACCACCTCCGTGTCCGTGGAGCTCTGGAAAACGTGTCCCGTCTCGACGAGCTTCTTCTTGAGGTCGACCCAGTTCTCGATTATCCCGTTGTGGACCACCACCACTTCGCCGAACGCATCGACATGGGGATGGGCGTTGACCGTGTTTGGTGCGCCGTGGGTAGCCCAACGAGTGTGACCGATCCCCGAGAAGGCCTCCAATGGTCCTGCCGCGCTCACCAGCGCCTCGAGATCGGTGATCCGGCCGGCTGTCTTGATCAGCTTCAGCTTGTCGCCCTGGTTCAGGGCTACCCCCGCAGAGTCGTAGCCCCGATACTCGAGACGGGCAAGACCCGAGACCAGCACGTCGATGACAGGCCTGGGCCCGACGTAGCCAACGATTCCGCACATAGATGTTTTCCTTTCCGAGCGGGGAGGGATCGCGTGCGACAAGCCGACACCTTGATGTCGGGCCCATCGTCCGGGTCTCTGTTCCGGGATCGCTCCCGGGTTTTGCTCCCGAACATCACGGCCGTGGCCGGCCGGGAAGGCATCCGCCGAATATCTCGATGACCTTCCTCCTCGTCACCTCACAGAATCGCGAGGCCAGGCGCTACGTCTTGTTGTCACACAGGTCTATCCGATGCTCACTTCCTTGTCGATTCCTTGGTCACTGCCGCAAGACGGTCAGCGTACCTCTTGGCCGTCTCTTTGGAAGGTGCCTCCACCATGATTCGGATCAGCGGCTCGGTCCCTGAAGGTCTGACCAGAACTCTTCCCAGGTCACCCAGTTCCTCTTCGACCATGGAGACCTCGTCCCAGAGCGATGCGATCGCCGCGACGTCGACGGATCGGTCGATCTCCACGTTGACCAGCACCTGGGGGAACTCGGTGATCGCCTCGGCACGTAGATCGCGCAGCTCCTTGCCGGTGCCCGCCACGACGTTGAGCAGCTGAACCGCGGTCAGCAGGCCGTCCCCGGTGTGAGCGACGTCGGCGAAGATGATGTGGCCGGACTGCTCACCCCCGAGCAGACCCTTACGCTCGATCAAAGCCTCCATGACATACCGGTCGCCCACCGGTGTCTCCACCACCTCGATCTCGGCCTCGGCCATCGATTTCCTGAACCCGAGATTCGACATGACCGTCGCCACGACCAGGTTCTGCTTGAGACGTCCCTGGGCCTTGAGGTGCCTGGCGATGATGGCCATGACCACGTCGCCATTGGCTATCTCACCATCCTCGTCGACAGCGATCAGACGGTCCGCATCGCCGTCGAAGGCGAACCCGATGTGCCCACCGGCGTGCTTGGACAGGAACTCGGGATGAGTCGCGCCACAGCCATCGTTGATGTTGCGCCCGTTGGGCTCGGCATGGAAGACCTTGACCACGGCGCTCAGCCGCTCGAAGAGCTCGGGCGCGGCCTTGTACGCGGATCCATTGGCACAGTCGAGAACGAGCTCGAGGCCGTTCAACGAGTAGCGGGAGGCGCTGACGAGATGGCCCAGGTAACGGTGATAACCCTCGGAGTCCACATGCCTGTATCCGATGGCAGAGCCAACGGCGACGTTTCTCCCCGAGGCGCGCATTCGGCCTTCCAGCTCCCGCTCCACCTCATCCGACAGCTTGGTCCCCCTCGATGAGAGCAGCTTTATGCCGTTGTCGTCGGCAGGGTTGTGCGACGCCGAGACGATCGCACCCATCGTCGCTCCACCGGTCGACGTCAGGTATGAGATGCCTCCGCTGGGCAGCACGCCGACGTCGACCGTGTCGATACCCGCCGAATGAAACCCGGCCTGTAGTGCCGCGGAGAGCATCGAGCCCGAGCGTCTGGTGTCCTGCCCGACCAGGACCGGTCCATCTCGAAGGTATGAGCCGGCGGCCCGCCCGATGTCCATGGCGAGCTCGGCCGTGAGCTCGGATCCGGCCTCACCGCGCACGCCGTCGGTCCCAAAGATGGGTTTCCCATCTTGCAGGAGACGACGAAGATCCACTTAGCGCTTGGTGTATTGGGGAGCGCGACGGGCCTTGCGAAGCCCGTACTTCTTGCGCTCGACGACTCTGGAGTCCCGAGTCAGCATGCCCGCCTTCTTCAGCGCGGGCCGTAGCTCGGGATCGAGCCCGATGAGGGCACGCGAAATGCCGAGGCGGAGTGCATCGGCCTGACCGGTCGTCCCACCACCGTCGAGGGTGGCCTCGATGTCGTAGCGACCCTGAGTCTGGGTGAGGGTCAAGGGCTCCATGACCCGCATACGGGTGGCCATCGTGGCGAAGTACGCCTCCAGAGGCTTGCCGTTCAGCGTCACCTGGCCCGAGCCGTCCTGAAGACGGACACGTGCCACCGACTCCTTGCGGCGGCCGGTGGTCTGTATCAGCGGTTTGGACATCAGGATTCGACCTTTCGGATGTTGAGCTCGAGCGGCTGTGGGCTCTGAGCGGCATGGGGGTGCACGGAGCCGGCGTAGACCTTGAGCTTCCTAGCCATCTGACGACCGAGCTTGTTCTTGGGGAGCATGCCACGCACGGCACGCTCCACGATGGCCTCGGGGCGACGCTTCTTCAGTGACTCGAAACTCTCCGCCTTTATGCCGCCCGGGTATCCCGAGTGTCGGTAATAGATCTTGGTCTGGCTCTTGTTCGAAGTCACGGCCACCTGGTCGGCGTTGACAACGACAACGAAGTCACCCGTGTCCATGTGGGGCGCATAGGACGGTTTGTGCTTGCCACGCAGCACCTGCGCCACCTCCGAGGCCAACCGGCCGAGGGGGAGGTCGGTGGCATCGACGAGATGCCAGGCACGCTCGATATCGCCGGGCTTGGGCGTGTAAGTCTTGTTGATGGTCATTGTGAGAGTTCCTCGCATGCCGAAAGCACGGGGAGCGTTTGGGGAAACGGCTTCCGAGACGAAGCACCGGACATGCTATTCGACCTGACGAGACTAGGCCAATTGGGTCGTCGTCACATTCCGAGCGCCCCAATGATCACATGTGATCGCCACAGCACTAGGAACGCGATTCGTAGCCGACGGCCCAGAGGGTGAGCCCGTGGGGGGGCGCCACCGTGGCCACTGCGGCCCGGTCGCGGGCCTCGATGACGTCGGCGGCCAATGAGCCGTCGGAGAACCCCCGGCCGACGTCGTATAGGTAACCCACCACGGACCGAACCATCTGATGACAGAAGGCGTTTGCCTGCATCCAGACCTCGATCAGCTCATCGGAGCCCCTCAAGGTCAACTCGGTGACCCGGCGCACGTTGGTCCTCCCCACCACGGATCGGCAAAACGTGGTGAAGTCGTGCTCACCGATGAAGGCCACCGCGGCCGCCGTCATGGCGGGCGGATCGAGTGGTCGCCGGACGTGCCACGTGATGTGCCTGGTGAGGGGATCCTGAGCGCCAGCAGTGTTGATCAGGTACCGGTAACGGCGCCAGGTCGCAGAGTGTCGGGCATCGAAGTCACCGCCCACCTCGCTCGCCGCCAACACGGCTATCTCCGGTCCCACCAGCCCGTTGAGGGCTCGTCGCAGCCGTTCGAGATCGACCTCGGCGTCGAGTTGGAATGAGACCACCTGGCCGTGCGCATGGACACCTGCGTCGGTCCTGCCTGCCACCGAGGTGGCGACGGGCGTGTTGAGAATCGTCTCCAGGGCGGTCTCCAGCTCACCCTGGATGGTGGGCTGACCGCTCTGCCGGGCGTAGCCGTTGAAGCCCGACCCGTCGTAGGCGAGGTCGAGACGATAGGTGGGCACCGTCAGAAGAAGGCGCCGCTGAGCAGGGCAAAAGGGACCCTGAGGATCGCACGAACCAGGGCAGCGGCGGCGAAGCCGATCAGAACCGATACCCCGGCATGTTTGAAGGGAAGATCCGTCGCCTCCTTGGAGGCGATCAACAAGATCGCCAGGTACCACACGAGGCCGGCCCAGGAGAACGGCGCACCAAAGATCTCAGCCAGCAACGGGAGCACGGCGAGCCCGTGCATTGCGATGAGGGTCTGGGACCTACCTGATGACTTGAATATCCGCGTGGCGGCGAACCAAGTCGCGAAGCCGAGGATGAGCCAGGAGGCAACCGAGGCGATGACGACCTGGAAGAGGCCGGCCAGATCGAAGGCGCCGAGGGCAGACAACCGGAGCAAGAGCCCGAGGTAGGTGAGGGCTCCGACGGTGGCCACCACGATTGCACCGTCCGCCATCGCGTCGTCGTCGAAGAAGGCCTCGGTGAAGGCCTTGCGATCGAACATGGCGGCACGACCGGCCCTGGTGAGCATCTTCACGATCGAGCAGGGTAACGGGCTGACTTTGGATATCTTTGCCCGATGCCCGGATCCGTCGGGAGACCCGAGACCCGCTTCGTCGAGACCCCCAAGGGGTTCGTTGGCTATCAGGTCTTTGGCCGCGAGCGACCCGACGTCGTGTTCCTCACAAACTGGGTGACCAACATCGACATGTTCTGGGATGAGCCGTCCGCCGTGCGCTACCTCGATCGGATGGCGACGATCGGGCGCGTCTTTCTGATCGACAAACGTGGATCCGGTGTTTCCGATCACTCCGCACGTGGGTATATCGACCCGGTCGAGGACACGCTCGATGACGTCAGCGCCGTCCTCGATGCCAATGAGTCCACAGAAGCGGTGCTGATCGGTGACACCGAGGGGGGCACTTTGGCCTGTGTGCTTGCCGCCTCCTATCCGGAGCGATTCCCCACGCTGATCCTGGTCAACTCATGCCCACGTTTGGCCCGCGCCGACGACTACCCAATCGGGGCCCCTCCTCACGTGATCCAAGCCTTCTCGGACGGATGGAAGGAGAGCTACGGAGTCAATGCCGACACACTGTCGCTCACCGCCCCCTCGGCATATGCCGACCCCCGGTTTCGGGCCTGGTATCCGCGTTTCCAACGTCAGGCGATGCCCCCGAGCGTGGCACGCAACGCCGTTGAGTGGATCGCCCAGACAGACATTCGCTGGGTGTTGCCCTCGATCCAGGCACACACCCTCGTCATCCACAAGCGCGATGCGAGATTCCATCGGCTCGACTTCGGGCGTTATCTCGCCGAGCACATCCCGGGCGCACGTCTCGAGATCGTTGAGGGCGAGGACACACTTCCGTTTCACGCGGGCGACACCGGTCCGATCCTCGATGCGATCGACACCTTCGTCACGGGGCACAAGAGTCAGGTGCGAACCAACAGGATGCTGGCGACGGTCCTCTTCAGTGACATCGTCGACTCTACGACCCTGGCCGCAGACACCGGTGATGAACGCTGGCTCGACCTTATGAGCGAGCACAATCGAATAGTCAGATCAGAGTTGGAGCGATTCCGTGGCGTGGAGGTATCGATGACGGGCGATGGCTTCGTGGCGACTTTCGATGGGCCCCACCGCGCCATCCAGTGTGCACTTGCCATGGTGCTCCAGCTCGAGGCCATCGGCCTGCGGGTGAGAGTCGGTATCCACACCGGTGAGATCGAGACCAGAGACGGCGAGGCGGGTGGGATGGCCATGCACATCGGGGCAAGGGTCATGGCCGCCGCCGAGACGGGAGGGGTGATGGTTTCGGGGACAGTCAGAGACTTGGTGATCGGCTCCAACGTCGAGTTCACCGATTGCGGGCGCTTCGACCTAAAGGGTGTGCCCGGTTCGTGGAACCTCTACGAGGTCAGAGCCCGCACCGCGTCAGCGGCGTAGGCGGACCCGTTTCACCGAGTGATCCCGGGCCTTTTCGAGGATCAGGGAGGCCCGGTCACGTGTCGGGAGGATGTTCTCTGTGAGATTGACCTCGTTGATCCGCTCCCAAATGTCTTGGGCGATGTCGATGGCCTCGGCTCTGCTCAACTCGGTGTAGCGGCTGAAGAAGGCGTCGGGCTGAGTGAACGCCGTCTCCTTCAGGGTGAGGAAACGCTCGATGTACCAGCTGCGGATGTCTTCGATCTCGGCGTCGACGAAGACGGAGAAGTCGAAGTAATCCGACACGAATGCGCCCGAATCACCCGCCTGCAGCACATTGAGACCCTCGATGATGAGGATGTCGGGAAGGCTGACGACCCGATTCTTGCCCTCGACGATGTCATAGCGGATGTGGGAGTAGATGGGGACCTCTAGATGGTCCTCTCCCGATTTGGCCCTGGCCACGAACTCGAGCAGCGCCGCCCGGTCGTAACTCTCGGGGAACCCCTTGCGATCCATGATTCCCCGATCCTCCAGAACCCTGTTGGGGTAGAGGAATCCGTCGGTGGTCAGCAAGTCCACCTTGGGATGATGAGGCCAACGAGCGAGCAGCGCCTCCAACACACGGGCGATCGTGGACTTGCCCACCGCCACCGATCCGGCGACACCGATGACGAAAGGGCGAGGTTGGGGCTGGGTGCCGAGGAACGTGTCGGTGACCGACGAGAGGAGCTGGCTTCCCTGGACATACAGATTGAGCAAACGCGACAGGGGAAGGAAGGTGTCTTCGACCATGTCGAGGTCCAGATTGACGTTGATGCCCCGAATCTTCTCCACCTCGGCCTGAGTGAGTGTGAGCGGTGTCCGCCCTCTCAGACTGGCCCAGTCGGCGCGGTCGAAGTCGAGGTATCTCGGATGGCTCACGGCCCGATCAGGCTACCGCCGGCGCAGGTATGTCTCGGATCTGCGATACTCGGCCGGCATGTCACAGCCAGAGTTCCCCCGCGAGTCCATGGGATATCCGGAGGCGAGTCAGGCCACCACCATCCTGGTCCTGGGCATTCTCGGCCTCGTCATCTGCGCAGTACTCGCTCCATTCGCATGGTCCATGGGCAACAAGGAGTTGGCAGCCATCGACTCAGGGCGTCGGGCACCCGAGAATCGGGGCACCGCCAACGCCGGGCGAATACTGGGGATCATCGGCACGATCTTCCTGATCATCGGCGTCATCGCCTTCATCGTCTTCTTCATCCTGATAGCAGTTGGCACCGTCACCAGCTGGGATGAGTTGTTCACATAAACTCATAAGGTCGTCCTCTTTTGTCCCGATAAACACCCGGATGGGCACGTTCACCGCATCCCTGCGCGCCATAGGTGACGTTCGAGGCTTGCCCGCGACCGTCGAGATCGCCGATGGCAGGATGAGCATCGAAGCCGGCTCCACCCATATTGGAGAATGGGCCCTGGCGGACATCCACATCGAGCCGATTCCGACCGGTTATCGCGTCGCGGCCGAGGGCGAGCAGATCCTCGTCGAGCTGAAGGACATCGATGGATTCGCCGACGCCCTCGCCCAAAACGCGAGAAAGACACGATTTCGGCACAAGGGCCTCGAGCCGTCGAAGGGCAAGGCTGCAACCGCCGCGGCACCGAAGGCCGCGCCTGACCCCACGCCCGTGGCGGAGCCACGAGCGAAGGCTCCCCGCGAAGTCAAAGCCAGGAAGTCCTGGAGCGATCGACAGGAGGAACGGGCCGCGCGGACAACCAGCTCACGTGTCGGCGAGCCCGCAGCTCGAGCTGAGCCGACCGCGGAACGTGAAGGTCCCAGCCGATTCGTCAAGACCATGGACGGAATCATCGAAGCGGCGGAGAAGAGATGGGAGACCCTTCTGCCTCCGTGGGTGTTCAGCCGGGGGATCTTCCTGCTGCTGGGGATCTTCTTGCTCATCACGATCATCTTCCCCGGACTCTCGTCCGCGGTGCTCCTGATTCTTGGTGGCCTGCTCATCGTCTTCGGTGGCATCGCCTACTCCGACGAGATCGTGGCCTCCAAATGGCTCCCGGGCCGGACCAGCCCCGCTCACCCCCTCATCGCCGGTGTCGCCCTGGTCATCCTCGGCGTGCTGGTGGGGATGCTTGCGAGATAGCAAGACCGCCCAAACAGGGCGGTCTTTGCAGTCTCCCCCAGTCGCGCAGGGTCGTCTGAGGGGGTTGCGGTCTCCTAAACGAGCTCGATCATCGCCTCTTCGGCACCGTCGCCACGACGTGGGCCGAGCTTGGTGATCCGGGTATAACCACCGGGACGATCCCCATACCGGGGAGCCACTTCCTCGAAAAGCTTGGCCACTGCGGCCTTGTCGGTGATCGTCTTCATCACGATGCGACGGGAGTGACCGTCCCCCTTGCGTGCCTTGGTGATCAGCTTCTCGGCGACCGGGCGGACGGCCTTGGCCTTGGCCTCGGTCGTGGTGACCTTCTCGTGCAGAAACAGATCGGTGGCGAGGTTGGCCATGATCAGCCTCTCATGGGCCGGGGACCCGCCAAGACGGGCACCCTTGCGCGGACGTGGCATCAGAGGCCGCTCCCACTTGGAGCGTCGGCGAGGCTCAGCCCCAGCTCGTCGAGCTTGGCGATCACCTCGTCGAGGCTCTTCTGACCGAAGTTCGTGATGTTCAACAGATCGTCGGAAGTTCGCTCGACCAATTCGCCGACCGTCTTGATCTGGGCGCGGCGCAGGCAATTCCTGGGCCGCTCGGAGAGATCCAGAGCCTCGATCGGGAGCTCGAGGTCGGGTGACCCGCCGGTCTCGGGGACCACGTCGACCAGCTCCAGGCCCTCGCCCTGGCCGACATCCGCGAAGATGTCCATCAGCTCGCCGAGTGTCTTCCCGGCCGATGACACGGCGTCCTTGGGCTCGATGGCACCATTGGTCTCGACATCGAGGACAAGTCGGTCGTAGTTGGTCATCTGGCCTACCTGGGTGCTCTCGACCCGATAAGCGACTTTCCGGACCGGAGAGAAGATCGAGTCGACCGGGATCACCCCAATGGCGGATGAGCCGCCCTTGTTGCCGTCTGCGGTGCGATACCCGACACCCGGGGCCACGGTCATCTCCATCTCGAGACGCCCTGACGCGCTCAGTGTGGCGATGTGTGCCTCGGGGTTGACCACCCTCACGCCTGCCGGGAGCTTCAAGTCCTTGGCGGTGACATCGCCGGCTCCCTTGGTCGACAGATAGAGGGTCTGCTGGTCCATCCCGTCCATCTCGATGACGATTCGCTTGATGTTGAGGATGATGTCGACGACATCCTCCACGACACCGGGGATCGTCGAGAACTCGTGCTGGACTCCTTCGATCTGGATGGAGGTGATGGCTGCTCCGGGGATACGCGACAGGAGGGTGCGACGCATCGTGTTCCCGAGGGTGTAGCCGAACCCGGGCTCGAGCGGCTCGATGATGAACCTCGACCGGTTGTCGGCGACATCCTCGACTTCGATCTGGGGGCGCTGAACAATCAACAACTCGACAACCTCACTTCGAGTAGAGCTCGACGATCAACTGTTCGTTGATGTCTGTATCGATCTGATCCCTCCGGGGATGATCGCTGACCACAATCTTGCGTTCACCTGCGTCGACCTGGAGCCAATCGGGTATCAGTCGATCCTGGGTGTCGACGGAATGCTGGATGACGATCAGGTCTCTGCTGCGGTCTTTGATGGTGACGCTGTCACCGGGACGCACTTGATAGGACGGGATGTCCACCTTCTGCCCGTTGACCCGGAAATGGCCATGATTGACCAGCTGACGGGCCTGAGGACGGGTGGCGGCCAGACCAGAGCGCCAGACGACGTTGTCCAGACGCTGTTCGAGCATCTGGAGCAGGGTTTCACCGGTGATGCCGGGGCGACGTGCCGCCTCTTCGTAGTAACGGCGGAATTGCTTCTCGAGCACGCCATACATGGTGCGTAGCTTCTGTTTCTCGCGGAGCTGCACCTGGTAGTCGCTCTCACGGATACGGCCACGCCCGTGCTCGCCGGGCGGATACGGGCGACGATCGACCGCACAGCGCTTCGACTGGCAGAGTTGGGTTCGTGCCCGGCGGCACGCCTTGCACTTGGGTCCTGTGTAACGGGCCACGGTTCAGCCCCTCCGGCGTTTCTTGGGCCGGCAGCCGTTGTGCGGAAGCGGGGTCACGTCCCTGACCCAGGTCACCTCCATGCCCATGTTCTGCAGTGTTCGGACCGCAGTGTCACGACCCGAGCCGGTCCCGCTCACGATGACATCGAGCTTGCGAATGCCATGCTCGCCGGCGCGCCGGGCAGCCTCTTCGGCCGCCACCTGGGCGGCATACGGGGTGGACTTGCGAGATCCCTTGAAACCGACCGAGCCACCCGAGGTCCACGCCACGGTCGCCCCGGTCTGGTCGGTGATGCTGATGATCGTGTTGTTGAAGCTTGCCTTGATGTGGGCTTGGCCGTGGGCGATGTTCTTGCGCTCACGACGGCGGACCCTCTTGGCACCCTGGGTAGCCACTACTTGGTCACCTTCTTCTTGCCGGCGATGGCAACACGGCGGCCCTTGCGGCCACGGGCGTTGGTGTGGGTGCGCTGGCCACGCACCGGCAGGCCGCGGCGGTGGCGGATGCCCTGATAGCTGCCGATCTCGATCTTTCTCTTGATGTTCTGCTGCACATCGCGGCGTAGATCACCTTCGACCTTGAGGTTCGACTCGATGTGGCGACGGATCCGGGCTACCTCGTCGTCGGTCAACGACCGAACACGAGTTGAGGGATCGATGCCGGTCTCGGCACATATCGCCAGGGCCGTGGTCGAGCCCACCCCATATATGTACGTGAGCGACACCTCGAGACGCTTGTCCCTCGGGATGTCCACTCCTGCGATACGAGCCATATCAGATCAACCTTGGCGCTGCTTGTGACGCGGGTTGTCACAGATCACCCACACGCGGCCACGACGCCGGATGATCCGACACTTCTCACACATCTTCTTTGTGGAAGGTCTCACCTTCATCTCTGATCTCCAAATCTGGCGCCCTGGGACGGACGCGTGTGTTGCCAGGCCACTGTCAACTGCAACCGAAGCATTCGGAGTGGTTGCGGGCGACGGTGCCCTGGCTACAAAACCGCCCCTTCGGCCAAAGAGAGGGCGGCAAAGACTTGTGAAGTCTACCCAAACCGGGATGCTTGCCCAAATCTCGTGGGAAGACGGCTCTCACCGGCGAAGCAGATGATCACATCCATTCGGGCTGGGGAGGCACACGGTTCCCCAGGCGTCGACATCAATCGGCGGTCACGTTCAGCTCGGCGGCGACGTCGGCATGCCCGGCCTCGGCGGCATGGTCTCGCGCGGAGAGCCCACGGTCGTCCTCGATGCCCGGATCGGCGCCATACGCGAGGAGGAGCTCCGTCAGCTGTCGGTCACCGCTCTGAGCCGCCGACATCAGCGGTGTGAACCCACCTGACTGACGATCATTGACGTCGGCGCCTGCATCCAGAAGGTGACGAGCACAGGTGAGGCGGGATTCCACTTGGCTACTCGCGGCCGCGGCGTGGAGCGGCTGATTGCTGAGGGCATTGTCGGTCCGCGCCAGGACATCGGCCCCGGCAGCAATCAGGGCCCGAACCGTCTCCGCGTGCCCGAAGAAGGACGCCAGATGCAACGCCGTGAAGCCATCAGGGGAGCGAGCAGAGATCAGCGAAGGCTGGAGGTCGATGAGCTGGCGCACGCGATCGGTCGCTCCGACGGTGGCAGCCTCCCAGAAGTCCAAGCCGACAGGACTCTGAAGCAGGCACTCCAACACCTCCTCCTGGCCCCAATACGCAGCTACGAGGATGGGCGAGAGCCCGTCCTCATTCCTCGACTGAATCGCCTGCGGCTCTACTGCCAGGATTCGCTTGACGCCGGCAACGTCGCCTTCCGCGATCGACGTGAACAGGCTTTCGAAAGACATATGGCCTCCTGTGCGCGAGACGGTTAGCATAGCTAAATATGCCTTCCACTGCCGAGCTGGCCAACCGTGTCGCCGAGCTGGCGATGCGGATTCATCGACGGTCTCGTCAGGAGGATCGGGTTCACGGCATCACAGGCGCTCGCTTCGCAGTGCTCGACCGACTGGCCAGCAGTGGCTCGCTTTCCCTCACCGAACTCGCGCAGGCCGAGGCGGTGAGCGCTGCCACGATGACCCGCATCGTGGATGGGCTTGCGGAGGGGAAGCTGGTGCGTCGCGAGAGATTCGCCCTCGATGGCCGGGTGGTGCGGATCGTGCCGACCACCTTCGGACGGACGTTGGTGGCGGGATCCCGCAACCGCAGGCTGAGGTGGTTGGAGTCGGCCTTGGCGAGTCTCGACGAAGCAGATCGGGCTGTCATCGAGCGCGGAGTCGAAATCCTGGCCAACGCCACCGAGGACGGCGTTCGACCCACGATATGAGGATGGAGTCGATCGGGCCCCTCGTCCCGGCTCAGCCACCGAACCGTCGAATGACGCTCAGCCTTGGGCAGAGGTCTCGGCGCGTGCCTGTGCCACCGGGACCGGCTCCGAGCCGACCGTGAACACCTGTGACCCATCGGGTGTGATCGCCACGGTGTGCTCCCAATGAGCCGAGAGCGAGCCGTCCTTGGTCCGAACCGTCCACCCGTCTGCATCAACCTTGGTGTGACGACGACCCATGTTGAACATCGGCTCGATACACAATGCCATCCCGTTGCGCAGCTTGAGCCCTTTGCCCACTGATCCGTGATTGGGCACCTGGGGCTCCTCGTGCATCTCGCGCCCGATCCCATGCCCCACGTACTCCTCGACCACGCCGTAGCCATTGGCCTCGCCGATCTCCTGGATCACGGCGCCGATGTCACCGAGATGGTTGCCCTTCGCCACCATGTGAATACCGGCCCACATCGCCTCCTCCGTCGTGTCGATCAGATGCGAGGCCTCGGCAGATATCTCCCCGATGCCCATGGTGAAGGCGGCGTCACCGTGGAAGCCCTCGTAGATGGCGCCGGCATCCACAGAGAGGATGTCCCCCTCCCTCAACCGGTACCCGTCGGGGATGCCGTGGACGATCACGTCATTGGGTGAGAGACACAGATTCCTCGGATACCCGAGGTAGCCGAGAAACGAAGGCGTGCAGCCATGATCTGCAATCACCTGGGCCCCGATCTCGTCCAGCTCGAGCAACGAGACACCGGGTAGGGCGCCGGCGCGGACGGTCTCGTGGACCGCGGCGACCGCGGCGCCTGCCCTCTGCATCTTGGCCAGCTCGCGACGGCTCTTGATCGTGATCATCGCAACGAGGACAGTATCCGCTCGGTCACCTCGGCAATGTCACCGATCCCACTCACCGAGACGGTGACGCCGCGGGCGTCGTAGGTGTCGAGCAGAGGTTGGGTCTGCTCGCGATAGATCTCGAAACGGTTGCGGATCGTCTCCTCGGTGTCGTCGGCCCTCCCCCGTGAGAGCATGCGCTCCACCAACTCGTCCTCGTCGACATCGAAGACGACGACCCGGTCGAGGCCGTCCTTGCCAATCAGCTTGTCGAGAGAATCCACCTGAGCCGCGGTGCGGGGAAACCCATCCAGGATGTACCCGTCGCCGGCGTCGGGCTGAGCGATGCGCTCGGCCAGCATGGCGACGGTCACCTCGTCGGGCACGTAGTCGCCGGCGGCCATGATCGCCTCCACCTTCCTGCCGAGCTCGGTCCCACGGGCAACGTGATCGCGGAACATCTCGCCCGTGGAGATGTGGGGTATGCCCAGCCGGGCCGCCACCTCGCCGGCCTGGGTGCCCTTGCCCGCCCCCGGGAGCCCGATGAACAGGAGCCTCACCTGGATTCTGTCCACCCACGTGCAATGAACGCGCCTATGCGGTGTTCACTGCACGTAGGACTGCCAAACCCGACCAACTTCATCAGGTGAGGATTCCTTCGTAGTTCCTCATCGTCAGCTGGGACTCGATCTGTTTCATCGTCTCCAGAGCCACCCCGACCACGATGAGGATCGACACACCGGAGAAGGCGATCTGGATGCCCCAGACGGCACCGGCGATGGCGGGCAGCACCGCGATGGTGGCGAGGAAGATCGATCCCGGGAGGGTGATGCGGTTGAGGATGAAGGCGAGGTGCTTGGCGGTCTGACGGCCGGGGCGGACACCCGGGATGAACCCACCTTGACGCTGGATCATCTCCGCCTGTTGCTCGGGGTCGAACTGAATGGCCGTGTAGAAGTAGGTGAAGAACACGATCAGCCCGAACAGGATGAGGATGTACCACCAGCTCACTGCGGTGGCCCCGGCCCCGAGGTTCTCGTTGACCCAACGGAAGACCGCCTGGATCCAGGCGGCGTCCGACGGTATCGCGGTGATGATCAGCGACGGGATCAGGAGCACCGACGTGGCGAAGATCACCGGGATCACACCTGCCGTGTTCACCTTCAAGGGGATGTAGGTCGACTGCCCACCCATCACCCGACGGCCACGGACACGTTTGGCGAACTGGATCGGGATGCGGCGCTGACCCTGGTCCACGAAGATGATCGAACCGATCATGGCCAGGAAGATCACCATGATCACGATGAATCGGACCGCAAAGCCGACAGCCCAGGTCTGCCCGTAGATCTGGCTGAACACGAACGGGAATTGGCTGAGGATCGAGATGAAGATGATCAGCGACATCCCGTTGCCGACACCACGCTGCGTGATCAGCTCACCCAGCCACATGACCATGGCCGTGCCGGCCGTCATGGTCAGCACGATCAGCACCACCCGACCCGCGGTGTAATTGGGGATGAGGTCGATCCCGCCGGTGAAGCGACCGGAGTGGAACAGGAAGGTGAAACCGGTTGACTGGATGAGGGCCAGGATCACCGTCATGTAACGGGTCCACTGGGTGATCACCTTCCGACCCGACTCACCCTCCTCCTGGAGTGCCTGCAGTCGCGGGATGACAACCGTCAGCAACTGCATGATGATCGAGGCGGTGATATAGGGGATGATCCCCAGAGCAAAGAGGGAGAACTGCTCCAGAGCCCCGCCCGAGAACAGATTGATCAGACCGTAGATCCCGCCAGCCTGTTGCTGGCTCTGGAACAGGCTGACGGCGTCCAGGTCGATGCCCGGCACTGGGATGGTGGCGCCGAGGCGGTAGACAGCGAACATCGCCAGCGTGAACAGGATCTTCGCCCGGAGGTCCGGGATCTTGAACATGTTGCGGTAAATGGAAAGCATGCGAGGTACTTGGTACTAGGTGCGCGGTGTTACGTGCCCCGACCCGGCGGTGATCGTCGTCATGCGATGATCTCGACAGATCCGCCCGCCGATTCGATCTTCTGTTTGGCTGATGCGCTGAAGGCGTGCGCTCTCACCGTCAGCGCCCGGTCCAGGTCGCCCTCCGCCAGGACCTTGACCCGGCCCCGATGCCGGATGAGGCCCCGTTCACGGAGACGTTCCGGGGTCACCTCGCTCCCGGCCTCGAAGACCTCTAGGGAGGCGAGGTTGACGATGGCGAACTCTTCCTTGTTGACGTTGGTGAAGCCCTTCAGCTTGGGCAGGCGCATTGCAAGGGGGGTCTGCCCGCCTTCGAAACCGGGACGGAGCGAATTGCGCGCCTTGAGACCCTTGGTGCCGCGCCCGGCTGTCTTGCCGCGCCGCCCACCCTCACCACGGCCCACCCTGATCCGGCTCTTCTTTGACCCGGGGGCCGGTGAGAGGTCGTGCAGCTTCAACTGCTCTCGCTTCTCGCTCATCACGCCTCCTCCACTTCCACCAGATGACTCACCTTGGCCACCATGCCGCGCAAGCTTGGGGAATCGACTTGCTCGACCGTTTGATGGAGCTTGCGCAAACCGAGACCCGCAACGGTCGCCCGGGTCTTGGGCTTCTCGCCGATGACGCTCCGGGTGAGCGTCACCTTGACCATCTTCTTCTTTGCCCTGGCCATGATCTACCTACTTGCTCTCCGGGGCGGCCCGAAGCG
>Ga0214471_10001885_pt1 | contig 16576 bp, 9 predicted proteins | sample RVTome_5_FD_207665 | JGI IMG/M metagenome (GOLD analysis project Ga0214471, IMG submission 207665) | Soil microbial communities from uranium-contaminated site in the Upper Colorado River Basin, Wyoming, United States - RVT142D155 | ecosystem: Environmental > Terrestrial > Soil > Contaminated >... | reverse complement strand
GACCCTTGGCCGTTTAGCACCACCTTGACGCCGTCGCGCGATGCCAGCTTCATCAGGTGGAAGCCCGCGATCGGCCACCCAGAGATGATCGGCTCGTCCTGGAACCGCAACACCTCGGCGAGGCTCCTCCACATCTCTTCCGGCGCCAGTGAGATTCGTCGCAGCAGCGCACCCGTCTGGGCGAGGGTGTCGGCAATGAAGGCGCGCTCATCGAACGCGGCGTCGTGATAGCAAAACGCCGTGACGGGAGCGGCTGGCCTCACCCCACCATTCCCACGGTTTCGCGCCATGGCGCAAATGATCGCCGTGGAGTCGAGCCCTCCAGACAAGCACACGCCAACGGGAACGTCGCTTCGGAGGCGGATGCGGACGGCATCCTCGAGCAGCTCGGCGAGCTCTTGCTCGACATCTCTGATCGGCTCCGCCTCGATGGCCGCCAGGGACCAGTAGGTCCACTGTCGCCAACTGCCGTCGAGCTTGAGCTCGAACGCGCATCCCGGTGGGACATGCTCTATCCCGGCGTAGAAGGTCGCCTGGGTCTCATCGAGCCTGGCGTGGATGAGGAAGTCGGCGGCGATCTGCCAGTTCGTTTCGCGTTGATAGAGGTCTGAAGCCAGTATGGCCTTCACCTCGGAGGCGAGGAGCCAGCAGTCCTTGCCGCGGTGCACAAAGAGGGGCTTCACGCCGAACCGGTCCCGCGCGCCAAAGAGGACGCCCCGCCGACGATCGTGGATCACGAACGCCCACATCCCGTTGAGCCTGGCAAGGCATTCCGGGCCCCAGTGCCGGTAGGCCGTGAGCAGGACCTCAGTGTCGCTGGTCGATCGGAAGCAATATCCGGCCGCCTGTAACTCGTCCCGCAACTCGAGGTAGTTGTAGATCTCCCCATTGAAAACGATGACTAACTGGCCATCATCCGAGGACATTGGCTGATGACCGGTGGGGCTCAGGTCCAGAATGGACAGTCTGCGAAACCCGAACCCCACCTGGTGGTGGAGGTACAGGCCGGAATCGTCAGGCCCCCGGTGAGCGATGCTCTGGGACATCCGGCCCAGGACCACTGCGTCCGGCAGTCGACCACCGAGGCCGAGCATTACGGCAAGGCCGCACATTCCGCCTCTCCCCTCACGGCCGGCGAAGGTTTGCAACGCACGGCTCGGTAGACGGCTTCGTACTGCTCGAGCCAAGCGGTGAGCCCGAACTCTCGTTCCAGCAGCTGTCGAGCTGCGCGCGCCCGCTGCCGGGCCCCGGCCGGATTCAGCAGCACGTCCCGGATCGCCGCGGCGACGGCGGGCGGATCCTCGGCAGGCACGAGCAGCGCCTCCTTGGCCGATACGACGTCAGGGACCCCTCCGACAGCAGTGGCGATGATCGGCACACCCGCGGCCATCGCCTCGAGCAGCAGCACGGGTGTCCCCTCCGCACGAGAGGTAAGTACCAACGCGTCGAACGCTCGCAGCAGCCGTCCGGCACCGGGAACGAGGCCGTGCCACTGGATCCGATCCGCGACGTGCAGCGCCGCGCGCGTTTCGAGCGCCCGCCGCATCGCGCCGACGCCCACCAACGAGACCGCCAGGGGAAGATCACCCAGCTGCCGGACTGCCTCGACCAGAATGTCCGGGCCCTTCTCCGGACTCAGCCGCCCGACCCACCCCACCCGAAAACGATTGGTGGCGATCCGGAGCGCGCGACAGGCGGCTTCCCGGTCGAGCGGAGGGTCTGAGGGGTACCACCCGTTCTGCACGTAGTGGAGGCGCTCGCGCGGCACGCCGCTGCGGGCCAGGTCGTCCATGACCCAGCGGGAAACGGCGACGACGGCGTCGAACCGCCGTAACGCGCGGCGCTGCAGCCATTGGTAAAAGCGATTCCTCCTGTCTCCACCCATGAAACCGTGGACCGTCGAAACGACGGCAACGCCCAGCCCACGCGCTACGGCGGCATCCAGTACGTCCGCCCGATACCCGTGCGTATGCACCACGTCGGGACGCAGCGTTCGGCACAGCCGGGCGACCCCTGCCCGCTCTTGCAGGTAGCCCCGCCGAGCAACTTCGATCGTGAACGCCTCGACGCCGCCGTGCCTGAACGGCACCAGGAACGGGTGGTCCGGCCGGTCGGATGACACCACGGCCGCGACCCGCGCGTCCACGTTGGACCCGCGCGCTCCCAAGACCAGCGCGTGAACCACTGCCTCCAAGCCTCCAACCTCAGCGGGCGCGAGAACATGCAGCACAGACACACTGGCAGTCGGCCCGTCTGGGCACACCATAGCGCGCGGCCGACATGGCACACCTGGTGCCAACTGGCCGCGCATGATGCTCATGAAATCTGGCCTCCACCGCCGCCCTGCCGTGCGGCGACGACCGGTGTGCCAGAAGGGCCGGGATGCGTACCGTAGCGGACGCGTTCTGCCCGCTGGAAGGGCGCGCTGGCTCTGCGGTACACATCGATGGTCTGCTCTGCAATGGGCTCCCAAGCGAGCGCTGTCTCGGCGTAATGCCGGGCGTTTATCTCACAGCGGCGGCGGAGGCCATCGTCGGTGAGCAACCGCTCCAGTGCCGCCGCCAGGCCCTCCACGTCGTCCACTGGCACTAGGAGCCCGCATTCGCCCTGCTCCACCAGCTCGGCGAGCCCGGCGATCCGCGTCGCGACAATGGCGCGGCCCATGGTGACGGCGGCGACGGCGACCCCGCTCTGATCGATGGCGCGGTACGGCAGAGCGACGACCGAAGCGGCCTCGAAATGCCATGGTACCTCCGCCTCCTCGAGGTACCGCAGGTCGAACACGAGTCGATCCTCGATGTCGAGCTCGCGTGCCAGATCGCGATAGGGCTGAACGGCGGTGCGCGGTGGGCCGGCCACCAGCAACCGGAATGCCACGCCCCGGTCACGAAGCCTCGCCGCAGCACGCAGGAGCACGTCGGCGCCTTTCGACGGCCGCAGCTCCCCGAACATGAGGATGGTGTGTGTGTGCTCGGCCGCGTTGCTGAACGCCGGCACGGGTGCCCGGTCTTGAGTCCAGAGCTGCCGGAAGTTGCCGTGCGGTATGCGCGTAACGCGCTCGGGCGGGACCGCGAACTCCTCGATCAAGCCCCGGACTGTGGCGTCGGTATGCGCGATCAGGTGATGGCAGGCATGGTATAGTCGCCGGAGCCGCTGCCGGTCGCCTGCATCCCGTCTAGAGCGGTGCGGCCAGAGGTTGTGCACCGTATGCACGACCGGGATCCGGCGTCGCACCAGTTGCAACCACCGGGCGTCGACCGGCAGAACGGGCGGGAAATGGAGATGCAGCGCATCGTACCGGCGGACTGCTGGCGTGAGGCGAGCTAGCGACGTGAGATGGCCGGCGAGGCGCAGGACCCGCCACAGCTGCCGCGTCAGGCCCGCGGCCTGGTGGCTGGCCAGCTGCGTCCGTCGATAAAACGCGATCCGGGGCACATACCTGAATTCCCGCCAGCACCCGCTCATGCGCTCGAAATGTGCACCGGTGAAGAGCTCGACCTCACACCCCGCACCTACCAGCGCGTTGCAGAGATTGTGCACGTACGCCTGCGCGGAGCCTGACGGGTTCAGCATCAGTACGCGCACGCTGCGGTACCTCCGAATGGCGTCGGCGGAGGCCGCTCCTCAGCCGGCGTGGTGAAAGGACGCGTCAGAATACACGGCTACGTCGCAAGCTCCGTACCTGCCGGCATTCGTCGAAGGCGGGCTCCGGACGACCGGCGTCGCAGTACCGACAGGGTGTGGTGGTAGGGCAACGTGCGGCGACTGCAGCACAAGGGCGAGGAGGCCGCTGTTGTGTAGGCGTCCTGCAAACACAGTGGTGCGGCCAGGCAACAGTGGCCCGAGAGCTGACGGGGCAGCCTAAAGGCCTGTTGACGGCACGAGGCCTGCTGCACACAGATCGGGATTGAGGCTGGGCCGTCTCGAAAAACGGGGGACCGCTACACCATGAAGCTATCTGGGATCTCGAAGCGGCCGCTGTTGGGCAGAATCATGCGCTTTCCCCTACGATTCATCCCTCAAGGGACGGTACTCCCGGTGATGCAGGGCAAGCTGAGGGGGAAGAAGTGGATCGTGGGGTCAAGCATTCACAGCTGCTGGTTAGGCATGTATGAGCATGACGAATGCATCGTATTTGAACAGACTATTGCCCAAGGAAGTGTTGTCTTCGACATAGGTGCGAATGTCGGCTTCTACACCCTTTTGGCTGCGATACTCGTCGGCTCTACGGGGAGGGTCTTCGCGTTCGAACCTCTGGAAAGGAATCTGTCTTACCTCAGGCAGCATCTCCGATTGAATAACGTGAAGAACGTTACCGTGATCGAAGCCGCAGTCCTGGACCAGTCCGGCGTGGCCTCAATCGAGGAAGGTCCTCGCGGCTCAATTGGCTCAATGGCACATATGTCGCCCCACGGGACGCGGCAAGTACGAACAGTGGCCCTCGATGAACTCGTCGCCACGGGGCAGCTGCCGCTACCCGATTACATCAAAGTGGATATCGAAGGCGCGGAAAGACTGGCCTTGGCGGGCGCCAGATCTACGCTTGAAAGGTGTCATCCCACCATCTTCTTAGCCACTCACGGAACGGAAGTTCACCAGGAATGCCGTCGCTTTCTGGAAGCGCTGGGCTATCACTTACAGCCGTTAGACGGAGAAAGTGTGGAACGAGCCACAGGACTGCTTGCGACCTACAGGCAAGCAGGGTACACGGAAAAGCCTGAGCGCGTCGATGGGCTCGATGCGATGATTGTTCCGTAACACGCTAAGAATCTCGTCCACGTTGTAGATCCCGCGTCCCCGGGCGGCTCCGCTGGTCAGGATGTCGCGGAGTGGTTCGGAAAGGACGCCGGTCAACCACATGACTCGAACGTAACCTTGCAAGGCCGGTGCCGGGCGGCGGCGCGCGTTTCCCGAGAGATGCGGGTCTCGCTTACTCTGGGGTGTAGCCCGATCGCAACACGCGCCTGCACGGGGGTCGCCCGGCCCGCCCTGTCAGGGCGCGAACCGGCCGGCTCAGCGCTGGTCTCGCTCTTGCTTACAGTTGGTGCTGTGCGTGACGTGACGGTGCTTTCCGACGCGAGAGGTTCCCGAACACCGGTTGACGCCCGAACCCTAGATCGCTCGCTCCTTCACGGCGTCGCTTGGACGGCGGCGGCCAAGTGGGCCAGCCAAGCGCTCACCTGGGCATCCTGGCTGCTCGTGGCACGCTGGCTCAGCCCCGAGGACTACGGTCTCATGGGCATGGCGGCGATCTACCTCGGGCTGATCACGCTCCTTTCCGAGTTTGGCGTGGGAACCGCGGTGCTGGCCGTCCGCGAGCTGAGCGTCGGGCAGATCAACCAGCTCAACGGCCTGGCGGTGGTCTTGGGGCTGTCCAGCCTGCTCGCGTCCTGCGCCATGGCGATCCCGTTGGGGCGTTTCTTCCACACTGCAGAATTGCCGCTGGTCGTCGTGGCCATGAGCGCAACGTTCGTCATTACTTCGTTCAAGACCGTGCCGCTCGCCCTGCTTCAGCGGGACCTGCGCTTCAAGGCGCTGGCCCTCATTGACCTGAGCCAGGCGCTGGTAGTGGCCATCAGCATGATCGGACTTGCCGTGGCAGGGTTTCGGTACTGGACGCTGGTCTGCGGCGGGGTGCTAGGCGCGCTGATTTCGACGGGCGCGGTGCTCAGGCTGCGGCACCCGCCGGTCGTGTGGCCGCGGCCGAAGTCGCTGAAGCGGGCGATGAGGCTGAGTACCGACGTCGTCATCGCCCGCCTGTGCTGGTACGTCTCTGCGAAGGCGGACTTCCTGATCGCCGGCCGGATCCTGGGGCAGGCCGCCCTCGGCTTCTACAGCGTCGGCTGGACCCTGGCCAGCCTATCGGTGGACAAGGTCGCGGCGCTGGTCGGGCAGGTGACGCCCGCCTTCTTTTCCGCAGTGCAGAGCGACCCTGCAGCCATCCGGCGTTACTTCCTCAGGATTACCGAAGGCATCGCGCTGATAACGTTCCCCCTCAGCCTCGGCCTCGCACTGGTGGCAAGGGATTTCGTCCTCGTGGTCCTTGGCCCGAAGTGGGAGGACACCATTGTACCACTCCAGCTCCTCGCCGCCTACGCGGCGGTCCGCTCGATCATCCCACTGGCGCCTCAGGTCCTCATGGTCATACGGGATTCGAGGTTCGAGATGTGGAGAATGGTCGCCGCTGCCGTTGTCCTGCCCACCGGCTTCTACTTCGGCGCGCACCAATGGGGGACGGTCGGCCTCGCGATGGCCTGGGCGCTGGTGGATCCCCTCTTTGCTTGCTTGCTGTACCGGCGCGTCTTCACCAAGCTCGAGCTGTCCCCCAAGGCGTACGTCGTGGCGCTGTGGCCTGCTCTGAGTGGGACGGCCCTCATGGCGGCGGCGGTGCTGGCAATCGGGGTGGTCAGCGGCAGCGAGTGGAACGCGGGGCTTCGGTTGGCTGTCCAAATCGGCGCGGGAGTGATCAGTTATGGGCTCGCTTGTCTGGTCCTGCACCGGGAGCGGCTAAAGGCATTTTACGACCTCGTCATGCCTGCGCGCCGAGGATCACGTGGAGCCGGTGACGACCCGCCCGGCACCGATGAAGAGGATCCCACGCGATGTGGCGGCCGGGCAACAGATCATGACGGTCCTCCAGTCAATGTGAAGACCGGCTAGCACTCGCGAGGGCGGCCGCCCGCCTGACGCGCGAGCTGACTGAAGTGTTTGACTCGATTGGTATTATGCTCGGCGTTGCACTGGATGCTGGACCAAGAGCAGATCGCGGACCGAGTCTTGCAAACACCGCCTACAACGGACTGCACCTCACTCTTGGACGGTGGCGATACCCGTGCCCCAATCGATTCCCCCTGCTCCAGTATTCCGTGACGCCCCCCGACTGCTGGTAATCACCTGGTACTACCCTCCCGACGGTGCAGTCGGTGGCCTTCGATGGGCGGGCATTGCGAAATACCTTGCTCGGTTGGGCTGGCAGGTTTCGGTCGTAACCGCCGCCGCTCCGGCAAGGGACGACGCGGCGGGTGGTGTGCACGTGGAATCGTGTCCAAACCTCTGGACGTCGTACCGGCTGCTCGGTCTGCTGAAACGGCGCTTACGTAAGTCGCTCCTGAGCGGATCGGGGCGGGCACGCCCATCGGGGTCGCCGGGTCTGATGGGCCGCCTGCGGTTGGAGGTCCGGGGGTTGTTGACGTTCCCGGACTCGACCCGCGGCTGGGTTCTGCGCGCGGCTCTGCGCTCGCGGTCGTTGATCCGGCGATTCCAGCCGCACGTCGTGGTGAGTAGCGGCCCGCCTCACTTCGCGCACCTGACCGCCGGGCTGGCCACGATCGGGAGTTCCGCGCGCTGGTTCCTTGACCTCCGCGATCCGTGGGCGGGCGCTCTCATGGACCTCCGCGATCCGTGGGCGCGAGCTCTCATGAAGCGGCGGGAGTCAGGTTCGAGAGCCTGGACCTGGTTGTCTTACGCCCTTTTGCCGCGCCTGGAACGTCTTGTGTTCCGGGCCGCGCACGGGGTGATCACCAACACTGTGCAGTATGCAAATGCGCTGGCCGCGAGGTATGCCGACCTGGTCATCGCGTGCATTCCGAACGCCGTCGACCCAGAAGGCTTGCCGCCCCCAGCCCCGGACTCGTATCCGGGGTTGGGTATCGTGTACACCGGCACGCTGAACCTCGGTCGCGATCTCGGGCCAGTCGTGCGGGCATTTCGGATGTTCCTGGGGCGTCACCTGGATGCTGTCGCTGCCGGTTCGAAGTTGCGCATTGCCGGCCACGTCGAAGCCTCTCATGCTCTGGCATTCCACGAAGCCGTCGCTGCGGCAGGACTCGAGCAGCAGGTCGAGGTGCTAGGCCTGCTACCGCGTGCTCAGGCTCTGAACGTGGTGTCCCGTTCGCGCCTGGTCGTGGTCTTGGCACAGGACCAACCGCTGCAGATACCCGCCAAGTTGTATGAGTCGGTTGCGATGGGGATCCCCACGCTCGTGGTGGCGGGAGCGGATAGTGCCGCCGCGGGGGAGGGAGCCCGCCTCGGCGCCGTGGTGCGCGATCCAGCGGATGTCGAGGGGATCGTGGGCGTGCTCGAGCAGCTCTGGGAAGATGGCGCGGGGCGGCGATCGCCATGCTCGGTGCCCATCACATACGAAGCGATTGCTCCTCTCGTGGATGAGCTCCTGAGGGGAAACGGGGTTGAGCGCCGATAACGAGGAGGAGGTGAGGATGTCGAGAGTGGCGGGACGGAGCGTGATAGCGCCCGACGTCGGGCGCGCGTCGAGCGCGGAACCGATGGTGCGTGACGCGATGGACCCGGTTAACGTCAGCGTGTCGCTGCGATTGGGGCCGTATGCAGATCAGCCGCCGGCGTTAGCCGCCCCCGCGGGCCCGCTGACTCGCGGAGTCACGGTGGTGATCTGCACCTACCAGCGGGCAGCCACTCTCGTGCGCTTCCTCGACTCACTCGTGGTGCAAGTGCGCATGCCCGAGCAGGTGATCATCGTGGATGCGAGCCGCAGCGACGAAACCGAGCGCGCCGTTCGTGACCACGACAGACTCGCACTCGCCGGGAGCGACGTACTCTATTTCCGGGTCGCGGGCCCGCTGCGTGGCCTCACCCGCCAGCGGAACTTCGCTTTGCGCTGGGTTGCCACGGACCTTGTCGCGTTCTTCGATGATGACATTGTGTTGTCGCCGGGGTGTTGTTCCGAGCTGGAGCGACATCATCGTGAGCTCGGTCATCGGGTCGTGGGTGTCGCCGCGATGCTCGATAACCGGCCCGAGCGACCCAGGCTGGTTTGGCGGCTGCGCAAATGGTTGCGCGTCGTTTCCGATCTCCGGCCGGGCACCTACAGCCGCTCGGGGATTTCGATTCCGTGGGACTTCCTGCCGCGCACCGAGACCGGCCTCGTAGAAGGAGACTGGCTTCCTGGGGGTGCGACGATGTGGCGCACGGCGGCGGCACGCGAAATGCGCTTCAATGAGGGACTCGAGGGCTACGGTATCGGCGAGGACCTGGACTTCAGCCTGCGGATGCGGGCGGAGGGAGCGCTTGCGGTTGCGGGACGCGCCCGGGTGTCTCACCACCAGGCTGCAGGAGGACGCCCGGAGGCCTACGAGATGGGGTACACGTGGGTCCGCAACTTGTATGACATCCACCGGCGGTGCCTGTCGAACCGGACGCGGGCGGACGCTGCGCATTTCGTATACGCGTTCTGCACCGACGCGCTGATCCAATTCCTTGCCTTGCTAAAGGGACAGAACCTGCAGACGCGCTGGCAATTTCTGCGCGGCCACCTGCGGTTCCTCGTCGAGCTGTTCTTGGGGAGACACAGAGTGGGTCGCTTGCACTGAGTCGAAACGCGTGTGCTCCGGGAGGTGCCTTGCAAGACTATCCTCGACCACCGACGCGTCTCGTTCTACCGGTCGCACGTTTTTGCTCACTCACACCACCTGCTGACGCCGTAGCGTGTGCATCCGCTGATGTGCGGCTTCGTGGGTTTTGGGCACGGAAGGGCTGGACCAGGCAAGCGCCTAGTGCACTCCGGCGGATGACGGAGTCGCTGCGTCACCGAGGTCCCGACGACGAGGCATACTCGCACGACGTCTATAAGCGGCATCGCGTGCTGGGCCCGCTACCCCCGGCCCCAGGCTCTGAGAAGGTTAGGGCGCCCGCATTAGGACGAAGACGTTGAACGTGGGCCCGGTAACAGGCGCGGGCGTGTACGACGCCGTTCCAATCGGGGCCGGCGGTGTGATGCCAGCCATCGGCAGTTGGAGCGCGCTGCCATCGTACGTGCCGCTCGCCACGGGGGGGCCGTAGAAATCCTGGACGTTCTGCACCACGTAGCGGTCGCCCACGTTGAGCACGCCGGACATGTCCACGCTCACCGTACTCCGCTCCTCCCAGTTGTAGACGATGATGTTCGCCCGCCCGGCCTCGTACTTGTTGGGACGGACGACTACGTGGTTCGGGGGGGCACCGCTACCCGCATAACCGCCCGGATTCGGGAAGCCGGCCTGCGCCATCCACGTCGCAGCGTCCGTCGGCGCGCTGGGAGCATGCATCCAGCTCACCGTGGTCCCATCACCGTAGAACCGATTCGCGTCCCAGGTGTGGCCGCTCACGTTCGACTCCGTCACCACCATCGGCCCGTCGTAGTCGTAGACCACATTCCCGCGGACCAGCGCCGAGGCCCACTTGCCGACGTACAGGCCGCCGACGATGTAGTTGTTCTCCACCACGACGTCGTCGTTGTCGGGGCCCCAAATGTACCCAATGTTCAAGGACAGGGCATCCGCGTTGCGAGGCGACGCAGCATTCCAATACGTGTAGTTGCTGCGGACGATAATGTCACTGCCCGGGACCAGGCCGCCAGCCATGATTTGTTTCGTGTGGTTGACGGGGACGCTAATCGAGCCGTTGTGGAAGGCGACATTCCCTTCGATCACGATACCGCTGATGGTCTCGCGCAGAGTGCCTACCTTGGCGTACACTTGAATACCACGCGCCCAATTGTTGAATATGATGTTATCGGTGACGTACAGCATACCGGTGGCCACATCGTTCTGGACGTAAAAGCCGTGGTCGAGGTTGTGCTCGCGGCCGTTGTTGTAGACGATGCAGCCGTGGATCTCCGTCTGACGCGCGCCGGTCCAGGTGAATTGCCCGATGCCGGCGTATTTCCCGGCGTCGTGCACGACGAGGTTGATGAACCGGTCACCTACGCTGTTGTAGACTAAGATGGCCTGGCCGCTGCTCCCCATCACCTCAAAGCCCCAAAACCACGTGTGTGCCCCGCGGGTCACGAGCCCTTGGCCCGCCATGCCGCCGTCGATCGTGGCCCGTTCCCCGGGATACTGCCGCACGATGATCGGCCGCGCGGCCGTGCCAGTGAGATCGCTGACATACATGGCGGCAGCATAGGTGCCGCCCTGCAGCCAGATAGTGTCGCCGGGTTGGACCGCCGCCGGATGATCGAGTGCCGTCTGCAGGTCCCACGGCGAGCTCATGCTCCCGTCCCCGCCGGGCGACCCGCTCGGCGAGACGTAAAACGCCGCGGCCGGATCGGAGGTAGCACTGAAGTCGAGTGCGGGCGCACCCGGATCAGTACCGGGCCGAACCGCATCTTGCGCTGTGCAGGAGCCCAACAGCAGGAGAGATACGAGCGTGGATGCAGCCAAGCCCTGCTTGGTGTGAGACAACGGACAACCGCCAAGTGAGGCCATAGCGAGCAATTGCTGGTGCAACTTTCGCACCGTGGCTCCGCGCGTGTGCTCTGCGCCGTGACCTTGGCGGCGCGGTGCAAGCCTCTGTCATACGGGAAGTTACAGCCCCGCCGGAGACTGCTCCGACGGAGCGTCGGTGCCGGTGCGACCGTGGTCCCGTGGCGGCATCATCGTGTCGCGCAGCGGCAACGCAATTCCCCGACGCGGCAAGCGCGCCCTCGGGACCGAGGGCGCGCCTACCAGGGCCGTCAGGGGGTCGACGCCGAGTAGCAGCCGATGGGCTGCTTGGCGATCACGACGTTGTCGTAGTGAATCGCCATGTCGCGATCGGCCGTCCACGTGCCGCCGATGTAGATGTTCCACCAGATTTTCTCGACGTGCGTCGAGCTGACGGTGCGAAACCGCAGGTTGGTGCGCTCGAACGCCGGCGCGCCGTCGATCCAGCCGCGCAGCACCCCGTCGTAGTTGGCGGCGCCGCCACTGAGGCTGTTCAGCTTGACGTGAGCCTCGACACAGTACCACTGGCCCCGCGCCAGCGTCGGCTGCCACAGCATGATGTCGCCGTATATACTGCCTTGGTCCATGTGGTAGGTGTAGAAGCCGACCTGGTTGCCCGCGCCGACGTCGTAGCTCGCCATGCGCGCGGACCAGCATGTGCCGTCCGGCACACCCGAACCCCAGCCGCAGCGGTTGTACGTGCCGCTGAAACCGGGGAACTTGCCGAGTTGGCCGTCGCCGGTCTTCTGCCACGTGTCGTTGAAGCGCACGTAGTAGCGCAGGTAGATCTCGTCCGGCTCCGCCAGCCCCTTCTTGCCAAAGGCGAAGTCCAGCTCCACCCCGTAGTGGGACCCATTCGGCACGCGGACTTCGAGTCCCTGATTTCCCTGAAACACGGGGCTCGTCGCCCGGCTCAGGGTGGCGGGGTCGACCACGTAGCCGCCGCTCCAGTGATTCAGCCAATCCGCGTACTCGAAGTCCTCGAACAGCACGAGATCGGTGCGGCCCAGCAGGCCGGGCTCTAGGTCGGGCGAGCCGATGTGGGTGCTCGCTGCCGCAATCGTCACGGCCGCGGTCCCGCGCACTCCCTCGCTCGTCGCCGTGATGGTCACCGCGCCGGCGGCGAGGCCGGTCACCACCCCGGTGCTGCTCACCGCGGCCACCGCCGGCGTGCCGCTGGACCACGTGACCGACCGACCGATGAGCACATTTCCGTTCGCATCCATGAGCGTTGCCACAAGCTGTTGCGTACCGGCAACGAGGAACGTGGTGCTCGCCGGCGTGACCAGTACCTGCGCCACCGGAGGCGGCGACACCGGCGCCTGGACCATCGTGCCGTAGAGATCCACTTCCGTCAGGCTGTTCCACCCGCTCAGGCTGTTCCCGTGGCCCACGAGGCGGACGTAGCGGCCGGAGGCCGTCGCCAAGGCGTAGGGCTCGAGTTGGAGAGTCTGTCCGCTGCTCTGGCCGGAGAAGACCTTGGTCCAGGTGACGGCGTCCGGCGACACTTCGATGTCGAAGTACGCGACACGGGCGTCACCCTGGTACCAGGCGATGTCCACGCGGTTGATGTTCGCGAGCGCGCCGAGGTCGTACCGGATCGACTGGCCGTCGCCGTTCGCCGACCAGCGAGTCGCGAGGGTGTTGTCCAGCGTACTCTGCGGGACGTTGCCGTCGTCCGCGCTCGCGACGACTGAAGCCACCGAGAGTGGGGTGGAGGAAGGCGGCGGAGTCGGTGTCCCGTAGATATCGACTTCGGTAATGCTGTTCCAGCCCGTCAGCAGGCTGTTCCCGTGACCTACGATGCGCACGTACCGGCCGAATGCCTTCGGGAAGGCGTAGCGCTCAGGCTCCAGCGTCAACCCCCTGCTCTGGCCGGAGAAGACCTTGGTCCACGTGACGGCGTCCGGCGACACTTCGATATCGAAGTACGCGACACGGGCGTCGCCCTGGTACCAGGCGATGTTCACACAATCGATGGCCGCCACAGCGCCGAGGTCGTACCGGATCCACTGGCCGTCGCCGTACGCCGACCAGCGGGTGGCGAGGTTGTTGTCCAGCGAATTCTGCGGGACGTTGCCGTCATCGGCGCTCGCAACCACCGAAGCCGCGGATAGCTCGGTGAGAACCGTTATGGCTACTTCGGTGATGCTGTTCCAGTTGCTCGCGCTGTTTCCGTGGCCCACGATGCGGACGTAGCGGCCGGAAGCCATCGGGAAGGTGTGACGCTCGGGCTGGAGGCTCTGGCCGCTGCTCTGGCCGGAGAAAACCTTCGTCCAAGCGACCGCGTCGGGCGACACTTCGATATCGAAGTACGCGATGCGGGCGTCGCCCAGGAACCAGGCGATGTCCACGTGATCAATGGCTGTGAGCGCCCCGAGGTCGTACCGAATCCACTGGCCGTCGCCGCTTGCCGACCAGCGGGTGGCGAGGTCGTTGTCCAGCGTATTCTGCGGGACGTTGCCGTCATCGCCACTCGCCACGACCGTAGTCGTGGGAAGGGAGGTGACAGCGGCTGTTACAGGATTGGGGAGGGTTCGGGGAGCGGTCAGATCAGTGCGGTCGCACGCCAGCGCCAGGAGGGCGCTGGCGGGAAGCGACGCTTTCAGCAGGGCGAGCCGCTTCGATAGCTTGAATTTGAAAGGCATGGTCTGATTGTTCCTCTCTTAGGGGAATGCGTTAGTCACGCCGTCTTTGATCACGACGAAGGTGCTGAAGCTCCGATCTGGCTCAGGGCGTGGGCGGGGAGTAGCAGCCGATGGGCTGCTTGGCGATCACGACGTTGTCGTAGTGAATCGCCATGTCGCGATCGGCCGTCCACGTGCCGCCGATGTAGATGTTCCACCAGATTTTCTCGACGTGCGTCGAGCTGACGGTGCGAAACCGCAGGTTGGTGCGCTCGAACGCCGGCGCGCCGTCGATCCAGCCGCGCAGCACCCCGTCGTAGTTGGCGGCGCCGCCACTGAGGCTGTTCAGCTTGACGTGAGCCTCGACACAGTACCACTGGCCCCGCGCCAGCGTCGGCTGCCACAGCATGATGTCGCCGTATATACTGCCTTGGTCCATGTGGTAGGTGTAGAAGCCGACCTGGTTGCCCGCGCCGACGTCGTAGCTCGCCATGCGCGCGGACCAGCATGTGCCGTCCGGCACACCCGAACCCCAGCCGCAGCGGTTGTACGTGCCGCTGAAACCGGGGAACTTGCCGAGTTGGCCGTCGCCGGTCTTCTGCCACGTGTCGTTGAAGCGCACGTAGTAGCGCAGGTAGATCTCGTCCGGCTCCGCCAGCCCCTTCTTGCCAAAGGCGAAGTCCAGCTCCACCCCGTAGTGGGACCCATTCGGCACGCGGACTTCGAGTCCCTGATTTCCCTGAAACACGGGGCTCGTCGCCCGGCTCAGGGTGGCGGGGTCGACCACGTAGCCGCCGCTCCAGTGATTCAGCCAATCCGCGTACTCGAAGTCCTCGAACAGCACGAGATCGGTGCGGCCCAGCAGGCCGGGCTCTAGGTCGGGCGAGCCGATGTGGGTGCTCGCTGCCGCAATCGTCACGGCCGCGGTCCCGCGCACTCCCTCGCTCGTCGCCGTGATGGTCACCGCGCCGGCGGCGAGGCCGGTCACCACCCCGGTGCTGCTCACCGCGGCCACCGCCGGCGTGCCGCTGGACCACGTGACCGACCGACCAATGAGCGTGTTCCCCGCCGCATCCTTGGTCACGGCCGAGAGCTGCCGGGTCGTCCCCAGCAGAATGCTCGCCGACGCCGGGCTAACGGTCACTAACGCCACCGGCACGTCCTTCACCGAGACTTCAAGAGTGCCGCTCTGCCCCTCGCTCGTCGCGGTGATGGTGGCGCTCCCCGCCACGAGGCCCAGGACGAGCCCGCTGCCGCTCACGCTTGCGACCGCGGGATCGCTACTTGCCCACGTCACGGCGCGGCCGCTCAGCGGGTTGCCGTCCGCATCGAACGCCGTCGCTGTCAACTGCAGGGTCTGCCCGACCGGGATGGCCGCCGAAGCCGGGCTGATGCTCACCGACGCCACGGACACGGGCTTCACCGTCACCGCGGCGTTTCCGCTCTTCTCCTCGCCGGTCGCCGTGATCGTCACCGATCCCGCCGTCACGCCAGTAACGAGACCGCTGCTGCTCACCGTCGCGACCCGCGTGTTGCTGCTCGACCACGTGACGATTACCGCGACGCTGTCGCCGGCGTGCGTCCGACCGTACGCGACGAATTGTCGCGTCTGGTGGGGATCCAGTGTCAGAGTGTCGGGAACGGTGACGACTTGCACGACGGGGCTGCCAGGTAGGGTAGGATCGGTGAAGCGTGCACCTAATTCGCACGCCGCGGGCGCCGCGGCGGCGAGGGCCAACGAGGCCTTCATGAGCGAGAGGCGCTTTGACAACTTGAACGTGAAGGGCATGGTTTTGTCTTTCAGCTCCCCGATCTCAGTTCCGACCCACACGACAAGAAGGCCACCAGGCTCGACCCATCGGTCGAAGTCGCTGGCGGCCCGGCGGGCGTGGCGGACGGATCCGCGGTAGCTCCGTGACTCTGCGTCACCGTCTTTCGACGGGTTTGCTCTGAGCAGCGTTACTTACTGTTTTGCTGGATCTGGTGATTTTTAGGATCCGGTATGGCGGATACGCAACAACTGTTCCACATGCGCCACGATACGGCGCAAATCGCTTTGCTTAAGGCAGGCTATGGAAGGGAGCGGTCTGGTCGTTGTGCGGATGACTGCGATGCCATTTCGCACGTGTCATTGCATTTTGCAGGTGAGGCTCAGGCAGGGAGTCCATGAACCCCACAGGCTCGCCGATCCGCTCCCGGCTGCTAAGTCGCTGCGGTAACGGGTCACGCAAGGGATCCTACCAGCCGCCGCGCCTCCTCAACATCACCGACACCGTGCGATCCGCCGCTTCGCTTCCGGACTCAACCGAGCGTTGCCACCGACCGCGAGCGCGGAGCGAGTTGTGGAGTCCAGTCCTCGCGGCTCCTAGTCGTCACGGGCTCGGATTCTGCGGCTCGCAGATCCCGGAACGACGTCCAGCGAAACTCCCGCAACATGCGGCACAGACGCTCGGCGGTGCTCGACAATCCGACGTAGTGCCGCCAGCGGCTGAGCACGCCGAGTCGGACCCGCGGCTGGGCGGCGTCGAGCTCCCAGGGATGCAGGTAGAAAACCGACTGCCGCCCTGCCTGCGTCAGCTGGCGCCACGCCCACCGGAACGCGGGGCCAGGCAGTGCGCGAAGGTACCCGCCCCCCGCAACGGGGAACGCGCCGAACGGAGTGTCGAGCGTCGCCATGGGATACTCGTCGAGCACGCCCCCGTCCGGCCAGACGATCCGAACCGGCGAACGGGG
>Ga0214471_10001884_pt1 | contig 16583 bp, 14 predicted proteins | sample RVTome_5_FD_207665 | JGI IMG/M metagenome (GOLD analysis project Ga0214471, IMG submission 207665) | Soil microbial communities from uranium-contaminated site in the Upper Colorado River Basin, Wyoming, United States - RVT142D155 | ecosystem: Environmental > Terrestrial > Soil > Contaminated >... | reverse complement strand
GGAGCCTCGCCGAGGTGTTGCGGTTCCAGGACGAGCCGATCATCTCTGGGTGGCCGATCGCGGGCTTCCACCTGATGAAGCTGGCATCGCGCGACGGCGTCAAGGTGGTGCTAAACGGCCAAGGGTCGGATGAGGTCTTGGCAGGCTACTGGGGCTACTTCCACGATCATTGGTACACGCTCCTCCGCACCGGTCAAGGCGCCCGGGCGTGGCATGAGATACGAGCGTACGCCGCCAGACACGGCACCAGTGGCAGCCGACTCTTTCTGCACTCCTTGGGCCGCTTGTTTCACCATCAACTGCGGCGGTTGAAGCCGTATCGCATGGTTGCGCGCCGGCGGCGGCGCCGCAGGCAGACGCGCTGGTTTGCGCCGTGTCTGATCGATCGCCTCGTGCCGAAGGACGCGGGCTACCAGGACCCCGACTTGAACGCCGTACTCCGAGGCGCCGTCGAGCGGACTCCCTTACCTCAGAATCTCCGCACGGAGGACCGCAACTCGATGGCGCATGGCGTGGAGTCCCGTTTGCCGTTCCTGGACTACCGCCTGGTCTCGCTCGCGTTCCGTGTGCCAGCCGATCGCAAAATCGAAGGAATCTGGAATAAGGCGCTCCTCCGCAGGAGTCTGCGCGCCCGCATCCCAGACTCCGTGAGAACCCGCGTCGAGAAGATGGGCTTTCCCACGTCTCTCCACACGTGGGTAGTCAACGTTCTCGCCGAACCCCTCCGTGACATCCTGGCAAGTCGCGCCGCACGCGAACGCGGGATCTACAACGTCGAGGCGATGTTGCGGGTGCTGCAAAACAATCATCCCGTCGAGCCCTGGGACGCGTTGCGGCTCTTCCATGTGGCCGAATTCGAACTCTGGCACGGCATTCATGGCGGCTAGCACGAAGGCGCCGGCCTCGGGCGCCGACGCGACATCGGGTGCGCGGCGCCAACAGCCCGTCCGGATCGGCATCATCGGTTGCGGCGCCATTGCGGAAGGCGCCCATCTTCCGGCGGTGTTGTCCTCTCCTGAAGTGGAGCTCGCGGCGATCAGCGATCTGAACGCGGCGCGCCTGGCGTACCTTCGTCGCCGCTATGGCCTCGGCCCGATCATGTTTCGCGACTATCGTGAGGTCGTGGGGCATGTCGACGCCGTGATCGTGGCGCTCCCCAACCATCTCCACGCGTCTGTCGGCGTGGAGCTGCTTTCCAATGGCATCCATGTCCTGTGCGAGAAGCCGCTCGCCCTCACTCGGCACGAATGCGAGCAGCTCTGCCAGGCGGCCCGTTCCACATCCTCCGTCCTCGCCGTAGGCTTCGTCGCGCGCTTTTTCCCGTGTACCGAACTCGCGAAGCAGCTTGTCGAGTCCCGGTTTCTCGGGGAGCTACGGTCATTTGCCTACGAGTTCGGTACACCGGGGGGGTGGTCGCCCCTCTCCGGCTACAACCTGGCGCGCTCGACATGCGGCGGTGGGGTCCTGGTCGTGAGCGGCAGCCACGTTCTCGATCAGATGACCTACCTCTTCGGTGACGTCGACGTCATCAGCCACGCCGACGACTCCCGGGGCGGCATCGAGGCGAACTGCCGGACCTGGTTCGCGGCAACCGTGGATGACCGCCCGGTGCGAGGCCAGGTGGTGCTCTCCAACACTCACCGGCTCCCGAATCGCCTCCGGATCGTCGGCGAGCACGGCACGCTCGAGGTCCGGCGCGAGCAGACCCGCTCGGTGACCTACCTGCCGGCACGCTCCACATTACGGCACGAGCTCACGGTGGCCGCACTTCCCTCGCCGGCCGCGGAGCCCGACTACTTCCAGCTCCAGTTGCGCGACTTCGTGAACGCCATTCGGACCGGCGCTGCGCCTCGGGTCAACGGCGAGCAGGCGACCAGGTCCGTGGCGCTGACGGAGCGTTGCTACGCCATAGCGACGGCACTCGAGGAACCGTGGTGCGAGGCGACGCTCGAGCGCCTGACGCGCGCCCGGCCGCCCGCGGCGCCGGATGCGGTCGCCGGACAATGGCCCGTTCAGGCGGGCGTGTCGTGAACCGTCACAGTCCCCGTCGCGTGCTGGTGACCGGTGCGACCGGGTTCATCGGTGGACGCCTGTGTGAAGTGATGGCGCTTACCGGCGCGGCGGAGCCTCGGCCGTTCGTGCATTCCACGGGGGCCGCCTGGAGAATCGCGCGGTTCCCGCTGGACTTCGCCATCGGGGACTTGTGCGACGGCGCTTCAGTCGCGAGAGCGATGAAGGGATGCGACGCGGTGGTTCACCTGGCCCGCGGCGGCGACGCCGTGATGCGGCGCGGCCTCGAGAATGTCCTACGCGCCACCGTGACGCACCGCGTATCCCGCTTCGTGCATATCAGCAGCGTCGCCGTCTACGGGAGTCAGCCACCGCCTGACACCGTGTCAGAGGCGCGAGCCGCACGGTCCGACCTCCCGTATGGCAACGCGAAGCTGGAGCAGGAGCGCCGCGTCCTTCGGTACCGCAGGCGTCATGGCCTCGACGTCGTGATCCTCAGACCACCCAACGTCTACGGACCCTTCGCGTCGTTCGCGGTCGGGATGGTCAACGCTCTTCGCTCCTACGATATCGCGCTCATCGACGGCGGCCGGAACCCATGCAACCTCGTGTACATCGACAATCTGGTCGAGGCGATCCTCCTGGCCCTGTGGCGGCCGGAGGCGCCGGGCCAGGTGTTTCACGTGACCGACCGAGAGCCGGTTTCGTGGGAGCGTTGCATCACCGATCACGCCGCACTCGTGGGAGTCGCCGTTCCGCACGTCGCCGCCGCAGAGCTGGTGCCTCCGGCGCGCGAACGCCTCCTGCGCGACTCGCTGCGGGCGCTGGCGGATCCCGAGTTCTGGCGGCGCATACCCATCGTCCAGCGCGGGTTTCAGTGGCTTCCCGAGCAAGCCCGGCAGGTGGTCCGCAAGCGGCTCAGCGACTGGGAAGTGGTTGGACGCAACGGATCGCCGGAGCGCCGATTCCGCGCGGATCACCCCTTCCTCGCCGGTCAGAAGCGAACGGTCGCCCACTCCAGCGCGAAGGCCCGCCGACTCCTCGGCTACACGGCTCCGGTATCGTACGACGAAGGGATGAGGCTCACGGAAGCCTGGCTGCGCGTGGCGCGGCTGCTCGATGGGGACCCACCACGCGACGAACGCGAGCCTGCTGCATGACATCGTGGCCAGTCGTCGGACTCCGCCTCGGGTCGGTCGCCTCAGCAGTCGTGCCGTCTGCGGTCAAGCAGTGGCGGAAGCGCCTCGTGCGAGCGTTCCACCGGTTCTGGGCGTTTGCACCGGCGGATCTGAAGCGTGCGTTGCTGGAACTGGGCGTCCGGCCTGGCGACGCGCTCATGGTGCACAGCGCGTTCGACCGGTTTCTCGGCTTTCGCGGTGGACCAGTCGAGGTCGTTCGGGCGCTTCAGGAAATCGTGGGGCCCGGCGGGACCCTGATGATGCCGACGATTCCGTTCCGGGGCACCGCCGTCGAGTACGCCTTGGGCGACCCGGTATTCGATGTGCGGCAAACGGTGTCGATGATGGGGCTCATCACCGAGGTCTTCCGCCGCTCGCCCGGCGTTGTGCGCAGCATCCACCCCACGCATTCGGTTGCCGCGTGGGGGGACAAGGCTGACGCGCTCATCGCCGGCCACGAGCTGGCCGACACTCCCTGTGGCCGCCTCACACCCTACGGGAGGTTGCTGGACTACGACGGGAAGATCCTGTTGATGGGAGTGTCCCCGAGCACCATGACGTTCTGCTATTTCGTAGCCGAGGAACTCGAACCCCGCCTGCCGGTCCTCGTGCTGACGCTGGATAAGTACTCGCTGCGCTGGAAAGCCGAGGACGGCACAGTCCGGGTCTCCAGCGTGCGGCTCTTCGCACCGGGCCTCGACCACGATCTGAGTCCGCTTGTCGCCGAGCTGAAGCGCCGCGCGCAGTGGCGACAGCGGCGAGTAGGGCGGTTACGGCTCGCGCTCCTTCGGGCGCGCGACGTCTATGACGCCGCCGCGGCGCTGGCGGACAAGGGGCTGTTCGTGAGGGAGCGGGCGCCGGATGATGACTGACGACGGACGCGCCATAGAGGATTTCTTCCGCCGCCGGTACGGGCGCGAGGCGCTCTATCTACCATCAGGTCGCGCCGCGCTCTACCTCGCCTTCCGCGAGTGGCTGCGCCCCGGGGACCGCCTCCTCATGTCTCCCATCAACGACGACGTCGTCTTCTTCGTGGTGCTGGCGGCGGGTCTCCTCCCGGTCCTGGGTCCGGTCGATCCCCACACCGGTAACCTCGACCCCACAGCAATCGACGATTCAACATGGGCAACGTTGCGCGCGGTGCTGACGACCAACCTGTACGGCATCCCGGACCGCATGGATGTCTTGGAGGAGCGCTGCCGGCGGCACCACCTTGTCCTCCTGGAGGATGCGGCTCACGCGCTCGACAGCCGCTGTGCCGGGCGGCGGATTGGACAGTTCGGGGTGGCCGCGGCGTTCAGCCTGAGCAAGCACCTGGGAGTTGCCGGCGGGGTCCTGACCTTCGCGGAACCCGGGCGGCGCCCGTCACTCGCGCGCCAGGCCGCGGAGGAGTTCCGGCATGAGTCCCTGCCCGCTGCCCTTGTCCATCGGGCGCATTCGTTCCTCAGGACCGTGAGCGCGTCGAGCCGGTTCGGAAGGGGCCTTGTGAGATTTTATCGTCGACTGGTCCGCCGGTCGCAGGAGCGCATCGGCCACCGGATGCCGTACGAGACCACCGCGGTGCGCCGCGCGCAGGGGCAGGGGGGAGGATTCAGTCGCTTCGACCGCTGGGTGCGCGTCGATAACCACAGGTACCAGATCTGGCCGCTCGGCGACGCGGGTCGCACCGCCTTGCACCGCCTCGAAGCCTTCGAAGACAATCGACGCCGGCGCCTCGCAGGGGGCCGGAAGATCTTCGAGTCGGGGCTCGCGCCTGCCGGGTTCCCCATGCCTGCCGATACCGCCCTTTTCCGAGTGCCGCTGTTCGTGCTCGAGCGTGAGAAAGTGCGTGCCTACTTTGCCGAGCGCGGGCTGGCGCTCGATTACATCTACGATCCTCCGCTCGATGTCTACGCGCCCGGCTTGACGGAACGGGTTGGATCGGGGTTCAAGGCAGCGCACTGGAGCCGCGACGTCCTACCCGTCGATCCCGTCCTCGCTGACCGCTTCCTGGCGTTGCTGGGGGAGGCGCCGGATCTCTGCAAGCCATCGGAAGATGCGCTCCGGTATTCCACGCAGTCCCCGGCCCCGTAGGGGACGCTCGATCCAATCGAGCCCGCGTAACGCCGCGCCGCGCCAGCCGGGCCGGAAGACGACGACGTCGGCATATCGGCGGGACGTCTGGGTCCACTCCGCCTTGTACGGCTCCTCACCCCGGAGGAAGTCCAACGTCCGGTAGCCCTCTTCGATGGCGCGACGAATCATCAGGCCGATGAGCACCGTGCCCACGCGGTCGCGCTCCCACCTGGGATCCCGCCCGCTCTGGTAGTGGTACACGGTGTCGCCCAGCGCGAAGCCATACCAGGCCGCGGCCGGTGTGCCGTCGAGATCCAGGGTAACGAGCCACAGCTGACCCCGCTCTGCCAACGATGCGGCATAGTGGCGATGCAGGTGCTCCATCGTGGGATCGCGAAACGCTCCCCCACCCCCCCAGCGCAGGGCGTGCAGACGCCGGAGATGCTCCAGACCCTCTTCGACGCGTCCCTGCCCGTAGTCGGTGAGCACGACGTCGTGCTCGCGGCGGAGCTTTCGCTCCTTGCGTCGGATGGCGTGGCGCCCGTGGGAACTCAAGCTGGAGAGGTACGCCTCCCAGGTACCGGGGAGCTCCAGATATAGACAACGCCCAACGAACCTGCGGCGCACCGTCCAGCCCCGACCCTCGCATGCCGCGCCGAACCGCTCGACGTTGACGGCGCCCTCGGCTACGTTGCCCAGTCTGATCACGACCCAGGGGAGATGCTCGAGCGCATCAACCAGCAATTCCAGATCGGCAGTGGGAGCCGCGAGGAGCTCGAGGTGATCGGGCGCGCCGAGATCGCCGAAGGCCCAACCCAATCCGCTGACCGGGACGCCCCAATGCCCGTCTCGGTGGGCGCGAAAGGGGAAGAGCGCCTCGACATCCCCGGTCGCGCTCCGGAGGACGACCGCCTCGCAGGCGGCCGCCATCGGCGCCGCGTCCGCACACGCGCGGTACCATGCCCAGGTCAGGAACGGACTGCCGCCACCCGACTGCATGAGCAAGCGGTCCCAGACGGGCGATCCCAAGGCCAACGCGTCAGCCAGGGTCGTCCGCATCACGCCCGATGACCTGTCGGTCGCAATCGCCATGTGTTACCGGCTCCCCTACTGTGGTGTCTGCCCTCCGCCGTGGCGAGCGCGTCACGCCGAGGCGGCCCCCCTGTTGTGCACGAGGGGTGCCACGAGACCGGTTGGGAATGAGGGACCGTGGGCGCGGTCATCGTTGCACGGGGGCAACAGTTCTCGTGGCGTCGCTCTTGCCGCTGATCTGCGACCAAGATGCCTTTGCGGGGACGATGACAGACGACCATTCGCGCGCACCACTGCGCCTGTTGCTCGTTGCGGGTGGGAGCACGATTCCTAGCTGGCTGCTCAAATGCCTGGAGGACGTTGAGCGATCCGGAGCCGCCAGGGTTGTGCTGGTCCTGGAAGCGGCGGATACGCGCGTGCGGCGGGCGCGGCGGTTCGTTCAACAGGTGCGCCACGTCCTGTTCTGGCTGCACGAGCGCATGGATCGGCTTCTATTTCGCAGATCCCCGGATGCTTTTGCGCCGATGAGTCTGCGCTCCGCGTTTGTTGATCGTCGTACTTTCACGGAACTCAATGACCGACTCTTTCGAGCGCTTCAAGAAGAAGCGATCGACGTCGTGTTGGATCCCCTCTCCGCACTGCCCGACGGGTCTCTGGCCGACCTGGCCAGGCACGGTGTGTGGAGCACGAGCTTCGGCCGGAGCGGCGAGCCGAGGACGCAATCAACTCCGGGCTTCTGGGAGGTTGCCGAGGGGTGTCCCATCACGGAAACGCGCCTCTGTATGCAGGCGAGGGAGTCTGACAAAAAGGTCTCGCTGTATGAGTCCGTCGCACCCACTGATCGTCGTTCGGTGTCTCGCAGCCTGAATCATGTCTACTGGAAACTCTCCGATGCTCTGGCGGGGAAGATGCGGTTGCTGTGGGAGGATCCGGACGCGTTCGTCGAGCGGCTCAAGGCGGCCGCACCCTTCGAAGGGGCACGAAGCGCATCAATGGCTCCCGGTATCGGGGAAGTGCTGAAGGCGTGGTCCGTGTTGACGCGGCGGTACGTGTCCGACAAGTGGCAGGACAATCGTTATTTGGAGCAATGGGCATTGGGATTTCAACCTGCGGGCCGCGGTCACATGGAAATGGGAGCCGTGAGACGATTGATGCCGCCGATGGATCGCGCGTGGGCCGATCCTTTTCCTCTTCAAGTCGGGAACGAGTATTACGTCTTCCACGAAGAGTTGCTCTTTTCCACCGGCAAAGGATCGATCGTCCTGACGGTCGTGGACGACCACGCTCGTGCGCTGGACCGGCCCGTTCCTATCCTCGAGCAGGATTGTCACCTCTCCTATCCCCTCGTCTTTCAGTGGGATGGGGAATTCTTCATGATCCCGGAGACGGAGTCACGCCATCAGGTCGAGTTGTATCGTTGCATCACCTTTCCCGGCCAATGGGAATTGGAGCGCGTGCTGATCTCTGACGTCAGGGCCTTCGATTCCACGCCGGTGTTCTTGTTTGGACGATGGTGGCTGTTTGCAACCGTGCCTGCCTTTGGCGCGGGGACGACGGATGAGCTGCACCTGTTCTGCGCGGACTCGCTACTGGGACCGTGGACCCCTCATCGTCGTAACCCGATAAAGAGCGATGTTCGCTCGGCTCGACCGGCGGGGCGTGTATTCGAGAGGCACGGTCAGTTTTACCGACCGGCCCAAGACTGCTCGCGACGCTACGGCTATGCAGTGTCCATCAACCGCATCCTGCAGCTCGACGACGAAACGTATGAAGAATGCGAGGTGGACAGAGTAACCCCCAATGGGGACCCGCGCGTGGCGGGCGTGCACACGTTCAATCTGGCAGGAGACATGACTGTGATCGATTGCCTGGTCAGGAGAAGGAAGCGCCGCGCGACACTCGTTGCCTCGCCGCCATAGGCCCGGCGCACCGTGTGGGTGGGGCGCGCGCCGCGGGAAGCAGCGTTCTCCCGGTCCGGATCTTGCCCTTGCGGCCTGGCATGGTCGCCGCCTCGATCCGAGGCACACACTCGAACCCAGGCAGGATCTGTACTATGGCCCCGTGGAACAGCTTCGCTCCCCTTGCAGGCGTGTTAGTGACCGCGCTGCTCGCCGCCGGCTGTCGTGACTTCGTCGCCCCCGAGCGTGACCGTCCAGATCTTTCGGCGTTCTCAGTCGGGGACGGCACCGCTGCGGTCACGGGCGTCGGCGCTATTGGCCAGAGCCTCGCCTTGCCCACAATGAACCGCCAGGAGTTCGATTTTGACGTACCCGGCACCACCGGCGCCCGGTTCTTTTTCCGAGATTACAGCGTCGTGCGCACGAGCCCGTCGCTCCTCGGCAGCATGACCGTCGATCCGGCGGACGGGGCGACCGGAATCACCTCGTTCGCCCAGACCTCGGCGCGGTGTATCACTTTCGGTGGCATCGGCCGAGTCGACACGGGCGACTTGTTCGCGTTTTCCGTGATGGCCTGCGACAACGGAAGCCCGGGCGCCGGTCTGGACTTCCTCAGCATGTCGGTGCCGGACATCAACTACGACAAAGCCAACAAGCTCACGGACGGTGAGATCACGACCAGCGGCCTCACGAAGGGCGACGTTCGTGTCACGACCGTGTCCACGGGCTCGGATCTCGATCCTGACGGCTACACTCTGACCCTGGATAACGCGATGAGCCAGGCGATCGGCCCGAACGGTACGGTCGAGTTCAGTGCCCTGGCCGAACGCACTTACACCATCGAGCTCGGTGGCCTGGCCGCCAACTGCACGGCGACCGGGACCAATCCGCAGACGGTGACGGTTGTTGCCGGGAGCGTCGCCAGCACCACGTTCGACGTGACCTGCAGCGCCACCACACCGGGCGGCACGCGCGTGACGGGTCGCGGTGTGATCGGCGACGGCCCCGCGCTTCCCAAGATGGACCGGTTCGAGCTGGACTTCGACGTCACGAGCGATCTCAGCGGCCGCGTGCTGCTCACGGACTACCGCATCATACGCGGCGACGGCGAGGTGGCCCAAATGACCGTCGATCCAGCGACGGATCCCGCGACCAGCATCACGTCGTTCACGCGAACCTCCCCCGCATGCGTCAGTTTCGGAGGCATCGGACGCCTGAATGATGGCGGCAGCCTCTACGCCTTCTTCATCGACGCCTGTGACAACGCGAGCCCCGGCGCGGGCGCCGACACGTTCTCGATCAACCTGCCCGACCGGCCGTACTCCAAGAGTGGGACGCTGACCGAAGGCGACATCGCGATCAGCACGTTCTGACCACGGAGGCCGGACATGCACAACAAGTGGAGCGCGTTCCCTCGGAACCACCTCGCGCCCCTTCTGGGCGTGGCAGCCACGCTGCTGGCTGTAGCTTGCGACGACCCCGGGCGTCCCATGCACTCCGGTGTAGGAGTCCCCAACTTTTCCCATGGTGAGGCCCAGCCTTGGGACACCGGCTTCGGGACACTGGGGGCCGGCAGCCCCGCGCCGGGCAGCGATCGGCAGGAGTTCGACTTCGACGTGGCGGCGGACTTGACCGGGAGGCTGTTCTACCGGGACTGGGCCGTCGTGCGCAGCGATGGCACGGTAGGGACCCTCACGGTGGACCCCGCCGACCCGGAGACGGCCATTACAGCTTACCGGGACTGGGCGAGCGCGTGCGCGGACCCCACGCGCGGGGCGGTGTTCGAAGGGACCGGCCGGCTGGACGTAGGTGACCTAGTGGGCTTCACGGTAGCCGCATGTGACAACGGGGCAGCCGAGAGCGGGGCGGATCTCTTCCGGATCGACGTGCTGCCGCCGCACGAGTACGGCCACGGCGACTTTCTTTCCAGTGGCGACGTCGCGAAGTCCGGGACCGCCACCCTCATCTTTCAAGACGGCTTTGAGATTGGCGAGGGCGACCTGAGTAATTGGCAGCTGATTCCCCCTAACAACCGCTACAGCATCACGACAAACCCGGCGCGGGTGAAATCCGGCATGCGCTCCCTCGAAGCGCTTTACGCGCCGTTGAACACGTACGGGACGATAACGAGATGGTTCGATGGCCACGACGAGGTTTACGTAAAGTTTCACGTGATGTTTGAGGCAGGGTTTCAGATCCCCGCGATGCACTTCTTTGTGCTAGTGGGCGATAGTGTCGATGGCCGCCAATCCTCCTTCGGTCGGGCCGGGGAAAAGCCTAACGGCATGGATTACTTCTATGCCGGTCTCGATCCTGAGTACGATTCCCAAAATCCCTCGATCCTGGGTCCATTCCACTATTACACGTATTATCCGGCCATGGACTGCCCGCCCCTTTACCCCGTCGAACCGTGCTATGGGAATCGCTTCTACCAGACGTTACCCAAGACCGAGCTGATAGGCGGCCAGTGGCAGGAGGTCGTATTCCACATCAAACTGAACACCCCTCTCCAATCCAACGGCAGCCAAACTCTGTGGATTGATGGCGTCAAGAAGATCGATGTGCAGAGTATGCGCTGGCGAGACACAACAACTCTAAGACTCAACCGAATCCGGTTTGACAACTGGATGCCGGACCCGGGGCCTGCCAACCTACAGCATGTCTGGGTGGATGATGTGACGGTTTGGCGGCCCTGAGGCATCAGCGCTAGGCGCCGCGAGCAGATCGAGCAAGGCGCCTCGGGCCCTAGGCCAGCACGGAGACCGGCGAAGCAACAGCGAGACCGCCGGCTTGGATGGCCTCGTGCCGCATCAACGCATCCGCGAAAAACTTGGTCGCCCAGCTCAGGACCTCGTAAGCGCCGTACGCACCGCCAACGGGCAGGGCGCCTTTGATCCCGCCCCGCAGCCCCGGCTCACGGCTACTGCGGTTCTGGGTGCGCTTGAGGAAGCCGAGGACGACGGGCACGGGCTCCAGCCACTTCTGGTCGCCGGTGATTGTGGCGAGGCGGATCCAGTTGTTCGCCATCTGGGCTTGGCCGGTGAGGCAGGACCAGCGCACCGCAGGAGACCAGTCGGCGCGGTAGCGACCGGACATCCAGCCGTCCGCCCGCACCGTCTCAGCCAGAGCGCCGGCTGCAAGCGCGGCCGCGCGCAGCAGACGCGGGTCACCGATCACCCGTCCGCCTTCCAGCAGTCCCCGGATGGCATACGCGAGCGTATGCAGCAAAGGCCGCTCCGGATCCGTGAGGCAGCAGAAGGGCAGCCAGCCGTTCGAGGCCTGCAGCTCGGCCGCAGCCTGGAGATTGCGGGCGGCGGCATCGGTAAACGCGTCGACATCCAGTCGCACACCGGCCTCCGCCAGCGCCCACGCCGTGCGGGTGTTGTAGAGCGTCGTGTCGGCGCGGGCGAAACGTGAGTTCCCGCGGCGCCAGTGCCCATCACCGTCAAGCATCGCCGTCAGGTAGGAAGCGGCGCGGCGGGCGGCGTCGGCAAAACGACCGTTCTCGGACTCCTGGAACGCGGCGAGCCAGCCCAGGAGCACCTGTCCCGTATTGAACACGGCGGGAGATTCCGGCTCGCCTATGACACCGCCGCGCACCGCGCCCGTTGGCAGCTGGATGTCGATCTCCCACCGCGCAGCGCGCTCGGCACGGGCTGCAAGGTCGGGACGTGCCAAGCGCGCGGCAGCGGCATACAGCGTCGGGATGATGTAGCCCGTCGTCTCCGGGTAGGACGGCTGCCAGCCGTAGCGGTCGAAATGTGGGTGCCGGACAAGGCTGAAACCGCGCGAGAGGCCACCGTCCTGAGTCGCGTCCTGGGCTCGGACCAGCCACACGATCGCCGCAACCAGGTGCGGCTCGTGCAGCGGTTCCGCTGGACAGCCTCCGAGCCACTCGATCAACCGCTCTTCGAACGCCGTCGGATTGAGCAGCGGGTGCGCGCGGAGCACGCGTCCCCGACGCTTGAGCAGCGCCGCGAGTCGCGTGGGCAGCGAAGGCTGGCGTCCTCGACGTACGGATATCACTGAGCCCAGGGGAGCGAGGTTGGCCCCTGACGATGCAAACCCGGTGCCACGTTTGCGAACGCAACGGAGTGCTGTGGCGCGAACGCAGCACGTGACGCATTCGAGAGCCCCTCTCCCGCCCCAAGTCGGTTGGCATCAGTCCTGCACACAAGCAAGACACCATGCACAACGGCGAGTTGGAGATCTTTGCCACCTGCCCGGAAGGAGCGGCGGGGGATGGGCGTGCCTACGCCCAGCGCGTGATCGACGTCGCCCGCTGGAGCGAGCGGTGGGGGTGCAAGGGCATCCTCGTCTACAGCGACAACCGGCAGATGGATCCGTGGCTGGTGTCGCACCTCATCATCGAGCACACCAAGACTCTGTGTCCGTTGGTGGCGGTGCAGCCGGTGTACATGCACCCCTACGCGATCGCGAAGATGGTCGCCACGTTCGCGCACCTGTACGGGCGACGGATCTACCTCAACATGGTGGCCGGCGGGTTCAAGAACGACCTGACGGCCTTGAACGACGCGACGCCGCACGACCGGCGCTACGAACGGCTGGTCGAGTACACGCAGATCATCCGGCGACTCGTGGAAGGCTCCGCACCGCTCAGCTGTGACGGTGAGTTCTACAGCGTGAAGGGGCTGAAGCTCACGCCCCCGGTGCCGCCCGAACTCTTCCCCGGCATTTTCGTCTCCGGCTCCTCGGACGCGGGGCTGCGCGCAGCGCAGGCAATCGGGGCGACGGCCGTGAAGTACCCCAAGGCACCCGACGCGGAGGTGGAGCCCGACGAGGGGGTCGGCGCAGGCGTGCGCGTGGGGATCGTCACGCGCGCCGATGGGGACGAAGCGTGGACCGTCGCCCGCGAGCGGTTCCCCGAAGATCGCAAGGGCCAGCTCACGCACCAGCTGGCAATCAAAGTCTCCGACTCGGTGTGGCACCGGCAGCTGTCGGATCTGGCACAGGCCACGGCGCGCCAGGACAGCCCCTACTGGCTCGTGCCGTTCGAGAACTACAAGACCATGTGCCCCTATCTCGTGGGGAGTTACGAGCGTGTGGGGGACGAGCTCGCGCGCTACATCGCGCTGGGCTACCGCTCGTTCGTCCTGGACATTCCACCGGACGAGGACGAGCTGCGGCATGCAAGCGCCGCCTTCCAGCACGCACTTGAACAGGTCGGGTCATGACCCGCGCGCTCCAGGAATGGGTGACGCGAGAGGCACAACGCCGACCCGATGCCACAGCCGTGGTCATGGGCGGCGAACGCCTGACCTACGGGCAACTCGACGCCTTGAGCAATCAGCTCGCCCGCACGCTGCGGGCCGTCGGATGCGAGGCCGGCGACCGCGTCTGCCTGTTGCTCCCGAAGGGCCCGCTCACCGTGGCAAGCATGATCGGCGTCTTGAAGGCCGGGTCCTGCTACGTGCCCCTCGACACCGCGAGCCCCGGCGCGCGCCTCGCCAAGATCGTCACGTCGGCAGACCCACACGTGCTCCTCGCGAGTCCGCGTGCGGCGGCGACGCTCGACGGGCTGCTCCTGGACGACCAGCTCCGGTCAACCGTGCGGGTCGGTTGGATGGACGTTCCGCCGGTGCCGGACGAGCGGGGCGTGGCATTCACGCTCGACGACGTGCGGCGCATGCCGGCGGAAGCGCCAGGCGTCACGACCGCGCCGTCGGATTGCGCCCACATCCTGTTCACGTCGGGGTCCACCGGCACACCCAAGGGTGTACCCATCACCCACGGGAGCGTGATCCGGTTCGTGGAGTGGGCCAAGGGGTATTTCGGTCTGTCGACTCGCGACCGCCTCTCGGGGCACTCTCCGTTCCACTTCGACCTGTCGACGTTCGACGTGTACGGTACGTTCTCGGCCGGCGCCCAGCTCCATCTGGTGCCGCCGGAGCTGAACGTCCTGCCGCACACGCTCGTCGATTTCATCCGTGATTGCGAGCTCACGCAGTGGTTCTCCGTGCCCTCGGTCCTGACTCTCATGGCGCAGCTCGACGTGGTCCGTCACGGCGATTTCCCGACGCTCGAGCGCCTGCTGTGGTGCGGCGAGGTATTCCCGACCCGCGCGCTCCGCTACTGGATGACGCGGCTGCCGCAGGTGCGGTTCACTAACCTCTACGGGCCCACGGAGGCGACGATCGCTTCGAGCTACTACACGGTCCCGTCGTGCCCGGCGGACGACGGCGTGCCGATCCCGATCGGGCAGCCCTGTGGGGGAGAGGAGCTGTTAGTACTCGACGCGGCGGTGCGACCCGTCGCTCCCGGGGACGTGGGTGACCTCTACATCCGAGGGGCGGGTCTGAGCCCGGGCTACTGGCGCGACCCGGAGAAGACCCAGGCGGCGTTCCTGCCGAACCCGGCCGACCCCAACGACCGCATCTACCGCACCGGCGACCTGGCCCGCGCGGGGGAAGATGGCCTCATCTACTTCCTGGGGCGCGCGGATGCGCAGATCAAGTCGCGCGGCTACCGCATAGAGCTGGGCGAGATCGAGGCCGCCGTCCAGTCACTCTCCGATCTCGTGGAATGCGCGGTGGTCGCGCTCCCGACCGACGGCTTCGAAGGAACGGTGATCTGCTGCGGGTATGTGCCCCGGGAGGGCGTCGCCGTGACGCCGCTGAGCCTCCGGCGGCGGCTCGCCGACGTGCTACCCGTGTACATGCTGCCCTCGCAGTGGAAGGCCTACGAACGGCTGCCCCGAAACGCCAACGGCAAGATCGATCGGCGGCGCATGAAGGAGGAGTGGAGCCGTGATGAAGCTGCTCCCATTGGACAGTCCTGAGCGGATCGCGCTGGCGGGAGCATGGCTCAGCGCTCCGGACAACGCACAGTGGCTGGACTTCGGCAACGGCGTGCAGCACGTCACTCCCGTCACGCTCAAAGTCATGACGCAGCGGGACATGCATTGCCTGCGGTTGTACACCGCCGACGACGGCGACGCACCGGCCGGCGTGGTGGGCTTGAGCAATATCGATCGCACCTTCAAGACGGCGAGCGTCTGGTGCGCACCGGGCGACGAGCGCATGCCCCGCTACTCGGCGCGCGCCGTCTCCAAAATGCTCACCATCGCGTTCACAGAGCGCGGGCTGAATGCGATCACGTGCTGGGCGGTGGAGAACGACGAAGGGGCACGCGGGGTCGTCGACCTACTGCCGTTTACGTTCATCGGCCGGCTGCGGCATTGTCACTCGATCGACGGACGTCTCTACGATCGCCTCTTGTACGACATGCTGGCCTCTGAACACCGGGAGATCTGACGATGGCGGATGACACCGAAGTCCAGACGCGCCTCGCGCGCATCTTCGTGGAGCGGCTCGATGTGGAGGTGCCCGCGCCCGACACCGATCTGTTCGAGACCGGCATCATCGATTCACTGCGCTTCGTCGCGCTCCTCGCAGCGCTCGAAGAGGCATTCGGCATGCGCGTGACGGTCAACGAGCTCGAGATCGACGACTTTCGGACCCTGTCCCGCATCGCCGACTTCCTGGCCGCGAAGCAGCCGGGCTAACGACCGATGCGGCTCCTTCCCATCGACACGCCGGAACTCATCGATCTCGTCTCCTCCTGGCTTTCCAAGGAGGAGAACTGCAAGTGGCTGGACTTCGGCAACGGCGTGCGGGCGCTCACCCCCGCCGCACTCAAGATCATGACGCAGCGGGGCCTCCATGTGCTCCGCGTCTACACCGCGAATGGAGGCAGTGAGCCGGCGGGCGTCGCCGGCCTCAGCAACGTCGATCACCGCTTCAAGACGGCCTCGGTGTGGGCAGTGCTCGGGGCCAAGCGTTACGGCGGCTGCACGATGGGCGCAGTCTCGCAGCTGCTGACCTATGGATTCACGGAGTTGGGGCTCACGGCGGTGAACGCATGGACCGTCGACATCAACGCGGCCGCCAGGCGCGTACTCGAGCGGGTCGGCTTCACGTACGTCGGTCGGCAGCGGCAGTGCCACCGCCTCGACGGCCAGTGGCATGATCGCCTGCTCTTCGACCTGCTGGCGAGCGAGCACCAGGAGGCCCGAGGTGGACCCTAGCCTCCGCGAGCTGGGAATGGCGGAAGCGGCGGGAGAATTAGTCTAAGCGGCCGTGCGCCTCAACGTCAGCATGGCGAGCTCCGGGGGCGCGAATACCCGTATCGGCACGCCCACCACGCCGATACCACGACTGACATAGAGTTGGCTCGGGCCCCGGCAGTAGTGCCCCATGACGTACTTCGTGATCAAGCGGCCGGCCGACCACCGGAGCCCGGGGATGTAGAACTGCCCGCCATGGATGTGGCCCGCGAGGGTCAGGGGGATGCCGCGGGAGACCGCCCCGTCGAACGCCCCAGGGCGATGAGCGAGGAGGATCTTGAAGGCCTCGGGTGGCGCGCTGCGGAGGGCGGCGCCGATGTCATC
>Ga0214471_10001883_pt1 | contig 16590 bp, 20 predicted proteins | sample RVTome_5_FD_207665 | JGI IMG/M metagenome (GOLD analysis project Ga0214471, IMG submission 207665) | Soil microbial communities from uranium-contaminated site in the Upper Colorado River Basin, Wyoming, United States - RVT142D155 | ecosystem: Environmental > Terrestrial > Soil > Contaminated >... | reverse complement strand
TCGACGCTCGGCCCCACGGCGTGGAGCCCCGACGGCCGCTGGCTCTACTTCGCCCGCAGGAATTCCGGCACGGGGCTCGACCTGTACCGCTTCGATCTCTCCGACGGCAGCGAAGAACAACTGAGCCAGGGGAGCGAAGGGGAGTACGGCGGCCTGCTGTCCCCCGACGGCCAGCACCTCGCCCACTACCTCGAGACCGAGCAGCGTTGCGACGTCGCCGTGCTGGAACTCGCCACCGGTGAGCGCCGGATCCTGACCGCCGACGAGCCGGGCTGGCATTACGTCACCAGCTGGTCGCCGGACGGTCGCTTGGTTGCGGTGCACCATTTCGCGCCCGACTTCGAGAGTAGTACTTGCCGGGCGGTGCGGGTCGCGGACGGGTGGATGGTGCCCTTGGCGCTTCCGGAAGGCGCGCGCGAGCCGACCTGGGGCCGGCAATAGCGGTTTTTGCGCATACGCGTCCGGCCAAGGCATATTCCCGCGGTCGGTCGCCCCGCACCGGCCTCCAATTCCATGAGCGAACGCCCCAAGTCGGCCGAATCCACCCTCACGCCGCGTTCCGCGTGGCCCGTGCTCCGCAACCTGGTTGTGGGCATCCTGATCCTGGTTGCCCTGCCGCTGGTGTTCGGCGAGCCCGAGTTCCTGGCGCTGACCGCGCCGCTCGCGCTGCTCGCTTTCTTCCTGACGGTACCCGGTTTCTACCTCAATCCGCCCAACATGAGCCGGGTGATGGTGCTGTTCGGCAAGTATCTCGGCACCGTGCGCGAAGCCGGGTTCTTCTGGATCAGTCCGTTCACGCTCAAGCACAAGGTCTCGCTCAAGGCGCACAACGTGGCCAGCGAGAAGATCAAGGTCAACGACAGCAACGGCAACCCGATCGACATCGGCGCCGTGGTCGTCTGGCAGGTGCGCGACACCGCGCAAGCGATGTTCGACGTGGAGGCCTACGCGAACTACGTCGACATCCAGATCGAGACGGCGGTGCGCGCGCTCGCGAGCAGCCACCCCTACGACGAATTCCAGCCGGCCAAGGAAGGCGAAGCCGAAATCGTTTCCTTGCGCGGCGACACCGACAAGATCGCCGGCCTGCTCGAACAGACCTTGGGGCCGCGGCTCGACCGCGCGGGCATCGAAGTGCTCGAAGCGCGCTTGAGCCACCTCGCCTACGCGCCCGAGATCGCCTCGGCGATGCTCCAGCGCCAGCAGGCCGAGGCGATCATCGCCGCGCGCCAGAAGATCGTGGAAGGCGCGGTCGGCATGGTCGAACAGGCGCTGAACGATCTGAGTGCGAAAGGCGTGGTCGAGCTCGACCCCGACCGGCGCGCCCATCTGGTCGGCAACCTGCTGGTGGTGCTCTGCGGCCAGTCCGCGCCGCAGCCGGTGCTCAACGCCGGCAGCATCTAGCCCGCCGGTACGCGGGGTGGGAGTCTCCGGATCCGGATTCCGGTGTGGTCGGGCGGTTTGGGACCTATCATTCCGCCCCCTTGAACCACGCCCTCGCCGCCTGCTTGATCGCCGGGGCTCTTGCCTCTGGCGCTCCGGGTCAGCAGTCCGGTCCGCCCACCGCGCCGGCGGCGGTCGCGGAGTACCGGTTGGAGATCGCGGCGGCGGAAGTCGACTTCACCGGTACGCCGCGGCGGGCGATGACCGTGAACGGCGGCATCCCCGGACCGACCTTGCGCTTTCGTCAAGGCGAACTCGCCCGGATCCGCGTTCACAACGCGATGGAGGTGGCGACTTCGGTCCACTGGCACGGCTTGCTGCTGCCTTTCGCCATGGACGGAGTTCCGTACCTCACCTATCCGCCGATCGCGCCGGGCACGACCTTCATCTACGAGTTTCCGATCCGCCAGGCCGGCACCTACTGGTACCACTCGCACACGGCGTTCCAGGAGCAGCAAGGAGTCTACGGCTCGATCGTCATCCTGCCGGCGGAGGGCGGAGCGGCCGCGGATCGCGACCACGTGGTGATGCTCTCGGACTGGACCGACGAAGATCCCGACGAGGTCATGCGCACCCTGCGCCGCGGCAGCGAGTGGTACGCCGTCAAGAAGGGCAACATGCAGAGCTTGTTCGGTGCCGCGCGCCGCGGCGAGCTCGGCAGCTGGTTCCTGCGCGAGCTGCAGCGCATGCCGCCGATGGACCTCGCCGACGTGGCTTACGACCGCTTCCTTGCCAACGGCCGCACCACTTCGGTGCTCGAAGCGCAGCCAGGCGAGCTGGTGCGCCTGCGCGTGATCGACGGATCCGCCACCACCTTCTTCCACCTGGAGTTCGCCGGAGGGCCCATGACGATCGTGGCCGCGGACGGTCAGGACGTGGAAGCGATCGAGGAGTCGCGGATCCTGATCGGCGTGGCCGAGACCTACGACGTGCTGGTGCGGGTGCCCGAGGAAGGCGCCTGGGAATTCCGGGCGACGGCCCACGACCGTTCCGGCTACGCCTCGGTGTGGCTCGGGCGCGGCAAGCGCCATCCGGCGCCGGACGTGCCGCGCCCTGACCTGTACGCATCGATGGGCGCGCCGAGCCTGGCGCAGATCTTCGCCCTGACCCCGGCCGGTTCGATGGGGATGTCGAATCGGGACGTGAAGGCCGGCCGTTTCGACGCGCCGGGCATGCACGGCATGGAGGGAATGGAAGGGATGGCAGGAATGCACGACATGGAAGGCATGCACGGCATGCACGACATGACCAGCATGTCTTCGATGGAGGGCCATGGCGAAGAAGCCGTCGACGGCATGGATCCGCGCCGGCCGTGGGCGCCCTACGCGCGGCTGCGGGCAACCCGCGCGACCGCGCCCGACCCCGCGCTGCCGGTCCGGGAGGTGCGTCTGACCCTGGACGGCGACATGGAGCGCTACGTCTGGATGCTCAACGGCAAGACGCTCGCCGAAGAGGACCAGATCCTGGTGCGGAAAGGCGAAGTCGTGCGCCTGGTGATGATCAACCGGACGATGATGCATCACCCGATGCACTTGCACGGACACTTCTTCCGCTTGTTGAACGGCCAGGGTGACCGCTCGCCGCTCAAGCACACGGTCGACGTGGAACCGATGTCGACCACGGTGATCGAGTTCGTCGCCGACGAGTCGGGCGACTGGTTCTTCCACTGCCACTTGCTGTACCACATGATGGCCGGCATGGCCCGGGTGGTGCACTATCAGGACTTCGCGGTCGACTCGCGGCTGGCGGGCATCCGCCCCATGCTGCTGCACGACGACTGGTTCGCCTGGGGCCAGGCCGACGCGATGTCGCACATGACCGCCGGCTTCGTGCAGTACTCGAACAACCGCAACATCCTCACCGGCGCCTGGGAGGCCGGATGGGGGCGGATCGACGGCACGGAGTGGGAGGGGCTGTTCACCTACGACCGCTACTTCGACCGCTTCTTGTCCTTGTTCGCCGGCGTCGACGTCGGCGACGCGATCGCCGAGGAGCGCGCCGTCGCCGGCCTCCGCTACCGGCTGCCCTTCGACCTGGAATCCTCCGCGTTCGTTGGCAGCGACAGCAGCGCGCGCTTCTCGGTGGGGCGCGGCATTCCGCTCACCGACCGGCTGGCGGTCCTGGGCGAGGTCCAGTACGACACCGAGACCGAATTCGAGTCCCAATTCGGTTTCGATTGGCTGCTTTCCAAGAGCTTCTCGCTTCGGGCGAATTGGAATTCCGACTACGGTATCGGAGCGGGCGTCCAGGTCCGCTTCTGAGCCGGCACCCGGTTCCCGACGGCCGCACTCATGAGTGAATCACAAACGACGGACGCCGACTGGATCGATCCGGTCTGCGGCATGACGGCGGCCGCGGGCGGTCCCCACTACGCCGACCACCAGGGCACCGAGTACCGCTTCTGCAGCGGCCACTGCCGGGAACGCTTCCTTGCCGACCCGGGAGCCTTCCTCCACGCAGTGGATGCGCCGCCGGCCGCGCCGGCAGCGGCTCCGGCGGGCACGCTCTACACCTGCCCCATGCACCCCGAGATCGTGCAAGAAGGGCCGGGGAGCTGCCCGATCTGCGGGATGGCGCTCGAGCCGTCGATGCCCGCGCTCGCTTCCGGCCCGGATCCTGAATTGGCAGATATGAGCCGCCGCTTCAAGGTCGCCGTGCCGTTGGCCGCGGCCGTCCTGTTGCTCGCCATGGGCGACATGCTGCCGGGGCATCCGGTTTCCGCGCTGCTGTCGGCGCGAGTGCGGGTGCTGCTCGAACTGTTTCTGGCCACTCCGGTGTGCCTGTGGGCGGCCAAGCCGTTCTTCGTGCGCGCCGTGCAGTCGGTGCGCCACCGCAGTCCCAACATGTTCACCTTGATCGGGCTGGGTGTGGCGGTCGCGTACCTCTACAGCGTGGTCGCCGCTCTTGCGCCGGGGCTGTTCCCGCCGTCTTTCCGCCACGCTTCGGGCGAAGTCGCGGTCTACTTCGAGGCCGCAGCGGTGATCGTGGCGCTGGTGCTGCTCGGGCAGGTGCTCGAGCTGCGCGCGCGGGGCCAGACCGGAGCCGCCATCCAGAAGCTCCTCGGCATGACCGCCAAGACCGCGCGCCGCGTGCGCGCAGACGGCGGCGACGAGGACGTCCCGCTCGAAGCCGTGCGTGTCGGCGACCGGCTGCGGGTGCGGCCCGGCGAGAAGATCCCCACCGACGGCAAGGTGCTCGAAGGCCGCAGCGCTGTCGACGAATCAATGATCAGCGGCGAGGCGACGCCGGTGTCGAAAGCGCCCGGCGACGCCCTGGTGGGAGCGACCATGAACGGAACCGGCGCCTTGCTGATGCGCGCCGAGAAGGTGGGATCCGAGACCCTGCTCGCGCGGATCGTGGCCATGGTCGCCGCGGCGCAGCGCAGCCGCGCGCCGATCCAGAAGCTCGCCGACGTCGCAGCCGGATGGTTCGTTCCGGCGGTGGCGCTGATCGCGGTCGCCACTTTCATGGTGTGGGCGTTGTTCGGCCCCGAGCCGCGCATGGCCTATGCGCTGATCAACGCCGTGGCCGTGCTGATCATCGCGTGCCCGTGCGCGCTGGGCCTGGCGACGCCAATGTCGATCATGGTCGCGATGGGCAAGGGGGCGTCGATGGGAGTGTTGTTCCGAAACGCCGAAGCGATCGAAATGCTGCGGGCCGTGGACACCCTGGTGGTCGACAAGACCGGCACGCTCACCGTTGGTCGTCCCGTGCTCACCACGATCGAACCCGTGGAAGGCCAGGACCCGGCCGAGCTGCTGCGCCTTGCCGCTGGCCTGGAGCAGGGGAGCGAACACCCCCTGGCCGCGGCGATCGTGGCGGGCGCGACCGAGCGAGGTCTGGCGCTCGGATCGGCCCGGCATTTCGAATCGATCACCGGCAAGGGCGTGCGCGGGACGGTGGAGGGCCGGGTGGTGGTCCTTGGCAATGCCGCGATGCTCGAGGAATTCGGCATCGATTCCGGCCCGTTGCAGGCTCGCGCCGAGGAGCTGCGGGCGGATGGACGGACGGTGCTTTTCGTGGCGGTCGACCGGGCGCTCGCCGGCTTGCTGGGCGTCGCCGACCCCATCAAGGAAGGCACTCTCGAGGCGCTCGTCGCGCTCCGCGAGGAGGGCGTACGCGTGGTGATGCTCACCGGCGACAGCGCGACAACGGCCAAGGCGGTGGCGGCGCGGCTTGGCATCGACGAAGTGGTCGCCGGGATGCTGCCCGAGCAAAAGGCGGCGAAAGTACAGGAATTGCGCGCGCAAGGCCGCGTGGTCGCGATGGCGGGAGACGGCATCAACGACGCCCCGGCGCTCGCGCTGGCCCAGGTCGGCATCGCCATGGGAACGGGCACCGACGTGGCGATGGAGAGCGCGCACGTCACCCTGGTCAAGGGCGATCTGCGTGGCATCTTGCGCGCCCGCCGCCTGTCGTGCGTCACCATGGCGAACATCCGCCAGAACCTGGCGTTCGCTTTCGGCTACAACTCGCTCGGCGTGCCGATCGCCGCTGGCGTGCTCTACCCGGTGTTCGGTCTGCTCTTGAGCCCCATGATCGCAGCCGCCGCCATGAGCCTCAGTTCGGTGTCGGTGATCGGCAATGCGCTGCGGTTGCGGCGGGCTACCGTATAGGGGCGATGCCCACCGAGCCGTTCGCGCAGATTCCCTCCCGCCGTCAACTCCTCGCGATCCTCGCCGAAGACTGGGAACGCGTCGAGGCGCTGGCTGCAGCGGATCCGGGGCTCATGAACGCCGCGCACGCGATCGGCGGCAATCCGCTGTACGCAAGCGCGCGGGTCGGCGGAGTGGAACAGTACCGGCTGCGCTCGCTCGGCTGCGATTCGGACGGCCGGCCGGAAGGCGGCGACGGCCGCACGCCGGGCCGTGCGGCGATGGAATGCGCCGACCCGGTCGGCGCCTGGATCGCCGGCATCGACCTGCTGAGCAACGGTGGCGACGTCAACGCGCCCCAGCGCGACGGTGACAGCGTGCTCCACGGCGCCGTGCGCGCGCGCGACGCCCGCCTGGTGGAAACGGTGCTGCGCAAGGGCGGTGCGGCCGATGCCCGCGACGCGCAAGGCCGCACGCCGTTGGAACTCGCCGGGCAACTGCGCTGGAGCGAAGGCGCGGCCTTGCTCCGCAACCACGCCGCTGTGCCGCGCGACCACCGCGCTTCGCGCATGGTGTTCAACGCCAGCCGCGAAGCTTTCACCTTGCTGGGGATCGACGAAGTTCCCGCAGCCGTGCAGAGCCAGATCACCGGCCGTTCGCACTTCGACGCCAAGTTCATCGCCGAGCAGCTCGGCAAGAACCCACGCCTGGTCCACTCGATCAGCACCGACTCCGAACTCGCGATCGAGGCCTGCGGTCACACCGGCGCGCGCCCGGTCATCCGGATCCACCTGGATCACGGAGCGCCGCTCTCGTTGCCCACCGCGATTAGCTTGGGCGACCTCGAACACGCGCGCTGGCTGCTGCAGGGCGACCCGCTCCTGGTCCACGAGCGCGGTCCGCACGACTTCCCGGTCCTGTGGTACCCCGCCATCGGCCAGGGCTCGGTCGCTGCTGCCGAACTCCTGCTCGAGTTCGGCGCGCCGCTCGAGCAGGAGAGCGGCGGCGAAACCGCGCTGCACTGGGCCGCGCTGCGCGGCCACCCCGACCTGTGCGTCTTCCTGGTCGAGCACGGCGCCGATCCGCGCGCCGTCGGCTACCGCCAGGACCGCTCCGGCCGCACCCCGGTGCAATTGGCCCAGGACAACGGCCACGGCGCCGCCGAATCGGTGCTGCGGCAAATGATGGGTTGAGGGGCACGCTGGCGGCGCGGATGGCATGATGCCGCGCATGCATGTCACCCTCCTCTTGCTCCTTTTCGCCGGCGCGCTGGCGACGATCGGGTGTGCGGCGGCCGGGGACCGGGCCGCCGCGGAGGCCGCGGTCGTCGCGGCACCGCGCGGCATCAGCATCCAGTTCGCCGGCGTCTTCGTGGCCGACCAGGACAAGTCGCTCGACTTCTACACGCGGGTCCTGGGCTTCGTGACGATCAGCGACATTCCGCTCGGCCCGGAGGCGCGCTGGCTGACCGTCGCCTCGCCGCACGGTCCGGCCGGCGTCGAGCTGCTGCTCGAGCCCAACGGCCATCCGGCGGCGCGCGCGTTCCAGCAAGCGATCCGCGCCGACGGCATCGCCGCGACTTCGCTGCGCGTGGACGACCTGCAGCGCGAGTACGAGCGTTTGGTCGGCCTGGGCGTCGAATTCACCATGCCGCCGACGTCGATGGGCCCGACCCAGGTCGCCGTGTTCGACGACACCTGCGGCAACCTCATCCAGCTCCACCAGAACTAGCGGCCGTCCGCTTCCGCCGCGCACAGCCCGACTAGGATCGGTGGCATGGGCAAGACGTCCCGACTCGCTGCGATCCACCGGAAACTGCTCGCACACCACGGCGCGCAGGCGGGCCCGGGACTGACCGACCCGTTCGAACTCGTGCTGTGGGTCCAGGTCGCCTACCTGGTCGCCGACGAGCGGCGGCTGGCCGCCTTCCGCTTGCTGGAGAAACGCGTCGGCCTGGCGCCCAAAGCCGTCGCCAAGGCGAAGCTCGCCGTGCTCCAGGAGGTCGCGGCCGCGGGGGGCTCCATCGGCGTGGACTTGCGTGCGGTGCGGATGCAGGAGTCCGCCCGGCGCGTGCTCGAAGAGTGGGACGGCGACCTGGCGCAGGTGCTCGCACTGCCGCTCGCCGCGGCGGTCAAGGCGCTCAAGAAGTTCGCCATGATCGGCAAACCGGGCGCCGAGGAGATCCTGCTGCTGGCCGGGGCATATCCGGTGCTCGCGCTCGATTCCAACGGCATGCGGGTGCTCTTGCGGCTCGGCTACGGCGCGGAGGATCCGCGCTACGAACGGACCTACGCCAGCGTGCGCGCGGCCACGCAGCCGGAAGAACGTCCCGACGCCGTCTGGATGGCGTCGCTGCACCACCTGCTGCGCCGCCACGGCAAGGAGATCTGCCGGCGCAGCAAGCCCCTTTGCGGCGAGTGCCCTCTGGCCGGCGCTTGCCCTTGGCACGCCGAAAACGGTTGAGATCGGGATGATGGCCGTTCCGGAACCAGGCCGGCCGATGCGGTCCTGCGCCTTTCTGACGCTGCGCGATTCTGCGGACTTCGTCATCGACGACGACTTGGCGGTCGAGCCCCTCCGCGCACTCGGCTGGCAGGTCGAATCGGTGCCCTGGGATGCGCCCGCGGTCGATTGGAGCCGCTTCGACGTGGTGGTGATCCGCTCGCCGTGGGACTACCAGGACCGGCCGCAGCAGTTCCTCGCAGTGCTCGCCGAGATCGAACGGCAGGGCGCGCGGCTCGAGAACCCTTTGGAATTGGTCCGCTGGAACCTCGACAAGGGCTACCTGCGCGAACTCGCCGCGCGCGGGGTCCCGATCGTGCCCACCGTCTGGCGCGACCGCTTGACGCCCGGCGCACTCCCGGGGCTGTTCGCCGAGATCGGTGCCGAGGAGATCGTGATCAAACCGCGGGTGGGAGCGAACGCGGACGGCGCCTTCCGGATCGATCGCGCGGCCGCGCCGGCCCGCGTCGTCGAACTCGAGGCCTATTACGCCGGTCGCGCGCTGCAAGCGCAGCCCTTCCTTCCGGCGATCGTGGCGGAAGGCGAATTCTCGCTGTTCTGGTTCGCCGGAGAGTCGAGCCACGCGATTCTCAAGACCCCGGCCGCCGGCGACTTCCGCGTGCAAGAAGAGCACGGCGGCCTGATCCGGGCGGTCCCGCCCGAGCCGGCGCTGCGCGCGGCCGGCGCTCGCGCGCTCGCGGCGCTCGGCCCCGCGCCGCTCTATGCGCGCGCCGACTTCGTCCGCGCCGCCGGCGCCCCGGAGACCTTCCTGTTGATGGAGTTCGAATTGATCGAGCCCGCGCTCTACCTACGCATGGATCCCGGCGCCCCCGAGCACTTCGCCCGCGCCCTGGATGCGTGGATGGAGGCGCCCTTGCCACACTGAGCGTCCGGCCGTCGAGGACTTCGCACCCTTGCGGCGCACGGCGGGGCAGGTCGCCGAGCTCGAAGGCTTCCGAGGTGCGGCGGGGTGCGCGCCGCGGCTAGGCTTGCGGCATGGTGGCCCAGCAGTCCCACGAGCGCGCCGCATGGCGCGAGCGCCTGCACGTGGTGATTTTCGGGTCCGACACGCCGGCGGGGAAGGCCTTCGATCTGGCGCTGATCGTCGCCATCGTGCTGAGCGTGGGGGTGGTGATGCTCGAGAGCGTGGCCGCGGTGCGCCAGCGTCACGGTCCGCAACTGCGCGTGGCCGAGTGGGCTTTCACGATCCTGTTCACGGTCGAGTACCTGCTGCGGCTGATCTGCGTGCCGCGCGCCTGGCGCTATGCGCGCAGTTTCTTCGGCGTGGTCGACCTGCTCGCGATCCTGCCGACGTTCGCGAGCGCGCTGATACCGGGCGCGCAGGCCTTTCTGGTGGTGCGGACGCTGCGGATCCTGCGCGTGTTCCGCGTGCTCAAGCTCGCCCTCCACCTCGCCGAGGCGGAAACGCTCATCCGCGCGCTGCACGCGAGCCGGCGCAAGATCACCGTGTTCTTGTTCAGCGTGTTCACGCTGGTCGCGTCCTCGGCTCGCTGATGTACTTGATCGAGGGCGCGGAGCACGGCTTCACCAGCATCCCGCGCAGCGTGTACTGGGCCATCGTCACCCTCACCACGGTGGGCTACGGCCAGGTCACGCCGCAGACTCCTCTCGGCCAGGCGCTCGCTGCGATCGTCATGATCCTGGGCTACGCGATCATCGCGGTGCCGACGCGCATCGTGACCGTGGAACTGGCGGCCGCGGCGCGCTCCGACGGCCGCAAGTGTCCCGCTTGCGCGGCGGGAGGGCACGACCACGACGCGAAGTTCTGCAAGACCTGTGGCGCCGGAATGGAGGATGGGACATGAGCACCTCGAGGGAAACTCAAGGCGCGCCCGCCGTCTCAATGAAGCTTCGACGCCAATTCCTGACTTGGCGGCATGCTCGGGTTGCCGGAGTGACCTACGTGGTGATGGGCGTGTTCGCCTACCTGGCCTTCCCACGCTCGTGGAAGACCGGCGCCTCGGTCGTGTTCGGGCCCTTCGCGGGGCCGGCGATGCGCCGTTGGCGGCACAGCCTGGACTGGGCTTGGACGCTCGCGCCGTGGGCCTTCGGCTTGCTCGCCGCCGGCCTGATCGTGCAGTGGTGGCTGGAGCCGACGACCCGGCCGCGGCGCATCGTGCGGATGACGGCCTGGGGGATCGCGTGCGCGGGCTGGTGCGCCTTTGCCTTGCTCTCGTATGGGGTCGCGCTCGAGTAGCCGTGGACCCGGATCCGAATCAAGTGCTGCTGCGCGCAGTCCGCGCAGACGACCTGCCCGTTTTCTTCACCCATCAGAGCGATCTCGTGGCCGTGCAAATGGTGGCGTTCAGCCGCTGGGAACCGGGCAACCGCGCCGCCTTCGACGAGCGCTGGCGCCACATCCAGACCGATCCAGGGATCACGGCGCGCACGATCCTGCTCGACGACCGCGTGGTCGGGCATCTGGTCTGCTTTCCTTACGAAGGCGATCAGGAGGTTGGCTACTGGATCGCGAGGAAGTACTGGGGCCGCGGCATCGCCACGCGCGCGCTCGCGCTGTTCCTGCAGGACTTGCCCATGCGGCCCCTCCATGCGCGCGTCGTCCACGACAACGCCGGCTCGCGGCGGGTGCTCGAAAAATGCGGCTTCGCGCAGATCGGCCTGGAAGTGGCGTTCGCCGAGGCCCGCAAGCAGGAAGTCGCGCAGATCGTCTTCCGCCTCGACTGAGCTGCCGCGAAGGCTTGCGGCGCTATTCTTGCTCCGGCCCGCAAGACCTCCTTTCCCTTCGACGTGATCTCCCAAGACCGGATTCGCGCGCTCGCCTTGGCGCTGCCGCTGGCAGTCGAACAAGACCACCACGGCTTTCCTTCCTTCCGGGTGAAGGGCAAGATCTTCGCGACCATGCCCGACGCCGCCCGCTTGCACGTGATGCTGCCGGAGGCCCAGATCGACGCCGCCTTGGCACCGAAGATCGCCGCCCTCGAAGAGCTGTGGTGGGGCAAGCGGCGCTGCGGAGTCCGGGTCGACCCCGGACGCGCCAGCGTGAAGTTGGTCGAGACCCTCTTGAAACAGGCTTGGACCGCAAAGGCGGGGACCTTGGCGTCGTGAAGACCGCCACCCTGCTGATCACTTGCCGCGACTGCCGCGGCATCGTCGCGGGCATGGCGCAAGTCCTTGCGGCGCGCGGCCTCAACATCCTCGACTCCGACCAGCACACTGATCCGCTGGCGGGGATTTTCTTCCAGAGGATCCGTTTCGACCTTGCCGGCCTGGTCGGCGACCGCGCCGGGCTCGAGGCCGCCATCGCCGCGGTGGCGGAACCGTTGCGGATGGACTGGCGGATCGCGTACGCGGAAGTGCGACCGAAGGTGGCGCTGTTCGTGGGCAAGCAGGACCATTGCTTGCACGATCTTCTGCAGCGTCACCAGGCCGGCGAGCTGGCTGGAGAGATCGTCCTGGTGGTGAGCAACCACCCGGACGCCCGCGCGGTCGCCGCGTTCTACGGCGTCGATTTCCACGTCTTTCCCATCACCGGGGACAACAAGCGCGCGCAAGAGCAGGCCGAGCTGGCGTTGCTGGCCGAACGCCGCGTCGAGCTGGTCGTGCTCGCGCGCTACATGCAGGTGCTCAGCGGCGGATTCCTGGCCGCCTTCCCCGGCGCGGTGATCAACATCCACCACAGCTTCTTGCCGGCGTTCATGGGCGGCAACCCGTACCGGCAGGCCTTCGAGCGCGGCGTCAAGGTGATCGGCGCCACCGCGCACTACGTAACCGAGGACCTCGACGAGGGGCCGATCATCGAACAGGACGTCCTTCGCGCCTCGCACCGCGACACGGTCGAAGACCTGGTGCGCAAGGGCCGCGACGTCGAGCGCGTGGTGCTCTCCCGTGCCGTACGCTGGCACTTGGAGAACCGTGTGCTGCGTTATGGCAACAAGACCGTTGTCTTCGCCTGACACTCTATCCCATGAACAGCAACGCAGCGACTCTGCGCGCGTTTTTCGCGCGGATCTGGAACAGCCGCGACTTCGGCGCCATCCCCGAGTTCCTCGCTCCGGTCTACGAAGTGCGCAGCGACCCTGGCGACGCCTGGCACGGCCAAACCCTCGATCACGCAGGTTTCCTGGCACGGATCCGCAAGTCGATGGCGCCGGTACCCGACCTGGAGTTCACCATCGTCGAGACGGTGGCCCAGCGCGATCGCGTGGCGGTCAGCTGGACGATGAGCGGCACGCACCAAGGGCCGCTCGGTCCGTCCGGAGGACCGCGACGATTCGAGGACGTGCCGGGCCTGACCATCTACTCGTTCACCGACGGCAAGATCAGCGGGCACTGGCAAGTCGTCGATCGCATGGGCCTCATGCGGCAATTCGGCCTGCTGCCGAGCGAACCGCCGGCCAGTCAGGGCACAAGATGAGAAGACTCGTCCTACTTGCCCCGCTGCTGGTCGCTTGCGGCAACGAACCGAAGAGCAGCGGGGTGGACGGCGTGGTCGTCGGCCTTCCGGAGTCCTTCGAAGCTTTCGAGGCCATGCTGCTCGACGCCCAGACCTTGCAGCTGAATTTCGAGATCCGCTCGGACGAGGCTGTCCAAGCGGCGTTCCGCGGCACCCTGGCGCTCGCGGCCGGCAACTACCTGCGCTTGGATGCTGCGGGGAGTTTCGAGGGAGCTCCGATGCAGCTCGGGCTCGTGTCGGACGGCACCATGCTGCGCATCCGGGCGAACGGCCGGACCACGGACGTTCCCGTACCGCCGGAATTGAACAAGGCGGTGGTGCTCGGGCTCACGCGGATGGGCCTGTTGCACAACCTCGCGGTTCTCGCCGGCGGCGCACCGCCCGACCATGCCGCGGGCGGCGTGGGAGACTGGGTGCGGATCGAGGAGGGCGGCGTCGAGCGACGCGACGCAAGCGCGACCTTCGCGCTACGGATCTTCGTGGCTGGCGAGGACGTTGCGGCCGCCTCCTTGACCCTCGGGGACTTCGGCCTGCCCGTCCACCGCGAGCAGACCGTGACCTTTCCTGGCGGCCAGATGCAGGCGCGCGAAGACTACACCGAGGCCTCGATCAACACCGTGGTTGCACCGGAACGCTTTCTCCTCGACTAGCGTGTTCGAAATCCGCGCCGAGCAGAAGCACGATCGGGCGGCCGTGCACGCAGTCCATGTCGCGGCGTTCCCGACCGACGCCGAAGCGGACCTGGTCGATCGCCTGCGGTCCGATGCCGCTCCCATCGTCTCGCTGGTTGCCGTGCACGGCGGCGTGGTGGCGGGGCACCTCCTGTTCTCGCCGGTCACGATCGACCGCGCTCCGAAGCTCCCGGTCATGGGCTTGGCGCCGATGGCCGTCCTGCCGGACCGCCAACGCGAAGGCCTCGGCAGCGCACTCGTGCACGCGGGGCTGGATTGCTGCCGTGAACGCGGCGCCCGGGCCGTGGTGGTGCTCGGACATCCGGACTACTACCCGCGTTTCGGGTTCGTGCCGGCCTCGCGGTTGGGTCTTCGCTGCGTGTACGACGCGCCTGACGAAGCCTTCCTCGCCTTGGAGCTGGCGCCCGGCGCCTTGGCGGCCGCTGCCGGCACTGCGCACTACCACTCCGCCTTTGGCGATCTCTGAGGACGCGGCTATTTTGGCGAGCATGCGCAGCCGGATCGTTTCGTATTCCCTCGGCTTGTTCCTGGCCTCCGCCGGCGTCTCGTGGAGCTGTGGTGAGCATGCTTCCCACGCCGCCAGGACTGCGGCGCCGCGCAACCTGCAAGTCAGCCTTGGAGGAGCTCCAGGCGGCGGCTCGCGGATGACGTGGAACGAGGTCCGCATCGACGTCGCCGGCGACGTGACCCTCTCCATGCCCGAGGGATTCACCATCTCGATCGCCAAGGCGGATGGCCACGAGTCCGTGAACAACCACGACAGCCCCGAGATCCTGATCGACGGCGAGGAACTCGACGTGAAGGACCGCCACGTGTTCCTGGGGGGCAAGGATCATGGCCTGGTGGCCGAGGGTTTCCTGGCGCGCATTTCGAAGGCCGGCGTGGTGATCGAAGCGCTGCCGCCCGAGAACGGTGACTAGCTCCGGTGGCGCCGCGCCGCTCGGCCTGACGGTTCTCGGCGCGACTTTCGCGATCCACCGCTTCGCGCCGGATGCAGCGCTTCCCGATGCGGTGCGGACCGCCGTTCCGGTTTGGATCGCCCGCACGCCCGAGGAACTCTCGATCGTGTGCGCCGAGGCGGTCGGCCTCGCCGCGCCGAGACGGATCGGCGGTTGGCGATGCCTGCAAGTGGCGGGGCCATTGCCGCTCGACCTGGTCGGCGTGCTCGCGGGCCTGTCCACGGTGCTCGCCGAGGCCGGGGTGTGCGTGCTCGCCTTGTCCACGCACGACACCGATTTCCTGCTTGTCCCCGGCAAGGATCTCGAGCGCGGCGTGGCCGCCCTGCGCGGGGCGGGATACGGGATCGCAGCGCCGACCTGAAGCGCTACACTCGGCGCGGCCGCCGGCGGGAAACCGGCGGGGAGCCGGCGGACCGGCCAAGTACTTCGTCTGGTTCCGATATGGCTCCCGCCCCTCGCGACTCCGCGCCGACTGCGGTCCTGCTGGTCCACGGCATCGGTGCGCAAGAGCGCGGCGACACGCTCGCCAAGATTTGGAAGGGCCTGCGCAAGGTTGCGCCCGACGCCTTGCCGACCGCCATTGCGGAGGGCGAAACCGTGGCGCTCGCCGGCCAGCCGCTGCGCTTCTACGAGGTCTACTGGGCCGATCTCTTGCGCGGCGAAGTCACCCGCGGTGCGTTCCAGATCGCCGAGCTGCAGAGCATCCCCTGGTTTCCGTGGTTCCACCACCGGCGCAAGGTCTATGCGGCGGGGGACTACGGCCGCTTCCAGGTGCTGGCGACCAGCCTGTTTCTGCCGGTCGTCAATTTGCTGCTGGTGCTGGCCTACTACGGGGCGCGCGTGCTGGCGATCGTGGTGGCGATGTTCGTGGCAATCGCCAAGCGAGGGAAGTACGACCCCGAGCAGCGCCTGGTCGATGCCATGCTCGACGAGTACGTGGGCGACGTCTTCCACTACGTCAATTCGGCCGGCGAGGCCTATCCGCGGCCCGAGGGAGAGCCGCCGGTCCCGCCCGAGGTCGAGGGCGTGTACCTGAAGATCATCGAGCGCTCCCATGAGCAGCTGCTGCGCGCCCAGGACGATGGCTGCGCAGCGATCCAGGTGGTGGCGCACAGCCTTGGCACCGTAGTGGCCTTCCACGCCTTGACAGGCTTGCGCGCCCAGGACGATCCGCAGGCGCACGAGACCGAAGTCCGCGCGGCGATCGCCAGAGTGGAGCACCTGTACACCATCGGGAGTCCGCTCGAGAAGATCCGCTTCTTCTGGCCCAAGCTGCAGCCGGCCGCCGGCGAGGCGGGGGGGGCGCAAGCTTCCGTGGGACAACTTCGTTTCCTTCTTCGACCCCGTGGCCGGCGTCTTGCGCCGGTTCGGAGCCTGGGGCGAGGTCGTCAACCACCGCCTGCTCGGCAGTGGTTTCTTCTTCGGCCACGTGGCCTATGAGCGGAGCCCGGTGTTCCTGCACACCCTCACCGCCGGGCTTTGCGGCCAGGCTCTCGCCTTTGAGCGCACTCGTGGCCAGCGCGTGCGCGATTTCCTAGTCCTGGCGGCCGAAACCGTGCTCGCGCCGGCCCTGCTCGCGGTCTTGCTGATTCTGGGACTGGTTTTCTTCTGGGTCTTGGCGAGCGTACTGCCGTTTCTGATTTCGCACGCGCTGGGGCTGGTGATGGACCGGGATTCCCTGTTGCCCCTTGCCGACCAGGCGCAATTCGGCATGGCCATGGTCCTGTTGTTCGTGTTCCTCTTTGCGCCGCGCGTACGCGCCGACCGCGTGCACGCGCAGCACTGGATGGAGCCCCCCGGGGTCGCGGCGCTAACCTCGGGCGGGAGCGCATCTTGAAGACCCCGGCCGAACTCTTCGCCGCCAACCGCATCTGGGCCGACAAGATGCGCGAAGGCGATACCCGCTTCTTTACGCGCCTGGTGGAGCAGCAGAATCCTGATTTCTTGTGGATCGGCTGCTCGGA
>Ga0214471_10001880_pt1 | contig 16600 bp, 14 predicted proteins | sample RVTome_5_FD_207665 | JGI IMG/M metagenome (GOLD analysis project Ga0214471, IMG submission 207665) | Soil microbial communities from uranium-contaminated site in the Upper Colorado River Basin, Wyoming, United States - RVT142D155 | ecosystem: Environmental > Terrestrial > Soil > Contaminated >... | reverse complement strand
CGCGGCCGACGTGCGCCCTGAAGCAGCTCGGCAAGCGCGCCTTCCGAATGCGCCGTGCCGAGGTAGCACCAGCGATGCACCACGTGCACGTCGACTTCGGGACAATCGGGGTCAAAACCGAGGTCTGACTCCGGAGCACCGAAACGGGGGGCCGGCCCCTCGACAATGCCGATCGGGCCCTTGTAGGGCCAGGTAATCGTGTTGAGCGATCCGAGCGCGGCGGCGACGCGCAAGTAGTGCGCCGCGACGCTTTCACGCCCGGCGCACACCCCAGCGCAGCGCCGAATCTGATGGCGGAAGCAGGTGCCTCGGCCGGCGTGCGCCCGATCGAAGCCAAGCGTCTGCAGGCACAGGCCGTGCGCATCGGCGAGCCCGCACAGCGCCTCGAGCGCCGCGCGTCTGGAGCGGAACATGCCGTGCAGATTGCGCACCATGCGCGCGTCGAGATCATCGGCCGAGGCGAGGCGCAGTTCGCCCGACCGTGTGCCGTCGTTGCCGCGACGCGCCTGGAGCACGAAACCGCACAGGCCGTTCCTGCGGCGCAGCTGTCGATTGAACACCGGCGCAAGCGTCTTCACCAGCTCGGCTTCGGCGAGCAGCGCGCCGAGCTCGCCTGCCGTGCGCCGCCAGTCGATGCGCCGCACCTCGCGCGCGATCTGTATCTCCCTGGGGGAGCGCAGGTCGTCCGCGAAGTGCGACAGAACGCGCGTTCGCATGGTGATGCTCTTGCCGACATACAGCGGCGCAGCGCCCTCGCCATAGAACAGATATACGCCGGGGGCCTCTGGAATCGCGTCCACCATGGCGCGATCGATATAGGGCGGCAGCGCAGGGCGCTTTGCGACCTGCGTCGCCGCGTGCGCGAGCGCGGCGGTGCCGCGCTCCTCGGCCGCGACGCGCAGGAATTGCCACACCGCGTCGGCGTCGCCGAGCGCGCGGTGGCGCGCGCGGCACTCGAGGCCGTGTCGCGCGATCAGGCTGGCCAGATTGTGGCGCGCGTGCTCCGGGTACAGGCGGCGCGAAAGCTTGACCGTACACAACGTCTTCGCCGAGAAGCAGATCCCGGCGCGCGCGAACTCGTGGCGCAGGAAGCCGTAGTCGAAGCGCGCGTTGTGCGCGACGAACAGACGCCCGGCGAGCCGCTCATGCAGCTCGGCAGCAAGCGCGCGAAAGCGCGGGGCACCAGCCACCATGTTGTTGGTGATGCCGGTGAGCGCCTGGATCGCCGGCGGGATCGCGGATTCCGGGTTGACCAGCGTGGACCATTCGGAGGCGACCTCGCCGCGCTCTATTTCGATCACCGCGATCTCGGTGATGCGATCCCACGCAGGGTGCGCGCCGGTGGTCTCCAGGTCGACGATAGCGAGCGGCGCATCGAGGAGCTCGGCAGTCATGGATATACGTCCAGTAGAGACTGTACCGCAGGCGAGTTGCTCGGAAAAGCGCGCCAGCTGCTAGGGCGCGAAGCCGACGATCGTGATGCCCGCGAAGACGTTGATTGCGCGTACGAACCTCGGCCCGATGCGCTCGCGCAACCAGCTCGCTGCGCCAGCAAGGATTGCCCACCATGGCGCCGAGCCGAGGAACACGCCGAGCACGATGAGACGCGCGGCACCGTGGTCCAAGCGTGCGGCAAGGCCGAGTCCGGCAAGGAGCGCAGCGAACGCGAGGATAAAATCGAACTCGCGGTCCTTCAGGAACCGCAGGCCTACGCGCGCGTCAGGCGTCCATCGGCACGAATCCCGGCTGGGCGCGCACGCGTGCCAGCCAGGCGCGAAGCTTTGGGTAGGGCGCGAGGTCGAAGCCCGTCTGGTCCGCGCAGTGCGTATAGGCGAATAGCGCGATGTCGGCGATCGAGTAGTCCTCGCCGGCGAAGTAGGGCACGCGCGTGAGCTCGGTTTCCATCACCCGAAGCGCCTGCCCGCCGCGCTCGCGCAGCCGAGGAAGCTCGGCGCGGCGCGCGTGATCCGGCGGCAGGAATAGGGTGATGAAGCGCGCCACGGCGATATAGGGTTCATGGCTGTACTGCTCGAAGAACATCCACTGCAGCGCGCGCGCGCGGCCGAGCCGGTTCCTCGGCATGAGCGGCGTACCCTCGGCCAGGTAATGCAGGATCGCGTTCGACTCGGGCAGGAAGTTGCCGTCGCCGAGCGCGAGTGTCGGCACCTTGCCGTTCGGGTTCATGGCGAGGAACTCGGGCGTGCGCGTGCCACTATTCAGAATGTCGATCTCGACCCACTTGTAGGCGATGCCGAGCCACTCGAGCGCGAGCTTGACCTTGTAGCAGTTGCCCGAAGCGTTCATGCCGTAGACGGTATACATATTTGCCATTTCACTTGCGCGCTGTCGCCGAAGTTCGGGTGCCGTGCTGAAGGCGGTTCGTGCCTCGCGATAGTGTACTGTTGTTCACCCGCTGTTACGCAGCCCGGCGGCGACGCCGTTGATGGTCAGATGGATAGCGCGCTTGGTGCGTGCGTCGGTGTCGCCGGCGCGGTAGCGGCGCAGCAGTTCGACCTGCAGGTGGTTGAGCAGGTCGAGATAGGGAAAGCGGTTGCGGATCGAGCGCGCGAGCGTCGGATTGTCGGCGAGGAACCCGCTGCGCTCGGTGAGCGCAAAGAGCCACTTGCGGCTGAGGTGCCACTCGGCGGCGATGCGGCCGAACACGCGCTCGCGCAGCTTCGCGTCGGGCACCAGCTCGGCGTAGCGCGAGGCGATCGCCAAATCGGTCTTGGCGAGCACCATGTCGAGGTTCGAGAGTACGCTGCGGAAGAACGGCCAGTTCTGCGCCATCTCGCGCAGCTCCGCGAGCGCGTCGCCATTCGCCCTCATCCACTGGTCGATCGCGGCTCCGAATCCGTACCAGCCGGGCAGCATCAGCCGGCATTGGCTCCAGCTGAACACCCACGGTATCGCGCGCAGGTCTTCGAGGCGGGTCGAGCTCTTGCGCGAGGCGGGGCGGCTGCCGATGTTCAGCCCCGCGATCTCGTCGATCGGCGTCGACGCGCGGAAGTAGTCGATGAACCCAGGCGTGTCCCGCACCAGCGCCCGATAGGCGTCGTAGGCGAAGCCGGCGAGCTCTCCCATGATTCGCGTCCGGCGCTCGGGCTCGACGTCGGGCTGCGGGCGGGCCGCGAGGCTCGCCTCAAGCGTCGCCGCGGCCAGCGTCTCGAGGTTGCGCCGGCCGGTTTCCGGGTCGCCGTACTTGCTCGCGATCACCTCGCCTTGCTCCGTCAGGCGTAGCGCGCCGTCGACTGTACCCGCCAGCTGCGCGAGGATCGCCTCGTAGCTCGGCCCGCCGCCGCGGCCCACGGTGCCGCCGCGGCCGTGAAACAGGCGCAGGCGCACGCCGTGCGCGACCGCGATCGGCTTCGCCTTGCGCGGCGCCGAAGTGAAATCGACGCCGAAGATTGTGCTGCCCGCCGTTCTGCGAATTCTCTGGGCCACCACTAGCTCCGTCGTGCCGAAACGATCGCCCAGCGAACGATCTGCGCGGCGGCGTAGGTCATCATCAGCGCGCCGAATGCCGCGCAGATCCAGGCGTTGGTCTTGTCGGCGAACGGCGGGATCATCCGGTCGAGCGCATCGGAGAGACCGCCCGCGAGCCCGAGCCCGGTGAGCAGCGCACCGATCACGTCGAGCACGATGAGCCGGGTCGGCGGCAGCAGGCGCAGGGACGCGCTCATTACCGCGCCGGCGATTTCGCCGCGGCGCTCAGCGCCTTGGCATTCAGGTTGTGGATGCGGCCGAAGCCGGCGACGAAGCGCGCATCGCGCGGCGCGAGACGCCAGAAGGAGAAATCGGCGAGCTGGAAGTGGGTTTGCGCGTTCGTGAAGCGAGCGAGCCAGGCGCGCTTCAGGCGCGCGGTGTCGGCGCTCTCGGAGGGCAGCTGCGCCGCGTCCGCCCTGATCGTTACGCGCGCCAGCGCGTAGGGATCGGCGCGGCGATCGTCCGTCTGCGCAATCGAGAACGCGATGCGCGGTTCTCGCAGCATGTCCTGCGTGTGCCACGCGAGCCGGCTGACGTGCAACCAGAAGGCCGAAAAATCCTCTTCGGCTAGGAACGGCGCCATCGACACGAGCGGCGCGCCTCCGCGCAGCGTGCCCAGCGCACCGATGCGCTCGCCACGGACCAGGTGCGCCAGCAGGGCAAGGGTTTCAGCGTCGGGGGCCCTCTGCATGGCTGCATTGCCGCGGCGCTTTGCTGCCGGGCGTTACTCGCAGGAGAACTCGATTGGCTCGCTCGCGGTTGCGCGCGACTGGCCGAGCGCGATGACCCCGCGCCCGCGCAGCACGAATTCCTCGCGCCGCAGCACGAGCTCGCTGTCACCCTCGACGGTAATGAAGGTGCCATTGGCGCTTTGGTCGACAAACACATGCTTGCCCTGCCTGTGCTCGATGCGACCGTGCGCGCGCGAGGCGCTCAGCTCGGCGACCACCAGTTCGGAAGTCTTGTCGCGGCCCACGGTGAGCGAGTTGCGGCTGCCATCGAGCCTGACAACCTGGTCGCGCACCTTCAGCCTGAGCACCGCGGGCGGCGGAACGTCGCTCAGGCTCGAGATGATCATGGTTTCATCGTCGCCGGGCCGCCACAGCATTTCACAGAGCTCGACCTCTTTCGCCTTGCCCTTGACGGTCATCGCGTAAAGCGGGCGGCAGGCCGAGCGCAGCCGTTCGTTCATCGCCTCTACGGTCTCGCGCGAGGTGATGACCTGGCCGCGGTTCGCGGTTTCCACCAGGCGCGAGGCAATATTTACGGTATCGCCGAAGATGTCGCCGCCGCTTTCAACGATCTGGCCGTAATGCATGCCGACCCGCACCGCGAGCTTGCTGCCCGCCATCGGCGGCAGCGCGCTGACGCCGAGCTGCATGGCAATGGCGGCTTCGGCTGCGGCACTGGCGTCGGGAAACAGCGCCATCACCTCGTCACCGATCGTTTTCACGACGCGTCCGCCATTGCTGTCGGTACGCGCCCGCAGAATCTGCATGCACGCGGCGACCGCGGCGAAGGCAGCTTTGTCACCGACCGTGTCATATAGACGCGTGCTCTCGCTCACGTCCGCGAACAGCACCGCCCCCTGCTTGTCCTGTTCCATCGAATTGATCGCGCCTCGGCCACCCGCGGCCTGGCTCAAGTTGTCAGTTTGACCCCATGGCGCAAGGGCGACAAGCACGCCTCGGGATGCCTGCCGCGCCGCCCGCGGCGCAGCCCGGCCGCACTACTGGTCGAGGCGCGATTCGAGATCGATATCCTGCCCCAGCACGTAGTTGCCGAAGGCGTCGATCAGCTCGTCATTGAACTTGCCGGGCGCGACCACCCAGCGCGTGCGTCCCAGCCGGCCGACGTTGTGCAGTTCGATCACTACCGCGAGCGCTTCGTAGTCGCCTCGCACCAGCGCCTCGCAGGCGATCGGTCCGGAAACCGTGAACACGCCGCGGATCGGCTGGCCGAAATCGTTGACCTTCGTTTCCTTGAACGTGAAGGAAATACGGTGCTCGCTGAGGAACGTTCGGCAGGCCTGGATGTCGGCGCCGATCAGCTCGAATCGAGCCGGCCTGACGTAGCGCGCCGTGAGTCGCAGCGACACGTAGTCGCAGTAGTCGTTGCCGCCGATGTGGCGCATGCGGCAGTCGGCCGAGGCCTCAGAGAGCTCCATCGCCGGAGCGCTGCGCAGGAACGTGAGCTCGTAGGGAAATTCGGTTTCCGGCGTCGCGCTGTTCATTGCAGCGGTAAACTCGACCAGGTAGCGGTGGGTTTCCCGCAAATGTCGATCGATTTGCGACATCAGGCCGGCGCGCCGTTGCGTCGCGTCGTCGGTCAGCGCACGCTCCGCCTGGCTGCGCAGCGCCTGGATGGCCGCGCGCCGCGCCTGCGCCTGCCCAGTGACGGTCGTTCCCGCCGCATCGGCGCCAATGCTGCGGTCGAAGGACGTGCGCTCCTGGCGCCGCGCCTCGGCCCAGCGGCGCAGCTCTTCCTCCTTCTTTTCGCGCGCTGCCGCCTCCTCGCGCTGACGGGCGCGCAATTCTTCCTCGACGTTGCGCTCCAAGCTGTCGAGCTCCTCGAGCAGCTGCGCGCGCGCCGGGTCGGGCGTCGGCGCGCCGTCTGTCATGATCATGGTCTCCGCCGCATGCACATCGTCCGCCGCGCCCCGGGGGGCGGGGCGACCTGGCGCCGCACCATGGGCGGGTCCATGCGCTCCGAGACTGCGCCAGTTGCGCAGCTCGTGCGCCATCTCGCTGGCGCGCTGATAGCGGCCTTCCGGCGTCTTGGTGAGGGCGCGTGCCAGGATATGGTCGAACGCGACCGGGATGTATGGATCGATCTGCGTCACCGGCTGGTGCGGCGAGCGCGCGATGCGCTGCATCAGCGCGAAAATAGTCGTGTCCCCGGGCTGCTCGAACGGGTTGCGCCAAGTGAGCATCTCGTAGAGCACCACGCCGAGCGAGAACACGTCCGAGCGCGGGTCGACGGGCTGGCCGAGCACTTGTTCGGGCGACATGTAGCGCGGCGAGCCGAGCGCCGAGCCGGCCTGCGTCGTGGTCGAGGACGGAATGTAGGCGACGCCGAAATCGGTGAGCTTGGCGCGCCCGGAGGGCAGGATCATCACGTTCGCCGGCTTGACGTCACGATGCACGACGGAAAAGCCATGCGCGTGGCCGAGCGCGTCGGCAACTTGGGCGGCGAGTTCGGCGATCGTATGGAACGGCATGCGCGTCGACTCGCGCAGCACCTCCTGCAGCGAGCGCCCCTCGAGCATCTCCATCGCGATGTAGGCGATGTCGCCCTGTTCGCCGACGTCGAAGATGGTGACGATGTTGGGGTGATTGAGCCGCCCCGCCGACTTCGCCTCGCGCAGAAAGCGTTCGCGCACGTCGGCCAGGGCGTCGGGCGGCAGGTTCGGCAGCAGCGTCTTGATCGCCACCTCACGCTCGATCAGCGGATCGATCGCGCGAAACACGGTACCCATCGCGCCCCGCCCTAGCTCGCCCGTGACGCGGTAGCGCCCGAAAGTATTCTCGGCCATCAGGCCAGGGCCGCGCCGGCGCGCCGGCGCATGCCTAAAGCGGAAAAAGCCGGCAGCGCGGCGCGCAGCCGCCCGGCCGATGAACGGACTAAGGCGCGTACCCTAATCGCAAATCCCCCTGCTTACCACGTTCCTTATAGTAGGACAGGCGCCGCGCCGCGCCAAGTCCCGGCCCGCGGGCTGCCCTAATGCATGGTGTATCCTCGCGCGACCGTTACCCGGGACCGCTGTGCGCTACGAACTGCTGGTCGGCCTGCGCTACACGCGCGCCAAGCGCCGCAACCACTTCATCAGTTTCATCTCGCTCACCTCGATGGCCGGAATCGCGCTCGGCGTCGCGGCGCTGATCGTGGTGCTCTCGGTGATGAACGGCTTCCAGCAGGAGCTTCGTGCGCGCATTCTCGCGGTGGTCTCGCACGTGCAGTTGACCGGGCCCGGCGGGCGGCTGGACGACTGGGGGCGAGTGGTCTCGGACGCTGCGCGGCAGCCGCGCGTGCTCGCCGCGGCACCTTTCGTCAATGCGCAGGGCATGCTCGCGGTGGGGCAGGCCGTGCGCGGCACGGTCGTGCGCGGCGTGCTGCCCGGGCCGGAGGCGCAGGTGGGCGAGATCGGGCAGCACATGCGCGCCGGCACGTTTGCCGCGCTGCGCCCCGGAGAATTCAACATCATCCTCGGCGCGGATCTGGCGCGGGCGCTCGCCGTGCTGCGCGGGGACAAGGTGGTGCTGATCGCGCCCCAGGGCCAGGTGACGCCGGCCGGCGTGATCCCGCGGCTCAAACAATTCACCATGGCTGGCACCTTCGACGTCGGCATGATCGAGTACGACTTGGGCCTCGCGCTGGTGCACCTCGAGGACGCGCAAAAGCTCTACCAGATGGGCGATTCGGTCTCCGGCGTGCGGCTCAAGCTCGACGACCTGTTCGCAGCGCGCAGCGTGGCCCGGCAGCTGACGGCAAGCCTCGGCGGCGAGATCTATGCCTCTGATTGGACGCGCAGCCATGCCAACTTCTTTCGCGCAGTGGAGATCGAAAAGCGCGTCATGTTCATCATCCTGCTGCTGATCGTGGCGGTTGCCGCGTTCAACATCGTCTCGACGCTGGTAATGCTGGTCACCGACAAGCAGGCTGACATCGCAATCCTGCGCACGCTCGGCGCCTCGCCGGGCGCGATCCTGCGCATCTTCGTGGTGCAGGGCGCGGTGATTGGCACGATCGGCACGGCCGCGGGCATGCTGGGCGGGGTGCTCCTCGGGCTGAACGTCGAGACTGTGGTGCCGGCGATCGAAAACGCGCTCGGCTTCAAGTTCCTCGCCAAGGACGTCTACTACATACCTGACGTGCCCTCCGACGTGCGGGCGGCGGACGTGGTCACGATCGGGCTGGTGTCGCTAGCGCTGTCATTCATTGCAACGATCTACCCGAGCTGGCGCGCCTCGCGCGTCAACCCGGCCGAGGCGCTGCGCTATGAGTGAGCCCGTGCTCGCCTGCAGGGGGCTGGCCAAGACCTACCGCGGGCCGGCGCCCGTCGAGGTGCTGCGCGGCGTCGAGCTCGAGGTGCGCCCGGGCGAACGCATTGCCATCGTGGGGCGCTCCGGCTCGGGTAAGTCGACGTTGCTGCATCTGCTCGGAGGCCTGGACGCGCCGAGCGGCGGCGAGGTGCGCGTGCGCGGCACGAACTTCAGCGCAATGGGCGAGGCCGAACGTGGCCGGGTGAGGAACCGGACACTCGGCTTCGTCTACCAGTTCCACCACCTGCTGCCCGAATTTTCGGCAGCGGAGAACGTCGCAATGCCGCTACTCATCCGGCGCATCGCGCGCGCGCAGGCACTCGAGCGCGCCGCCGCCGTGCTCAAGGAAGTCGGCCTCGGCGCGCGCCTCGATCACCAGCCGGGGGAGCTCTCGGGCGGCGAGCGCCAGCGCTGCGCCTTCGCCCGGGCACTGGTCACCGAGCCGGCGTGCGTATTGGCCGACGAACCGACTGGAAACCTCGACCAGCACACCGCCGACGAGGTGTTCGAGGCGATGTTGCGCCTGTCGAGCACGCATGGCACGGCCTTCATCATCGTGACGCATGATCTCGCGCTCGCCGCGCGCGCGCAGCGCGTGATGGAGCTTGCGGACGGGGTGCTGCGTCCGGCGCGTGCGGCGCAATGACTTGTCGGACGTTCATGGCGCTGCGGGGTGGCGCCTCGCGGATGCGGAACACGATCATACGGGCAGCAGGCTCAGGTCGAGTCACGACGATCCAGGCGACGCCGACGTCTCGCCCGCCACGCGAGCGCGACATAGGCGCGCCAGCCGAGCTGCACCGTGAAGTAGCCGAGTACCGCGAGCGTGAGCGCGAGTGCTACCAGCCCGACCGCGAGCGGCTTGCCAAGCGAGAGCATCCAGTCGACTAGCGCCTGCATCGAGCCGATCAGGTTCGACCAGTCCATCTCAAAAGCCTGGACTTGCGGTGCGCCGCGGTTGGTGCCAAGCAGCAGACCGCCGTAGGCATAGGCAAGCAGGTACAGCGGCACGATGGTGAACGGGTTGGTATAGAAGGTCACCATCACCGCGACCGGCACGTTGCGACGCAACGGCACTGCGAGCAGCAGCGCGGTCAGGAACTGCAGCGGCCCCGGCACCAGCCCGGCGAACAGGCCGATCGCCACCGCGCCCGCCACCGAGTCGCGGTTCAGGTGCCACAGGTTAGGGTGCTGCAGCAGCGTGCCGAACATCGCCACCAGGCGGTTGGCGCGCATCGAAGCGTGGTCGGGCAGGTACCTGCGGATGAACTTGCGCGGCATCGGGTCATCCGGCCTCGAGCCGGAGCGTTTCATTGTAGATGAGCGCAGCCGTCCTCGCGTTCGTCGCGGGCGTGCTGCTCCTGCAGCGGCAGGCCGAGCTGCCGGCGAGCGCCTGGCTCTGGTTGCTGCCGGCGTGCGCGGCTGGCGCGGTATGGGCGGCTGTTTCGGCGCCGAGGCGCGCCCCCGCGCGGCGCGCGCTTGTGCTGCTTTTGGCGTTCGCTTGTGGGTTCCTGTGGGCCGCGACACATGCGCAATGGCGGCTCGCGGATCGGCTGGCACCTGAACTGGAAGGGCGCGACCTCGAACTCGTCGGCACGGTCGCGGGCCTGCCTGTTGCAGGCGAGCGTGGCCTGCGTTTCGAGTTCGACGTCGAGTCGGCGGCGCACGGTGCGCGCGTGCCGCACCGCTTGCGCTTGGCGTGGTATTGGGCATCTACGGCAAACGCGGTCGAGGAGACGATCACGCCGGTGCTCGAGCAGTTGCCGCTGCGCCCCGGGGAGCGCTGGCGTCTGACCGCGCGGCTGCGTCGGCCGCACGGCAACGTCAATCCACACGGCTTCGATTACGAGGCGTGGCTGCTCGAGCGCGGCATCGGCGCGACCGGCACCGTGCGCGCGCGGCCGGCGCCCGAGCGCATCGGCGCGCGCAACAGCGTTCTCGACCGCGTCGAACAGGCGCGCGATGCGGTGCGCAAGCGTTATCTCGACATGCTCGGCGATACGCCCGCCGCGGGCATCCTCATCGCGCTGGCCGTCGGCGAGCAGCGCTCCATCTCGAACGAGGAGTGGCGCCTGTTCCAGCGCACCGGCGTCACGCACCTGATGAGCATCTCCGGCCTGCACGTGACGCTGGTCTCGGGGCTGGTCGCGTGGCTGGTCGGCTTTGGCTGGCGGCAAGCGCCGCGCCTGTGCCACGCACTGCCCGCGCGCAAGGCCGCGGCGGCAGCCGCGATCGCGGCCGCGCTCGGCTATGCGCTGCTTGCCGGGTTCGCGGTGCCCGCGCAGCGCACCTTCCTCATGGTGACAGTGGTTGCCCTCGCGCTGTGGTCGGGCCGCATTGCGTCGCCTTCGCGAACGCTCGCGCTGGCGCTCTTCGCCGTGGTGCTCGCCGATCCATGGGCACCGCTCGCGCCGGGCTTCTGGCTCTCGTTCGGCGCCGTGGCGCTGATCTTTTACGCGTTCGCGGGTGCAAGCGCGCCCGAGCCACGGCCGCTTCAGTGGGCGCGTGTGCAGTGGGCAATTACCGCCGGGCTCGCGCCGGCGGCGCTGTTGCTCTTCGCGCAGGTGTCGGTGGTCGGTCCGCTCGCCAACGCGGTCGCCATTCCACTCGTGTCGGCGGTGATCACGCCGCTTGCGTTGCTCGGCGCCGCGCTGCCGCTCGAGCTCCTGCTCGCGGTGGCGTCTGGGCTGGTCGAGTGGCTGCTCGAATTCCTCGAATGGTGCGCGTCGCTGCCGCTCGCGCTTTGGGAGCAGCAGGTGCCGCCGCTCTGGTCGGTGCTGCTGGCGCTGCTAGGCGTCGCCTGGCTGATCGCGCCGCGCGGCGTGCCCTGGCGTGTCACCGGGCTCGCGCTCATGCTCCCTGCGCTCATGCTTCCCGCCGCGAGCCCGCCACGCGGCGAAGCCTGGATCACGACGCTCGATGTCGGCCAGGGCCTAGCGGTGCTGGTGCGCACCGAAACCAGGGCGTTGATCTACGACGCCGGGCCTGCCTACGGGCTGCAGAGCGACAGCGGTGTGCGCGTCATTCTGCCGCTGCTGCGCGCCGCAGGCGTGACGCGGCTCGACGCGCTCGTGCTCACGCATCACGACCTCGATCACATCGGCGGCGCGACGAGCGTGCTCGCGGGCATCGAGACCGATGCGCTCGTCTCGTCGTTGCCGCCGTCACACGCCCTGCTCGTCCTTGCGCCGCTGCGGCGCCGCTGTATTGCGGGCGAGCACTGGGAATGGGACGGCGTGCGCTTCGAGCTGCTGCACCCGGCGCGCGAGGACTATGGCGCCATGCGCCGCGCAAACGACCTGTCCTGCGTGCTGCGCGTCAGCGCGGGGGCGCACGCCATGCTGCTGACCGGCGATCTCGAACGCGCCGGCGAATCGGCGCTCCTCGCGCGTGCTGTCGGCATGTTGCGCGCCGACGTGCTTCTCGTGCCGCACCATGGTAGTCGCACCTCATCGAGCACCGAATTGCTCGCGGCGGTCGCGCCGCGCTGGGGCGTGATCGCCGCGGGCTACGGCAACCGCTTCGGACATCCAAGCGACGAGGTGCTCGAGCGTTACCGCGCGCGGGGCATCGAGCTGCTGCGCACCGATCGCGTCGGCGCGGTGAGCGTGCGCTTGGGTGCGGCGCATCTCGACGTCGAAGGCGAGCGCGCAGTGCGCGCGCGCTACTGGCGCGCGCCCTGAGGCGCGACCGGGATTGCGAAGCTTATAATAGTTGTGCGGGGTTCCCCGTGCCTACCACCTGGAGGAAATCATGGCCAAGAAGCGTGCAGAAGCGATCTACCGGGTCACGGAAGTGATCGGCACCAGCTCGCAGTCCTGGGAGGATGCCGCTCGCAGCGCAGTGAAGATGGCGGCCCGCTCGCTGCGCGACCTGCGCGTGGCGGAAGTCTCGAAGCTCGATGTCAAGATCGAGGACGGCAAGATTACGGCGTTCCGCACCCGGCTTTCGCTGTCGTTCAAGTACGAGCTCTGAGAACGTGCCGCGCGCGGACGCGCCCTTCACGGCGGTGGTGCGCGTACGCGGCGCGCGGGAGAAGCTGCAGGCGTTTCGCGAGCGCGTGCGCTGGCTGCTGGTGCGCGACCCCGACGCGGAGTCCTACACCGAGCACCACGGCGAGGAGGGCCTCGAGTACCGTTTCGAGCTTTCGAAGGGCGTGCCCTTCCCGGTGTTTGCCACCGCGACCGGCGAATTTCCCGGGCTGCGCGTCGAAGCCGAGTGGCGCAACGAGGCGCGCGCTGTCACCGGGCGCGCGGTGATCGAGCAGGGGCAACTGCTCGAGAATAGCACCGAGGCGCTCGGCGAGCGCGCGCTCGTCGTAGATGTTGCGGTCGGCGCAGACGGTGTACTGCTGCTAGCGCTTGCCTGCCGCGACGAAGACGACGCAATCGCCGGCTACGCGGCGAGCGCCGCGCGCCATGCTTTTTTCCGCTACACGCCGCGCGAGCGGCGTCTGCGTATCGCCGAGGATGCGGGCGCGCGCTGGACGCACGAGCTGCGGTTCGACGTCACCGGCCGGCTCGAGGCGCGCGAGCCATACGACGAGCCGCTCGGCGAGGCGCTCGAGCCGCTTGAAGCACTGGCGTTCGACTTCGCCGCGCAGTGGCTCTGGTTCGACGAAGCCCGGCCCGAGGAAACGGTGCTTGAGCGGGCGCGCTACGCGGATTACGGCTACGCGGTGCGCGGCGCGAACGTGAAATCGGAAGCCCTGGCACGCCTGCGCAACGCGGGGGCGCGGCAAGACGGGACGCTTCGCTACTCCAATCTGGGTGCGACGCAGGCGGCGGCGCGCACCGTATTGCAATCGGGCTGGCTCGAAGCGACGAGCGAGGCGTGAACATGGACATCGAGTGCCGGCGCCGCTCGGTGCAGTGCGCGTCGCCCGGGGGTTTGCACCGCATTGCCTATCTCGAGTGGGGCGACGCACGCAACCCGGATGTGCTCATCTGCGTGCATGGTCTGACGCGCTGCGCGCGTGACTTCGACGATCTGGCGCGCGCGCTTGCGAGCCGCTATCGCGTCGTCTGTCCGGACGTCGCCGGGCGCGGCGACTCGGACTGGCTCGAGGACCCGCTACTCTACGGCACTGCGCAGTACGTCTGCGACGTGGTCACGCTGATTGCTCGGCTGGACGTTCCCGCGGCGCGATGGGTCGGCACCTCGATGGGCGGGCTGATCGGCATGGCGCTTGCGGCGCAGAAGGGCACGCCAATCGAGAAGCTGGTGATCAACGACGCGGGACCTGTGATCGCCAAGGCGGCGCTCGAGCGGATCGGAACTTACGTTGGCCTCGCTCCGACTTTCCAGAGCCTGGAGCAGGCGCAGCAGTACGTGCGCGCGGTCTCTGCGCCGTTCGGGCCGCACAGCGACGCACAGTGGCGTTTCCTCACCGAGATCGCGGTGCGTAGGAACGAGAACGGCAGCTACCGCATGCACTATGACCCGAGAATCGCCGAACCCTTCCGCAGGCAGATGCCCGAAGGCGACCTCGAGCTGTGGCCGCTCTGGGACGCGGTGCACTGCCCGACGCTGGTGCTGCGCGGCGAGCACTCGGATCTCCTGTCGCGCGAGACCTGCCGCGAGATGGCCGCGCGCGGTCCGAAGCCGAAGGTGGTGGAGATCCCCGGCGTCGGTCACGCGCCGACGCTGATGTGCGAGGAGCAGATCGCGGTGGTGCGCGAGTTCCTGCTGACGCCGTAGCGGCGTTAGGCAGGCTCTGCGCAACTTGCGCAGGGCTTGCCTAGTCGCGCGGTGGCTGGCCGTCGTCGGGCGCCACGTCCGTGCCTTGCGGGTTCTTTTTTTGCTGCTTGCGCAGGCGCTTTTCCTCTTGCTTGCGCTTCTTAGCCAGATCGCGCTGACGCTTCTCGAAACCGTAGTTGGGCTTGGCCAATGTCCGTTCCCCGTATTGATTGGATCGCTGGACCAGTCTAACGCTTCCGCGCCGCGTGCGCGACCGCCGGAAAAACCGGTGCCGCACTGGTCCGACGAAAAAGACCCCTAACAGTTTGTTGAAATTCGATTCATGCGATCAGATCGCCTCGCGATGACCTACTACATAGCCCCGCATGACCCGTTGTTGAGCTACATGTTGCGGCTGGATTTTGATGTTTCCGGGCGTCCGATGCGTTTTTCAACGAACTGCTAACCCTTCAGATGCGAGGTCTGCATGCGTCGCACGCCCACCGCTTGCATGTCGCCCCACGCCTTGGCAAGCGAGTCTTCGAGGCCGATCGCGTGGCACGTATCGTCGACCACGATGAGGCAGGCGTCCGGAATCGGTTGTTTAATCGGGACCACCCGGTTCTAGACCCGGATGCGGCCGAAGCGTTTCCGGAACGCCGCTTCGAGCCGCGGATGCTCGCCGTCCGCGGTGCATAGTTCCTCGCACAGATGCGCTTCCGAGGCCGGCGCCAGCGCGCGGTAGAGCTCGGCAGCGAGCGCGTGCGCTCGCGCGCCGCGCCAGCGGCGTGGCAGCAGGCGCGGCGGCAGCTCGGGGTCGCGCAGCAGCAGCCGGCGATATTCGTGGACCAGCACGGTGCGCAGCAGGAACGCCTCCTGCGGGGCGGCTGCGCGAGCCGCGGCCCGGTGCGGCGTGAAGCGGCGCGCGAAGGAGGCGTACGCGGTCGAAAGCTCCTCGAGGTTCCAGGCCCGTGCCACCAGCTCTTGCGCCGGGGCGAGCGCGCCGTCGGGCGCACCGTGAAACGCCGCGAGCTTGCCGGCAAGTTTCGGGAAGGACTCGCTCTCGAGCGCGCGCAGCGCGCTGGCGAGGTCGGCGCTGGGGTGCAGGAAGACTCCGCCGCTCAGCTGCCCGAATCCCTGGTAGGCGAGCGTACGCCGCAGGTGCTCGCGCTCTGGCGCGCTCCATTTGCCGGGCAGCGCGAGCACCAGCCGCCAGCGCCCGTCCCAGTCCGGCCGCGCCGCCGAGTAGATGTGGCGCGTCGCGGCCGCGAACTGGCGCTGGCCGAACTCGGTGAGCGCGTAGTCGCTGCGGCGACCGAGCGCCTCGGCGCGCAGCCAATGCTCCTGTGTCAGCCGGTACACCGAAGTGCGCACCAGCCGCTCCGAGACGCCGAGCGGGGCGAGCAATCTGATCAGCGAGCCGAGCCAGACGCGCCCGCCGTGCGGCGCCACCGCGTCGCCGAACAGCGTGATGATCAGCGACGCCGCGCGTGGTTGCGGCCGGTCGCGGAACTCGGCCAGCAGGCGTGCGGCGGCGGCGGGCGCAGGCATGCCAGAAATGATACAGATATATTGACAGGTATCAATGTTTCTGTATCATGATGAACCTTCCCGGAAGCGACGAAGCGAGCGCATGTATACGCAGATGATGGATTTGCCGGGCCAAGTCGCGAAGCTCGCCGGCGACGAGGGCCCGCAGGCCGAGCGCTTCCAGGCGCGCGTCGACGCCGATGCGCGCATCGAGCCGCGCGACTGGATGCCCGAGGCGTATCGCAAGACGCTGGTGCGCCAGATTTCACAGCACGCGCACTCGGAAATCGTCGGCATGCTCCCCGAGGGCAACTGGGTGACGCGTGCGCCGACCCTGAAGCGAAAGGCGATCCTGGTGGCGAAGGTCCAGGATGAGGCCGGGCATGGTCTGTACCTGTATTCCGCGGCCGAGACGCTCGGCGTGTCGCGCGACGAGCTCGTCGGGCAGCTTCTTTCAGGCAAGGCGAAGTACTCGTCGATCTTCAACTACCCGACGCCCACCTGGGCCGACATCGGCGCGATCGGCTGGCTGGTGGACGGCGCGGCGATCATGAATCAGATTCCGATCTGCCGCTGCTCCTACGGGCCGTACGCGCGCGCCATGATTCGCATCTGCAAGGAGGAGTCATTCCATCAGCGCCAGGGCTTCGACATCATGCTGGCGATGTGCCGCCGCGGCACGAGCGAGCAGAAGGCGATGGCGCAGGACGCACTCAATCGCTGGTGGTGGCCCTGTCTGATGATGTTCGGTCCGTCGGACAAGGAATCGACGCATTCGGCGCAATCGATGAAGTGGAAGATCAAGCGCGTCTCAAATGACGAGCTGCGCCAGAAATTCGTCGACGTCACGGTGCCGCAGGCCG
>Ga0214471_10001878_pt1 | contig 16606 bp, 14 predicted proteins | sample RVTome_5_FD_207665 | JGI IMG/M metagenome (GOLD analysis project Ga0214471, IMG submission 207665) | Soil microbial communities from uranium-contaminated site in the Upper Colorado River Basin, Wyoming, United States - RVT142D155 | ecosystem: Environmental > Terrestrial > Soil > Contaminated >... | reverse complement strand
TCGGTCTTGGCGATCTCGGTCGCCTGATCCAAAGACAACTCACCTGCCCGCATCGCCTCGGCCAGCTCCGGGGTCTTTTCCGCCTGCTCAGCGGTCCTGAGCGCCTCCCGTGCCTTCCCCATCGAGGTCCCGTTGGCTCGAGCCAGGGTGGCCGGGTCGCCGAGCAGCCGCGCCGCAGAAGCACCACCAGCCGAACCCAGCTTGACCAGCCTCCCGAAGGTCGCGACGAGCCGCTTGACATCACCGGGCGGCATCTCGCCGCGTCCGACCTTGGCGGCTCTCACAACCAACTCCTTGACCCGCTCGGCCAGATCGTCAGCCTCGGAGAGCAATCCCGTATCCATACGCAAATGATGCCAACTGGGTATGACAGAAACGCCGGGAACCAAAAACCAATCTCCACCATCTAACACCCTGATGACCGACGACCGGGTCGGGCGCTTCCGCGCCCTCTACGACGAGGCCTATCCGCGCCTCATGGCCTATGCCTCGCGACGCGTCCGCACTCCCGACGCCGTCGAAGACGTCGTCGCCGAGGTCTTCACCACCGCCTGGCGGCGTCTCGACGACGTTCCCGATCCGGCAATGCCCTGGCTCTACGGGGTGGCGCGGCGAACCCTGGCCAACCACTACCGCTCCCTCGACCGCAAGCACCGCCTCCAGGAGAAGATGCGCGCCGAACCGGGCACGAGCCCCGGGGAGTTCGACGAGGTCCATCACGCCCTCGCCCGGCTGAGCGCCGACGACCGCGAGACCCTCACCCTCCACGCCTGGGACGGTCTCGAGTCGCCCGAGATCGCCCGGGTGTTCGACATACCGGCGAGCACGGCCGCGGTCCGGCTCCACCGGGCGAAGAAGCGATTCGCCAGGGAATTGGAGAAGAGCCTGAAATCGGGGAGCCACACCCGGACACCTCACAGGGTGGAAGGGCACCACGGAGAGGTGACGGAATGAGCAAGCGATTCGACGGGGACCCCATCGATCAGCTGCGCAGCGCCGACCCTCTCGACCGATCGGCGGTGCCGACGGACACAACGGGGGCCCATGCCCGGGCCCTGTTTCAGGAGGTCATCAGCATGGAGACGATGGAAGAGAAAGTTGCCGCCAAGCCGCGGCGCTGGGCGAGGCCGGCCGCATTTGCGGCGTCGGCTCTGGCAGTGGCGGCGATGGCGGTGGGCGCCTATGCGGTGTTCGCGCCGGAGGAAGCCCCGGAGGCGATCGTCGGCGCCCCGATCGGCGACGCCGCCCAGATGTGCATCCAGTACGAGGACGCCATCCTGCTTGAGCAGGACGTCGCCTTCGACGGGACGCTCGTGTCGGTGGAGCAGATCCCCGGCAGCGGGGAGATCGACTTCCCCCAGAACATGGCCACGTTCGAGGTGCACCGTTGGTACCAGGGTGGCGAGGGTGACACCGTCACGCTCGACGCCGGGATCCTGTACGGCGAGGGCGACTCGATTGCTCTGGTCGGTGCCAGCCTCGAGATCGGCGAGCGCTACCTGATCTCGGGAACCGACGGGTTCGTGTGGGCCTGCGGCTACTCGTACACCTACGACACGGAGGTCGCCAACCACTGGGCGGAGCTCTTCGGAGGTTGATAGGGGTGGGGCGAGCGGCGGCCCGCGCGTCGGGCCGCCGCAAACCCCTTCCGTCTCTGCCTTCGGCGGTGCCACCTCCCCCTTCGGGGGAGGAAACCGTGGACTGCCCTCCGTCACCGCCTGCGGCGGTGCCACCTCCCCCTCCGGGGGAGGAAACCGTGGATTGCCCTCCGTCACCGCCTGCGGCGGACTGCCCTCCGTCGCGTAACTGCGCCGCTCTGTACAGTCCGTGGCTGAATCTCGGATCGAAGGGTGGGCCATTGTCGAACATCAGTCGTGACTTGCGGGCGCTCGCACGCCTCTCTCCGCGTCCCGTGCGTCCCGAAGAGGCCGCCGCGGCCCTCGGCGTAGAGGTCTCCGCCATCGTGGACGAGGGCGAGACCCTCGTCGCCGGCGGTCAGTTGGAGTTCCGTGATGGCGGCTTCGCTTCCGGGCCCCAGGCCGACGACTCGGATTCTTCGGCGGTTCGGGACGGCCAGCTCAGCGCTTCCCTCGCCGGGGCGATGGCGGCCGCAGGAGCTGAAGGAGAAGTGGTCGGCCGCCTCTACGCGGCGGCAGGCCGATGGGAGCAGGCACGAGAGCCCCTCGCCACGGCCGCCCTGGTCCCCGGAGTCGACCAGGCGGGCGCCGCCGATCTCGCCGCGCTCGCTCTTCAAGCCCACGAGCGCTCCCCGGGCCTCGACCGCTCCATCGAGGCACAGCTACGGCTGCTGCACGCTCGGCACCTGCGGGCCACCGGCCGCTCGGCCGAGGCGATGGCCGAGCTGGAGATGGCAGTGCGATGGCTCGAGGGCCTCGCCCTCGTCGATGCCCTCCGTTTTACCACCGTCGTCGCCGACGACATGCAGCACTCCCAGCGCGCCGAGACGTATGCCGCTCTGGGTGAGCGCGAGGCCTGGAACATCGGCGCTCCCGCCGACGCGGGGTCACTCCTCAGCCTGCGGGGCCGGGTCCTCAGCCGGATCGGGTTCCCCCGTGAGTCGGACCGGGCCATCGAGGTCGGCCTCGAGCTGCTCGACCGGCATGGCGACGACGGACAGAAGTTCACCGGACGGGTCAACCGCGCCTGGGTTCAGTTGGACCGCGGCGAGGCCCGTAGCGCCGAGGCCGGGTTCGACGACCTCCGCGACGAGGCCGAGGAGCTCGAAGGGCCCTTCTCCAGGGTCGACAAAGAGGTCTATTGGGCGCGGGCAGCCTTTGCCACGGGTCATCCCAAGGGCGCCCTGGAAGCCGTGGAGCGCGCCGAGGCTGCCGCCTCCACCATGGGGGCGCCGGTACTCGACTTCCTGGCGGCCATCGCTCGCGCCGAAGGCGCCCTCTACTTCGAGCGGTACGACGAGGCGCTGGCGGCCTCCGATCGCGTGCTCGAGTTCGCGCTGTCGGACCTTCCCGCCTGGGAAAACCGGGCCCGGGTGCTCCGTGCCCGCTCGCTCACCGGCCTGGGCCGTGTCGATGAGGCGACCGAGGAGGCCAACGCTGCGCTGGCGAAGACACCGGAAGGCGTCGACGGGCTGCGGCTCCGCAAGGAGATCGATGTGGTCCGCCTCCTGGCGCTCCCCGCCGATGCCGCGTGGCCCCAGAAGCAGGTCGAGGACCTCACCGACGAGCTGCTCCAGGCGCGTTGGAACCTGTCCGCGCTGGAGCTGATGATCGAGCGCGCCAAGCGGGAGAAGGACCCCGAGCTGGCGCTTCAGGCCGCAGGTCTCGCCATCGACCTCGGGATTTCCACCGTCGCCATCCGGGCAGCCCACGCCGCCCAGATCTGGTCCGACCCGGGTGGCCAGGCCGTCGGCTACGCCGCTCAGGCGGTCCAGCATCAGCTGCCCGCAGCCTGGGCCGACGAGTGGCTGGCGCTGCCACATGTCGCCGCCGCCCTCGGCGTCGAAGTGACCGACGATCAGGCGGCCACCGATGAGCTCACCGCACAGTGGGCCCATGTCGTGTCCGAGTCGGGACTCGCCGGCTACGAGGTCTTGAGCCCGGCACAGCGGCGCGCCCAGGGGTTGGTCCGCCGTCGCAAGGCGACCTCGTGGGCAAGGAGAATCCTCACCGCGGCGGCCGTCATCGTCATCGCCGGCGGTGTGAGCGCCGGGATGGTGCTCGCGTTCGCGCCCGACGACGATCCGACCGTGATCACGGCTGCCACCGGCCCGACGACCACGACGACGCTGGCACTGGAGGAACGGGAGCTCCTTCCCTCAGATGCCCGTTTCATCGGTGTCACCGCCTACCGCGGCGACAACGCTCGCTCGGGCGTCTTCGGCGCCGTCACTTCGAACATCGACGACCCCACCGGCTTCTGGTGGACATTCCAGACGGCGGACCAGATTGTGGCCTCGCCGGTGTCGTTCGGGCAGTGGGTGTTCGTGGCCAGCACCGACAACAGCATCTACGCGCTCGACATGACCACCGGCGACGAGCTGTGGAGCACACTCTCCAACGACGCCTTGCGCGCCACGCCTGCGGCGGACGAGATTCGGTCGACGGGTGTCGGTGGTCAGGGCGGCAACCAGAGCGTCGTCGTCTACGGCGACACCGGCGGGACCGTCTACTTCCAGAACATCAGCTCGAGCACGCCGTTCTTTTCGGAGCCGCTCGATGGAGCCATCGTCGGATCCCCCCTCATTTTCGGTGAGCGGGTGGTCGTCGTCAGCAGCCAGTCCAACTCGGCCCAGGTCGTGTCCTTCCTGCCGATCTCGCGTGAGATCGAGTGGGCCTTCCCGGGCGAGGGCGCCGAACCGATCGGCCCGATCCGCGGGGCGCCGGCCTATCACGACGGGATCATCTACCTGGCCACGGCAGGCCCCGGCGAGCAGGGGAGCCTGCTGCTGTTGGACGCCGGGACCGGCGAGCTCATCTGCGAGACCTTGCCGATCGGGCGAAGCGAAGTGAATCCGGTCGTGGTGGACGGCGTGGCGTACGTACTGACGGCGGCGGGCCAGTTGTGGACCTACCCGGCCGGCTCGTGCCGCGCTGGAGCAGAGGGCCGTCTCACCTACTACGCGGTCACGGGCGCCGGCACCGCGCCGGCGATCGCCGGCAACATCATGGTGATCCCGATCGGCCCGCGCATCGCCGCCATCGACGTGACGAACACCGACGCCGGGTACGACGGCGAGTGGTTCTTCGAGACCGGGTCGACCGTCTCGTCGGCCCCCGTCATCGCCAACGGCCGGGTGTACTTCGGGGACGGCGACGGGGTGCTCAATGTGCTCGACCTCGCCACGGGCGACCTGCTGTGGCAGTGGGACACCGGGAGCCGCATCGTCTCGTCACCTCTCGTCATGAACGGCGTCGTCATCGTCACGAGCACCAACGGGTGGGTGGTCGCCATAGGAGACGGCACGCCGGTACAGCCGGTGGCGCCAGAGTCCTCGGACGAGACATCGACCACCTCCGGCGAGACCACGACCACCACCCAGGGCGGCGACGTGACCACGACCACCCGGGAGCCGGTGGTCACCACCCTGATTCCGCCCACCGGGGTCAGCGGGGCGCAGTAGGGCAAGCGCAATTCGCAATTGAGGCGCAATTCGCAATTCGCAATACGCCCACGTTCCGAGTGACGCGTTTCGCCGACTCTCGCGGAGGGCGTGAGGCGGGAGGCAGGTGGCCCCCCGCTACCTCCTCTCTGCTCCCTTCCTGAGCATGGTTGCCAGCAACAGAGCCAGCCCCGCGACCGCCGCCGCCGCCAGGAAGGTCTCGGAGAGCACCGCAGCGCTGAGGTGTCGCTGGGCGGCTTCGGCGGCGTCGGCGTAGCCGGGGTCGGTGAGCGGGGGGAGGTCGATCGTCGCCCGCAGGGTGTCGTAGCGATGCAGGGCCCAGGCAGTGAGCCCGGCGAGACCCACCGCCAGGCCGATGAGCCGGGAGATGACGACAAAGGCCGTGCCCAAGCCGCGGCGCTCCGGCGGGACCTCGTCGACCACCGCCGCGGTGAGCGGCGCCGTGACCAACCCGATCCCGGCGCCGAGGAGTGCGGCGTGAACGCTCATCGCGAAGGCGTCGATGGCCGTGTCCCAGGTGGTCCCCATCACGACGAGCGCCGCTCCCGCCGCCGCCATCCCGGCGAGGGTGGGGGCGCGGTGGGATATTCGGTCGCCGAGACGGCCACCTGCCACGGTCATGACGGCCATCGCCGCGGTCAGCCCGGTGAGGACCCAACCACTCGTCACCGCGGCGGAACGCACGTCGAACTCCACCACCAGGTTCACGAAGAGGGGGATGTCGACCATGGCGATTGCCAGGACGGCGCCGACGAGGAGATTGGTCGCCAGCGCCACGCGGGTGGTACGGCTCTTCAGGACAGCGCGGCCAACCAGAGGGTCGTCACCCCTCCTCTCGATCAAGACGAACGCCGCAGTCGCCATCGCTGCCACCAGGAAAATGGGCCACGCGAGGAGGCCGCCGCCCTCCGTGAGCCCCGCCAGATCGGTGGCCGAGGAGATGTCACCCGACTCGACCAGGCCGATCGTCAGTGCCACCAGCGCGACCGACAGCGCCACTGTCCCGGCGGCGTCGAGGCGGCGCCCCGGGTCGCGTTGACCCACCCCCCGCAGGACCACCCAGGCAGCCGCCATCCCGCCGATCGCCAGCGGGACATTCAGGTAGAACTGCCAGCGCCAGTCGAGGAAGCGGACCAGCATCGCCCCGAACAGGGGTCCCCAGACCCAGCCCAGCGTCTCCAGCGCCCCCACCGCGCCGAGGGCACGGCCTCTGCGCCCCTCCGGGTAGACATCGGCGACCGCGGCGAGAGCGACGGGGACGACGGCGCCTCCCCCGATGGCGGTCACCACGCGCCAGAACAGAAACGGCCCGAGGCTCGTGGTGAACGGGATGAAGGCCGAGCCGATGGCGAACAGCCCCAGGCCGCCCACGATGACGGCTCGCCGACCCACGATGTCGCTCAGCCGCCCGGCGATCGGCATCACCGCCACATAGGCCACGAGGTAGGCGTTGACGATCCAGGCGGCGTCGTCGATGCGCTCGGGGAGCGCGATCTCCAGGTCGCCCACGATCTGGCGGAGGAGCGTCGACACCACGGTGAGATCGTCGGCGGCGACGAACATCCCGAAGCCGACCACCGCCAGCACCAGCCCGGGACGGGTGCGTCTCACTCGACCGGCGGTTCGATGTCGGCCGGCTCGTCGAACGGGCCGAGGCGGATCGTCCAGACGGTGTCGCCGTCGGGGGCCCGCGTCGTGAACCCGGCGGTCTCGACCAGGGAGGTCTCCGGATCGATGCCGAACTCGATCTCGACCTCCTGGCCCGTCACCACCCCGGCGGTCAGGCGCTCCACTCTCTCGGCAGGCGCGGTGCCGGTCACCACATACCGGCCGCGCTCGAACCCATGAATGACAGGATCGCGTAGGGCCCCGGCGAGCAGCGCAGTCCATCCCTGGTCGCCAAAGAGCAGCGCCGGGTTGAAGCCGATCCCTGGAGCCAACTCGCTCCACTCGCCGGTCAGGGGATCGGTGACCCAGGTGCGGTCGGCCACCGACACGGTCCCCACCCCGATCGTGATGTCACCTAGCCGGAGCATCAACACCGCCTCGCCGCGGTCCGGGGCGAGGTACGTGCCCTCGGCATCGACGAACTCGAGCCCGGTGATCTCGATCGGCGCGCCGGAGACGGACATCTCGAATCCGGCCGAGGAGAGGGCAGCCATGGCGGCATGGGAGTCATCGAGAACCTGCTGCACCGGCGGCACGGGTTGGTCGGAGGTGTCCGACCCACCGCAGGCGGCGAGGACTAGGGCCACAAGCCCGAGCGTCGTTCGAACGCGCATGGGGGGAGGCTATCGCCCGTCGCCCGTCGCCCGTCGCCCGTAGGCCTTCGGCTCCCGCTCCAGCACCGGCCACGGCTAGAGAGGGCCGAACGGTTGCGGACGTGGAACTCGTCTCTGGCTGAGGCAGGAGCCGCCGAGCGCTGGCGAGGCCTTACGCCACCACTGGCTTGAGGATCTCTTCGAGCGTCGGGCCCTTGACCTCCACCAGGTCGTAGAAGACGCGGACGCTGGGGACCTCCAGTTCGAGTACCCGGGCCAGGTCGATGGGGGTGCCGATCACGATGACGTCGGCCTCTTTGGCGGCGGCATGGATCGTCTCCCGGAGCTCGCGCTGCTGCTTCTCGCCGTAGCCCATGGCCGGCAGCACGTCGTGCAGGTGGCCGTAGGTCTCGAACATCTTGGCGATCGAGCCAACGGCGTACTTACGGGGGTCGATGATCTCCGCAGCCCCATAGCGCTGGGCGGCGATCAGCCCGGCACCGAAGCCCATGTCGCCGTGGGTGGTGGTCGGCCCGTCTTCGACGACGAGCACCTTCTTGCCTTCGATGGACGCCCCCTCCTCGAGGCGAACCTGCGACTCGGCTTCGATGACCGTCGCCTCCGGGTTGGCGGCCGCGATGTTCCCCCTGATCGTCTCGAGATCGTCGGGCCTCGCCGAGTCGACCTTGTTGACGATGATGACGTTGGCACGCCGGAAGTTGGCCTCGCCCGGCCAGTACGCCAGCTCGTGCCCGGCGCGGTGCGGGTCGACCACGCAGATGTCGATGTCGGGGGCGATGAACGGGGTGTCGTTGTTCCCCCCATCCCACAGGATGATCTCCGCCTCGGCCTCGGCCGCCTCCAAAATCGCCGCATAGTCGGCGCCGGCAAATATGACCGCACCATCGCGGATGTACGGCTCGTACTCCTCGCGCTCCTCGATCGTCACCTCGGCGGCGTCGAGGTCCTCGAACGACTCGAACCGCTGCAGGCGCTGCTTCACCAGGTTGCCGTAAGGCATCGGATGGCGGATGGCCGCGGCAGACCTGCCCGACGCCGCCACGATGCCCCGGATCTTCCGGCTGGTCTGGCTCTTCCCGGAGCCGGTGCGGACCGCGGTCACGGAGATCACCGGCTTGGAGGACTTCAGCATCGTCTCCCCGCCCGGCAGGTGGTAGGCGGCCCCGCTGGCGACGGCGCGAGCCCCCAGATGCATGACGTGCTCATGGGACACGTCGGAGTAGGAGAACACGACCAGGTCGACGCCATGCTGGGCGATGAGGGACTCGAGGTCGTCCTCCTGAAGGATCGGGATGCCCTGCGGATAGCGCTCCCCGGCGAGCTCCGGCGGGTACTGCCGGCCGGAGATGTCGGGAATCTGGGTGGCGGTGAAGGCCACCACCTCGTACGAGGGATCGTCGCGGTAGAGGACGTTGAAATTGTGAAAATCCCTACCTGCGGCTCCGAGAATGACGACCCGGGTCGGCATGTTCCTCCTGGTTGCGTAGACGCCCGATGGTAAGTGCTCTGTCTACTGCGTGGGCGAGTCGACGGCAACGCGGGGAGTTTGGCATTGGCCGGGGTGGGGAATCACCCCGGCAGCCAAACGGAGTGATTCAACCGTGGCTACCACAGAGACAGAGACGACGCGAACGGAAGAGCGTTACGACGATGTCGACGACGACTTGGACGATCGCACACGTACCGTCGTACACGAGTACCGCCAGGCGGAGGAAGACGCCGGCACCAGCGTCCGATGGGGCCCATGGAGCCCGGCGCAGCTGATCTCCGGGGCCATCGGACTGTTCCTGACGGTGTTGGGCGGGATCGCCCTGGCCCGGACCGGGCTCGGCGATTTGACCGCGCCGGAGACCACCGTCCTGGGGTTCGGTCACACGCCCCTGTTGGGCCTGATCGAAGTTGTCTTCGGGCTGTTCCTGATGCTCGATGCGGCCAGCGCATTCGCCTCCCGCGGCATGCTCATCGGGTTCGGCGCCATCGCCGCCGCATTCGGCCTGATCGTCGTGATCGAGCCTGGTGCGTTCCAGGACTGGCTCGGTGTCGCCAGGAACAGCGGCTGGCTTTTCCTCGGCATCGGCGCCGGCGCCTTCGTCCTGGGGAGCGTGTCCCCGGTATTCACCAAGCGCTGACCGAGAACCGTCGTGGTGGGTCGGGGGCCGGAACTTACCCGGGAGCGTCTGTTTGCCTCATGCCGACCGAAGTCAAGGACAGGCAAGGGTCATCGGAGAGCATGCGTCCATCCCGGAGACGGTGAGTCGCCTCAGCTCTCTCCGAGATGGAAGGGGATGCTCGTCACCGCGATCCCCGGCTCCCTGGCGAGGGTGCCTTTGATGGCCAGGCCGGTCTGGTTGTGGAGCAATTGCGCAATTCGTCCGGGCACGATGAACTCGGGGATCACCACGGAGATGAGTGTTCCCGGCGCCGCGACCCTGCGCCTCTCCTTCAGATACCGGGTGAGCGGGCGAACGATCTCCCGGAAGGGACTGTCGAGGATCTCCAGCCGAATCATGATCCCCGCCTGCCGCCAATGCCGCTCGATCCGTTCTCGCTGGTCGTGGTCGACATCGATGTGAACCGCGGTCACGGGCGGACCGAGTCGTTGGGCGTAGGCGAGTGCTTCACGGATTGGCCGTGTCATGTCCGATACGAGGACGACCTGCTCCACGTGGCGGGTCGGGACGCGGACGAGCTTGCTGCGGCGGGACCTTCTCAACACGTTGAGATCGGTGACGGCTACCCGGTGCTCGAAGAGGAGTCGGATCTTGATGGCGAGGCTGTGGCGGTGCAGGAACGGTGCCAGCAGGGAGCGGGTCCGTACCCGGTCGGCGAGGATCACGGTGACGATCCTCCCCGGGTGCTCGTCCCTCTCCCGGCGAACCCTGGCAACCACTCGCTTGGTGATGGATAGGCTTTCGCCCGGGAGAATCTCCAATGCGTGCCCGGGATGAGCCGAGTCCCAGGTATAGACCAAGTCGTCTGATCGACGCTCCTCGGCGTGCACACACGTCACGGATTCGGCGTGGATCAGGCTCGCGTATGCCAAGGCGCGGTCGGTGCCTTCATCGTGATGCGCCACCAGTACGACGACTCGGGTGGGCCGCGGCGACGGCTCTGCCGGAATGGTGCGGAGCTGGTCGGCGACTCCGCGGTAATGACGACGTATGCCCAGCATCAGAGACACGAGGAGGGGCACTGAAGCGATCACAATCCAGGCACCGTGGACGAACTTGACCGTGGCGATCACCACCAGCACGACTCCGGTGGTGACGGCGCCGAGGGCGTTGACGGCCACCGAACGACGCCAGCCCCGATCGCGCGTCCGCAGCCAATGACGGACCATGCCGGTCTGGCTGAGCGTGAAGGCGGTGAAGACGCCGACGACATACAACTGGATGAGGCGGCTGACCTGGGCATCGAAGACGATCAGCAGTGCAGCCGCGATCAGGGCGAGAGCCAGGATCCCGTTGGAGAAGACGAGGCGGTCTCCCCGATTGACGAACTGGCGAGGCATCAGGCGGTGCCGCGCCAGGATCGCCGAGAGCCGGGGGAAGTCTTGATAGGCGGTGTTGGCGGCCAGAACCAGGATGGCCGCTGTAGAGATCTGCAGTGCGTAGAAGCCCATGCCTCCACCGAAGGCTGCACGCCCGATCTGGGAGATGACCGTGCCGAACTCGTCGATCGTGCTCTCGGTGATCCGCACCTCGAACAACCGGGCGAGCGTCGAGATACCGAGGAACATGGTGATCGAGATCGCCCCCATGATCCCGAGCGTCGCCGCGGCATTGTGCGCCTTGGGTTCCCGAAACGCCTGCACCCCGTTGGCCACGGCTTCCACGCCGGTGAGCGCGGTCGAACCCGAGGCGAAGGCGCGCAGCACCAATAGCAGTCCGACCGCCCCAACTTCGGGCCGAATCGTTGCCCCTGCCGAGATCGCCCGCGGGCACTCACCGTCCAGGCATCCAGCGAACCCGGCCACCAGCATCATTGCCACTGTCGCCACGAACAGGTAGGTGGGGATGGCGAAGATGGTCGAGGCCTCTTTGACTCCACGCAGGTTGGCAATCGTCAGGATGATTACGAACCCCAAAGCCAGCTCGACGCGCCAGCCGATCATTCCCGGGGCCGCCGAGGTGATGGCAGCGGTGCCTGCCGCCACCGAAACCGAGACTGTCAAGACATAGTCGATGAGCAAGGCGGCGGCCGCGACCGCACCCGTCCGGATCCCAAGGTTGTCGTGTGCCACGATGAAGGCACCGCCTCCGCCGGGATATGCCCGGATCGTCTGCCGGTACGAGAAGATCACGATGAGCAGCAGCGCGGCGATGCTGAGTGAGATCGGCGTCAACAGCGCGAAGGCGGACGCGCCGGCCAGTGCCAGAACCAGCATCGCTTCCTCGGTGGCGTATGCCACCGACGACAACGGGTCCGAGGCGAAGACGGGAAGGGCCAGCCGCTTGGGGAGGAGTTGGTTCTGCTCCTCGTAGGAGGCGAGCGGCCGGCCGAGGAGGCGGTGCTTTAGACCCATGAGCGCCACCATGATGGTCGTTTCGGCCGCTTCAAGCCCCGATCGGCCATCAAGCTCATCCTGGTTCCCTGCGGGTTCTCGCTACTTCCGCATGGCCGACGCCCGATGCCGCCGGGCGATCTCGGCGATGCGGATGTCTTCGACCGTGACGAACGCGGTCGGGTTCGCGTTGTGGATGATCCCGATGGCGGTCTTCGCCTGGCGCCGGGGAAGCACGAGGAATGTGACCCGAACCTCGCCATCGCGCCCTTCGGCGTTGACCACGGTCACCGCGTAGCCCTCATCCCGAAGGGCGGCAGCTACCGAAGGGGTCGCGACGGGGGTCACGACTCGGATGAACGCGGTGCCCATGGCGACCCACCGCTCGATGTATCCGCCCAGCAGGGTGCCGACGGCGAAACCTGCGGCGAACGAGACGATCCGGATCGGATTGTCGAGGTTCGAGAACACGATCGCCGCGGCGCTGACCCAGAGGAGCGACTCGAAGAACCCGAGCACCGCCGCCAGACCGATGCGGCCGCGCATGAGCGTCACGATCCGCACGCTGGCGATCGAGACATCGCCGATGCGGAGCAGGAATATGCCGAGTGCGCTGAGTGCGAGTTCCATGGGGTGGGGGAGACGAGCGCACATTCTCACCGGATCGGCGAGCGAGTCCGAATTCGCGAGCGGGGACCTTTGGCCCTTCGGGGTCTCTGCCGCGTGACCTCGAGAGACCACACCCGGTCTCGCGAGCGTCGATTGGGGTGCCTCGGAATGGTATCTGTCGGGGCGCGGGACCGTCGCCCCCGGCGTAACGTATCTCCACACCGCACCAGGGGGACGATGACCGAGCGGATCGGCTTGTTGGGATTCGGGTCCTATGCGCCGGCGCGGGTGATGACCAACGACGATTGGGCGACGTTGGTCGACACCGACGACCAGTGGATTACGGAGCGGACCGGCATCAAGGAGCGTCGCTTCGCAGCTGACGACGAGACGACCCTCGACCTCGCCGCGGCGGCTGCCGAGAAGGCGCTCGCCGATGCCGGGCTCGATGCCGCCGACCTCGACGAGATCATCGTGGCGTCGGACACCCCCGAGGTGTACACGCCGGACACTGCGGCTTTCCTCCAGGACCGGATCGGGGCGCGGGAGGTCCCGGCGTTCGATCTCGGGGGGAGCGGCTGTGCGGGCTTCGTGCTCGGCGTCGACGTGGCACGCTCGCGGGTGATGGCGGGAGCCAGGCGCGTCCTCGTCGTTGGTGTGGAACTGATATCCCGTCTCATGGACTGGACGGACCGCAACACCTGCGTGCTCTTCGGCGACGCCGCGGGCGCGGTGGTGGTCGGGTCGGGGGACGTCGCGGCCGAGATTCTCGGCGGGACCTCGGGAACCGACGGCAGCAAGGCAGGGATCCTGACCCTCGAGACCGGGGGCACCCGCCGCCCCTTCACCACCGAGGAGGCGGCCAAGGGAGGACAGCACGACATCGTGATGAACGGCCGCGAGGTCTTCCGGGAAGCGGTGCGACGGATGAGTGCGGCCACCGAGCAACTGCTCGAGAAGATCGGTCGGGCGAAAGAAGACGTGGCGCTGGTAATCCCACATCAAGCGAACTTGCGGATCATCGACGCGGTTCGGTCCAAGCTCGGAGTCGGCGCGGACAAGGTCTACGTCAATGTCGACCGGTTCGGCAACACCGGGTCGGCCTCGGTCCCCCTGGCGCTCGCCCAGGCGCGCGAGGAGGGGAGGATCGCGGCAGGTGATCTCGTGGTGCTGACGGCTTTCGGGGCCGGTTTCCACTGGGCGGCGGCGGCACTCCAGTTCTAAGTGCCCCCTCCGGTCTCGCCGACGCTCGGCCACCTCCCCCGCTGAGGCGGAGGGGGGCGCGCGTTGGCACCGATCCGGATGCAGCCAGGTGCCCGCCTCTACCATCCGACCGTGACCACACCTGACAGCCCTTGGGGCCCCAAGTACCTGGGCTGGGGGTTCACCGCCCTCGGGGTGGCCGGCATCGTCCTTGGCCTCGCCATCGCCGGGCTGGGCGTGGTCGTCCTCGGCCTCACGGACGACGTGAGTGGGGACACGACGACGGCGCTGTCCGAGGTCCTCGAATCCACAACGGACGGGATTGACACGGCACAGTCGATACTCACCGCTGCCGACGAAGGGCTGGCCTCCGTGGACGACGGCATGGCCGACTTCCGCGATGGGCTTGGCGACTTCGACACTGCGCTCGCCGACATGTCCGAGGTGATCGGCACCGATCTTGCCGACAGCTTCGATTCGTTGCGCGCCACCTTCCCGGATCTCATCGAACTCGCCGATGTGCTCGACGAGGTGATCGCGGTCCTGGAGGCCTTCGGTGTGGAAACCGACGCCGAGACCACCCTCGGGGAGGCGTTTCGCGCCATGGACGAGTCGCTCGCCGACGTCCCGGAGAAGTTGCGCGAGCAGGGCAGGCTGCTCGAGGAGGGAAGGGCCGACCTGGCATCTGTCCGGTCGAGCCTGGATCAGATCGAGTCGAGCCTGGCGTCGATGCGGGTCGAGTTCGCCGACGCGTCGCTGCTGTTCGAGGACTACCGGGCCGGAATCGGCGAGGTCCAAGTGAATGTCGACCGGACCGGGTCCGACGTCGATCGTTGGCGGCCGGTGGCGGGGTGGGCGCTGGTCGCCGGCGGCATCCTCATGACCCTGTGGCAGGGGGTTCCGCTCTACCTCGGATCCCGTATCAGAGGGAGCAGCTGATGAGGCCAGCGACCTATTCGGTCACCCCCTGAGACTCAGCGGGCGGCGAGGATGCCCAGGCCGCCGTCGAGGCGGGCCGGCCCATCCCAGCCCTCCGAGCCCGGAGGAACGGCCACGGCATCGGGGTCGGCTCCCGAGCGGACCTCGTCGAGGAGGCTCGTCACCGCTCGCATGTACGGGACCATCACCTCGAGCACCTCCTTGCCCCCGCTGCGGCCGTGGCCAGGGACGAAATGTTCGGGATCGAGGGCGACCAGGCGTTCCAGGACCCAACCCAGTCTGCGGAATGCCCGTCCTCGATCCTGGGTGGATGGCGTTCCAGCAGAGGTCTCCCGCCACGAGCGCCCGATCCTCGGGAAGCCACAGGAAGGCGTCGCTGTCGGTGTGCCCGCCGCCGAGGGTGGCGACCTCGACCGAGCGCTCGTCCTCGATCATCAGGCGGCCATCGATGAGAACGTCTGGAGGAGGGTGGGGGTGGGGCCCCGCCCGGGTCTGGCTGGCACGGCCGAGCGATCGGCTCTGGAAAAGAAGAATCGGGAGGCACTTCGGCGCCATCGCCGCCGTGAGGGACCAGCTCACGGGCCTCCCGATTCCGGTGGTCCGGGTTGGAGTCGCTACCGAACACGAGAAGGTCTCGTGGAGCAGCCACCCCAGTGGCCGCTCAGCGCCCGACCACCTCCGGGGTCCTGCAAAGACTGTCAATCACGTGGGGACCACCTCCTTTCTCCGTGGCGGCATGATGCCACATCTGCCCGCTACGCGGGCGACCGCAGAAGGCAGGGCGCAGATGGCAGACAAAGCTACGAGGAGGACCCGACACGAGTCATCGGTCCCGTCGGGCTCTGCCATCTGCCTTCTGCGATCTGCCCTCTGTTCACTTTGAGAAAGTCGCGATTTCGTGGCATGGTGCCGGTTGTGACTCAGCACTCGATCTCGAAGCTGACCGGGGGCCGCCCCCGGAAGACGTATGGGGGCGACCGGGTGTGCAGCCACGACGGCTGTGACACGCGGATCTCCTCGTACAACAAGAACGACCTGTGCTGGACCCATTTCCAGCCGGTTCCCCGCCCTGCACGCATCCCGCAGCCGACCAAGAGCTGACGGCCTCAGGCGGTGAGCGAATCGGTCGCCGACTTCATCAGGTTTCGGCTCGTGGCAAGCCGAAACCTGAACTCGGGGTGAGCGATCCGCTCACCCCCTCAGGCGAGCCGCCAGCTCTTTTCCAATGGCGGGACGTCCGCGTACACGGTGTACTGCGGTCCCTCCTCCGGATCTTCGATTGGTGGACCCATTCGGCTGAACCCCATGCGCTCGAAGAACCCGTAGGCGGCGACCCGGGTGGTGCACCACAGCACCGAGCCCGATCGGCTCGAGGCGTGCTCCAGGCACCGCTCCAGGAGCCATGCCCCGACGCCATTGCCGCGATGGCCCCGCTCCACGGCGATGTCGCGGATTCGCCAGGCCGAGGCCACCGGCGATCCCGGCATCGCCTGCGGATGCACCGAGGCGACTCCGACCAGCACACCGTCTTTGAATGCGCCCACATGGAGCGCCGCCGGGTCACGGTCGGACTGGTAGTCGACGGCGGCCGGGGGGAGGGTGGGGTGGAGGAGGGCACGGCGCAGCGGCCTGGCTTCCGCCGGCTCGATCGGTTGGATCTCGTAGTCGGACATTTTGGTCTCGCTGATGTCTGGGAGGGTAGAACCCGGATCGGTGTTGTGGTCTGGCAATTGGCAATGGTGATGTTCGACCGCCACCTCCGAGCACCGCCGACGAGGATCGCTGGTTGCTGGTTGCTCCCACCGTAAACTACACTTGTGTAATCTATCCGGGGTATGGGCATGGTTCTGACGGCACCGACCACCACCGACCATCAGGCGGCCGCCACCACTGCGGCTTCGATCCACCTCCACTATGAGGGCTCGGTCATCGAGACACCGTTGGCTGCCTTCACCGGCGTGCCCGCCC
>Ga0214471_10001877_pt1 | contig 16618 bp, 18 predicted proteins | sample RVTome_5_FD_207665 | JGI IMG/M metagenome (GOLD analysis project Ga0214471, IMG submission 207665) | Soil microbial communities from uranium-contaminated site in the Upper Colorado River Basin, Wyoming, United States - RVT142D155 | ecosystem: Environmental > Terrestrial > Soil > Contaminated >... | reverse complement strand
ACCACGCCTTCGACGTCGCCGCCCGCCAGCACCGGCAGCACCATGTACGGCTGGCCGTCCTCGTCGCCGATGTCGTAGACCGTGACGATGTTGGGGTGGTTGCCGAGGCGTCCCATGGCCTGTGCCTCGCGCGTGATGCGCTCGCGAGCCGCGTCGTCCAGGCCCTCGGCTTTGATCAGCGCGAAGGCGACGTCGCGGTCCAGCCTCGCGTCGTGCGCCAGGTAGACCTTCTTCTTGCCGCCCTCGCCCAGGAAGCGCTTAACTTCGTAGCGGCCGTCTGCGAACGAGGTGGGTTGCGGAGACGGATCGGACTCGGGGGTCGTACGCTGAGCGGGCACATTCGTGGCAATTGCGATACCTCGTTCAGCAGCAGCGAGAAGCGCCTGCGCATCCGCGTTCTCGGGGTCGAGCGTGGTCACTCGTCCGACCAAGTCCTTGAGGCGGTCCCACTCCCCTGCGCCGGCAGCCGCTTCGGCCTCGTCCAGGAGGCGGTCGATTTGTCGCTGAATTCGGTCGCTGGTCACGTGGAGCGATCTTGTCGCCGCCGAGTCAGCGTGTCAACGGAACGCTATGTCCTCATAGTGTCGGCGGGTGGAACCTCCTTCTTTTGGCGGAACTTCGGATACAACGATCGTCTCTCCGCCAATTCATCCCGATGCCTCGCGTAACCCCGGACGCGCGACGCGATACTCAGGTATCAAGTCCAATGGTCGAAGCGCACTCTGGGAAGCGGGAACAAGTTGCAGTCCTTCAAACCTATCAACGTTCTCGTTCTCTTGGCCGTTGGAACCGTGGCCGCATCGTCCTTTCTGTTCATGAAGATCTTGGTGGAGCAGATACCACCGTCGGAGATAGTCGCGGGTCGAGTCTTCTTTGGGGCGCTAGCGCTCGCTGCCGTCATTCGTATCCAGCGAGCGCCCCTGAACCTGAGCCGAAGTCTCATGGTTCGGGTGTCAATCTTTGCCGCGCTTGAAACGGTGATCCCTTTCACCCTCATCGCCACGGCTGAGCAGAAGCTCGACAGCGGTCTGGCGGCAGTTCTGATTTCGAGCATGCCTCTATTTACCGTGCTGTTCGCCAGCCTGACACCTACGGATGAGCGGCTGTCCCGGATGGGATTCGTGGGGCTCGCCGTGGGGTTCCTCGGCATCGTCGTCCTTAGTGGCGTGGGCTCGGATGCCTTGCTCAACGGCGATGCGCTCAGCCGTATCGCTGTCCTAGCAGCAGGAGCCTCATACGCCGCAGCGGGAGTCTATGCCCGGCTGCAGCTGAAGACCGAAAACACGCTCACTGTCTCCGGCCTCCAGCTCGGCATTGCGACGCTGCTCGCGTTGCCGCTTGTTTTCGCAACCAGTGGAACGCCGTCCCTTGGCCTTAGCCTGGGCGGCTGGGGCGCCCTCCTCACGCTCGGCATCGTTGGTAGTGGCGGGATGCTGCTCGGCTTCCTGTGGCTCGTCGAGAAGACTGGCAGCATTGGCGCCTCGCTGGTTACTTATGTGATCCCGTTCATGGGAGTGTTCCTGGGCTGGGCCGTGCTCGGCGAAACGATCGGCGACAGGACGGTGCTCGGATTGGTCCTGGTGCTCGTCGGCGTCGGGGTTGCCACGTTCGGCGGCATGCTGGCCGCCGCGCCGAGTCGCCGGAGCGGTTCATCTGTATCGATTCTCCAAGGTGATGCTGCCTGACCCAGGTGAGGGAGCCGTGTTCAAGGTAGGTGTAGAGGGTCAATGGGAGACACGATGACCAAACAGTGCCATCGTCGAGGAATGGTTCCACGGATCTGCCAAAGAGGGCCTCAAGGACGGCTGGGGTTAGGACTGTGAGGCTACCAGGCGTGTCTTGGTCCGCAGATACTCAAGCACCGTCAGGACCACGGTCCCGTGTGCCCATGTAAGTGGTGTCGCTCCCGCCGGCTCACCTGATACAGGATCAGTCTGCTCCGCGAGCACGCCGCTTGGAAGCGCAGCGCGGCTGACTTTTTCGAGGATGGCCAGTGGACCCGCGAGGTCGTCCAGCTCCTTTGCGCGGAGCAATTGGTACTGCGCCAGCCACAAAGTGCACAGGAACCACGGGTTGCCCGCGCCGGTCAGGTCTGACCCGGAATTGCGAAGTTGATAGGTGTCGCCCTCGAAACGAGCCAGTCCGCCATGATCACCGGGCACTGTCAGTTTTGCCTCGACGGCTTCCATGGTTGAGACGATGCGAGGATCGTCGGCCTCGAACATTCCAAAGTTCGGCAATGCCGCCAGGCTTGCATCCAGGACCATGTCCCGGTTGGGCAAGCCATCCTTGTCGAACTGCACACTACGCGCGAACCTACCCGCGCTCTCGTCATACAGGTACGCTTCAGAGCCGCGCCGAATCTCGTCTGCGGCGTCCATGTATTGCTTGGTGAGCCCCGGCTCGGCGAACAGCTCCGTGAAATAGGCAGCATCGCGTAGCGCCCGCCACACGGTTGCCACGGTGAAAGCATGGACACCCTGTCGCTCCTCCCAGAGGTCCTGACTCGGAAGCGGAAGACCAGTGCGAGAATCACGAAAATCCACCAGAAAATTCGCCATGCTGGTAATCATCTTGTGATACAGGGTCGACGCAAACTCCAGGTCCCCTGAGTGTTCGTAGTGGTTACGCGCTGCGATTAAGACCAGCGCCGTCTCGTCCTCCTGAATAGGCAACCGGGGCCTACCATTTGCATCAATCCAAGCGATTACGTTGCTAGCCACTGAGCCGTTTGGCAGGTACTTCTGCAGCATGTATGCGTGATTCTTGTCCGGCTTCTGGACCATTATGCGAAGGCAGAAGTTCAGGAAACCGCTCGAGACCGACGAGCAACCCGCGTTGATAAGCGCCATGGCGACCATGGCACCGTCGCGTGGCCATGCGTAGGTGTAGTTCTCTTGTCCCTGAAAAACATCCTTGATTGCTGGCCCTGAGCGTCCGTTTGGACTGTGGGCAGCGGCAATTTCCGAATCGGGAGAAGCGATAATGGCGCCACCCTCATCGACCTGGGCGCGAGCGATTAGGAGGCTTCGGCGGTAGAGTCCCTGCACTGTCTCTGGCAATTCGTGAAATTCTGCAGGAACGCGCGTCTCGTTCGCAACCCAGGTACGCCAGTAGTTGTCAGTCCGGCGGATCAAAGACTCCGCTCCACGTGCCATTACCAGCTCATGTAAGTCACCTACGGCTTCGAGGCTGGGGCCGGCGGCTAACCAACCGTAGGCAACTGTCGGACGATCGGTTTGCACCTGGCCAAGTCTTAGCTCGCCAACACAATCCACGGCTCCAAAGGAGAGCGGTACGCCATCCAGCACGCCGTCTTCAGCGTCATGCCAACTGCCCTTAGTACCGTCCTTGCGGCCCGTGGTCCACCCATCGAATCCTGACTGGCCCTCGGTTCGTCCCCCTAAGAGGAGATAGTGGATGTTCTTGTAGGCGACCAAGGCTCGGTGATCGGGATGATAGAAAACCGTATCGCCGACAACGTTCCCGCCCAGCGCAACGTCGAGGTGGAGGAAGAGACGCACTTCAATCGGCTTTCCGGCTAGGCTTCTCACCGTGAATCGCCTCAGAAGAACGTCTCGATCGAGGTCCACCGTGTCTTCAATTGTGAGGCTGAGTTGGAGCCGGTCGTTCTTCGTCTCGACCCTTGTCACCAGCGAGTCCTGCGCATACCGCAGCGAAAGCCGCCAGTCCTCGTCCTCCAACCAGGCGAACTTGCCTCCAGCCCAAACGCCGAGCCGGGAGCGGCAGCGAAACGCATGATTCTCCAAGCCGACGTGTGGGTAGTAGATGTCCCTCAGGGCATACGTGGAGTCGAACGTAACGAGAAGGTGCCCATTGCTCAGGGGTAAATCGCGGGGCATAGGCAGATTTCCTTTACTTCGCGTTGAGCCGGATCGCGCCAATTGGGTCAGACTTGCGAAGCCTTCGAATCGCCTGGGGGCGAACTTGAAAGGCTTCTATGATTCGTCCCGCGACGGCCCCCCATTGGAGCTCCTCCGCCTTGCGCCGCCCATTTTCCGACAGAACCGCGGCCAGATCGGGCCTCGTCAACACCGAGCGTAGAGCGGTTTGCGCCTCCACACCATCAGACGGATCACGTAAAAGCAAGGCATCAACACCATCGGTCAGCCATTCGGATGCTCCTGCGGAGGCACTGACGATGGATGGCAGGCCGCTGGCCAAAGCCTCCAGGATGACGAGACCAAACGGCTCGTAGAGCGTTGGCAACATGAAGATGTCGGCAGCAGCAAAGTAGCGCTCCACTTTCTCGTGTTGCTTACCAGTGAACAGGATCCTTGAAGAAACCGCTGGCGGTAGGTCCCTAAGGAAAACATCCGGCAAGCCCTCGCCAACCACTACGAGCCGGACGTTGGCTTGGTCTCGGATTGCCTCGATGGCTGTGCATAAGCCCTTTCGCCCCCAGGAGTTTCCGACGAAGAGAACCATGACCTGATCATCGTCGAGCCCGAGCTCCTTGCGAGTATCAGCACGAAAGAACTCGCGGTTCGCAGGATGGAACCGCTCGATGTCGACCCCGTTCGGTACCACGACAATTGAACTGGTCAGTGCTCCCTCAAATAGCACAAGATCCTGCTTCACCGCCTCCGAAATGGCGACGATGTGAGTTTGCGAGCGATGGTAGAAGTTGCGACCCAGCCAACCCATTGCGTGGCTGTATAGCGCGTAGTCCAGGCTTGCTAGCCCGGCCGACCGTCTGTCACGTGGGAATAGTCCTTTGTCCTGAAGGTCGATCTCGCGCGCTTGGACGAAGTGAATGGTCGCAACATCGGCAAACGGCGTGAGGGCTCCGATCCCGAGTACCAAATCGAACCGCTTGCGGCGCAAGAGTCTGGCTATCGAGAACTGAGCGATTACGGCGATGTAAAACGTCACATGCGATAAGAACCAACCGGCAAGCAACGCCCAGACGCGGTGAACCTTGATGCCGTCAAGCGATGCGCGATTAGCCTTCGCAGCAAAGACGTGCACTTCATGTCGTTGCGCCATGACAGTGGCCAACGCTTGCCAGTAGTGAGGCACTCCGGCTCCCGGTCCGATTTCGGGGCTCACGATTGCGATGCGCAGCCGGTTGAGTGGAGCTGGTAGCAAGTCCAGCTCTGTTTCGAGCGTCTCCATTTGTGGCGCATTTAGCAGTTGAGCTGTCAAGTCTGTTGCGACGGCGTTGCGCATCCGTGCGCCATTCAACGCGATCGCCTCGTTTGGGCTCGGACCTGAGGTTACGAGTTTGGTGATGGAACCTTGTGTCATTTCACGCCCTCTCTCAGCGATCCGCGGAGGCTCTTCTGTGAGAAGGGCAATCCGTGGCGGCAGGCGCGCCGATCGAAATAGCAAGCCTGCAATCCAAGTCAGCCAGTTCGTGTCAATCAGGCTCGGGGTTGAAACGGATGGGATCGTGGCGCCGGCGCCCTCCTCTGGTTCAGAGCAGATCAAGTTGCCCGGAGAGAACAGAGGGGCGGCTTCGGAAAGCTGACGGATCTGTCGAGCTGAGGGGTCTTGGTGTTTTTAGTATAGATAGTCCTGGGGTATAAAAATAGATGACCTCAATCAAGGCCAACGTGGGGCAAGCTCTAAAGGCTCCTAGATCTGCTTGACTTCCTGGCACCGTGTTTCAACAGAAGTAGGACTAAGAGGTCGATTCGCTTCGTTCACACGATCGGGCGATAGTGTCGTCAAGCACGGGAGGTCCGGTGAGGGACTTTCGTCTCTCTCCGGACCTCTCAGTCTGAGGGCGATTCCTCGGCCTGTTTCCGTTGCCTATCGCTGAGGTACAGGGATCTTGTGCACCGCTATCCAGACAGCACCCTGGGGTACACAGTTCGGGTGACTCGGGTTCTTCGAGCAGGGAGGACCACCATTTCCGCCGCCGTCATCCGGTGGTGGCGTGCCGCTGCCTTCGTCGACATGGCCGCCCGATCCGTACATGTCATTCAGTGTTGCCGCATCCTCGCTGTTGTACGTCGTGTATGCGCCGAGAGTTGAGAACTCATCGTTCATACAAGAGTTGCCGTGCTGGTGGTCCAAGCCAAGAATGTGGCCAACCTCCTGGCAGGCAACGTGAGTACGCACGTCGGCATCGAAGCCGTAAAGATTGCCATCCTTAAGGTAGCGATGGTTGAGCGTCACTCGGCCCTCAAGGATATGGCCGGTGGCAGTGTCCACAAGGATTTCAGCTACTCCGAGGTAGTTCGCGTTGATGTTCTTAGACCGAATCTCGACATCCGCTCCTCCATTAATGGTCATCTGGGGGCCGCCGCTCGGTAGGGCAACGTTCCAGTCAGACACCACGTCGCCGATGTTGTAATCACTGCTAGCGTTGTCGGTGACATCCAGGTCGAAGTTGGTGGAAGGCCAGTGATAGTCACTCCACTGCGCCGCGAACAGCGAGGTCGAGGCTCCGAATGCCAGCGCTACGAGCGCGGCTCCAGCAACCAACAGAGAAAAGCGTCGCATAGGTCTTGGCCTCCCAAGGATTCAGTATCGCGGGATGAGTATATTCCATAGACTTGAAACGCTCCCTGTTGCCAGAGGTTTCACACGTCTTAGATAGGGCTGTCCCGCAGCAAGCCCTCCATCTGATATGGCTAATGGGAGGCTGAACCTGACGCGAGTCACCGTTTGCGTCGTCGGCCCGTTAGGGCCAAGGCGGCTGATTCTTTCCGATCGATGAAGCCATCGTGTGACGTCGAGTCAGGCTGGGGTCGTCGAGATTGAGCGCTGCCCAACGTGCGGCACCGTGAAACATCCCTGAGCGGCCTTATAACCCGAAGGTCGGGGGTTCGAATCCCTCTCCCGTCAGCAAGATTTGAATCTGAAAGGCCCCTCAACCGAGAGGCCTTTCAGTATGTCTAAGCCCTATTTGCTATCAGTTTGCTGCTGTAGCGTCAGCGAAGGAATTCGCATACAAGTCACGCCGCCAGCGGTTAATCGCCACAGGTAACGCTGTCGAAGGCGGAGAACTCCCCGGCAAGGTGGGCCACCATAGCTTGCCCCATGTTTTCCTGGCCGAAGGGATCCTCGGCCTGGGCCTGCTGGGCTACGAAGAGGCCCCAGCCAGAGCCGCTGGTGAAGCCAAACTCGGGATTGCCTTCCCGGGCCCAGCCCCCCATGTCCTTGCCCATACAGTTCGGAGGGTCCGCCGGATCCGCCGAGGCGGTCCCGAAACCTAGGCCCGCGCCGGCCAGGGCAAGAGCGGCTACTGCTGCTACCATAATGGAACGAATCGAACGCATTTTTGGCCTCCAAGATTTCGTCGCTTTGGTTTGGATTGCAGTCATGCCATCCTTAAGCTGAAATCTCATTGGCCCCCCTTTCGTAACGGACTACTGCGTAGCCAATGCAATGTTGAGCTGGTAACTCAATTGGCCACAGCGCCATAAGGCCCCCGTTCGCAGGGCCATTTGACCTGCGGCGGCACTCGGCACATCAGTGCCTCCTGCCAGCCCAGATGAAGGCGGTTGCTCCTGCTGAAGTCAACAACAGACCCGCGGCCAAGGGGAGACTACTGATCCCGCGTTCCGGCAGGCCACCAAAGCCCGATTCGGGCAGCGCCACAACGTCGAGGACCGCCTGAACCTCCTCGACAGCTTCCTCGCCTGGTAGAGGGGTGTTGGTCGGTGTCGCCTGGACTTGGGCAACCTCGTTGGTTGGCGTAGTCGGAGTCACCTGGTTCGCCGGCGGCGCGGTGGTATTGGTTGGAGTAACGACTGCCACCGCCCCTGTAATGCAGTGATCCTCATTGCCATCGAAGTTGGCGCTGTGGGGTGCACAGTCCTTGCCGTGGTCAGGCTGCGGGTCTGGACGGCAGGGCTGCTCGGAGCGTGCGTGCGTACAATCGCCATCATTGCCCGGGGGGGCTGGTGGAGGATCGGCACTGACTCCCGGCGCCAATACGGCAGCGACTAGAAGTGAGATCCCGAGCGCAATCGGTACTGGACTGAACGTCCTTAGCTTGCTTGTCGCATGGATCTTCGGCGTCATCCTTGCCACCTTCCTTGGCTTCCCGCCTCTGTGCAGAGAGTAAGGAAGGCAAAGGCACGCCACTATTGCCGAAAGGCAGGGCCGTCTGACTCCCACTGAAGCTTGGGGAGACTCGAAGGCAAGACAGCGCAAATGGAGGTGACACTATGGAAGGATAGTGCCGGCGAGGCTTACTGCCCGCTGCACTGCAAGATCAGCAGCGGAGAAGTCCTCAGGGAGCGTAGTTCTGGAGATACGCCAGCACGGCAGCAACGCGCCGGTTGACGGCCGCGTCGCCAGCCTCCAGGCCAAGCTTCGCAAAGATCGCGGACGCATGCTTCTCCACCGCGGAATCCGAGACATAGAGGACTTTCCCGATAGCCCGGTTTGACTTGCCCTGAGCCATCTCTCGCAGTACTTCTCGTTCGCGATCGGTCAGATTGGCCAGCTCCGGCCGTTGGGCGACGTTGCCGCGAGCCAGAAGGCTCTCGACGACCTGCGGGTCGATCACCGAGCGCCCTTCTGTGACGGCGACGACCGCGTCGAGGAGCTGATCGAGGTCGCCGACTCGGTCCTTCAGGAGGTAGGCCATCCCTTCCGTGCCGTTCTTAAATAGCTGGAAGGCGTACAGGGCATTGGTGTACTGCGAGAGCACGACAACGCCCATGTCTTGGTAGCGTGTCCTGATTTCGTGCGCCGCATCGATGCCCTCCGTCTGGTGGGTTGGCGGCATACGGATGTCGACGACTACTGCATCCGGCTCCAGCCTCTCGACCGCCTCCAACAGCGCCGGCTTGTCGGCCACTGTCGCGACGACCTCGATCCTGCCGGTAGACTCGAGCAGGCGCCGCGTGCCTTCGCGGACGAGGAAATGGTCCTCGCCTATAACCACGCGGAAGGGTTCCCGCATCATGCGGGCGCCGTCGCCTGGACTGGCAGCCTGGCACACAGCTTTGTGCCCCTGCCAGGCCCGCTCTCCACGTTGAAGTCTCCGCCCAGCGCCTGCAGCCGGTCGGCGAGGCCCAGGAGGCCGCCGCCTCGAGGCCGCCGCACATCGAAGCCGGCTCCATCGTCGGCCACGACGACGCTCAAGTGCGCCCCGTTTAACTGCAGGCTCACGGACGCCGAAGTCGCACCGCTGTGGCGCAGAAGGTTCGTTAGCCCTTCGGCGACGAGGTAGTACGCAGCGGCTTCGATGTCTTCATCGAGCCGCCGTCCGCGCAGCTCGGGCGCGATGTCCAGGTCAACCGGCAGGGGCAGGCGCGAGCAACGGTCCTCAACGGCCACCACCAGGCCGCCGTCCGTCAGCACGGAGGGATGAACGCCTTGTGCCAGCTCTCGCAGGTTAATCAGGATGGAGCGTACCTCGTCCTGCAGCTCTGCCAGCAACCGCCCGTGGTCGAGGCGGCCGTCCTGGCTGCGCGCCAGGCCTAGCTTCGCGACCAGCGCCACCAGTTCCTGCTGCGCGCCGTCGTGGATGTTGCGCTCGATGCGGCGCCTTTCGGCTTCCTGCGCCCTCACGATGCGTGACGCAAGCCGCGCTCGAGAGATTGCGACTGCAGCCTGGGCACAAAGAGCGGCCAGCGTTGCTCGATCCTCATCGCTCAGCCGCGCGCCGGCCAGGGGCTGACAGGCCAGTTCGCCAAGCCGCTCCTCAGCGTAGGTTAGAGGGAGTCGCACAGGCAGCTCATCACGGCGGTGGCCTACTTCGACAGTGGCGGACCCGGCCGCCTCCACTCTGACCCAGGTCAGGGGCGCCGCCGCCGTCGTCGCCCGCGCCAGCTGGCCGGCGATGTCGCCGGTCAGCTCCGCGCCGCCGAGCCGCTCTCCGAAATCGTGTACGACCTTCAACGGCTCCTGCCGGCGGCCGAATACCCAGCGATCGGCTGCTCTCTCAAGCGTGTGTCGGGCCGGTTGAAAGACGAGGGTCGCCAGCGCCGTCAGTCCGATTGCCAGCCAGACCGGGACTTGAGAGCTGGCGGCAAGCCCTAATGTCAACGCCATGCCGAAGTAAGCGCCTGCGATCGCCAGCCATAGCGTGCCGTAGACCAGCGAGCGCTGAATGACTAAGTCGATGTCCCAGAGGCGGTATCGCAGCACAGCGATCCCAATCGATGCCGGCAGACCAAAGAACAGAAGTGTGTAGAACGCCAGCTCGACCGCGAAGACCGGCTGTCCGCGAAGGAAGGCCGTCCCGCCGGCGGTTGCGAGCGTGAGCATAAGCAGGGAAGCAATGAATGCGACCCACTTCAGCTGTTGGCGCTCTTCGCCTCGTGAGCGTCGGAACCGCAACAGCAGAGATAGGCCGGCCATGAGAGCCGCGGCGAGGAGGAGAGCGAATCCCACGCCCAGCACCCACTCGGCACCGTCGACACCGAGCGGGTTTGTGAACTGCACATCCTGGTCGAGCTTTCCGGGCTTGATCGCGAAGCCGACCATGCCGAAGAGCAACGCTATCGCGGCGAGGACGACGGCGAGCCTCCAGCGCGGCGTGAGCAGCCTGCCGTCCGGGAAGAAGAGGGGTACGAGGACGGCCCCGCTGACGAGGATAATGAAGAAGCCCTGGGACGCAACCAAGCCGGCGTACGCACCCAGCGGAAGCGTTTCCCTCTGGCTGAGCACCGCGTACTCGTTGCCTACGCCGGCGACCCCGAACCCGAGGCCCGTAGCCAGGAGAAGCCAGCCGATCACGTTACGCGGCTGGCGCGACGCGACCAGTGCGCCCACGGCAGGAGTGACCACAAAGCCCGCAATTAATGCCCCGTCCCAGGGTGGGAATCGGTACCCAGCCGCGAATGCGACTGTGAGAGCATAGAGCGGCAGGCAGGCGGCGAACAGCGCCCAGGCCAGCCACCAAACGAGGCCCCTTCGCTCCATAGCGCTACCTCTCGCGATTGCCGCTGCAATCGTGCGCCCGGAAGCCTGCGTTGTCCATCCGGCTATCCACAAGCCCAGCGCCTGAGGCTAACCTCAGAAGGTCGTGAGGCCTTCAGCATTCCAAGTGTGGTTCGTGGCGTCGTAGCGTCCAACGACGTAGGCCTTCGGGTCTGGTCATTAATCACGGAGGTGAAGGCTATGGCTACACGTTCGGAAACGCAGACGCTGACGGGACTGGCGAGCTGGCGGCAGCTAGCAGGAGCGGCGGGGATCACCGGCGTGGCTCTCTTCATCGTCACCCTCGGCGTTCTTGGAATGGAGGAAGAATACCCTGACATCAACAGGCCGATCGGTGAAGTTCGCATCTGGTTCCAGGACAATGGCACCTTAGCGCAGACGCTGAGCTACATGCACGCCATAGTTTTGCTGTTCCTGTTCATGCCCTTCTTCCTCGGCATTCGTTCCATGTTGGCCGAGGCTGAGGGGGAGCAGGCGACGTGGACGCAACTAGGCTTCTTCGGCGGCGCCGTATTCGTCTTGCTGAGCCTCGTGGCAATGGCATACACAGGCGTCCTGGCAGTCGCGGTTGAAGACCTCGATGATGGAACGTTGACGGCATTCAGGTACGCGGAATACACCACGATAGGAGTCGCGTACGGATTGGGTTCCGGCCTTTATCTCATTGGGACCGGCGCCGCGATCTTGCGTACGAAGACCCTATGGCGCCCGCTAGGTTGGATGGCACTCATTCTTGGCTCCATTGCTGTGATAGGTACTGCCAACCTAATTGATCCTGATCCGGAGAGCTTGCTCAACGGGTTGAACTTTCTGGGCGGCGTCCTTGGCTTCGGCGTTGTGGTTCTGCTTCAAGGCGTTGGCCTGCTGATCAGGCGTTAGGGCGGGCACTGGCGACCGAGTTCGCTCACCCGCCGCCCTGACACTATCACCTGATCGTGTCACTGCTGGGATGAATCTGCCTCGGCCTTGCGGCGCAGAAAGTAGGCCGCGTACCCTGTTCGGCCGCCACAGAACGGGCAGGCCTCGAAGTGCCGGACGGCTGAGACTCCGTTCCCACCTGGCGTGATCGGCACCTCGAAGCCGCAGTCTGCGCAGTCGTGCAGGGCCATCGCGTCGTGCTTGAGATAGACCTCCGCGACGGCGGGTGGCATCGCGAGCACGACTTCTGCCGCGATCTCTGTGTCGGGCCAGTGCCGGTACTTGAGCCGGCTCATCGCGTCGAGGCAGCGGCGTAGCAGCCTGCTTCCCGGCGTATTGAACTCAGGGTTGCGGACGTCGTGCGCGCCGGCTGCGTATGCCTCAACGACAAGGCGCGCATGCTCCTCGCTCATCGTCTGCTGCATGATGGCCCAGGCCGCGTCGCGCTCGGCACGCGCCTCAGCGGCACGGGCTTCGGAGGCGGCACGCGTGGCCCTGGCGCCGGCAGTCGCCTTCTCAAGCCTGGTCAACCGGTTGCTGACGCTCATGAGTCAGCCCAGTGGCACCCAGGGACCTGGCAGCACGATGCTGCGGCGGACCGGTCCACGCAGCGGAGTTACGCTCTTCCGGCAGCTTGCGCCGTGCTCGGCGCAGGACTCGAGGCCCTCGCTGCGGGGCTTGCCCTCACAGTCCGGCCAAGCCTCCGTGTGGTGGATCTCGAAGCTCCCGAGGAATACCTCCTGTCGGGGTCTTAGCCGGACCTCCAGCGCGGCCAGGCCGTTGCCGACGGACCTTGCCATCACACGCCCAACCAGGGCCCGCCCATCTCGATGACGACGGAGCGGCGGTCGCGTACGCGGCTCACACTGACGCCACACGTGGGTGTGTGTTTCTCGCACTGCTGGATACCTTGCTCGCCTTTGCAAGCGGGCCAGGCATCGCGCCAGTGGATCTCGATGCTGCCCGGCGGCTCCCCAACCTTGGCGAGGCCCAGGCCGCGCTCGGCGGCAGCCAGGCGCCGTTCGATGTTCTTCATTGCCGCGCTCCAAAGCTCAGGCGAATGACGTTGCGGTGGTGCAGGCCTGTCTCGCGCTCGACCTCGCAGCGGGCATGCTCCCGGCAGGGTGTGAGGTCGTCCGACCAGAGGATGCTAATCACTGGCGCTGGAGCGGGTTGAACTGCCGCCTCTAACCGGAGCAGCCGCGCGCCTGTGCGGTGCCGCCCGCTACTTGTGCGCCATGCCAGGGATGATCCTCATGAACCGCACGCCGCTATCGGTCTGAGTAACGGTCATCACGCAGCCTGGTCCGTGCTCGTTGCGCCTGTCGCAGGGTGCGAGAGCCGCGCCCGGCGGACCGCCACCGGGGTGGTGGTACTCGATTGTCCCGGTCGCCCGGTGCTTCGGCCGGAGCGCCGTCTCAAGTCTCGTCATCCTCGAAGCGAGCCTGCTCATGGGTCTCGGCTCCCCTCCACGACCTCAATCAGGTGAGCGAGGTTCTGCGTCCACGGCGCCGCATCCATTTCGGCCCGGCTCAGGCGCCTCGGTGGAGGGACAGGTTCGCGCAGGCCGAGCAGGCCCTGGAGGTGACGCAGCGCGTCTATGCGCCACTCGCTCCAGTCTTCTCGGCGGAGCGTCCGCTCCAGCGCCGCCAGGCGTGCCGCAGGTTGCCTCCTCACGACCGTCCCTTGGTTTCCACTGCCTCTTCCAGAGCCGCCAGTCTCTCCTCGTGGTCGAGGTTTCCAGGCCCTTGTTCGCCTGATCCAGAAGAGCGACTGCGGCACGCAGACGGATCGACTCGTTGCTGGCGCCGAGGAGCTTGATGAGCGTCGTGCCTGAAGCCCAGCTTGCCTGCTGAATCTGGGCCATGGTCTTCTCCATGACCTCACGACGGGCTTCGCGGTAGGCGGCAAGGAACTCGGGCAGCTTGAGCCAGCGCCTCAGAGTCGCTTCGCCCACGCCGACCTTTTCGGCTGCGGCTGCGATGGTCTGCTCGGTCAAGAGCGCGCCGATCGCCTGGTCCTGTTTACGCGTGAGCTTTTCGCCGTGGCCTATCATCTGCGGTCATCTGCGCTCATTTTGAATCTGGGTTGGTCACACGATCTGGTCATAGTGTCCGTCCAGAAGGTGTACCGTTCATCTCACCGATGTCACAGGAGGCGCCGCATGGGGCCGTTCGAGAGATCCAATCTTCCTCGTTGCCCGCGTTGCCAGGGCAAGATGCTGCCGGCGCCTGACTTGGGTGACTCCATGTGCTTCACCTGCGGGTACATGGCCTATGCCGCACTCCCAGCGGACCTGCTGCTCGACAAGCAGCGATCGACTTCCCACGCGGGGGAGAAGCTGCACTGACCTCCTTTTACGCTTCATAGTTGTTACGTCATCTACGAGACAGAGCCCCGAAGGGCTCGGTCTCGGGCGCCATCGGCGCCTACTCCCTCGATTCCTCCACCGGCCTGCCGGCCGCAGTAAGCAGCCGCTTGAATGCCTCGTCCCACGTGGTTCGCTGTCCGCGCTCCCGCTCGATCTCGTGCAGGAAGAGGAGCAAGGCCCGTGCCGTGTCCGGCTTGAGGGCGAAGGCGAAGTGTTTGGTCAGCCGCTGGCCTCGCTGGCCAGGGATCGGTGTGAGCCACTTGGCACGTGTCGGCAACTGGTAGCGCCGCCCGCAGGTGGCGCAGAGGACGCTCTCGTCTTCGTTAATGGCCAGTTCGTCCACCCGCCGCTCTCGACACTGCGGGCAGGCCGCTTCGCGGGGGACCAACCCCTCGTCGTCCTCAGCCAACTCGCTGCGGATGATGGCGAGCCGCTCCACCGCGTGGTCGCGGAAGGGCTTCAGTAGTCGCGCCATCTCGGCCCACTGGCCGGCGCTGGTGACAGCACTCGGGCTGACGCCCGCGCTGAGGGCCTGAGGCGATCCAACAAGGTCGCTGGCCTCAATGAAACCATCGAGGTCGATGCGGACCGCCTCCAGGGCCAGCCTGCCGAGCTGCTCCTGGATGCGGCGGATGTCGTTCTCGGAGATCACCGCCCTCCCCCCGCCTTCGATTCCACCTCCGGAGGCTGCACACCCGGCGCCATGGAGGAAGGCGGCGTGCCGCGCTCCACCAGCCGCCAGCCGCAGACGCGGCAGAGGTGCTGCCAGTCGCCCTCGTCGACGCCGCCCCACAGATAGACGGCGCGCCTGGTGCAGGTGCCGCGACAAGGGCAGCCTGGGTCGTAGCACTCGCACAGGAGGCCCTCCCCGATCGAGACACCACGGACCTCCAGACCGGCCACCATCTTGCCGACAGCGCTTCGCCACTGGCGCGGCATGGGCTTGAGCTGTCTGCCGCGAGTCTCCTTCGAGGTGCGGAGGTTGGCGCACGTACCACAGACCTCCTGGCGCGGCTTGCGCACGAAGTCGAGGTACCACCGCGCTAATGCCACTGCGCCCGTCTGGTGGTGCGTCGCACTGCAGCCGGAGCAGCGGCAAGGCCGAATATTCGCGCCGGCATCGGTGGTTAGCATCTCGTCCGCCGCCTCTCCGCGAACGTGCTCGGACTCGTCCCGCGGGCTCACGCCACCACCTCGGCTTCCGCCTCGGCCGTCACACCGGCCGGCGCCGTCAGCTCGGGGTCGTCGGCGCTGTGACCCTGCGGGCAGAGGGCAGAGCCCTTAACGGGCTTGAGCACGACCGTGTTAGGTGGTGCGAAACGGTCTTACATTGGCCGGCCTGGCCGGTAGTGTCCTTCGACCCACGGCCCGATTCTTCTGGCCTCGACCCTTCGTTGGGCCAAGGTCTTGACTACGTCCTGAGGCAGATTGGCCGACTCACCATCCTTCAGGATCTCGGTGAGCTTCTCGTCGATGTCGTTTAGCGGGTGGGAACCCAGGACCACGACATGAGGCACGTCCTTGACGCGGATACGGTAGGCAGAGAGGTCACAGTCGGCCGAGAACAGGGAGCTCCTGGGCTTTGGAGTAGGCTGCCATCGCCGGCTGGTCCGCCACGTAGCGGGCTGCCCTCACGTATGGGCTCTGCGGTTGTTCTCTTCTTGGCTCTTGCTCTCTTCCACTCGACACGTCTTGCTGCGCGAGTTCGCCAGGGCGCAGAAGCGCGATTATCTCATCGGTCTTTGTCCAGGGTTCGAGTTAGCGCCAATTGGCGGGCCGTTCGGGGGCTTGACAGGTTTCAGAGCCAGAGGGACAGGAGGGAAAGGACTATGGGTCGGAAGTTCGGCCCATTGTGCGAGTGGCGGCAGCGGTGGTTCGTGGTCGGTGGCCGGTTCAAGAGACGACCTCGCAGCGTTGGCCCGCATAAAGGTCGAGTCGACGAAAGTCGCCTCGCCGTTAACGAGATCTGCATCCTTACAGAGGTCCATCGTCTTGGTAAAGAATGCCTCGAAGACCTGCATGCCGAATCGGACTCTCGCCTTGGAGAGCACGCTGTGATCAGGAACGGGCTCATCCAGGTCGTAGCCCAGGAACCAGCGATGGGCGAGATTGACTTGGACCTCCTCCAGGAGCCGGCGGTCCGAAGTAACGCCGCAGAGGTAACGGATAAGCAAGGTCTTGAAGAGGACGATCGGATCGACGGAAGGCTGGCCTGTATAGCTGTAGTAAGGCCGGGGCAGTTCGTAGATGAAAGAGAAGTCGATTGCGTCACCGATACGATGCAGTAGGTGATTCTTTGGAACGAGGTCATCAAGCGAAAGCTGGTAGTAGATTTTGACCGCGACACGATGGCGCCCCATCAGGGGCTTTTACTCCTGCTAGAGAAATACCCACAAAAGAGAGATCGTATTTTCGAAGATGACAATTGTCGAGTTATACAGAGTTATAGAACGT
>Ga0214471_10001876_pt1 | contig 16618 bp, 18 predicted proteins | sample RVTome_5_FD_207665 | JGI IMG/M metagenome (GOLD analysis project Ga0214471, IMG submission 207665) | Soil microbial communities from uranium-contaminated site in the Upper Colorado River Basin, Wyoming, United States - RVT142D155 | ecosystem: Environmental > Terrestrial > Soil > Contaminated >... | reverse complement strand
ACCCGCCGTACCCAGACGGAGGACGCTCGTGACCATCGCTGTGACTGTGATCCATGTGATCGCCGCGCTCGTATTGATCGTGTTCATCCTGCTCCACGCCGGCCGTGGTGGCGGCCTGTCCGAGATGTTCGGTGGGGGGATGACCGCCGGCGGCGGATCCACCGTGGTCGAGAAGAACCTGGACCGCTTGACGGTGATCCTCGCGGTCGTCTTCATGCTGACCACGATCGGGCTTCACTTCCTGACACGCCCGTAACCGTGCTCGGCCGCCGGAGCGCCATCGCGCTCGTCCTCGCGTTGATCGCGACAGCCTGCGACCCATCTCTCCCGACGGACACAGACCCGCAGCCTCGCGCCGGCGGCGAGCTGGTCGTCGCGGTCCGCGATCTCGGCAGCTTGGATCCGGCCAAGGCAAGCGGTCGGGGCGCGCTGCTCGCGCTTGCGCAGGTCTTCGATCCCCTGACCGCGATCGACCCGTCGACGAACGAGGTCGTGCCGGCGGCAGCGACCGCATGGTCGGTCAGTGATGACAAACTTCGCTGGACCTTCACCGTTTCCGGCACTTATCACAACGGCGCGCCGGTGCGCGCTCGGGATTTCAAGTTCGCGTTCGACCGCCTGACGCGAAAGGCGAACGAATCCGAAGCCGCGTTCCAGCTCGAGCAGGTCAAAGGGTTCCGCGAGGCGCACACGCTCGGTACCACGACGAGCCTCTCCGGCGTCCGTGCGACGGGCGCGCAGACGCTCGTGATCACCCTCGAGCGCTCCTTCGCCGAGCTTCCCCAGGCGCTCGCTCATCCCGCGCTCGGGCCGATCTCCATGAACGAGTACGGCGGCGGGACCGGTGGACTCGCGGCCATGCCGTTGGGGAACGGGCCGTTCAAGGTCGAGAGTGCGGCGCTGCGCGAAGAGGCGGTGTTGGCCCGGAACGAGGCGTACACGCCGACGCCGTTCTTGGATCGCATCCGCCTGGTCGTCGCGACGGGAACCGATGAGGGTTGGCGGCTGTTCAACGATGAGGAGGTCGACGTTGCCGACGTCCCGACCTCCTCGATCACGACCGCGCGCGGCCGGTTCGGCGACGAGGGCTTTACGCCGCAGTGGTCGACGTTGTCCTTCGGCCCCAACCTGAAGCTCAGCAAGTACGCCAAGCCCGAGGTCCGTCGCGCGATGTCGCTGCTGATCGATCGCGATGCGATCGCCTCGGCGATCTACGGCGGAACCAAGGATCCCGCAACCGGCATCCTGCCGCGCGGGATCCGCGGGTACGTGCCGGACGCATGCTCGGCGTGCGCCCGCGACGTGGAGCGCGCGCGCCAGATCGTGGACGCGGCGTTCCGGGTCAAGCCCAAGATCGTCATCGATCACCTGGACGACGACGCCAGCCGTCGCGTTTCACGCTCGATCGGCGCGTCGCTCGAGGAGGTTGGGTTCCAGGCCACGCTTCGGGCCCATTCGCCCGACGCATACCTGAAGCTGCTCAAGAGCGGCGGCCACGACTTCGCGCAGCTCGGATGGATCGCCGACGTGCCTTCGCCGGACGGGTTCCTCGCCCAGCAGCTGCGCACCGGATCCCCCAACAACCAGACGGGGTTCGCGGACGCGACCTTCGACCGGCTGATCGACCGCGCGCGCGCAACGCTGGACGAGGATCAACGCCTCGGCGTGTACCGTGCCGCCGAGGATCGTGCGCTCGAGCTGATGCCTTTGATCCCCGTCGTGTTCTTCCGGAACCGCGCAGCGATCGCCGACCGGGTGCACGGCCTGGTCCTGGATGGGGCGGGCCTGTTCGATGGCTCTGTGGTCTGGGTCGAGTCCTAGCCGCGCGGCGGCGGGCGCGCTGCTCGTTGCGTTCGTGACTGCTGCGTGCACCGCCGCTCCGGAGGAGCCGATGCCGACGGCTGCCCCTTCCATCATGCCGACTTCGGCTTCCGGCGGGGCGATCACCGTCGCGGTGCCGGCCGAGCCGGCCACGCTCGACCCTTTCGCTGCGGCCGGAGGGGCTCCGGCGACCCGCGACATCACGCGTCTGGTGATGCCGGCGCTATGGCGCAGCAACGCGGCGGGGGAGCGCGCGCCGTGGCTGCTCGCAGCCGAGCCCGAGCGCATCGACGCGCGCACGATCCGCGTGGCCCTGCGCGAGGATGCCGTCTGGAGCGACGGGAAGCCCATCACCATCGAGGATCTTGAGCACACGCGTGCGCACGCGATCGCCGAGGGCACGCACGGATACGACCGGATCGAGCGCATCCAGGCCGAGACGCCCAAACGCGCGCGGATCCGCTTCCGCGACGCCGCCCCGGATCCGCTGGATCTGTTCTCCGACGGCCTTGGCGTGCTGCCGGCGCATATCCCCGTCGAGCAGCTGCGTCGAGCGTGGCCCGTCTCGGGCGGCCCGTTCACGCTGCGCCGCTGGCGGTCGGGTCTGGACATCCAGCTTGACGGCAACCAGCGCGCGTGGGGCGGCGACGCCCCCCTGCTGGATCGCATGAGGATCGTGTTCGTGCCCGACGCGGTCGGCGCACTGGAGCTGCTCGAGCGCGGCGAGGTCGATGTGCTCGGACCCTATCTCGCGCCGGACTGGCAGCGGCGTCTGCGAGAGGTCCCCGGCGTCGAAGTCAGCGCCGCGACGGGCCAGACCTGGTCGGTCCTGGTGATGAACACCGAGCGCGCGCCGCTCTCGGATCGGCGGGTGCGGCGCGCGCTCGCGCACGCGATCGATCGCCGGCGGATCGCTCGCGGACTGGTTGGCCCGGAAGGGGCGGGGCTCGACGAGGCCCCGCCGGGTGGCGCCGGTGGCTTCGGCGTCTACGGGAACCCCGCGCAGGCGCGCGCGCTGCTCGACCGGGCGGGTTGGTCGGGATCGCCGCGGCGGAAGGGCGGTTCAACGCTCGATCCGACCGTCGCCTTCGTCGGTGAGGATCTGACCTGGGTCGTGGTGCGCGCGATCCAGTTCCAGGCGCGGCAGGTCGGGTTCGACCTCCAGGCGGTTCCTCTCGACACCCGTCAGCTCTGGGAGGAGTGGCTCGGCAGCGACGAGCAGCGCGCGGCCGTGCTCGTGCTCCGCGACCCCCCCAGCGTGCTCCGCTCGAGCATCGGCGTCCGCGACGGTGATCCGGCGAGCAACGTCTCGGTCCTCCCTTTGTTCGCGGTGTCGGTCGTGCTGGGGGCGGTGGACGGCGTTGCCGGGGTCTGCGCGAGCGCGTCGCCCGACGGGCCCTTCTGGAACGCTCACACGTGGTCGCTGGGGGAAGCCGCCGCCGGCGTCTGCCCGACGCGCTTGCCATCCGCGGCGTGAGCCGCCGGTTGGTATCCTGGCTCTTCGCGCACGCGGGTGTGCTGGAATAGGCAGACAGGCATGGTTGAGGGCCATGTGGGGGCAACCCCGTGGAGGTTCAAGTCCTCTCACCCGCACCAGGTTTGACCAGCGAAATCGACGAGGGCCGGTCCTGGTGACCGGCCCTCACAGATGATGGATTCGGAGAGAGGGAGGCGATGACGATGAGTCGCGTGACAGCCGTTCTCTTACTTGGTCTCCTGACCGTGGCGGCGTAAACGACGCCACCGGCCCAGTCGATTCCGCCGCCCTTGAGTTAGCCTGCTCGAACCCGCAGCAGATGTCATTCCAAACAGGTGCGACGCCCGGACAAGAGTCACCAGCGACGCCGATCGAGGCGGTTGAGCGCATCCTTGACTTGGCTCTCGCCGAGAATGTGCCGGATGGAACGCTGCATGAGGTTGTGGACAGTTCCTCGATCGTCCTTCGTGAAGGCGGCTCGACGCTTGCGGTGTTCTTCGTCAATCATCTTTCGGAGCAGGCTGGGGTGGCTTCGGGGTGGGTGGCTTCGGGGTGGGTGGCTTCGGGGTGGGTGGCTTCGGGGTGGGCGGCTTCGGGGTGGGCGGCTTCAGGCACTGCTAGCTTCTCGGCGCGTCGCACCAGCTCCGGCGCGAGCCGGCGGGTCCTCACCTACTCCCCGGCGGCACAGCCAGCGCTGCGGCGATCTGGGCGACCACCCCGTCGAGCTCGTCACGCATCTGGGTCGATGTCACGTGGATCACGCGCCAGCCCATCGCAGTCAGCGCGTTGAGTCGCGCCCGGTCGCGATCGAACCGCGCGCGGCTAGAATGCCATTGGTGTCCGTCGGCCTCGATCGCGAGCTTGACGTCCGGATAGGCGAAGTCGACCCTGGCGACGAACCGTCCACGATCGAGGATCTCGTGTTGGAGGACGGGGCCTGGAAGACCCGCGCGCCTGATCAGGCGCAATAGCTTGGTCTCGAACGGACTCTCCGGGACAGGATCACTCGGCAGGCGAGCATCGAGCAGCGAACGCATCGCGGCGATCCCCGGTCGCCCGCTCCGACCGAGTTCGCCCAGGCGCCGCCCGAGCCGGGTCAGGGTCGTCAGACCGCGCCTCAGCATGTGGTCGAGGGCTTCCTCGACCACATCGATGTGCGTCACCGCAGCGAGGTCGATGAGCGTTCGCGTCGGCGTCGTGACTGGGATGCGGGCATGGTGCGTACGATCGATCCGGGTGAGGTCACGCGGGCGATGCACCTTCACTCCCGGCAGGGTGAGGCGACGCGCTCGCGGCACGCTGATCTCCAGAACCTCGCCCGTGAAGCCCTCCGGCGCCCAGAGGAGCGCAGCCGCCCGATACGACACAACGGCGCCCTCGCCGGCAGCCAGACTGGTGGCGAGGAGGCGTTGCTGCAACGACGGAACGGTCCCGGCGAGTCGATACACACCCGTGAAGAGGCGCTCCCACCGACCCGAGTCGAGGCGTCGCTGGATGAGGCTTCGCGAGGCACCGGCCTCCATGGCCTGCATGCGCGAGACGAGGCCGTACTGCCGACGCGCCAGGCGCGCAAGTGCGCGGTCGAGCGCCTCTGGGGAGTCCCATACCCGGATAGGGGTGTTCATCTTCCCCAGAACAGCACACGGAAGGGTGCGATCCCAGCCTGGCCCGACCGGATCGCGACGTGCGAGCACAACGTCGTGAACGTGGCGCCGAGGGAAGGTGGGCCGGTACCGAGAGATTGCCCTGCTGAGCCCCCGGATCCGGGGACGAAGTCGGTTGCGCTCAGGGGGGTCTGGTGCGAGAATGCGCCCTTGCGCGTCGCTCCTTCGCGGGCGGCGCGCCATCATGCTGGCCCGGCAAATGTCCGGGGGGCCCGAAGGGTGGTGGGATGTACGAACAGCCGAACCTCGTGATCCTCGTCCAAGGAGCCGCTGAAGGCGACTCCGAGCTCACAGCTTTCGACAACGCACTTCGCAAGGCCGGTATCGGCGACCTGAACCTCATCCGCGTCTCGAGCATCGTCCCGCCGGGCGCGCGCCTCGCCTCTCTCCCCGAGATCCCGATGGGATCCCTCACGCCCGCCGCCTACGCCAAGGCGGTCTCGAGCGTGCCAGGGCAGCAGATCGCAGCGTGCGTTGGCGCGGGGATCACCGAGCGGGGCGGGGTCCTGATGGAGGCCACCGCCGAGTGCAGCGCCGACGAGCTATCCGAGCAGGTTCGGCTGATGGTCGAGGAAGGCATGCGCGTGCGCGGCCTCGAGCCCTACGAGTTCCACATCGCTGCCGCGGACCACACGGTCCAGCACGTCGGCTCCGCGATCGCGGCTGCCGTGTTGTGGCAAGACCAGTCGACCGGAGGTGGTTCGGTCCGGAACAGGGGGGGTGAAGGATGAACGCGTTGGGGCGGCATTTCTTGATCGAGCTCTGGGATCCACAGAACCTGGACCGGCCCGACATCGGCGAGGAAGCGCTCGTCGAGTGCGTGCGCGCCACCGGGGGCACGCTGCTGGATACGCGGTTCATCCCTTTCCCGAACGGCGGCTACTCGGGCGTATGCATCATCGCGGAATCCCACGTGACGATCCACACCTGGCCCGAGAACAACTACGCGGCCGTGGATATGTTCACGTGCGGGCCGACGATGGACTTCGATGCCGGCATCGACGTGCTCAAGAAGTACTTCTCGCCGGGGCAGATCCAGATCGTGGAGGTCAAGCGCGGCTTGATCGCGTGACGTGATGGTCCGTTTCTCCGAAGAGGTCGCGGCCGGCTGGGTTTCCTCGTACGAGTGCGAGCAGCTCACCTCCGAGCGCTCGGCGTTCCAGCAGATAGACATCTACGCTCATCCAACCTTCGGACGGATGCTCGTGCTCGACGGGCTGCTGCAGACCACCGAGCGGGACGAGTTCTGCTACCACGAGATGCTCGTGCACGTGCCCTTGCTGACCTTGGAAGAGCCGCGCCGGGTCCTGATCATCGGCGGCGGCGACGGAGGCACGCTGCGCCACGTGTTGATGCATCCCAGCGTCGAGCGTGCGGTGATGTGCGAGATCGACGAGCGCGTCACCGCCTTGTGCCGCCGGTTCCTTCCCGCGATCGGTGGGGATGCGTTCGAGGACCCGCGCGCGCAGGTGTTGTTCGACGATGGCATTGCGTTCGTGGCCGAAGGCTCCGACGTGTTCGACGCGATCATCGTGGACTCCTCAGATCCGGTCGGGCCAGGGGAGGGGCTGTTCACGTCGGCGTTCTACCGCTCGGCTGCCGCGCGCCTCACGCCCGGCGGGGTCGTGTGCATCCAGTCGGGGTCTCCGTTCTTCCAACAGGACGAGCTGCACCGCGCGCACACCAACATGAAGCGCGTGCTGCCGGACGTGCGCACGTACCTTGGGCACGTTCCCACGTATCCCGGCACGGCGTGGACCTACACGTTGGGCGGCGATGCCCTGATGCTCGACCCCGACGTTGCGGGTGAGCGCGCATTGAAGCGCGGCCTGGCGCCCCGCTACTGGACGACCGATGTTCAGCGCGGCGCGTTCTGCCTGCCGGCGATCGCGGCGGACGTGGTCGCGCCCGACGGCCCGCCGCACACCTGGGGCCTGTCCCCGGAGGAACGTGAGCGACGTTCTCTTCCTGGCGTCTGAGCCCCTCGGCTCGGTCCCCTCGCCGGCGGCTATCGTCCAGGGCGTTCCCTATGACGGCGGGGTGTCCTGGCGGCCGGGCACGGCCGAGGCGCCCCGCGTGATCAGGGAAGCATCGGACTCGATCGAGAGCTTCTCGCCCCTGCTTCGAGGAGATCTCGAGGACATCGCGTTGGCCGATGCGGGCGACGTAGTCGTGGGCCCGTTGCGCGCGGCTGCGGTGATCGATCGGATCGCCGAACGGGCCGAGCAGCTCGCGCACACCGGCGCGCTGCTGGTGACCATCGGCGGCGATCACTCGATCTCGATGGGGACCTCTCGCGGGCTGCGTGCAGCGCATCCTGATCTCGCGCACGTGGTGTTCGACGCGCATCTGGATATGCGCGAGGACTACGAGGGGGATCGATACTCGCACGCGTGCGGGACGAGGCGGATGGCTCAGGCTGGACCGACGTGCGTACTCGGGGTGCGATCCGGCTCGCGCGACGAGTTCGCCGACGCGGATGCGATGCTCGTCGCGTGGTCGGACGACGTCGCGATGCCCGATGCGATGCGTGCGGCGATCGACGATCGTCCGGTGTTCGTGTCGGTCGATCTGGACGTGCTCGATCCGAGCATCCTTCCCGGCACCGGTAATCCCGAGCCGGCCGGTGTTGCGTATCGCGACCTGCGCGCGGCGTTGCTCGCACTGAAGGACGCGCGCGTCGTCGGGATCGACTTCTGCGAGGTGTCACCACCGATCGACGCGAGTGGCTTGTCGGCGATCGTCGCTGCCGGGCTGATCCGCGACACCATCATCGCCCTCGTCCGCTGAACCCGTCACAGTCCGTCGAGCCCGTCGCGCGATCCTCGCGCGCGCCGGCAGCGCTGTTCTCGACTCTTCGTCGTGAAGAGGAACGTTTGCCCTTCCGACCGCGCGGTCGCGTTTCGTGAAAAGTGCAAAAACCGGCATCAACCATTCCATATAGGGCTGTCTCGGCATAGGCTTTCGGCGCTGCACAGAAATCTCTTACCGCCCGTAACAGCACCTAGGGAAGTTCGTTGGGAGGAGTAAGCCGGGCGACCGGCGAATCCTCTGGAGAGGGACCAGGGGAAGGGAGCGGTCCCGAAGGTTGGGACCGGAGGGCGACGAAGATGACGCCAGAGCTGGAAGCGGTGACTGCAACCGCCGCGGGGGAGACGACAGAACCATCGTCGTCCTCGATCCGCGTCGCGGTCCCGTCGCAGCAGCTCGAAGTCGCCGTCGCCGAAGAGATCCCCGAAACCCCCGCGCTGATCGCCCGCGCGATCGAGGGTGACCGTCAAGCGTTCGCGGCTCTGTACCGCGAATACCTGCCGACTGTCTACAAGTTCCTCTACTACCGCATGGGGAACAACAAGGCCGTCGCCGAAGACATGACCGCCGAGGTGTTCCTGCGCGCGCTGCGGCGGATCGACAAGTTCTCGTGGACCGGCGCCGACTTCGGCTCCTGGCTGCTGCGGATCGCTCGCAACCTGGTGCTGGACAACGCGAAGTCGTCGCGCGCGAAGCTCGAGGTCCTCAACGACGAGATGCCCGAGGACGCCGGAGGCGAGGACAAGGCCACGGAGATGGCCGTGCTCGAGAACCTGGACAACAGCCAGGTCTACAGCGCGATCAAGCAGCTAAGCCCCGACCAGCGGGACGTCATCACCATGCGCTTCATCCAGGGCATGGACGTCTCGGCCGTGGCTGAGGCGATGGGAAAGAAAGAAGGCACTGTCCGAACCCTGCAGTTCCGCGGGCTCAAAGCGCTCAAGAAACTGCTGGTCAAGGACGGTTTCGACGCCGAAGAGGCCGGGTCGGTGCGCCCAGGAGGCGTCCGGCTGGCCGAAAATGGTCGGAGCGGGGGCCGAACGGAATCCGAGGCCGCTCGTTTTGGCACTGCGGAAGGTGACAGATAGATGGGACGCATGATGGGGGACCAGCTGGCTCTCGAGCTCTCGCTCGAGGGGCAGATCGCCGCTCGCGGTGAGACCGCCGACCTGGTGGCGCTCGCCGAGGGCCTGGCGAACCTGCCCGCTCCACAGATCGACGAGACCTGGGCGTCCGCGCTCGAGGCTCGGCTGCTGAACGAGGGTCTTGAGACCCCCGCGGTGGTCGGGCGTCCGAGCCTGATGGTCGTGGGCGAGCCGCAGAAGACCACCGAAGCCGCGCCGGTTCGTCGCGCGCCGGTCGTGACGCTGCCGCGTCGCCGTCTAGTGGTGCGCAAGTCCGTCGCCGCGGTCGCCGCGGCGGCAGCGCTGGCGGCGTTCCCGGTGGCGGCGGCAGCATCCTCGCTGCCCGAGAGCCCCTTCTACAGCGTGAAGCGTTTCATGGAGCGCGCCGAGATCGCCCTGGTCGGCGGTTCCGTGCACGATGCGTTCACCCACCTCAAGCACGCGAACGTCCGTCTTGACGAGGCGGAGCAGATGGGCGCGCTCGGCTACGACGACGCCGCGATCGCTGCGGTGCTCGCCGACGCCGAGGAGCTGGTGAGCAAGGCCAACGCGCTCATCTGGGCCAACACCTCTGATCCCGCGACGCTCGAACGGCTCGCCGCCGAGGCGCGCGCGATCGAGGACCAGGCCATCCTGATCGGCGGCGGCCCGGTGAATGCAGGCGCGCTGGCACCGGTGATCGCCACGAGCCGCCAGATCCAGGTGGACGTGGCCGAGCACCTCGGTCTGCCAGCCCCCGCGCTGGTCGAGCCCCCTGAGGTGGACGCCACGACGGTGACTGCTCCGACCACCATGACGACCTTCGACTCGAGCAGCTCGCCGACCAGCACCGGCTCGCAAGGGAGCACGTCCGGTGGGTCATCCGGCGGTTCCACGTCGCCCAGCGAGGGCGGCAGCAGCGGACCAGGCGCTAAGACGAAGGGCATCAGCGGCGACGAGTCCGATGGCTGCGAGATCCCCGGCAGCGGCAACGGCTTCGGCGACCTGATGGCCCCGGTCACCAAGGTGTGGTGTAGCTAGAGACGAACGAGGCATGAACGAGGCCCCCACCGGGGGCCTCGTTCATTTCCTGGAGGAAGCGGGGCAGGCATCGCCGAATCCTTCGGCGATGCCTCCTCGTGCCGTCGCGGCAGGCGCCGCGGTCGCGGTGCTGTTCACGGGCGTGCTCGCGATCCCCGCCTCGGCGGGTCACGTCTGCGAGGATCGGCGGATCTACCGCTACTGTGGCGAGCATCTGGCCGCTGCCGGCTATCCGATCCGTTTCCAGGTCAGCACCGCCAACGCATCGACGGTCCGCTTCGCCGAGTTGCTCCGGTCCTCGATGGACGGAACCGAGGCGTGGAACCAGGCATGGGAGATGGCGAAGCTCGCCGACGGACGCCCTCCTGCCCCGAATATCTGTGGGCCGACAGGCCGGCTGATGTGCCTCGCGGGCACGACTGCCGTCGCCGGCGATGCCGGCGACGGCGTGAATACGATCGCGTTCCGGCCCGCCCTTGCCGGCACCTGCGGTGCCGGCACGGGCTACACTGCGGTCACGTGCTTGATCTACCAGAGCACCAGCGGTACCGGGGCCCATCGGATCGTCGAGGCCGACATCTATCTCGACTCAACGGTGTCCTTCCGCGAGCCGAGCGCGGTCGAGCTCGTGCGGGGAGAGCCAGCATGGGCTTATCCCGGACCGGCACCGGAGATGATCTGCTCCCCTCGGTGGGCCGACACGTGGTCGGTGCTGGCTCATGAGCTCGGGCACGCGGTAGGCCTCGAGCACATCCACTCGAGCTATCCCGCCGACCTCACCGACGTCCTGCCGTTGCGCCAGACCATGTGGGACACCTACCGCATGTGCTCGACCCACCAGCGGACGCTCGCCGAGGGGGACATCCTGGGTCTCATCCAGGTGGCGCGAGCGACCTTCGCGGACGGGGCGTGAGCCGACCTCACGATCAGTGGGTCCGCGATCATCTGATTCCGGTTCGCCCCTTTGGTCCGAGGAAAATACCTGCCTTGACCTGCGCGATCGCTAGAACAACGGGCCCCAACCGTCGTTTTCACTAGCGGAAGGGACAAGGAGGGCGAAGACCTGGGAACGGGGGCACACCCCGCCAGCAGGGACGGAACCCCCCGAGACCGAGGAAAGCCGCGCCGCAGTCCAGATGGGGAGGTTGGAGGATATGCAGTCGAGGCGAACGAGCCGGGAGGCCACCGCTGCAACGCGCGCGCGGACGATCTCGTTGGACTCTACGGATGCTCAGGACGTCCTGGATCTGAAGATGCTCGAGGCGCTGGAGCGTATCGAGCGGGTCCGGTCCAAGGCGCTGAGCGCAGTCGGGTCGATCCTCTCGCAGGAATTCTGAGCGAGGCGGTCGCCCGGAGATGGGGGACAAGTGAAGAGGCTGACGAGCATGGCGATGATCGCGGCAGTTGCTGCCGCGGTCATCGGCGTGGTCGAGGTCCAGAGCGCCCCCCGCTGCACCGATGCGGTCTCGTTCCGCTACTGCGGCGAGCACCTGTCTCGCCTGCCGCTGACGGTCAGGCTTAACAACGCCGGCAAGCCCTCGACCCTCGGCGGCAACAGTGTGGCCGCGGCGACGCGCGATGCGATCGATGTGTGGAACCGGGCCTGGCCCAAGGTTCTGCTAACGGGCAACGGCCTTCGCGTTGAGGCCGGGAGCTGCTCGCCCCTGTGCTATGGCGGCACCACCACGACGGCCGTTGCGGGCGTCATGGACACGGTGAGCACGATCGGCTGGGGCGATCCCAGCGACTGCGACGGATCGCACGCCGAGCGCGTCGCCGTCGCCTGCCTGTGGTACGAGGACGCCGCGAAAGCCAAGATCAAGGAAGTCGACATCATCCTCAACGTGTCGAAGGCCTGGCGACTCACCGATCCGATGGGCGAGCTGGTGCTCGGCGAGGTGCAGGGCTCGGTGCCTGTCCGCGACGTGCTGCTGGAGGACGCGAACTGGTACGACGTGCAGGCGGCGCTCACCCACGAGCTGGGTCACGCGCTCGGCCTCGAGGACATCGGCGATGAGGTCCGAAAGTGGCCGGGCAACTTCGAGGACGCACTCAAGCACACGCAAACCATGTATCGCTGGTACATGCAGGGATCGACGAACAAGCGAACCCTTGGAGAAGGGGACGTCATCGGCCTGTCCATGGCTGCCATGGACACGGCCAAAGATGCGTAGGGAGGCTCAGGGCGGGCGCGCGTTTCCGTCTCCGATGTGGATGGACCTGGCGCGGCCCACCTGAGGAGAAGCGTTAGCCCGCCCGGGCCGACCTTTCCGCATCAGCCGGCACCCTGCTGAGTCCCGGCCGGTACGATACGTTCGTGCCTCCCGACCAGCAGACGCCGTATCAGCCACCCCGTGGCCTGATCATCGCTCGCGTCGCCGGCATCGAGCTGAACCTGGATCCCAGCTGGTTCCTGTCGCTGTTGCTGTTGTCCTTCGTCTCGAACTGGTTCATCGTCGCCCATCTGATCGCGGATCCGTCCTCGCCGCTCGGGATGCTCCTGTCGGTCGGGTTCGGCCTCGCCATCTCGGCGTGCATCGTCTTCCACGAGTTCGCGCACGCCGTGATCGCGCGCGTGTACGGGATGCGCGTGCGCCGCATCACGTTGTTCCTTTTCGGCGGCGTGGCGCAGATCGAGCACGAGGCGCCGCGGCCCTCGGCCGAGTTCGCCGTGGCGCTCGCCGGCCCATTGGCGAGCATCGTGCTGGCGACCACGCTGGCGGGTGTCGCCCGGTTGTTCCATCCGGCATCCTCCGGCCTGCCGGGACCGTGGGGGCGGATGGCGTACCTGAACCTGCTGGTCGCGATCTTCAATCTGCTGCCGGCCTTCCCGATGGACGGGGGCCGCCTGCTGCGCAGCGTGCTATGGGCGCTGCTGAAAGCCCGGGCCCGCGCCACCCGCTATGCGGTGCTCGGGGGCCGTGGATTCGCCGCCCTTCTTGTCGCCTGGGGCGTGCTGGTCGTCGGGTCGAGCGCGTTCCGCGACCTCAGCGGCCTGTACACGATCCTTATCGGGGTGTTCCTGTACAACGCGGCGGGGACCGCGGGACGGGTCGAGGGCGGCGAGCGTCCGAACGCCCCCGGCCTCGCGCTGGAGGACGACGAGGACGCCGACGTCAACATCGTCACCGGGCGATCGCGGGATGAGCGATGAGCGCGCCCTTCGAGCCTGGGGAGCGCGCGCTGCTGCTCGATCGGAAAGGCCGTCGGTACCTGATCACGCTGAAGACCGGCGGCGAGTTCCACACCCACGTCGGCTTCGTCAGACACGACGACCTCATCGGGCGACCGGAGGGCGTGCGGATGGACTCGACGGGCGGAGCCACCTTCGTCGCGGTGCGTCCGGGGCTGACGGACTTCGTTCTCAAGATGCCCCGGGGCGCGCAAGTGGTGTACCCGAAGGACCTCGCGATGATCCTGGTTGGCGCCGACATCGCGCCGGGCGCGATCGTGCTCGAAGCGGGGACCGGATCGGGCGCCTTGACGCTGGCTCTGGTGCGCGCGGTCGGCGAGAGGGGCAGCGTCATCTCGTACGAGGCGCGCGAGGATCATCAGGCGAAGGCGCGCGCCAACATCGAGGCGTTCCTGGGGAAGATCCCCGACCACCTCGAGCTCCGGCTCGGCGATGTGGTCGACGGTGTGCCCGAGACCGGGCTCGACCGGGTCGTGCTCGACCTGCCCGAGCCCTGGCGGGTCGTGCCCGTGGCTGTCGCGGCGCTCCGGGCGGGCGGCATCTTCTGCTCGTACGTGCCCTCGGTTCCGCAGGTGGCGGCCATCACGGAGGCCCTGAAGGCGGCGGGGTTCATCGACGTGGCGACCACGGAGACGCTGGTCAGAGGCTGGCATGTGGAGGGCCAGGCCGTTCGGCCCGATCACCGCATGGTGGCACACACCGGGTTCATCACCGTGGCGCGGTTCCTGGGCGCCTGAGCGCGACCACCGCGTGTTTGCCCTCATCGGGATGGGAAAAATCAGAACGAATCCGACCCGCGGGCGTTGGTGGAGTCGAGGCCTTCTGCTGTCGATATCTAGAAGGACGACGGAGCAGATCGAGGATGCAGTTGGGGGTCACGATGGTGGAGAGAAGCAGCGACGACTATCCCAGCGAACGCCGCCCGCGCTCGTATAATCGCGGATACCGGTTCGGCCCTGACCCACGAGGTGGCCGGATCCGGGAGGAGGTGTAGCGCCGTGTCGGAGCAGGACGCCGGAAATGTGGCGCAGGGCGAAGCAGCATCGCTCCACTTGCAGATCCGCCACCTCGAAGAGGAGGCAGCGATCCTGCGACGCAGGATCGCCGACCCGGGTGGGCAGGTCCGCCTGTTCGAGGAGAAGCTGGCCGAGACGCGCGCGCGCCTGACCCATGCGCTGGGTCAGAACGAGCGCCTCGCCGCCGCCCTCAAGGAGGTCCGCGAGCAGATCGTGGCGCTGAAGGAAGAGGTCGAGAAGCTGTCCCAGCCCCCCTCGGGGTTCGGCGTGTTCCTCGGGACCAACGAGGACGGCTCGATCGACATCTCGTCTTCCGGGCGCAAGCTGCGCGTCAACGTCGCGAACGAGATCGATCCCAAGAGCTTGGTCCCCGGCCAGGAGATCATGCTCAACGAAGCGATGAACGTGATCGGCGTCCGCGAGTTCGAAACCCAGGGCGAGGTGGTCACGCTCAAGGAGATGCTCGATTCGCAGCGCGCGATCGTGGTCGGCCACGCCGACGAGGAGCGCGTGGTAACGCTGGCCGATCCTTTGATCGCGCAGAGCCTGCGCGCCGGCGATCACCTGATGCTGGACAACCGTTCCGGCTACGTTTACGAGCGGCTGCCCAAGGCAGAGGTCGAGGAGCTCGTGCTCGAAGAGGTCCCCGACGTCAGCTATGAGGACATCGGCGGGCTCAAGGGGCAGATCGTGGCCATCCGCGACGCGGTCGAACTCCCGTTCCTGCACACCGACCTTTTCATCGAGCACAAGCTCAAGCCGCCCAAGGGCGTGCTGCTGTACGGGCCGCCGGGCTGCGGGAAGACGCTGATCGCCAAGGCGGTTGCGAATTCCCTCGCCAAACAGATCGCCTCCAAGTCGGGCAACGACAACGCGAAGAGCTACTTCCTGAACATCAAGGGCCCGGAGCTGCTCAACAAATACGTCGGCGAGACTGAGCGGCAGATCCGCCAGATCTTCCAGCGCGCCAAGGAGAAGAGCGACGAGGGCTTCCCGGTCATCGTGTTCTTCGACGAGATGGATTCGCTGTTCCGGACGCGGGGAAGCGGCGTGTCCTCCGACGTCGAGAACACGATCGTCCCCCAGTTGCTCAGCGAGATCGACGGTGTCGAGACGCTGTCCAACGTGATCGTCATCGGCGCATCGAACCGCGAAGACATGATCGACCCCGCGATCCTGCGGCCCGGGCGCTTGGATGTGAAGATCAAGATCGAGCGACCCGACGCGGACGCCGCGAGCGAGATCTTCGCCATCTACTTGACGCCAGATCTCCCACTCGACGAGAAGGAGGTCAAGCGCGCCGGCGGCCGTGAGCAACTGGTCGAGCTGATCGTCGGCGAGACCGTCGAGCGGATGTACTCCGACGACGAGGACAACCGCTTCCTGGAGGTCACCTACGCGAACGGCGACAAGGAGATCCTGTACTTCAAGGACTTCAACTCCGGCGCGATGATCGAGAACGTGGTGCAGCGAGCCAAGAAGGACGCGATCAAGCGGTTCCTCGAGATCGGTGTGAAGGGTTTGCGTAAGGAGGACCTGCTCGCCGCGGTCCGCGAGGAGTTCCGCGAGAACGAGGACCTACCCAACACCACCAACCCCGACGACTGGGCCCGTATCTCCGGCAAGAAGGGCGAGCGGATCGTGTACGTGCGCACGCTGATCAGCCAGGGCGACAAGGGCACCTCCAAGTCGATCGAGAACATCAACACGGGGCAGTACCTGTAGACGCCACCGGGCCGGCGCACCCATGGGGGGTTCCGTCGCGCAGTGCGCCGGGTAGGATGGGCGGCGTGTTCGGTCCCATGAGGAGGGTGTGAAGTGGCGATCCCGAAGGTGATGGGGATCGAGACCGAGTACGGCATCACGGTGCCGGACCAGGCCGACTTCAACCCGGTGCTCGCCTCGTCGGTGCTGATCAACTCCTACGTTGCTTCGGAGCTGCGCCGGGTGCGGTGGGACTACGAGGAAGAGACGCCGCTGCGCGATGCACGTGGCTACGAGACGGTAGCTGCGATGGAGCCGCCTTCGGACGAAGAGCTCGGCCTCGCCAACGTCATCCTCACCAACGGCGCGCGCTATTACGTCGATCACGCGCACCCTGAGTACTCCACGCCAGAGTGCTCGAATCCCCGTGATCTAGTGGTGCACGACAAGGCAGGCGAACTGATCCTGGAGCGCTCGATCGCGCGCGCGACCGAGGCGATGCCGCGGCAGCAGCGCGTGCTCGTCTACAAGAACAACACCGACGGGAAGGGTGCGTCATACGGAACGCACGAGAACTACCTGGTCGACCGAGCGACGCCGTTCCCGCGGATCGTTCACGACATCATCCCATACTTCGTCACGCGCCAGATCTTCCTGGGCGCGGGGCTGCTCGGTGGCCACGTCGAGCAGCCCGAGGGCTCGGAACGATTCCAGGTCTCGCAACGCGCCGACTTCTTCGAGGTCGAAGTGGGGCTCGAGACGACTCTGAAGCGCCCGATAGTGAACAC
>Ga0214471_10001875_pt1 | contig 16628 bp, 11 predicted proteins | sample RVTome_5_FD_207665 | JGI IMG/M metagenome (GOLD analysis project Ga0214471, IMG submission 207665) | Soil microbial communities from uranium-contaminated site in the Upper Colorado River Basin, Wyoming, United States - RVT142D155 | ecosystem: Environmental > Terrestrial > Soil > Contaminated >... | reverse complement strand
CAGCAAATCGTTTTTTGGAGAATTCTTTGCGATCATAGTATCATGTTGCCCACTTCGGATTATTTGGTTCTTTACCCATTTATCAAACAAAATAAATAAAAATATCTCCTCCAAATATACCTTAATCGGGAGGATGAAGGCGGGTATAGATGATGCACCATTAGCCAAGGCCTAATAACCACTAAAAGAGAAACTCGCCAGTTTCATACTGTAGAAGATTATGTTTTATGTCCTTGATTATTTCTTTTTTTAGCTCTGGAGGATGCAAAACCATTACATTTGATCCGAATCCTCTTATCCAGCCGACAAGGATAAGATTGATCTCATTTTCAAAGTTTAATATTACGCTTCCATCTTTAAGCAATTCTTCCTTTTGGTTGGGATACCATTCTCTTTCTAATATATAGTCTTTGATTTCAGGGGAAAATTTTAGCTTTATTTTATGCTTCTCACCCTCGAAATTAAACAAGCTGCTCCTAAAAAAGTTAATTACATCGAAATCTGACGGGTATTCAAAGAATTCATCAAGAACATGAACATCCTTTATCCTGTGCAGTGCCATAGTGATAATTTTATTCTCATTGTTTGTTATGTTTTTGCATAGAATATACATTGCATCTCTATAATTAAAGAAATGAAGAGGAATAATTTTATATCTTTTCTCAATGTCGCCTTTTCCGTAATAAAATTCACATGCCTGATTGTTGATGGCCGCTTCGATAATCTTTTCGATCGATTTCAACTGATCCTTTTCGCTATAGACCTTTCCTCCGAGTTCACGTGGCAGTATGAACAGGCTTGAAATCCTTTTGAAGAAATCGTTTCCCGTTCGCTTCTGAGCCTCTTCGGCTGAAACATCTATTTTGTTGAATACCTCGCCCAGGTGCTGGTGCATAAATGGTATATCTTTGAAATGTGCAAAACCACGGATGAAGTAAAGGGAGAGGACCTCATAGGGGCTGAGCAGCAGGGGTCTGAATTTGGTTGCATGCTTTTCTATTCTGTATCTGTATTTTTTGTCTTCACCCCTCTGTTTTATTACATCGATGTCAAAAATATTGCCTTCCATGGCTTTTAGATCGCGCCTTACGGTTTTTTCGCTTTTCATCACCGCTGCCGCAATCTCCTCAACGGTGGCCCCCGTTCTATGATTTGAAAGGGATTCGATGAGGTAATAAAAACGGTCATATTTGCCTATCGGCTCTGGAATGTCTATCAATTAGGTCAGCTCCTCAATTTCTTATTTTTTAGAAAATTATACTCAATAATGGACAGAATATGTCCATTCAATCATGCAAACTAACTTACAAATTCAAAAAAGTTCGGAGGTGTAGCATGTATGAAATATCGAGATTGATAAATCATGCGATCGGTGGAGACAGGGATAGAAAAAGGGACATTGTAAGAGGGCTTGGATTTGAGAATGATGTTATAGAGGGTTATAACCGCCTTGAAAATCTGTTTCGGACAGGGAGGTGTAATGAGAAGATAGGGAAGAGATTGCCAAAAACTTTGAACCTGATGCCGAAGCTTATCAAAGAAGCCTTAGATGAAACAGCTAGGCAGTTAGAAAAACAGAAAGAAATTTCATTACAGCGCCGCGAGGAGTATGAAAGAAATACATTTCGTCCATATTTATGGATAAACCATACATTTTCAAAGCCGAAGGATAGATCTCTAGTAGATTATGTGGGCCTCGAACAATGGAAGGTTATAGATCTTCCCAAGGACATAATCAAAATGGGATTGGATGATCAGGTGGAGACAATTCATAGAATCATCATTGACCACCAGCGGGAGACCGGTGGGTATGATGATATGTTTGGAAGAATTACAGATTATATATTTTGTAGGAGCTATGATGAAAGTTATCTCATCAGCGTGGAAGGTGAACTCGTGTCTTCGGATAATGAAAATGGTAAAAGGGCACTTTTAGATTTAACGTGATTATTAGTTTTAAATTGGCTCCTTACCTGGCGAATTCCCTGTGGCTTGCTGCAGGTTTTCCGTTGTCATTGCGGGTGGAGCGAAGGAATCTCTTTTTATGGATTGCTTCGTCGTTTCTCTCCTCGGAATGACTTCTTGGGCTTTTTTAAATTTAAGGATACCATGCAGGTGCAGGGAGTCTCATTATATTACGCTTCGAGCTCTCTTGATGCTTTTTCGTGTATCATGCTTAATTGTTTCTCTTTTTCTGTTAATTGTTCATCTAGTTCATATATTTCTTCGCACTTCGTACTAATTGTTTCTTCATTGAAACCTACTTTATTTGTAACATCTTCAATTATCGAAGGGACTCGTTTCTTATTAAAGGCATAAATGGTTTCAAGTTTTCCTCTTATTCTTTTTGTTATTTTATCGTCATGGAGGTTGAATTTTGTGATCACTCTGCCTAGCCATTGTGAAGGCTGTGGCTTATCAATTTTAGGCAAGATATCTTTAACTTTGTTAAGTAGTGAGGAGGCGCTAATTCTAAAATCTGTTTTTGTTTCTTCAAAGAAATCAGTTTTGATATTCCCTTCACAGAGGTTATTTAAAACCTCGAAGAGCGCGAATTCCCATTCTCCCAGTTCCATTTCCTGCATAGCAATTTGTGATGGAGTTTTGATTCCGTACCTCGTCTGTGTCTGGTACCGTGAATATATAATATTTCCGAGTTCTTCAAGTGCCTTTCTCTTTTTATATTCAATTTTGCTAATCTGCCCCTTAACTTTTTGGGTCTCGATCAACTCCTTTGACTTTACACCGACAGTGGTAATGCCTTTATCTAAGCCGAGCTTTAACTTTTCGAAAAAATCACCCATGCCGATTTCCTCCTACCATAACTATACTGATAGATTGAGAAAAATAAAAAACCGGGTCCTTCAACTTTAAACTTTGATGATTCATCATTTAAATTATAGAGGTTCAAGCAAATGAGAATCGTGCAAACCGAGAGCGGTGAAAGTTTTGAGAATGTCGTTGAAAAAGAGAATATAGAACTAGATGATCAGTCCACATATTTCTTACTTCCTGATATCCCCGCTATTGTTCAGGCGGAGAACCTTTTTCTTAAAAGAAATGGACTGTGGGGAGAGAGACTGCTCACTTTTGGGAAGCTGTCATTTATCTCTAACTTGGATTCTAACGAACGTCGAAATGTAATCTCCAGAATGGGAAGGCTCTTCATGATGGAGGAGATTGTAGATGATCTGAATGCAGATTTCTCTTATTTTAAAGATAAATTTCTTGTAAAGGGGTTTTCCGAATCGCTTTTAAAAATTATCGCGGAGTTAAAACATGCGAAGATTATGCCTCAGGATTTGGCAGATATTAGCGAGAAGGAGGCTGAGGGTGATCTAAAGGACAAGCTAAAGGACTTGGCGCTAATTTTTAAGAGTTATAAAGACAAACTGGAAAGGGAAATTCTCATAGATGATATAGACAAACTAAAGCTTCTTTCAGAATCCACTCTCAAGGGCAGATTATCGCGTATTCTTCCGGGTGCGAAGAAAATCGTTGTTTTCGGGTTTTATGATTTTACTCCATCTCAGCTAGAGGTTTTGGAAGCTATAGACAAGGCTGGATACGATCTAGCTACATATGTTCCCCCTCTTGATAAGGTACCGGGATTCAAATCGGTTGTCATTAGTAAAATTGAGAGTTGGTTTGGAAGGATTGAAATTGAAAAAATGGTTAAGACAAACCGGATCGAATGTGAATTAGAAATTCATTCTTTCCCATCACTTAGAGAAGAGGTGGAATTTGCTGCAACTGAGATTAAGGGCTTGCTTCTGAATGGAGCGTATAGGCCTGGTGAGATAGCGATAGTATCAAGAACAATGGTAAATAAAGAGAGCCTATACGCCGGCGAATTACATAGACTAGGTATACCCTATTCCATTTCGACCGCAGGGAGATTGGGTGCATTGGGCTTGGGTCAGTTTATTTTGACGCTACTGCGTGTAAAATCCTCCGGTTTCGAAAAAAAGCATTTTTTAAACCTGCTCAGGAATCCTTTTTTAGCGGCTTATTTGAAGCATGAACAAATTTATGACTTTGTGAGTCAGATTGATCTCAAATCAAGCAGGAAAAAAACATTAAGAGGGGTGAAAGCTTGGGATGAGTTGTTAAGCGATTTATTTGAAAATGAGAATTTTGGGGTTGTGGAAAGAGTTAGAAGATTAATATCTATAATCAGTGGCAAGCTTAATTCTCTCGCCGTAGGAGTATTGACAGAGGATCTAGCCAACGTGATGGATGAGCTTCTTATTTGCGAATCGGTAAAAGAATTTTCCAGCAATAAAGATGATCAGTTTAATAACTGGGAACGCTTTCATAGTTTTATTAAAGAGCTTCGCTATCTTTCAAAGTTTAGATTTAAGGGCATGAAGGTTGCGGAATTAAACGAATTTATAAATCTTTTGCAGGAGCTTTGGATTGAGGAGAAGTTTTCACATTCTAGTGCCGAAAGTGTAGAGACAGTACAAATACTAGATGCCTTAAAAACAAGGGGTACTACATTTCAGGTATTATTCGTTTTAGATGTCGCAGAAAAAAGTTTCCCGTTGCCGTTCATCAGGGATCCGATTTTAAAGAATGACGAAAGGGCACATATCAACAATTACATGGGAAATCGTTCTCTTTATGAAGAGTTCCATCATTATGAATCAGAAGATTTGTTATTCAATTTGATCAAATCATCTGCTGAGAGGAAACTTTATATCTCTTACTCTTATAGGGATGAAAAGGATCGATCGAACCTTCCTTCTTATCTAGTGTATGAGCTTGAGAGGAAGCTGGGAATAAAGGTTAAAAAGCATTTCTTGAAAGATAGATTCAAATCGCACAAAAATCTTTATACCAAACCTAAGCTAGCTGAACATCTTTTTTACGTATATCGTAACCAGAATTTTGAATTCCAGAACTACTCTGAAAATTTACCTGAACGCATAAAATATGTTTTGAAAGGCATAAAGGCCGAAACTAAGAGACTAGAGATCAATGGTGTTTATTCAAAATTTGAGGGGAATATTGAAAATGCTGAACTGCTTCCTCAATTAAATGAATTCTCCCCGACAAAATTGGAAACGTATGGCCAATGTCCGTTCAGGTTTTTTGCAGGCCATATACTTAATTTAAAAAAGGTAGATGAAATTGAAGATGATGTCAGTGCTCTAGACTTAGGCCTTTTTTATCATAGAATCTTAAAGGAATTTCTTCTATTATTAGTTAAAGAAAATGAGGGTAGGGTCGATTTAAGGAAAATAAGCGATGAAGAGATTAGTGAATCACTAAAGGGGCTTTTAAAAGAAAGGGATTTTAATAAAGAGTTTAGTTGGCTTTCTGAAGGTAAAAGGGCACTGACTATAAAAAGAATAACTGAACAGGTTTTGCCCCAATTTATTCAGTTTGAACTAATCCGTATAAAAGAATGGAACGAGTTAGGTCTTTTCCCAGCGGGGTTCGAAAAAGGAATAGATTTCGAAATCGACGATATAAAATTATCAGGGATAGTCGACAGGATTGATGTCGGAGATCGGGGGCTGCTTATTATAGACTATAAATTGAGACCGTCATCGATGAGAAAATTTTTTGATTTCCGAAACCTCCAGCTGCCGCTCTATCTTTACGCATTCAGTAAGCTCGGAGAAAAACCGGTTGGAGGCTTTTTCCGATTTCTGGAAAGCCCGGATCGTGAGATAGGGTTTCAAGAGAATGCAAAAACGAGTGTGAAAGATCAAATATCCTGTGCTGAAGAGCAGGTTCGGATTTACGTAAGCCTCATGAGAAAGGGGTTCTTCCCTCCGGTTATCGACGAAAAGGGATTGGGTTTTGAGAATAAGGAAGTTGAATTGAGAAAGGACGAGAGAGGTCCCTGCGGATGGTGTGAGTACTCAGACCTTTGCAGGGCGCCGGGAGGGATCTTCAGGCGATTATAGTGTTTAGCCACGAATTTACACAGATGTACACGAATAAGATGATTTTATCTAAAAAAAATAAAAAACTGGTTCCGTCCTTCTTCATGGGCATTAGTGGCTGAGAATAATAATTTAGCCGCGAATTGGTTTAATGCTAAGATGCATTGAACAAATTAGACAAAAGGGCTGCATAATTACTAACGAATATATCAATTTGATTTTGAATACAATGAAAATTGTTTATAAGGAGTTATCTTACAAAATTATCGGTTTGGCAATGGAGGTTCACAGCAGACTTGGATATGGATTTTTGGAAAAGGTTTATGAGAACGCACTAATGATTCTGTTGAAAAGAGAATGTATTGATGCTAGACAACAACATTCGATCAAAGTTTATTTTGAGGATGAGATTGTTGGGGATTATATCGCTGATTTTGTAATCGACGAGAAGATTATACTAGAAATTAAGGCATTGGATGAAATTAGTGACGCTCATAGGGCTCAGGCCTTGAACTATTTGCGGGCGACTAAGTTACCGCTGGCAATTTTACTGAATTTCGGGAAAAAGAAACTTCAATATGAGAGACTGGTACTTTGATTTTAGAATGCTAACGAATAATTTACACAAATCAGTGCGAATCATTTTTTTATTTAAAAAAATCAAAAATAAAATTCGTGTTTATTCGTGTTAATTCGTGGCAAAAGAGTTAGTTATGAAAAGCAGAATCGAAGAGTTTATGAATTTGAACGATGAGCAAAGGGTGGCCCTCAACCTTAGCAGGGACATTGTCGTTGAAGCCGGAGCGGGGTCGGGAAAGACCAGAGCCCTTGTTGCGAGGTATCTTAAAATTCTTGAAGAGGGTAGGGCAAAAGTCGACGGAATTGTTGCTATCACTTTTACGGAAAATGCGGCGTCGGAGATGAGGGAGAGGATAAGAGATATGATTAATTCATATATTGAACTATATGGTGAGACCAACAACATAAATAGGGAAGCCATAAAGAGACTTCCAAATGCACCCATAAGCACGATTCATGGTTTCGCTGCACGAATTCTAAAGGAAAATCCGTTTGAGTCTTTGCTGCCACCCAGCTTTTCAATCATAGAAGGTATTGAACGAAGATTGTTCATCGAAGAGGCTATAGATGAATTTATTATGAAGCTCTGGGAGTCTCAGGATGAACTTGATAATGAACTTGTGTTTTCGATACTGGCAGAGGAAGGCTATGATCGCAAAAGGGTTAGGGAAAGGCTTTTTTCCATTATTTCATTGTCTAATAGGCTCCATATTGATCTCGAGCATCAATGTAAAGTCTTTTCGAAAGACAGAAAGGCCAGTTTTGATGGTAATCGTTTGATAAATACTTTAATACAAAAGGTCAAAACTGGCTTGGCAGATTCATCCAACGGCTACGTACAAAGTAGAATAGAATCGGTAAGGGCTTATTCATCTTATTTATTGAATAGGAAAAATAACGCTATCAGGTCTATGCTTCTTTCAAAAATTAAAAATAAATTGGATATAAACGATGGAATCTTAGGACTTAAAGGTGCAAGTGAGGTTGAAAAGGTAGTTGCCACTTCCTTATTGGAACTGGTTAACAGTATCTTGGATCTATATGATTCCGAATTAACTCGTAATTATTTGAAATTGGCTTCACGAACATATTTATTTCTGACTATCAAAAAAGTAAAGGCCTCTTACCTCGAATATGAGGATTTATTAAAAGTCTGTAGAAAATCATTACTTAATAATCATAGCCTCCTGCGTCGCTACCGCCGCAAATTCAAGTTTATTATGGTGGATGAATTTCAGGATACGGATCCTATTCAGTTTGAAATCATTAAACTTCTCTCCCAGAATGGCGGTGGCGGTGCCAATACGTTTATTGTGGGAGATCCCAAACAATCGATTTTCAGGTTCAGGGGAGGGGACCTGGGAGTCTTCACCGGTATTAAGAAAGACGCAGGCAAGATAGATAAATTCTTAAAAAATTACCGGTCTCATCACGCGCTAATTGAGTTCTACAACAGATTCTTCGAGAAGCTCTTTCATGCGGGTTATGAACATATGGAGGCTACTCTTGAAGCAAATAACAGCGAAAGATTCGTAGAGTTTATATTTAGTTTTGATGCTGACGCCTCGGTGTGGAGGAAGAAGGAGGCATCCAGTGTAATGAAAAGGATCATACAGTTACGTGGTCATGGATATGACTACAAAGATATTTCAGTTATTTGTCGATCGACAAGCAATATTTACTTGTTGGAAAATGAGCTTCGCAAACACAATATTCCTTACTACTCGTCCAGCGGCAGTGGATTCTTTGGTCGGCATGAAATACGCGATGTCGCTGTGCTCATTAAGTATCTTCTAAACCCGAGTGATAAGATTTCTGAGGCTTCTGTGCTAAGATCCTTGTTCCTCGGAGCCTCAGATGATGAGCTGCTGGCGTACTATACAAATCGAAAGTCTGTTGAAAGCATAAATGAGTATCTTTTGTTTTTATCAGAGCTAAGAAAAGAAGCCTTATCTTTCACTCCGTTGGCTATGTTGGAATGCATATTGGAAAAGACCTGCTATGATGCTGCATTACTAGCTCTACCGGAAGGCTTATCGAGATATGCGAACATAAAAAAGCTGATAAGCATTTTTGGTAGGTTAGAGGCGCTCGGCCATGGAATAGTTGAAATACTGGAATACATAGATACAAGCGCTTTAGAAGATAGCGAACCTCTTGCACAGGCGGAACTGGAGGAGGAGGACTCGGTTAAAATTTTGACGGTTCACAAGGCAAAAGGGTTAGAATTCCCGGTTGTTATTCTCATGGATTTAAACCATGGTCCGGGCGGCGGGAATGACACTGTTATTGCCAGGAGAGAGAGTGGTTTTCTGGTTCGATATGAGGGCAGTAAATCCCAGCTCTGGGAGATTATCAATGAGCTTGAGAGCAGCGATAACCTGGAAGAAGAGAAGCGATCACTCTACGTCGCTAAAACAAGGGCAAAGGAGCTGCTTATTATTTCATTTGGTGGACAGATCAAAAAAGACGGGAATATTAAAATCAACGAGTCTTCATTTGCAGGGTTATTCAATACCGTTTTTAAGATACATTCAAATTTAGATGATAAAAGTTTAAGTGCGCTGGGGCTAAATATACCGATATGGAAAACTGAGGATTCTACAATGTTGACAGAAGAAGAAACGAAGACCAAAGAAGAAGTTGAGGTAGATACCATCATTGAGAGATTTTCCAATGTCGATCCTAATGGATTTGCATCAGACAATCCGAAGGACGAAAGAATCATACAGAAGCTTGGAGAAAAACCTTCCGAACTGGAGAAAGGAGCGCTTATGCACAGGTTTTTGCAGATATGGGACTTTAAACGGGAAAGCATAAAAGAAACCGTAAGGTTTGTCCTAAATGAAGGATATGTATTAGATGATTCGTTGGAGAAGAAGTTAAATAAATTAGGTGAGGACTTTTTAAGCTCGGAGCTTTTTGAAAGGATAATTAATGCGGACTCTTATGACAGGGAGATACCTTTTTATCTGGAGATAGATGGATTACCGGAGAGGAGGAAAATCGACCTGATGATTAAAGAAGGTGATCGAATTAGTTTATTTGACTATAAATATACATCTAAAGGAGAAATAGAGGAGAAGGAGCTTTCAGAATATATATCGCAATTGGACGTCTATGGAAAGGCTGTAGAGAAACATTTTGGAAGGTATCCGAAAGAAAAGACCTTGGTCTTCCTCCCGGATATAGAATTAATTAGCGTATTTTAGACTGTCATCCATTGCTTTGAAATCCCCATCCTATCCTTCCCCTTCTAAGGGGAAGGGAGCATCCTTTCCTCACCCTTGAAGAGGGAGGATTAAGGTGGGGGTGATTTGATTCTCCCCTTAATAAAATTTTTATCAATTTATATTGCTTGACAAAATTTTCGTTTCTGTGCAATAATGCCAATTGATGAGGTTTAGACTTATGAAAGCGTGTTGAAAGCTCGATAATGTGATGGTTTAAGGATTCTTTAATACAAAAATATATAAGAAGTTTTGTTCATGAATTTATTTGGTAAATACTGAAAAAAGATTAGGAGGATCGATTATGGGTTCAGAAAGGCCAATATTTATACCAGTGATTCTTGGAACTCCTCGACAGGGGCGGATGAGCGAGCATGCGGCGAAGTTTATTCATGGTGAGGTGTCAAAGCGCGAAGGTGTTGCGACGGAACTAATTGATGTCAGGAATATTCCGCTTTCTTTAAACGATGCTGGAGAACAGATAAAGGATCCCAAATTTTCAGAAACCGCTTCAAGGGCAGATGCCATGATCCTTGTAGCCCCGGAATATAATCATGGTTATCCGGGTCCGATGAAGCATTTACTCGATACCAACCTTAAGGAGTATATACATAAGGCTGTGGGAATCTGTGGGGTTTCTGCCGGTCCATTCGGGGGGTCAAGGGTCATAGAAAACCTTCTACCAGTGATGAGGGAATTAGGGCTTGTTACAATATTCTGGGACGTTAATTTCTCTTTAGTTCAAAACGTCTTCGACGGGAATGGGAAATTGCTGGACGAGGCTTTTGTAAGACGGGCGGAGAAATTTCTCAATGAGCTGATATGGATGGCAAAGGTCCTAAGGTATGGCCGGGAGAATGTGTCTATAGATTGAAATAAAGAAATAAGAAACAGATGAAATTTTTGTTAATAAAAAATTACTTAAATAAATTCACCGAGGAGGATATATGTCTGAAGACATCAAGAGGCAATGTGATAAATGCGGTGTGGATATGAACCATAATGCTGAGAAGATTGATTACACCGGATGCCTAGATGATCCTGATTCTATAGATCCTGATCTGGGTGGTATACTGGAGGAGGTTTACACCTGTCCAGAATGCGGAAAAACAGATATGTTTAAGGCGCTACCGGGTCAATAATAATCGGAACTGATTTATTCTCGTAATTCATGGAGAAATCATTAGGCTTTTTCACAGATTCCGCTATTCGGGCTCCTTCTGTGTCAGAATGTGGAATATCTGGAGGTGATTATTAAATGTCCCTGAAAACGAATGATCTAACCAAGCTGAACGACCAGCTAAAGCATCATATGGGAATCATAATGAAATGCACTCTGCCATCGACTAAATATGGGAAATTGCTTTTAGCGTCGCCTCCTGATTCCAGATACCCCAATATCTATCCCAGGGATACTAGTTGTGCCGTTCAATTGTTCAGGCGTTTGGCTGGCTCGCATAATGGCTTCGACCTTGCTGATCAGGCGTTTGAGGTCATGAAGTCTATGGCTACTTTCATGAAGGATTCTCTATCGACCTATGGGTGCTGGGGTCAGCGTTACAGGATAGAGAGAGATGACAAGAGCATATATAAGCAAGAGGACAATGTCGCACACGGAATATCAATCATATGCAATTATTTGTTGACTGCTAACAACGTGAAGAAAGATGTAGAGAATCTGGATGATTTTCTTCATTGTATTAACCATTCACTGGATTATAGCATGAAGAACTCGTATACAAAGGAATTAAATCTCTTCTACTCGACTACCTGCGTTCACGAGTCTTCACTGGAAGACCGGGATAGATTTTAATAAGGAGTTCTACAACACGTGGCCATCGCGATTGCTTCGCGGGAGCGTGAATTGGGATACTGAATGGACAAAATCTGACCATCTATCACGTCAATATTAAGAAAAGATGGGGTATGCTATAAAAATTCCACCGGGTGAAAAAAAATCAGAATCGAGCAGAAGATTATAAGAATCAGGCAAGGAAACTAGTTAAAATAAATAGCATCTCACTGTCTGTAAAATAGTAGAGCAGAAAATATGACGTATGAAGGTGAAAGAATTTGAAAACTGTTTCGACTATATTGTTTACTATCTGTTTTGCAATTTTAATGACAGTATCAGTTTCGTATTTCTTCTCAATACCACGTCAGGCACTTTGCCAGGATATATCCTGCAAAAGGGTTTCCTGTGTCGCTGATTTGCAATGTGGCCTATACTGTAAATGTTTTAAGGTTGACCCAACCAAGTCGCACGGGCAATGCCTGATTAACTATTAGAATGTGTTATCGCTTTAGCAGATAGTAAGTTTAATCTAGTTTATGAAAACTCAAGAATTCAAGCCAAGGTTTTTAACGAAATCTCTCTTTAATTTAGCACACGAATGTCCCGCAAAATTGTATTATACCAACAAAGAAGAGTACCCGAGTACCAAAGAAGATGATGAGTTCCTGGATGCATTAGCTGAGGGTGGCTTCCAGGTCGGCGCCCTGGCTAAATGCTATTACCCGGAAGGAATCGAAATCACAACTCTGGACTATAAAGAAGCAATTCAACGAACTAATGAATTATTAAAAAGGGATAAGGTTACGATTTTCGAGGCAGCAATTTCTTTTGAAGATTTCTTCATCAGGGCAGACATACTAAAAAAGGTAAACGATCATCTTCACGTAATTGAGGTTAAATCGAAATCGTTCCATCCCGAAGAGGATGTATTTGTAACTAAAACTGGATCTATAAATTTAGGATGGGATCCATATTTATATGACGTTGCTTTCCAGACTTGCATCCTGGAAAAAGCGTTTCCAAAGTTCCAAATCTCTCCATACCTTATGTTGGCAGATAAGTCGAAGACTGCATCAGTCGATGGACTTAATCAAAAATTCAGACTGGAAAAAAGAAATGGGCGCACAACCGTGGTAAATACTGGTGATGTTAGTCCTCAAGCCCTTGGGACTGAGATTCTCACATTGGTTCCTGTGGGTGAGTACGTTAATATGATTTTGACTGGAATGGAAGATGATCGGGAGGAATCTTCTGACACTTCCGAGAGCTTCCTGGAGCAGATCCGTGAATATGCTATTTACTATAAGCAAGATAAACGTTATCCAATTTCTATCGGGCTGAAGTGTAAGGACTGCGAATTTAAACTAGATCCGGATACACTGGGTCCAGGACAAAAGATTGGGTTCAGGGAATGCTGGCAGACGCAACTAGGTTGGACAGACGAAGACTTCGATAAGCCCCACATTTTTGACGTCTGGATGCTTCGTGCTCAGCAATATATGGACAGGGGTATTTATGTCATGGAAGACATTCCACTCGATGAATTCTTCATTAAAGGAAACAAGGATGATGAGATGGTATTTAAAGGTTCAACAGCTGAAAGGCAGTATCTTCAGGTTGTTAAGACTTGTCACGAGTTCGATGGAAAAGAGGTCGTAAAGCCAGAACTTTTTAGTGAAATGGAAAAGTGGAGCTTCCCACTACATTTCATAGACTTTGAAACCAGCACGGTGGCTATACCTTTTAACAAAGGGCAGAGGCCATACGAACAGATCGCATTTCAATTTTCCTGCCACAGTATTCACGAAGATGGTCGGATCCTGCATCATGAGTGGATTCAGAAGCTCCCTGGGATTTTTCCTAATTTTGATTTCCTGGTTGCGTTGAAGAGTATTTTAGAAAATAATAACGGGACAATTTTTAGATATGCCCCACACGAAAACACGGTGCTGAGAGAAATTCATGATCAATTACAGGACGAGATTGCATCTGAGGAACAATATCTACCCGCAGATCCTCAAGACCTCTCAGATTGGATTGACACTATAACGGAATGGGATGAAGAGACATTAGTGAATGATGAGTCGAAGAGAATAAGAAAATCGGGTCAACGCAATATGGTGGACATGCTTGAACTTGTAAGGAGTTTTTACTACCATCCTATGATGGGCGGGTCGAATTCAATAAAAGCAGTTTTGTCCGCAGTTATTTCTGCAAGTGCTTTCTTGAAGGAAAAATATTCAAAGCCTTATAATAGCAAGAATTTCAAAAATATGGTTTGGTGGAAACCCGATGGCGAAACTGGATGGCCGATTGACCCTTACACTCTGTTACCTCCACTTTATGAGGATGTAGACATCTCACAAGGCCTGTTGCTTTTAGAGAACGATCCTATTAGCGAAGGTGGAGCTGCAATGATGGCTTATGCAAAGATGCAGTATTCGGAAATGTCTGACGAAGAAAGAAATGCTGTTGTTAGTGGGTTATTGAAGTATTGTGAATTAGATACACTGGCCATGGTTATGATTTATGAACACTGGAATTTTTTGAAGAATAATTATTAAAATCGATGATAAAATAAAGGGGACGCAAACCTCCTTTCTTCAGCCATTTACTAAAATAGCAAAATTCTGTAATCTTATATTTTACTTTAAGTATTTAGCATAACTATCCACTATTAATAAATAAGACTTAGGGAGTGCTCGGTGCAAGGCATGCATATTGACTTAGTGGCAACAGGCAGACCAGAAAAAGTAAAGGCTCGAGCTTCCTATAATTAAAGAGGAACTTGCTGCGAAACTAAGTTTCTAGCAGCAACTGACATCTAGATGGATTCCCGATAGAAGCGTTCGGGATGACAGGGTGGGGTAGCATTCAGGAATGACGTTAAACGGATAGTGTTTACTCCTTTTGTATTCTGGGAAACAACAATATAATCTTAAATTCGATCGTCATGAATGAAAAAATCATGGTAATCATTCCGGCCTTCAATGAAGGGAATTCAATTGTCAAAGTGATAAATGATATTCCAAAAGACCTGGTTAGTGAGATAGTGGTAGTCAACAATGGCTCAAACGATAGTACCGAGAGAAAAGCAAGAGATGCTGGAGCTACCGTGCTTAGCGAAGATAGAAAGGGCTACGGTCTTGCATGCCTTAGGGGCATTGATTATGCAAAGTCTAAGACTGAGTTTGAGAAGCCTTATATCATCGTATTCCTGGATGGAGATTATTCTGACTACCCCCAGGAGATGGAAAAGTTGGTTAAACCAATTTTGGAATCAGATTATGATTTAGTGATAGGCTCAAGAAGTTTAGGTAGAAGGGAAAATGGGGCTATGTTACCACAGGCTATAATAGGTAATGCTATCGCTACAAAATTGATTAATTACTTTTACGGAGCAGGGTTCACTGACTTGGGGCCCTTTAGAGCAATTAAATCTGAGAAACTCCTTGAATTGAATATGGAGGATAAAACCTTCGGATGGACCACTGAGATGCAAGTGAAGGCTGCGAAAAAGGGACTCAAGTACTTTGAAGTGCCGGTTAGTTATAGAAAGAGGATTGGGGTATCTAAGATAACGGGAACACTAAGTGGCACCATAAAGGCAGGATTTAAGATATTGTGGACGATATTTAGAAATTTATAGATTATATTGATGTTCATTTCACCATGCCTATGTTAAAAACATCCCTGAGGATAAGTTTTGATTTTCCCTCAAATGTTTTTATTGCTCGTGAGTGTTGATTATTACCCCAGCAAGACTGGGGCGCTACCCGGATTGAAAAAATGGAGGCTTTATAGGGGCTTTATCATTTGGACTGATTGCGAATTGGTCCCCACGTTCCATTTGCTTATAGACTACGGACTGATTTTCCCAACGCCACCAGAAACATAACACTTTTCGATATGGCATGTGGCGAAAAAAACCTTGTAACTTCATCGTCAAAGAATGTAAGTCCACTTGCACCGAGACCCAGTGAATATGCAGAGAGGTATAATTTACCCCCTAATATTCCAGCCTCGAGCTCGGCCACTCTATATCCGCGATTTCCATATACCTCAAGTATTCGATCTAGGTCAGCGAGAAAGAATACATCTGCGCTGGCGTCTGCCGGTATATCTTGACCAAGCCCTAGATGACCTGCTTCTTTTCTGAAGTCACCTTCTTTCAACAGTTCGAGTGATTGCTCCCTTTGATTATAGAAGTACGATCCTTTAGGTATGTGTTCCACATCGTTTACTATGATGTATACATCGTTAAGCGTAGCCCCGAATGGATTAAGGAAATCTGCCGAGATTCCTCGTGTGGCACTGAACAGCATGTAAGAGAGTTCTTTGAATGTTATGGGTTCTCTGGAAAAATGCCGGGTCGAGCCGCGCTTTAGTATCGTTTGCTCTATTGTCCTCGATTTATTGGCATCTTCAAGATAATCATCAACGTCGAGAGGAAAAAGCACGCCCTTTGAATCTATTGTCTCAGAATCAATTGTGTTATCTCTCCAATCATCCGCTTCCTCTTTTGAAAAGAGTGACGACGCTTCATGCATTCTTCTTATAGATGGGTAGTCAAACTCGTCCCTGGAAAGTGGAATTGTCTCATATGATAATTTGTCTAATTCAACTTTCCTTGCCCGAGCTTCGGTATTGGTTCTACCGATGGGGACTAGACTTACTGCCACTTCTCGATGCGTATCCAGATCGATAAGTCCATTAACAGTATCGTCTACAAATCCAGCGACAATCCTTGCGGGTATTTTATAAGCATTTGCAGCCGTGATGAGATTGGCAAGGATTGTGCCATTGTCCCAGAATGTGTGTCTGTATGCTCGTGATTGGTATTTCCAAGAATTTCTCCAAAATGTGCTTGTGCAGATAATTATTGTAGGTGCTTTTGATACCGACGATTCATGAGGAGTCGCTTCAACTAGCGTCCCTCGTAAATCTTCACCTCGCAGTTTTCTGAGAGAAAAGTCGTGCACTCCAAAGTGATATACTCCCGCATCCAGTCCGTGTATTTTCGTTGTTACAACATACAGATCAATATGGTATAGAGCACCAGTACAGGCGGCGGCTCTGAAATATATTTCACCTCCCGGGTATTTCCTTTTCTTTGTTATACCA
>Ga0214471_10001874_pt1 | contig 16628 bp, 9 predicted proteins | sample RVTome_5_FD_207665 | JGI IMG/M metagenome (GOLD analysis project Ga0214471, IMG submission 207665) | Soil microbial communities from uranium-contaminated site in the Upper Colorado River Basin, Wyoming, United States - RVT142D155 | ecosystem: Environmental > Terrestrial > Soil > Contaminated >... | reverse complement strand
TGCTTCGCGCTCGCGCCGATCAGCAGCATCGGGATCTCGGTGTTCTCGACCGCGGTGAGGACGGGCAGGAGGTTGAAGGCCTGGAACACGAAACCCATGCTGTGCGCGCGGTGGTCGGTGCGCGCGTTGTCGGCCATCGCCGCGAGATCCTTGCCGTCGACGTGGATCTCGCCTGCGTCGATGTGCTCGAGGCCCGCCAGACAGTTGAGCAGCGTCGTCTTGCCCGAACCCGACGGGCCGACGATCGCGACCATCTCACCCTGCTCGATCGTGAAGTCGATGCCTTTCAGGGCCTCGACCTCGGCGCCGTTGCGATAGACCTTCCGAACGCCGCGCGCCGACACGATCGGCTCCATCTCCGTCTCCTCCCCATCCTCTGGTGCCGTCGCACACGATACGCCGCGCGTCGCGGGCTCGCCGCCCGGCACGTCGCTCTCGATGCGCGTCCGGTCCGAGATGTCCGAAGGAGAAAGGGGCCCCGACGGGCCCCTTCCTGTGTCGCTAAGCGGTGCTTACTGGAACGCGCAGCGTTCGGTTACGGACACTCCGCTGAGGGCAGCGGTCAGGCCTTCCGTGGCCGTGGCGCTGTCGATCGTCGGAAGACCGAGCGGCAGGGTCTTGCTGGCCGTCGCCGTCACCGTCGCCGAGACCTCCAGGTCGAAGTTGAAGTACGTGTCCAGGCATGATCCCCACGGGATGTAGCCACTGGTGGCGAAGACCGCTTCCTGCCCCGAGCCCCCGCAGCTGTCCTCACCGAGGCCGGCCCACGTGCAGGTGGTCGGCGGCGTTGCCGGTCCCGGATAGCTGTAGTCTCCGAATGAGTAGATCTGTCTGAACTGCGTCGTACCCGACCAGGTCAGCGACCCCGGGATCGACTGCTGCGAGTAGCCGCGCGCGGTCGGGTTGGCTACGCCGCGACACTCTATGAGGTCATGGCCCGGGATGATGTTGTCCGTCGTCGTACACGACCACGCGGCGACGGCGACGGCGTCCACGCAGACCACCAGGCCACACTGCGTACTCGCTTGCACGGCACCCGGGGCCGAAACCACCAGCCCCGCAACCACCGCAACCGCGGCGAAGCCGCGCCTCATGGATCGATTCATGTCCTCCCCCTTCAATGGACATGGTCCGGGATCTCCCAGCGACGGCTCCCCCCGGGCCGGCCGATATCGCTTGGGCACATTCGCCGCGAATGCTCCATTCTCCTCTTTCAGCGCTCCTCTTCAGCGCGGGAGCGTGGGTGAACCCTTTGGTTCGTTCACGGGACCTGGGTCCGGCCGCGGTTTGTTCACGGGCGCTAAGGTCAACCAACCTTGCAGTGAACGAGAGAAACGGGAGGATCGGCTCACTCCATGTCTGACAGGGGCCTCGGCGAGCTGCTCGGCCACGAGATCCCGGCACTCGACACCCAACGCGGGGAACAGGAGGCGCTTCCGACAGCGATCACTGCGACGAACCTCCCGATCCTCCGGATCTTCCCGTTCGGCGCAAGGTTGGTTGACCTTAGCGTCAGGCGAGCAACTCGCACAGGCGGCGAGGTCAGGCACCGAGGTCAGGCACCGAGGTCAGGCACCGAGGTCAGGCACCGAGGTCAGGCACCGAGGTCAGGCACCGAGGTCAGGCGCAGCGCGCCTCAGGCCACCGGAGGTCCGAATGCTCGGAACGGCTCAGGCTCGTAGCCCGCGAGCAGCTCACGCCACGCCCCCGCCCCCTGCTGAACCGCGGGATCCTCGCGCAGCAACCACGCGAGGTGACGCAACCCGTGCTCGACGACCTGCTCGATCCCGATGACCGGCGGCGGCGCCGTGGCATCACCCCGCGCCAGCTCCGCGCGCGCGACCGGCACGGCCAGCCATTCCTCCGGCGGCGTGCGCACGGTCACGACAGCCAGATACGTAAGCACGACCTCGCCGCCGCCGTGACGCCACGAAGTCGAGTGAAGCACCACGGGATCAAGACCGAGCTGCTCGACCGTCGCGCGCGCGATCTCCTCGGGGCGCGCGCCCGCCGGCCAGCCCACGACGAACGAGTCGGCGTGGATCGGCCGCCAGTATTCGATCGTCCGGCCTGCCAGAGCGACCGGCAGGATCTCGATCGCCTGCATCACGAACTCGGCCGACCAGGGCAGCTCGCTCAGCGCTGCAGGCAAACCGGTGACGTTATCGGAGGGCCGCTCGCCGGTCATGATGGTCAACCGTCGTACGGGACCGCGAGCTGCATCACTTCTTCCTCGGTGGTTTCGAGTCCGTGCGCCTCGCGCCCATGCGCTTGCACGGCTGCGACGACCTCATCTTTCTCACCGTGGGTCCGCCAGCCGCACCGGCACGTCACCCGCCACGCCATCCGCTCATTTAGCCGCTCCTTGACCCCTCGAGCATCACACCTCTAGATTCGTCTGCACCGAAGCGAAACGGCTGACGCGGGCCGGAAGGGGGAGCCATGCGTCTGGAGCAACGCTACGAGCCGCCGACCGAAACCCCGACTGCTCGCGAGCCGGACGAGAAGCAGCTGCGGCTGGGTGTCGTTTGCTACGGCGGCCTCTCGCTTGCGATCTACATGTACGGCGTCGTGCGCGAGATCGCCAAGGTCGTGATCGCCTCGACCGCTTTCGAGCGGGATCAAGAGACCAACCCGTTCGACACCGCGACCACCGAGCACACCTACTGGAACATCCTGCACGATCTGCGCGCGCGCGACGGCATCCGCCGCAAGGTCGTCGTCGACGTGATCTCGGGGACCTCGGCCGGCGGTATCAACGGCGTGTTCCTCGCCAAGGCCATCGCGGCCAACCGCTCGCTCGCGCCCCTGCGCGACCTATGGATGGACAAGGGCAGCATCACCAGGCTGGCGGGGTGGCGTGGCTTCCGCCTCGCGTTGTGGCTGCCATTCGAGGTCGCGCTGCCGCGCGCGGCCGGCCTGGTCGGCCAGTTGCTGCGACCCATCCCCGGCTTGAAGAAGCTGCGACGGATGATCCCGCCGACCCGCGCTCCGTTGCGCGGCGATCTGATCTTGCGCTGGCTGCGCGACGCGCTCGACGACACCCAGGGGAGCAACCAGGCAGTGCCGGGCAGCGACGGCCCGCTGCTCCCGCACGGGCACGAGCTCGAGCTGTTCGTCACCACGACCGACTTCCACGGCCAGCGGTACGAGATCTGGATCGATCATCCCGCGCACGTCCCCGACGCCAAGCACCGTCAGGTCATGCGGTTCACCCACGGGAGCGCCCAGTTCGACGCCACCCATCACCCCGACCTCGCCTTCGCGGCCGCCGCGACCTCGGCGTTCCCCGGCGCGTTCCCACCCGTCTCCATCCCCGTGGCCGCCGGCGCGCTGGGTAGCGGCTGGGCCGAGCGGTTCATCACCGAGCAGTTCGCGGCGTACGCGCTCACCGGCGCCAACGCCGGCGAGGCCCGATTCATCGACGGTGGCCTGCTCGACAACTTCCCCTTCACCCACGCGGTCGGCGCGATCCAGCGCAGGCCGGCCGCCGGCGAGGTCCGCCGCCGGCTGATCTACATCGAGCCGCATCCCGCGCAAGCGACGCCGCAGCGCACGGGCGAGCCGAGCCTGCTCGGATCGATCGCGCGCGCGCTCGTCACGATACCGCTCCAGGAGCCGATCCTGGACGACCTGCTGGACGTGAAACGGTTCAACGAGCGCGTCGCCGGCCTCGGTGAGGTGATCGAACGGAGCGAGCGCGCCGTCGGCCGGGCATTGCGGCCGGAGTTGGAACAAGCGATCACGACGATGCGCGATGCATCCGCGCTCGAGCAGCACCGCGATTCCATCCACGAGCGCGTGGCTCCGCTCGCCGGTCCCGGCTACCCGGGCTATCTCCAGCTCAAGCAGGTCTCGACGGTGCGGCAACTGTCGGCGATCACCGAGCGCGTCAGCGGCTTCCCAGACGGCAGCAACCATGCCATCTTTACTCGCGAGGTCTGGCTGCGTTGGGCGCGCCGCGAGAAGATCCTTCCGGTCGGCGACATCCTGGAGAAAGAACAGATCGCGTTCCTGCGCTCATTCGACCTCGCCTACTCTGAGCGCCGCCTGCGGTTCCTGATCCAGAAGATCAACAAGCTCTACGAGGGAACCCACACCGGTCGCCCGAAACGCGACGATCTCAACACCGCGAAGCGCGCGCTGTACGAACTGATCACGACGCTCGGGCACGCGGCGTCGGGAGACGAACTGGAAGCGAGCGTGACCGCGCGGATCCGTACCCTGTTCAAGGCCGAGGACATCGCCCGCTTCGTCTACGGCGAGCGCAGCGCCGGCGCGTTCGCGCGCGAACACGCCGATGAGCTGCGAGAGATAAGCGAGCGCCTGAGCGCCGAGATGGATCGGATGCTGCACGACTTCACCTGGACGTTCTACTCGACCGCCAACGCGGTCACGAAGGGCTGGGCCCGCTCGGTGCAGCGCGAGCTGCTCGAGCGGTATCTGGCGTTCCCGCTGTGGGACACGATCACCTATCCGTTGCGCGCGCTGGGCGATGCCGGGGAGATGCAGCCGATCGGCATCGTGCGGTTCTCGCCCAACGAGGCGACCGCGATGGGGCGGAGCACAGCCGAGGAGAAGCTCCAGGGCATCAAGATCATGCACTTCGGCGCGTTCTTCCGGCGCGCCTGGCGCGAGCAGGACTACCTGTGGGGGCGGCTCGACGGTGTCGAGCACGTCGTGCGCATGCTGCTCGAGGAAACCGACCCCGATCCGAAGGTCGAGCAGGTGCACGCGGCCGCCCGCCCGGCGCTCGACGCCGTCTTCCAAGAGGAGCGCGCGCTCCGCGCGGCGGGACGCCTCGCGCGCGCGCTCGGCCGGACGTAGGCCGGCTTTTCGCGCCCTCCCCGCCCGGCGGGTAGTCCGCCGTGGGCACGGGAGATACGGCGGATGAGGGAGGGAACCTACGCGCCGGGCGGCGAACGGAGAGGACATCGGGAGCCTTGGGGGGTCAGCCATGCGCGCGAGACGGTCCGTCTCTGCCATCTTCGTTCTGCTGTCTATCGTCGCGAGCGGCCTGGGGCCGGCCGCCACGTCGCCGGTGAACGCCGTGATGCCGGTGCCGGCTGTCGTGGTGCTCGATCCGACCGGCTGTAACGCTCTCCAGGTCATCGGCAACGCCGGCCTGCGCACATACGCGAACCCAGACGGCAGCGTCGGCTGGCTCGCGCTCGACTCTGACGGCTCCAAGGCCGCGGACCCCAACTCGTGCGGCACCACCGCGTACACGATCTCGTTCAGCACCAGCACCGCCACCGCTTGGGCCTGCGGCACGCCGTTCGACCTCGGCGATCCCGCGGCCTGCGCGCCGGGGGGCGTCATCGAGTCCTTCGCGTTCGATCCCGGACAGACCGCGTGCCTCCCCGCCACGACCAACAACGCGTGCAACCCCAATCACATCGCGTCCGGCCAGTTGCGGCCCACGCCGATACGGGCGACCGGGCGGATGACGCGCGCGATCGCCGACCACGAGTGGAACTGCAAGGGCGCCTACCCCGACTACACCCCCTACGGCGCCGGCGCGCCGCCGGTCCCGATCGCGCCGTGCGCGGAAGCGACCTCACCGTTCATCGATCAGCTCACTGCGCTGGTAGGTACCTCGGGCGCGCCGAGCGGGTTCACTACCACCACCGACTGCGCCCCGGCATCGGGAACGATCTTCCCGGCCGGGAACTACTTCGTCGACTGCGCGACCTTCACGGTCAACGGCGACGTGACGTTCGAAGGCGGCAACATCGTGTTCGGAGGAAGCGTCTCGGTCGCCTCGGGACACCTGAGCATCAACACCGCCAATCCCAATGCCGACGTCTCGTCGAGCTGCCGGCGCGACGCCGATCTGACCGAGGCCTGCCTCGCGGGGTCCAGCCAGCAGGCCTCGTTCATCTACCTCAGAGGCAACGGCTCGTTGACGAAGGCGCCGACCGCGGCGCTGACGATGAACCACGTGTTCGCCTATCTGGATCCCATCAACCCTCCGAGCACGGGACGCAAGGTCGACCTGTCCTTCGGCGCCGGCGTCCTTAACTGGACCGCGCCCGAGCAGCTCGCCTCACCCGCCCCCGAGGACGCGGGCTGGTTCTTCGACAAGCTGGCCCTGTGGTCCGAAGCGTCGAACGAACACCGCCTCGGCGGCGCCGCGACATACACGCTGCGCGGCGTGCTCGTCACGCCCGGCGCGCTGCTGAACTACACGATCGGGAGCGATCAGCTGCTCGAGCACGCGCAGTTCATCGCCTTCCGCGTCGCTGTCGCCGGACCCGGCATCCTGCGGCTCCAGCCGAACCCAGCCTCAACGCTGGTCGTGCTCCCCGAGCCGCCGGACACCACGATCACCACCGCTCCGCCCGAGATCTCGACGAGCCCGGACGCCTCGATCTCGTTCGAGGCGAGCAGCCCGGCGTCCACGTTCGAGTGCTCCCTCGACGGCGCGGTGTTCACGGCCTGCACGTCGCCGCTCGAGCTGTCGGCGCCTGAAGGAGCGCACGATGTGGCCGTGCGCGCCGTCGATCCCTGGGGACAGCCCGATCCGACCCCCGCGATCGTGATGTGGACGATCGACCTGACGCCGCCGACGATCATCGCCACGATCGACCCGGCGGCCAACGCGAACGGCTGGTGGAGGACCGATCCCACCGTCACCTTCAGCTGCACCGATGCGGCGGCGGGGGTCGCCTCGTGCACGTCGCCGGTCACGCTGACGACCGAGGGAGCCGGCCATGAGGTCACAGGCACGGCCGTCGACAACGCGGGCCACACCGCTGATCACAACGTCACCGGGATCAACATCGACCAGACACCGCCGCTGCTCGACGGCACGCCCACGACCGCACCCAACGCTGCCGGCTGGTACAACACATCGGTCACGGTCGCGTGGACCTCGAGCGACGCGTTGTCCGGCATCGATCCGGCGACAGATCCGGCCGACAGCATCATCGACACCGAAGGGGCCGGCCTGGTCGCAGGCGCGTCGGTGCTGGACCTCGCCGGCAACGTCACCCCGGCCCTGAGCGCCCCGCTGAACATCGACCTGACCGCGCCGCTGACCTCGGCGACCGCGCCCGGAGGCTGGAACAACGACTCGGTCCAGGTGCTGCTCGCCGCATCCGACGGACTCTCCGGGGTCGCCGAGACGCGCTTCCGCTTGAACGGTGGCGCCTGGCAGACCGGCACGTCGATCCTGATCGAGGACGAGGGGACGCACCTGCTCGAGTACCAGAGCACCGACTTCGCCGATAACCTCGAGCAGCTGCGCTCGGTCGAGATCCTCATCGACCGCACGCCGCCCGAGATCACGCACTTGCACGATCCGGCGGCCAACGCTGCTGGCTGGAACAACACCGACGTGCTGATCACGTTCGCCTGCAGCGACGGCCTCTCCGGCATCGCCGCCTGCACGCCGCCGCAGCTCATCTCCGGCGAGGGCGCGCTGCAACTGGTCGAGGGAACGGCGACCGACCTCGCAGGGAACACGGCGACGGATCCGGCCACGGTCAGCATCGATAAGGCGGCGCCGGTGATCACGGCGACCGCCGATCGCGCGCCGAACGCGGCAGGCTGGTACGACGCTTCCGTCCTGGTTACGTTCTCGTGCACGGACGCGCTGTCGGGCATCACTTCCTGTGCCGACGCGATCCTGCTCGGCGAAGGTGCGGACCAGTCCGCCGCCGGCGCGGCCACCGATGCCGCCGGCAACGCGGCGGGGACGTCGCTGGACGGAGTCAACATCGACGCGACGCCGCCGGTGCTCGAAGCGACGATCCTGACCGCCGCCGCCCCTTCAGGATGGTACGTCGAGCCGGTGACCATCCAGTGGTCGTGCAGCGATCCGCTGTCCGGGATCGACGGAGACTGCCCGGCGGATACGGTCGTCACGCTGGAGGGCAACGCCGTCGCGGTGACCGAGACTGTCGCCGACATCGCCGGCAACACCACGACGCTGACGGTCTCGGGGCTGCAGATCGACCTCACGCCTCCGGAGACGCTGGCGGCGATGCCGGATCCGCTTCCGAGCGGCTGGCACAGCGGCCCCGTACAGGTGGCCCTGACCGCGACGGACCTGGCCTCCGGTGTCGCGGCAACCTGGTACCGCCTCGACGGCGGCACCGACGTCGCGTACATGACCGAGTTCGTCGTCGCCGACGGTGGCGAGCACGAGCTGGAGTTCTGGAGCACCGACGTAGCCGGCAACATCGAGACGCCGACCACGGTGACGATCCGCATCGACGACGTGCCACCGACCATCGAGCTGCTCGAGCGCCTGCCCGAGCCGAACGAGATGGGATGGAACGCGGGTCCTGTGACGGTGCGGTGGTCCTGCGCAGACGCTGAGACCGATGTGGTCGAGGCGATCACCCAGACCACGATCGAGACCGAAGGCGCGGACCAGACCGCCGTCGGCGTGTGCCGAGACCTCGCCGGGAACGAGACGAGCGACGCGCTCGGCGGCATCAACATCGATACGACCGGTCCGGCCGTGACGATCGAGTCGAGCATCATCGCGATCGGTGCGATCACTGGGACCGCGTCGGATCCGCTGTCCGGCGCGCAGGGGCTGAGCGTCGTCTACACCGACGTGTTGGGCGGCGAGCAGGTTGTCACGGCCGATTGCGTTGCATGCACGGTCGCCGGGACTCCTGCGGTCGCCTGGACCGCTCCGGTCCCGAGCCTTCCGGGCGTCTACCGCATCCGCGTCACCGGCACGGACTGGACCGGCAACACCGGTGACCAGGCGGTGGTCGAAGCGATCCTGCTCGTACCGGCGCTGCCCTAGCTGAGGGCGACGGCGCGGGCTCGCGGTTGGCCCGCTGGACGCGCGCCGGCTACACGACGCGCCAGTCGAAGTGGGGCGCCTGGGCCATCACGATCACCTCGACGTCGATGGTCTCGCCCGATTCGCGGGGCGCCGAGCAGCGGAACGTGTCCCCGATCAGCACCCTGGTCGCGTCCTCGTCGCAGCTCAGATCATCGATGCCATCGTCGGTCGCGTCCTCGAGCCGGTTGTCGATGTCGGCACGCAACACAGCGAGATCGACGCCGTTGGTGAATGCGCACACGCTCGCGCCCTGGTCGCACTCGGCGACGAACTCGCGCGCGACCCAGCCGGTCACGTAGGGCTCTTCCGCGGTGACCAGCACGCGGACCCACGTGAACCCGGTCGCCTCGCGCGCGCGCTCCAGATCGGCGTAGATCAGCGAGCCGTTCGCGGCGCACGCGCGCACGCCGGCGTTGGTGCCCGGCTCGGAACGCACGTTCAAGCATCCCTCGTTCACGCGGACGAACACGCCGGTCGGACAGCATGGGCGCTCATCTTGTGCCTGCTCGAACGGGCCACGGAAGGGATCCAGGTCGGCGGCCGAAGGCGATGGTGACGGGGACGTCGCCGAGGAGCCGCCATCGTCATCGCCCACCCCGAACAGGTACGCGGCCCCGCCGCCCACAGCCGCGAGCAGCGCGATCAGCACCAGCGTCAGACCGATCCGTCTCATCGCACCTCGAGCATAACGCGCCTCGCGTCTGCGATTCGCGGCGCCGATCCATCACCACTAGGGTCACGCCCATGGACATCGCATCGATGGCGAACCTGCGCCTGGCCGATCCCGACGGTGCCGAGCACCGGCTCGGCGACCTGTGGGCCGAGCAGCCGGTGGTGCTGGTCTTCCTGCGCCACTTCGGGTGAGTGCATTGCCGCGCGCACGCGGCGCAGTTGCGCCGCGATGAGAACCAGATACACGCCACCGGCGCGCGCATCGTCGCGGTCGGCACCGGCGACGAGCGGTACGCGCGCGCCTTCATCGACGACGAGGACTTCCCGTACCTCGTGCTGCTCGACGAGGACGGAGCGGCGGCGCGCGCGGCCTCGGTCAAGCGCGGCGGATCCTGGGCACTGGCCGGACCGCGCTCCATCATCCAAGCGACACGCGCGTACGCGCAGGGCCACCGCCAGAAGGCCATCGGCAAACGCCCGACCCAGCTCGGGGCGACGTTCGTGATCGCCCCCGGCGACGAGGTCCTCTACGAGCATCTGGACCGGGACGTGGCCGACGGCGCGCCGCTCGATCAGATCCTCAGCTCGCTCGCGAGAGCCCTGGACTGACCGCGCGTCTGTGCGGTCCACGAGGCCCCCGGCACGTCTGTGCCGGTCCACGAGGCGCGTCTGTGCGGTCCACGAGCCGCCCCCGGCGCATCTGAGCCGGTCCACGAGGCGCGTCTGTGCGGTCCACGAGCCGCCCCCGGCGCATCTGAGGGAACCCACCGGAGGAGATCCCGGGCTGCGCGTTGAATCCCTGCCCGATGACGACCCAAGGGGGATCCATGTTCCGCAGACGCCTCGCATCGTCGCTGGTCGCGCTGGTCGCGATCGCCGGTGGCCTCACCGCATCCGCCCGCTCTACGCCCGAGCTGCTCGAGGACGGCACCTGGGCGCGCGCGGGACACGCGCCTGTGCCGTTGGAGCACACCGGTCCCGTTCAGGCCGGCGCAGCGACCGGGGACATCACGCCCCCACCCGGCGCGCCGATGACCGGGTTCTACGTCGCGCGCCACTGCGGGGTCACCGCTGCAGGCGAGCCGGCATTGGAGACCCAGGACTGGATGCGCGAGATCGAGGAGGATCCGACATCGGCTCCCTATGCGCCGGGTCAATGCCTGGCGCAGCGCGCGGGCCCCGATACCGACTTCTACGCCAAGACCTTCCCCGCCGCCGAGGGACGCTTCGGACGCCTGCGCGCGAACGCGTTCGTGATCGACGACGGCGAGCGCAAGGTCGCGATCGTCTCGGTCGACCTGCCGGGGTTCTTCGGCGAGATGCACGAAGCCGTGGCGCACCGCATCGCCTCGACCGGGATCACCCGCGAGAACCTGCTGGTGTCGGCCAGCCACACGCACACCGGTCCCGGCGGATACTTCCAGCAGAACCTCGGGTGGGCGCTGCTCGGCGGCGACGTGCTGGACCCGCGGATCTTCGAGGCGATCACCACTGGGATCGCAGACGCGGTGCTGTCCGCCGACGCGCGCTTGCAGCCCGCACAGCTCGCCGCGGGCGAGACCCTGATCGAGGGTGCGAACGGCAACCGGCGCGGCTCGCAATGGGAACTCAACCCTGAAGCGATCCTGGAGATCGATCCCCGCAACGCGCCGCGCCTGGGCATGATCCGGATCGACGCGGCCGACGGCACGCCGATCGGCGTGATCACCAACTTCTCGACCCACGGCACGATCGGCAACACGTTCAACATGTGGCACACAGGCGACGACAAGGCCTGGGTCGGTCGCTTCGTCGAGCAAGGTATCCGCGACGATGCCGGCCTGCCACGCGAACATCCGATCGTCGACGCGACGCTCAACGGCGCGCAGGGCGACATCGGCTCGGGAGGCTGCTCGCGGCCCTGGGATTCGCTGGACGGCAGCGACTTCGACGACCTGTCCTGCATGGAGTCCGCCGGCGCGCGTCAAGCGCCGCACTACCTGGACCTGTGGCGTTCACTCGGCGAGCAGCTCCGCGACGACGTGACCGTCGACGCGCGCTTCGACCACGTCTGCTTCTGCGGCCAGGAAGTCCCCGACGATCCTTACGATCCGTTCGACCGCGGCGAATGGGTGCCCGAGAACGACGATCCCGCCTACTTCAACGTCGCGCAGATCGCGATCCAGGGCGAGGGCAAGGCGCCCGTCACGCTGTCGCCGGGACACCACCGGCGCACGCCGACGCTGCTCGGGCCGCCGGGCGTGTCACCCAAGAACGTGCGCATCCAGGTCCTGCGCGTCGGCGACACCGCTTTCGCGACCATCCCCGGCGAACCGACGATCACCACGGGCCGCCGCATCGAACGTAGCGTCAAGGCCGCGTTCGCCGGCATGGTCGAGCGCGTCTGGGCGACCGGGCTCGCCAACGATCACAACGCCTACTACGCGACCATCCAGGAGTACGAGGCCTACCAGTACGAGGGTGGCTGGTCGTTCTACGGCCAGCAGTCCGGCAACCTGATCAAGTGGCGCTTGGTGCAGCTCGCGCAGTGGATGGCACTGGGAGAACCGGTTCCCGCGTGCACCGAGGAACGCTTCTGTGTCGAGAACCCCGACACCTCGGACCTCACCGCCGATCCGGAACCTTTGCTACCCGACATCGGCGCCGGCGAGGTGATCGCCCAACCGAGCGACGTTGCGCGCTTCACCGGGACCAGCTTCACCTGGTGGGGCGGCGGCCCGGGCGCGGAGTGGCGGCCCGGCGAGAAGATCGTGTCGCTGCAGCTGCTCGACGGCGAGGACTGGGTGGAAGTCGCCAGCGACCTGGACCCGGTGATCCCGCTGCGGTACCAGAAGCGCTACGGACGGCACTGGTTCCAAGCGATGTTCGATCCGACCGCCGCGCAGCCCCTGGGGACCTACCGGTTCGTGGTCACCGGCGAGTACGCGACCGGACCATCCGAGACCGCGCCGTACACGATCACGTCGGAGCCGTTCGCGGTCGGTTCGTACGACGGCCTGACCGTGAGCAGCCTCGGCGACGGCGTCTACGGCGTACGCCATCCGTCACCGGACAGGCTGCGCAACTTCCGGTTCCGGCCGCTCGATGCGATCGGCTGGGAGATCACCGGGACGCTCAACGGCGATCCGTTCAGCGCGACAGCGCCGTTCGCGCTCGCAGCAGGCGATGAGCTGATCGTCCCCGCGGGCGGCATCACCGACGCCTCCGGCAACACCAACGCCGCGCAGGTCGTGATCACGGGCTAGCAGCCGAGCACGTAGGTCAAGGCATCGCACGTCTCGTCGAGACGGGCGCGCGGCCGCCCTCCTCCGGCCAGAACACGTCGCCGCGGTGCCATATGCCCTGCCACGGGCATCCCGCGCCGGACGCATCCGGGGTCTTGCGCCCGGGCGCGCGCGCGTGTTGACTAGAACGTTCGGCTTTTCCGACCGAGGAGACCGTGCAGACCGAGTCCAGGCGCCCCCCGCAGCACCCCGACCTGGCAGTCGAGCAGGCGGTGATCGATCACGCCTACCAGCGGCTCGAGGAGATCCGCGCCGAGGCCACCGCGCGCGCCGAGACCGCGGCAGCCGAACGTCTCACGCATTTCCAGCTCGCCTTCGAGCGGGACGTTGTCGTGCAGGCCGCGTACGAGCGCGCGGCCTCGCTGGACATCGGCGACCAGTCTCTGGTGTTCGGCCGGATCGACCAGGAGGACGAGGAGCGGTACTACATCGGCCGGCGCGCGGTGTTCGACCGCGACTACCGGCCGCTGGTGATCGACTGGCGGGTGCCGTCGGCCGAGCCGTTCTACCGCGGCACGGGCCGCCATCCGATGGGGCTCCGGCTGCGCCGCCACTTCCTGTGCGAGAACCGTGAGCTGCTCGCGATCGAGGATGAGCTCTTCGGGGAGGGACGCGACCTCGGGCTGGCGGGGTCGGGCGCGCTGCTCGCGGCGATGGAGCGGCCGCGCACCGGCCACATGCGCGACATCGTCGCGACCGTCCAAGCCGAGCAGGATGAGGTGATCCGCGACGACCTGGCCGGCGTGCTGATCGTGCAGGGCGGACCCGGCACGGGCAAGACCGCCGTCGGCTTGCACCGCGCGGCCTACCTGCTGTTCACCCATCGGCGGAAGCTCGAACGGCAGGGGATCCTGGTGATCGGGCCCACGCCACGGTTCCTGCGCTACATCGATCAGGTGCTGCCGGCGCTCGGCGAGGGCGGGGTCGACCTGCAGACCCCGGCGGGGCTGGCGCCCGCGGTCGAGCTCTGCGCGCAGGATCCCGAGAACGTCGCCCGGCTCAAAGGCGACGAGCGTATGGCGACCGTGCTCCAGCGCGCGCTCGGGCAGCGCCAGCACGCGCCGAGCCGCGGGTTAGGACTCGATTTCGAGGGCATCGATGTGACGTTGAGCAAGCGTGAGGTGTCCAAGCTCGTCGCCTCAGCTTCGCGGACGCGCCGCCGCACGCACAACGCACGGCGGGCGATGCTGCTCAACATCCTGGTGCAGCGGCTGCGCCGCCGGTACGAGCTGGGCCTCAAGAAGCGTCACGGCGAGCTGGCCGCGGAGCTGCGGCTTCCTCGCCGCGAGGCAGCTTCACGCCTGCGCGAGGAACCGGCGCTGCAGGACTACGTCGATAGCATCTGGCCATTGCTGAAGCCACAGGAACTGGTCGGCGAGCTGCTCGCGTCGCGCGAACAGCTGCGCGCGACCGGATCCCTCAGCGACCAGGAGGTCGAGCTGCTCGCGCGCGAGGAGCGCTACGCCTGGACGCCCTCGGACATCCCGCTGCTGGACGAGGCAGCGGCGCTGCTCGGCGCGCCGGTGGACCGGCGGCGGATCGTCACGCTCGACGACGACGAGACCGACGAGGCCCAGACCTACGGGCACATCATCGTCGACGAAGCGCAGGATCTGACGCCGATGACGTTACGGATGCTCGCGCGCCGGTCGCGCACCGGGTCGATGACGCTGGTCGGCGATCTCGCACAGACGGTCGGCGCGACGCTGCCGCACAGCTGGGACGAGGTGCTCGCGCACTTGCCCGTACGCGACGGCGCCCGCGTGCGCGAGCTGACGGTGAACTACCGCACACCCGGGCCGATCATGGACGCCGCCGTGCGGCTGCTCGCCGACGCGGCGCCCGAGCTGTCGCCGCCGCGGTCGGCACGCCCCGACGGCGAGCCGATCTCGTACGTCTCCGGCGACGCGAGCAGCATCGTCGCCGAGGCCGCCGCCGACCACCGCGCGCGCGGCGAGGGAACGATGTGCGTGATCGCCGATCGCTCGATGCTCGAGCAGCTGCGCGCGGCCGCCGCCGACACAGGCCGGGACGACACGTTCGCGATCATCGACGTGCAGGAGGCCAAGGGTCTGGAGTTCGACCGCGTCATCGTCGTCGAACCCGCGCGCATCGTCGGCGGCACCGCGCACGGGATGCGCGCGCTGTACGTGGCGATCACGCGCGCGACCAAGCACGTGACGATCGCGCACGCCGAGCCTCTGCCACCGGCGCTGGTGCCCTTAGACGCTTAGCCGCGCTCGACCAGGGGTGCGAACGTACGGCGCACCAGTGGCGCGAGCGTGAGGTTGAAGCTCATGGTCATGTGGTGTGCATCGCGGTAGATGATCAGGCCCTCGTCCGTCACCACCGGACAGAGCTGCGATGGGCATATCTCCCGGGAGAAGTCCACGAACTGCACACCCTCCGGGGCTCCGGCGCGCTCGGCGGCTACCAAGACCGCATCCCTGTTCACGAACCTCTCCGCCGGGAACTCGCATGCGCGGGGGTCGTCGAGATGCTCGGAGAGGCAGGCGGGAACATCGCGCGGTCCCCAGGGCGTGTCCTCTAACTGGACGACCGCGCGCGACGCCTCGAGCAGCGCCGCGTAGGTCCTGCGCGCCCCGGCCTCCCAGAAGGGGGCGACCGCCTCCCGATCGATGCGCTCCCCGTCATCGTTCAAGACGATCCCCGCGTACCCGCGGCTCCTACCGATCACGACCAGATCGATCATGCCCGGCTCGGCCCGGAGGCGATCGAACAACCTATGCCTCCACGAGGAGCACTCCTCGTAGGGCCTGAACGCGCGGTAGTTGTAGATCGGGACGTCAACGATCGCGCATGCGCTCTTCGTCCACGCGAGGAGCTTCCAGCCGCGCGCGCGCGCGACCCGATCGAGCACGGGGAACCAATGCTGCGCGTGGCTGTCCCCGATCAGCGCGATCGTGCGATCTCCCTGCGGGTCCCCGAACGCGCACGGTCGGTCGAGGTCGTCCCTGCCGAAGCCGATGTGGCACGACCGCATACCTCGCACACCGTCGTCGCGCGCTTCCGCCGGGGTCATGACCAACCGAACAGGAACCTCGGATTCGGCGACCGCGGGGTCCGGTGGCGACAGCTGCGGTTCCGGATCCCGCGCGAGCGTCATGCCGACCGGCAGCAGCGTCAGCAGGATCCCGGACGCGACGCTGAGCCGAGGCGCCGCCGCCAGTCGTTGCGAGCGACGCACCGGCTGCTCGACCAGACGATGCGACGCCATCGCGAGCAGCAGCGACGCGATCACCGCGAGCACGATGGCCCACCAGGCGGCCATCATGGTGTCGTCCTCCAGCCGTCGCCCAGTCAGCAGTACCGCGATCCCGATCGCCGGCCAATGCCACAGGTACCAGCCGTACGAGATCCGACCGATGGCCGGCAGCGGGCCTCCTGCCAAGATCCGGGGCACGCGCGCGCGGGGCGCGAACCCGGCGATCAACACCATGGCCGACCCCGCCACCGGCAGCAACGCGGCCGCGCCCGGAAAGATGGTGTCCTGACCGAAGCTCATCGCCGCCAGCACGATCAGCACCATCCCTGTCGCACCCAGGACGCCGGCGGCACGTGGTGCGATGCGGTGCAACAGGGGCCGGGCCAGGGCCAAGCCCGCGCCGGTCGCGAGCTCCCAGATCCGCACGTGGGTCCAGTAGTACGCGTTCGCGCCACCGGGGGTCAGGATCGCCGAGGCGAGCAGCGAGCCGATGCCCACCAGGGCCAGCGCGACGCCGAGCGTGGGCCGGAACAGCACGGGGCGACGGCGAGCGACCAGTCCCACCGCGAGCAGCAGCAGCGGCCACATGACGTAGAACTGTTCCTCGATCGACAGCGACCAGTAGTGCACCAAC